>Ga0265293_10000314_pt1 | contig 119055 bp, 101 predicted proteins | sample Munlanlewell138R_FD_192505 | JGI IMG/M metagenome (GOLD analysis project Ga0265293, IMG submission 192505) | Leachate microbial communities from a municipal landfill in Southern Ontario, Canada - Leachate well 138R | ecosystem: Engineered > Solid waste > Landfill > Unclassified | place...
GGATTGTTGGCGGCGCGGGACCTTGATGCCCTCCTGCGCCTCGAGATGGTCGCCACGACCGGCCTCCCGGCCGATGACCTGGGAGGGGACACGGCAGGCTATCTCGCCCAATGCCGCGAACTCGTCGAAGGCTGTCTGGCCGGCGGTGATACCGCACAAGGTGTTACTCATCCCGAGCATGGCGTCAGGGCGTGGGCTGCCTGGCTCTTCAGCGAATCGGACCTGTACCACGAGCTGACCGGGCTCGGGCCCGGAACCCGCCCGATCGACGAGGTCGACGCGCTGATCGAGCGCGTCCTTCGCAAGCCGGGTTTGGACGGATCGTTCCAGTATCTGGAGAAGCCGCCGGTCGAGCTGCACGAACTTGCACTCGCGTGCGCGGTGCTGGTGGCGGTAGCCGACGAGGTGCTCAGCGACGAGGAGGCCGAGGTCATCGAGCGCACGTTCGCCTCGCTCGTACCGGACTGGCGAAGTTTCCTGGCGCCCGAGCACGCCGCGCAGCGCCTCGAGGAGCTCGCTCCCGTTGCTCGCGCTTGGGGGCCCGGCTTCCTCCGGCCATTGTTCAACCTGCTGATGCACGTCCTGGCGTCCGACGGCGTAGCCGAATCGCGGGAGTTCGCGCGGATTGTCGAGATCGGACGGCTGCTCGATGGCGAGGAGCTCTTCAAGGCGATGCTGCGGCCCACCTTGCGCCGGATCGCCATTGATGAGCGAGAGCAGCAGCAGGCCAAACCGTTGCCCGTTCGAGTGAAGGACACCGTCGAAGCCCTGGATGCGTACCTGGCTTCGGTCGTCCGGCGGGGCAGCGCAGGGGCCACCTTGCGCCACCTGCTCCGTCTTCTGGGCGAGACCGGACGCACCGGGCCTGCTCTGGCAAAGATCGAGGCGGCGCTCCGGCAAGCCGGCTTGAAGTGCGACGCCGAGCTCCCGGGCATCGACCTGGACCAGGAATTCACGCTGGTCGTTGAGCATGCAGGCCCGGAGAAACCCAGGGAGGCGCCGCCGGCTCCAGACGAATTGAAGCGGGCCATCCAGCGCCTGCGTGATGAGCTGATCAGCGGCGACGGGCGGAGTCCTTCCATCCGTCTGCGCGAGTGTCGCGTGGGACGCTCGTTCGATTTGTATGCCCTATCCCGCGTTTCGGTCGGCCACGCGGAGCGTTGCCTCGCCCTGGCCCAGGCAGGACGGCGCGTGGTACTCGTCGATGGCGAGCAGACCGGACAATCGCGCGACGCGGCGTCGCTGCTTCGGCAACTCGTGGAACTCAGGCGCGAACACCATGCGCGGCGGGAAGAATCAGGGGCGCGCGACCTTTACCTCGGCACGGGCTTCCTGCGCGGGGTGATCGATGGCTACGTGGTCCGCGCACCGCTCATGCTGCAGCCGGTGGAACTCGAGCTGGACGGCGGCGGCGGAATGGCCTTGGTGCAGGTCCGCGACGAGCCTGCCGTCGCCAACCAGGCCCTGCTCCGGCTCATCCACCTGAAAGCAGGGATGCCGCTCTCGGAAGAACTCGCCCTGGAATTGGATACCAACGCAGGTGATCCTGCGGTCGGGCTTTCAGCGATCACCGATCACCTGAAGCGGATCGGCATCGATGTGTTCGCCCTCGATACGGACCTCCGTGCCCTCGACGCACTCGACGAGGATGTGCCCACATGGAAGGGCCGCCGATTGGAGCAGGAGGGGTGCGTCGTACTGGGATTGTTCCCCCAATCCCGGTCCGAACTCCTCCACGATTACGAACAGCTGCTTTCCGAGCTCGCGCAGCGGGGCGCTGACGCGTCCGCGTTGCTCGGTTGCGCGAACGAGATCCTCCCGGCGTCGATGCGCCCTGCCGCACCTGCAGAGCCCGCGACGGCCATGGACGGCGCCGCGCCGGCCCTCGTGATTGGCGCCGATCCTTCGCAGGTCGAAGTCGTTCGCCTGGCCAGCAAGGTCCCGGCCCTGGTGGTGGACGGGCCACCCGGAACCGGCAAGAGCCAGGTGATCGTCAACCTGGTTGCCGACGCGCTGGCACGTGGTGAGCGCGTGGCGGTGGTTTCCGAGAAGCGCGCGGCGCTCGACGTCGTGGCCAATCGCCTGGCCGGCAGCGGCTTCGAGGAGATCTTCGGCGTCGTCCACGATCCGGTGGACGATCGCAAGGAACTCTTCCGGAAGATCCGATCGCGGTTGGAAGGCTTGACCGAACCTGGCCCCGCAGGCGCACCGGACGCTTCTCCCGACGCGCTTGCCGAGCGCATGCGCAAACGGATCAGGCATCTCCGCCACCGCCAGGAGGGTGAACCCAGCCTTGGCCATCTGGCCGTTTTCGCCGCGGGGCAGACCGCGCCCGTGCCTGCGGCCATGCCGCGCCTCGGTCACCTCCCGATCGCCTCCGCGCTGAAGCTGGGGAAGCTCGCTGCCGTGGGGCGCACCTGGACCGACCTCCTGGCGGAGGGGAGCCCGTGGCGCCCGAGCGCCACGGCAACACGGCGATCCCTGGCAGGCACGTCTCCGGAAGAACGCGCGGAGATGGCTACGCAGCTCGCCGCCGCTGCAGAAACTGCCCATGCGGTCGAGGCCGTGGCAAAGCAGCAGGGGGTGGAACCCGCGCAAGCAGCAACCGGGGTCGAGGCACTCCTGGCGAGCAACAAGGCGCTGCGCTCGTTGAAGAGCGACTTTGCGCATCTCGCCGAATTGCTGGAGGCAGCCGATGACCCGTGCGAGCCGCTGCTGGCGCTGCGGGCGGATTGGCTGGGTGAATCGGCGGCCTGGAGCGCATTCCCGGCGCCGGTCCGCGGAAGCGCCACCCCGGAGTTCAGGGCCGCCGTGGTCGCCCTCCTTGGGCGAAGCGGTTCGCCCCTTCGTTTCTTGTCCATGGAGTGGTGGCGTCAGCGCGCGATGGTCACCCGCCAGCTGGCCAACTTCTGGCCGGATGCGGTTGGACGCCGGCTCGACGTCGCCTGCCTGAAGGACATCCACCAGCGCTTGCGGCTGGCATCGTTGTGGGAACGCCGCGACCAGGCCGCCGCCCGTGAGGCGAAGCTCGCCCCGTTGTTGAACGGCGATGCCGTGCAGATCGCGGGATCGCTCGAGGCGGTCCACGAAGCGCAGGAAGGCATCCGCGACCTGCGTCGATCCAGGAGAGTGCTGGAATCCGTGCAGGCCTGGTTGCCGCACGATTCAGGCGCATGGCACAAGACCGTGCTCGAGCGCTTCGCGTCTGCGCAGGCCTGGCGCAAGCATGAAGCTGCAATCGCAGGGGTGAGGGTTATCTTCCAGCATGTTGACGGTCGCACGCCTGCAGCGGAACTGCGGTTGCTGCACGCCCGCTTTGCGAAGGATGCCGCACGCGTTGCGGAACTTGACCGGTTGCTGGACCAGGCGAATGCCGTCGACCCTCGGGGCGCGGAAGCAATCGCGATTTGCCACGATGCCACCGTGCCACACTGGTCGGATGTGCTGCTCAAGGCTTGGGCGCTGCACCGCCTGGACTCCGCCGAGGATGCACTGCCACGCGAGCTCCGGACGGGGTCGGTGGACGACCATGCCACCCTCGAGCTGAGCGAAATACTGGGCGCACGCACCCTAGCCAGCCGGGTCCGGGTCATGGACCGGGTCAATTCGGCGCCGCTCCTGCAGGTGCCTCCGCCCGAGAAGCGCGCGCGTCGGACTCCGCAGCAGGCCACGCGCGAGGATCTCCTGCGCGAGGTTTCCAAGCAGCGCAGGCTCCTGCCGCTGCGCACCTTCGTCCGCAACTACGCGGAGCGCGGCGTGTTCGACGCCATTCCGGTGTGGCTGGTCTCACCCGAAACACTCGCCGTGCTGTTCCCCCGCAAGCCGATCTTCGATGTCGTGATCTTCGATGAAGCCTCACAATGCACCGTCGCCAACGGGTTTCCTGCGTTGCTGCGCGCGCGGCGTGTGGTCATCGCGGGAGACGACCGGCAGATGCCGCCGACCGCCTTCTTCAAGGCCGGCCGTGGCGAGATGGAAGCGGACGAGGCGGATCCGGTCGACGGGGTCCTGGAGTCGGAATCGCTGTTGACGCTGGCCCGCCAGAGGGTGCCGGCGAAACGCCTCGACTGGCATTACCGCTGCCGCGATGAGGACCTGATCGCGTTCTCCAACCACTCCATGTATGAAGGGACGCTCCTGACGGCGCCCGTATCATCCAGGCCACAGGTTCCCCCCGCGCTGCGGTGGGTTGCCGTTCCGGACGGACGTTACGAGGACGGCAGGAACGAGGTCGAGGCCGAGAAGGTCGTCGACGTACTGCAGGAGATCCTCGGCCGACCCCACAAGCCCACCGCGGGAATCGTCACGTTCAACCTTTCCCAGCGCCTGGCCATACTGGACGCGATCGACAGCCGGCGCGCATCCGATGAGCAGTTCGCGCGCCTGTTCACCGCCGCCGATGCAGCCGAGCAGCTCGACGACCGGCCGTTCGTGAAGAACATCGAGAGTGTTCAGGGCGACGAGCGGGACGTGATCATCTTCTCCCTGGGCCACGCCCCGGTCGAGCGGGTGCACAAGTCACGTGGCGTGCAGCACTATGTGCCCGCCAGGTTCGGACCTCTGGGACAGCGGGGCGGCGAGCGCCGTCTCAACGTGGCGGTCTCGAGGGCACGTCAGGAAGTGGCCGTCGTGGCCTCGTTCCACCCTGACCAATTGAGCGTGGCACGCGCCAAGAATGATGGGCCGCGCCTGTTCAAGGCCTACCTCGAGTACGTTTTCCACCTGTCATCGGGAGCCCGGAGCCAGGCGGCCCGCACCCTCGACCTGGTTCGCTCTGGACCCCAGCGCTCCGCTCGAGAAGCGATTTCCTCCTCGCTCCCGGGCCATGTCCCACTCGCCGGGCAGCTGGTCGACCTGCTGCTGGCCAGCGGTCATGAAGCCACCTCGAACGTGGGAGCCTCACCTTTCAAGGTGGACGTCGCCATCGAGGGTGAGTCGGACGGCACGCCCTACCGCATCGCGATCCTGTGCGACGAAGGCATCGACGAGGACGGGCCGTATCGCCGCACGCAACGCGCGGCGCTCCTGAGGAATCGAGGCTGGCGGGTGTTCCACGTCGACGGCCTCGAGTGGCTGCGCGACCGGGATGCCGTGCTGGATCGCGTCAGGCGGGCCATTCGGAAGGAAGCAACCCACGAAGCGAGTTTTACTGAATGACGGCAACGCCAGCTCGCCGCAGCTTGGGCCGCATGGGACCAAGAGTTCGAGCACGTGCCGCAAGCGCCCGTCTTTCCAGAGTCTTGCGAGGAGCTCGAAAGCTGGGCAGAGGTCCACTGGGGAATGGCGGCCCGTACTGCTGCCGCAGGCCATCAAGTCCGCTCGGGAATCCGCCTCCGGGAGACCGCTTTTGCCTAACAAGTGATTCACCTCCTAACGCACGAGTACGTGAACGCCGCCGTCATCCTGATGATGAGTCACCCAAGCACCGGCAAGAACAGAGCGCCGGCGAGGTATGGCGACGGCGAAAACTTCCAGTGGGAGCTACGACCAGACAGTGCAGTTCCGGCTTCTCCATTACGACGAGATGCGCGGACTCGTCATTGTGGGTCTCCTGCCTGCGCACCTGCGAGACTCAATCACAACCTGAGACAGCCCTCTTTAGGAGAGACCGTGATCGCTAACATCTACATGTTTGAAGGCGCCTGGGAGAAGGCGACAGAGCCGCCACAGATGCTCAAATTTATGCAAGCCTACGAACAAACATTCCCCGGAACACGCGTTCACCACCGAAGCTTTCGCAATGGTGAGGACCTCGCCTATTACCTAGCGAAAATTCCTGCGCGCCAAAGGGCTCTGGTCTACATAGCCTGTCACGGAGAAGTAGGGCTTCTCGATCCATCAGACAAGAAGAGCAGGATCACTATGGCGGCCCTTCTTGACATTCTCAAGAGCGCCTTCCCCCAACGCATAGGATTTCTTCATTTTAGTTGTTGCCACATACTACAACCTGATGACGGCCTTCGTCGCAAGTTGCTCGTGAGTTTGCAAGAGGCGTCAGGCGCTACGTTTGTTTCAGGTTATACAAAAGAAGTAGGTTGGCTGGAGTCGACTTTGCTCGATCTCGCCCTGATACACTCCGTCTACGTTGAATGGCGGGATAAGCCAACTCACGTCAGCAAGCCCATGAAGAGCCTGGAAGATCTTACAAGTGACTATAGGCCGCTTATCAAGAAGCTAGGGTTTTCAGCGATGTCCTCGTTCGGCAACAAGAACCAAGTTCTCTGGCCACGCAAAATATGTGGTCAGTAATGCACTTATGCGGCCAGTTGCATTATCGAACGCTCGTATCCCGTTCAGGCGCAGAATATCGAGTCTCAAATGCAGAAGGCACGGGCTCTTGCTGTGAGGAACCGGTTCGGACATATCAACTGACAGTAACCGCTGGTCTCGGGTGACGCGCGACCATTCAACAGCTTATGATTGTACGCGAGAAGATCGGGAGGACGGAATGCCGGGACCACAGGTGGATGCATTGATCAATCGAATCCGGCAAGCGCTGCCGCGACATGGCAGCCTGGATCACGCAGTGGAGGCCGTTCGGGCCGAGCTCAATTTCCTGTCTCCCGGTCTCTCGGAACAGCTTTCCCGAGAAATCGATGAAGCCACCGCCATCGTTGCGCTCGAGTTCGAGCAAATCGAGATTCTTCATAGCCATTCAATTTTCGGAAGACGTGCGAAGTGGTATTTTGGTCCCAGACCGACGGATCTGCACTGGCCTGCGGTGAAGGACTTCCTTCTGAATGAAAAGGAGTGGCACGAGGCGGACGTGAGCGGCATAGATGACGCTTCCAATGAGGTCGTTTCCCTGCTGGAGAATCCGCGTGACCCGGAGAAGACTCAGTTTTCGTGCCGCGGATTGGTCGTCGGCCATGTGCAATCAGGAAAGACCGCAAACATGACAGCGGTCATAGCGAAGGCGCTGGATGCCGGTTACGATACGGTCATAGTTCTCGCGGGTCTGACCAACAAGCTACGCCATCAGACACAACTTAGGCTGTATTCCGATCTGGTGCAGCGTAACCCGATGAACTGGCAAATCCTCACGTCCAATGACGAGAGCAGGGACTTCCGGGCTCCCCCTCAGGGCGGGTTCCTTTCCCATTCGGACAAGGCTCAGCTTGCCGTCGTCAAGAAGAATGTCTCGCCCCTTGGGGAATTGCGAAAGGCGATCAATGAAACATTGCCGGCTGTCCTGCGGCGACTCCGGATCCTCGTCATTGATGACGAATGCGATCAGGCGAGTGTGAACTCTGCCGGCGGAGAGCTCGAGTTGACCGCGATCAACCAGCACATCCGCGAGCTGCTTTTCCGCTTGCCTGCCGCAACTTATGTCGGCTACACGGCCACACCTTTTGCAAATGTGCTGATCAACCCTTACAGGATGGATGGACAGGCACTCGACGATCTCTATCCACGAGACTTCATCACTGCGCTTCCCTCGCCGGAGCGATACTTCGGTACCGAGCGGCTCTTCGGCGCAACGCCTGCCGATCCGGACGACATCCAGCCTGACGAGGAAGGGCTGGACATGATCCGTGACGTACCCGCGGATGAGGAGGCGAAGCTGCAGCCACGCAGCATGCGTGAACGCGATGCCTTCCAGCCTGCGATGACGCCGAGTCTGGAGGGCGCGATTCTCTACTTCCTCGCATGCTGTGCCGCACGGCGCGCACGCGGGCATGCCCAGCAGCACATGACAATGCTGGTGCATACGTCAGCCTGGGTCATCACGCATGAGCGGATGGCAGCGCTCATCACGGGATGGGTGGACACTCACCGGAACGATCTTGTCACCCGGAAATCCCACATCGGATCGCAGCTCGAGCAGGTTTGGATGTCGGAACAGGGCAGATTGCCCGGGGATCTCACCGATGCCCGACCGGTCGGAATCGACGAGGTTTTCCATTACCTGCCGCAGGTGCTGAAGAACATCGAGTTTCCGGTCGAGAACGGCGCCAGCGACGACAGGATCAATTATCTCGAGGGGGCAAGAACATATATCGTGGTGGGGGGATCCATTCTTGCCCGCGGCCTGACGCTTGAAGGTCTCATGGTCAGCTATTTTCTTCGTACGACCAGCCAGTATGACACCCTGCTGCAGATGGGCCGATGGTTCGGCTATCGCCCGGGCTACGAGGATCTGCCAAGAATCTGGATGCCAAGCGACCTGAAGCTCCGATTCAGGGCGCTCGCTACGGTCGAACAGGAAATCAGGGCGGACATCGAGCAATATCGCCTGCGTGACTTGACGCCCATGGATCTTGCGGTCCGGATCAGGGCCATTCCAGGCATGGCGATCACGGCAGCGAACAAAATGCGCGCAGCACGGCGTTGTGCCGTCAGTTACTGGGGAACCCACCGCCAAACCTTCCGGTTCGCACATCGCGATCGCACCCTTCTGGAGAGAAACTGGGGCGCAGGAGGCGAACTCGTGAGCCGTGTCGAGGCGCTCGGCCTGCGTGATCGCGGTGGTGGGGGCCGGAAGCTCTGGCGAAATGTTCCCAAGTCGTCAATCCGCAGGTTTCTCGTGTCCTATTCGATCGAACCCTCCCATGCCGACCTTCAGCCGTCGATGCTGCTGCCATTCATCGACGGAGCGGGACCGCGACTTTCGACGTGGAACGTCGGTATCGTCGAATCCGGCCGTGGGCGTGATTCGGATAGTCCTCTCGGTACGATCGGGTCGGTCAGGACGGTCAATCGCGCCAGGCTCAGGGGCGCGAACGGTGTCGCCGACGTCAAGGCCCTGATGTCCCGGAGCGACGTGGTGTTCGACTGTGACGCGCAGGTTGGCAGCAACGGAAGCTGGGAGGAGCTTAAGTCGGCAAGGCTCGATGCTCTCGGAAACGTTCCGCTTCTTCTGCTCTACGCGATCGCAAGGGAGTCGCGTCCGGAACGCGAGAGCAAGGCAAGGGAGCCGCTTGATGCCGTGCGTGACGTACTCGGAATCGGTATCGTTTTTCCTGGATCGATCACCGAGGGCGGGAACTTCGTGTCGGTCGATATTCAGCCGCCCTCCGCAGAGGAGCTGGCGGCGATCGAAGAGGAGGAGTCCGCGCAGGCGGAGGCGGCAGGTGTCTAGACCGGACCACGAGAATCAGTCGCACGGACGCTGGAGCGTCCTCCGTTCTGGGCGCATCGATGGCGATGGGCTCGGAATTCCTTCAGTTCCTCTCGCTGCCAGAACGCGGGCAGGCGCTGTCCGGCTGGCCATCGGATCTTGTGGAGAGGCGCGATTGCTCGTGCCGCTCGCCGCAGGCGAGAAGACGGGTGGTTTCGAGACACGCGGGTCCCTGCAGATCGGCGTAACGACCCTGATGCATCAGCAGCGCGCAATCCCGTTTCTGGATGTGGTCTGCACGTCACCGGATCTCGAGTCGGTGTTTGGCGAAGTCGTCGATGACATTGTCCGCCGTCTGGCCGATCGCAGCGACGGTGTCGATGCTGTCGCAGGTGCAATCAGCGACTTCCGTGCGCTGCTCGTTCCACCTTCGGAGAAGGACGTGGACGTGACGCGCGTCGTCGGCCTGGTTGCGGAGCTGGTGGTATTGAACCGGCTTCTTGACATTTCGCCATTGGCTTGGCGCAGCTGGAGAGGTCCGGCCGGGGATCGGCACGATTTCCGGGCTCGTGACACCTCGCTCGAGGTGAAGGCATCGCTTCATGCAGGGGCCAGCGAGGTCACCATCAATGGCATCGATCAGTTGGAGCCACCCGCTGGCGGATCATTGCACCTCGCGCATCTCGTCCTCGAAATGGTCGAGGGCGGTCTCCTGACGGTGGCAGGCCTTGGAGAGAGGGCATTGCAGCGCGCCGATGATCCGGCGGGACTGCGTGCGCTATTCGCTTCGGTCGGGTGTGCCGATGTGCGGGACGGGGACTGGAACCGTTTCGCATTCAGGGCCGAGGCCGAACGTCTGTACCGCGTCGGCTGCGATTTCCCGCGGATCGCGCCATCGGTCTTCGTTGGTGGCCGGATCCCTTCAGGACTCGTCGATGCGACGTACATCATTGATCTGAGGCTTGCTTTTGATGCCGAGTGCCCGCCAGCAGAATTTGACTCCCTCCTCCACGAGTTGTGCCTGTGATCATGACATCACTTTCGCTTCACTCCGAGCCTTACGGTTCGACGGGGAACATCGGCGAGAACTTCCGCCGTCTGCTCGGTGCGCCCTCGCTTGATCCGTTGCAGACGGTCATCAGGGAGTCGGTGCAGAACATTGCTGACGCATCGCGGCCGGGTGTGGGGCCGGAGATCCTCATCAGGTTGCGGAAGCTTTCGGACGCCCAGCGAGACATTCTTCGCGACGCCGTCCTCGCGAAGCTCCCGGATGAGGGGAGTTCATCCGGGATGATCGCGGCGTTCCTGGAAGCCGAAGTCCCGATGGTCCTCGAAATATGTGACTTCGGTACCATGGGGCTTGGCGGACCGACGCGAGCGGACCGTATACCCGTGGGAACTCGGCAAACCAACTTCATTGATTTCCTGCGCAACATCGGCACCGCGCGGGACACCGACCAGGGCGGCGGCACCTATGGGTTCGGCAAGGTCGCCCTTTATCGCGCGAGTGCCTGCAGCACCATCATCGTGGACACCCTCCCGAACGAAGCCGGGGTCGAGGGCCGGCGACTGATGGCGTGCCATGTGGGCCGATCTTTCGAGAGGCCTGAAAACGGGATGCTGCGGCGATTCACGGGTCGGCACTGGTGGGGCGTGCCGGACCCGGCAGATGGAGTTGCCGATCCGATGACAGGTGCTGCCGCCTCGAGTCTGGCCAATCAACTCGGTTTGCCGGAGCGTGCTTCCGACCGGACGGGAACATCGATCATGATCCTCGGTTTCGAGCCTGACGAGGCCGATCCAGCCGACACCGGGATTCGGATCATTGAGACGCTGCTTTGGAATTTCTGGCCGCGGATGATGGGCGATGCGCCCGCCAAGCACCGTTTCCGTTGCCGCGTAGAGGTCGAGGATCGGGAACTGCGCATTCCGGCGCCGGAGGAGCTCGCTCCGTTCGATCTGCTATGTAAGGCGATGACGGCGGTCAGGGCGCGCGAGGGCAATGATCTGCGTCGGATCGCGTCCATGAGGCCCAAGAAATTCTTGGGTACTCTCGCGGTCGAAAAGGGCCTGGGATCGTCGAGGCGTCACCTGACTAAAGAAGACGTCCGGCTGGTGCCTGAGCGCATGCACCATATAGCGCTCATGCGACCTGTCGAACTGGTCGTGAAGTATCTTGAGGGCACTCCGCACCCCGACGCTCGGCTGGAGTGGGCCGGAGTGTTCGTCGCGAGCGACGAGCCCGAAGTGGAGCAGGCCTTTGCGGATTCGGAGCCACCCGCGCATGACGACTGGATCCCCGATAACTTGCCGCGAGGAAACGCGAAGCGCTACGTCAACATAGCGCTCAAACGTTTGCATGAAATTGCCGCAGAAATGGGCATGGAGCAGATTTCACGTCGAACCGGGGATGGCTCAGGCCCTGCACTGGCGCGGCTCGCAGGGCGGCTTGGCGCGGTGCTCGAGGATGTCGGCGGTGATGGCGCCGCCCGTCGGCACGGTTCCGGAGCTTCCGGAGGCCGCCGTCCATTACGGGCGCGGGCGAGCCGTCCCGTGTTCCAGCGACTTGAGGAAGGCGAAACCGGTCGGGTCGCGGTCTTCGAGACGGAGGTGTCGCAGGATGCGCGGAAGAGCGGAGCGGTGCTGGTTGCCGCAGCATCGATCGCCATCGAAGGAACGGCTCTCGGAGCCGCCGACGAAACCTTGGAGAGGCCTGATGTCTTGTTCATCAGGTGGTTGAAGGGGGACGCCTCCGTCGACGGCTCCAAACTTCCCCTCGATGGCCGGGAAGGGCGGTTCGAGATTCACGTGCGCGTTCCGGATGAGTGCGCGGTGACCGCCGATGCGGAGGTCCTGCCGCAGGTGATGACATGAACCGCCGGGTCGCGTACCCGTTCCTCACGCTTTCCGACGCTGCCGTGAAAGTATCGGCTTGGGAAGTTTCCCTCGACGGGGTCGCGTGGTCCGAACCGGGCGAGTTTCTTGCGGACTGGGACAATGCCAGCGATATCCATCTGCGAAGGACGTTGCACGTTAATGCCGAACTGGCGGCATCCGATCTCGGCATTCCCGTCGATCAACTCGCTCTGGCCGCTTCGGTGCGAATCGGTACGGGCCAGGGGCGGCTATCGCGGCTTGTCCTGTCCCGCGTGCGCCGGGAATTGCACGCGGACAGTCCGTCGTGGGAGTTCGAGCACGTCACCGAGGGCCGCAGTCTCTCGATTTTTCTCGATCTCCGGACCGAGCTGCTGCTCGTCAGGTCACCCGCGACATTTTCGCCACTCTCGCCTCGGCATCCAGGTGACCGGCTCTGGTCCGAAAACACGAGGATCAGGCTCGAAGGTGAGGAGCCACGATTCCCCATCGAAAGCGTGAATCTCGCGCAGATGCTGGGCGACGGCATGGCGGGCGCTGCGCCGTGGTACCTGCACTGGTCACCCCGGGATTGGGGGCGCGACTTCCACGGGGCTGTCCGCCTCTATCTGAACGAGAGATCGAGTGACATCCTCGAGAGGATCGAAGGTGAAGACCCTGCGACAATCCAGATCCTTTTGAGCGATGTCATGAGCCAGGTCTGCGAGCGTTTCCTCGCTGACCCCGAAGCCGAGTCGATGATGGAGTTGGCCGAGCCAGGTTCGCTGGGGGCCCAAGCCGCGATCTGGCTTCGCAAGGCTTGGCCCGGCAAGGATGCCGACTTCATCCGTTCCGTTCTCGAAAGTCGTCCGGGTTCCTTCCGCGCCACGATGCTTGCCCTCGCCGAACCGGGAGATCGCCAATGATGTTCCTGCTTCCGAGGCTTCCCGGTCCGGCCTGCGAGGTGAGCGTTCGCATGTTTCTTGCGGAAGACCCCTCCAGGTGGGACGGATTTCATCCGGACAATCTTCCCGAACAGGTGCGTTTCGCCGCGACGGGCGGCACCCCAGTCACTTCTGCGCAACTTGCGGATCTGAGGCAGAATCTGGTGACTTTGGCCGAGCGCCATGGCTTTGGCCGCACCGCTGTCCGATTGTCTCTTGCAGACGTCGATGCCGAGATCGCCGGTTGGTTAGCGGAGTCGGAGCTTTTCTCGACCGGCGAGGCGCTCAGGGACGACGTTTGGGCATTTATCGCAGCTATCCTGGCGCCCGACATCGTGCATTGGCGATTCGGCGCCGCGATGGAGCGTTACGCTGGAGGCGTGCGAAATACGTTCCAGAGGCTCTGGATGCGCGGACGAGCCCTTGATCGCGGAATCGGTCATCCGGCGCGGTGGCAGCTGCTCGAGGAGCTGAACGAGGATGCTCTCGTCCAGATCATCGAGCGACCGAGCATAGGCGGAGACGGCGTTCTGGCGCTTGCGGTCGCAGAGGCGTGGCTTCGGGCCGCACGACACCATGGAAGGCCGAGCATGGAAGCAATCATGCGACGCGCGATTCTGAAGATCCGTGTGCGCAACGAGATTCGATCGCTCGCGGACCTTCCCCCGGGGGATTTGGCAAGTTTCCTTGACGAGGTGTTCGGCTGCGTGCCGAAGCCTGCATCACTTCATGTCGAGCAGCCCGGTAATCCTGCCACGCACCACGCCACCAGCAACCGGCAACCTGCGGCCGACACGAGAGTGCGGGATGAGGCTGAACTTTCCGTTTCCCGAGCTTCCGCCACGGCGGCGATCCTCAGAGTGAAGATGGAGTCCAAAATGCGCGGATGGCTTTCTCCCAAATCGCAATCGGCGCTGGACGCCCTGAAGGATGGTCGGGTTGCCCTGGACCGGAGCGAACGGAACGCACTCGATTATCTGCTCGACAGGCTCTCGGGCGCAGGCGTCCTGCCGGATGACATCAAGGAATTGCAATCGGTGCTGTGAAGAGGGAGGTACCGGACCGTTCTCCGAGCTCTGATCCCGTAAGGGCGCACAGGAGAACCCGGGCGATCTGGCGCGCCAGAAACGGCGGTACGGCGTTGCCGACCTGCACGTACTGCTGGGTCCGGTTGCCGAGAAACAGGTAGTCATCCGGGAAGGTCTGCAGGCGAGCCGCCTCACGCACGGTAAGGCTCCGGCATTGAAACGGGTCCGGATGGATGAAGTAGTGTCCGTCCTTGGAGATGTGGCTAGTGACCGTCGTGGATGGTTCACGGTGCAACTGGACCCGGAAACGGTCGTCGAAGACACCGCTACGCCAGTTGCGATGATTCGGGCTGAGTTCCACCGGGAAATCCGCCGCCTTGGGACTGTAACCGCGGACTTTGCCGAAGACGGCAGCGAAGAGATATCGCCGGAGATCCGAAGCCATGTGACCGCGGGTCTCGTGCTGGGCGAAGCCGGCCAGCGCAGGGCGCTCCAGCCAGGCAGCAAGCGCATCGCTCGACGATCCGTAGCTTTCGGGAAGGCGCTGCGACCGACGGGGTGGCAGCACTCCATTCTCCAGATCCGCTGCGACAGCCGAGAAGGCGTCGCGCAGCGGCCTACCTTCCTTGTGCCGGTGGAGTCCCGCCAGTGATCGGGCTGCGTCGACGACGTCGCTCCGCCAATTCTCGGGATCGTCGCGCCCCCGGCTGAGGCCACTGCGCAGAGCAGGCATCATGCCGATTGCATCATCCACGGTTCGCGTCATCGCGTCGACTCGTATGCCCGTTCCGGTGGTTCGATGGGCCAGATCGGATCGGATGCCGACAATGATCACGCGATGACGGCGTTGCGGAACCCCGAACTCCTCGGCACGCACGATGAAGTCCGAAGACTGCGCCGCTTCTTGCAGACTGATCCTGCCGTCGGCCACCCGGATCGCGCGGATCTCGTAGTGATGCAACCGGCCGGTGCCGAGCGAAGCGAGATCGTCCATCAGCATCTCGAACACGAAGCGGCTTTCGACTGTCGAGGACAGCATCCCCTTCACGTTTTCCATGACGAAGGCCGCAGGACGCAACCGGTCGAGCACCCGGATGTATTCACGGAAGAGGTAATGCCGCTGGTCCTCCTCCGGCACATAACCGATTTTTCCCTTCGCCCGCGCCCGTCCTGCAAGCGAATAGGCTTGGCAGGGCGGGCCTCCTATCAGGATGGTGTCGTCGTAATCACGACGCAGTATGCCGATGGCGCGATCGATGGCGGCAGCAGCCTGTTCGCTTCCAAGTTCGAGACATCGAGCCTCCGCCGTTGCCAGCCGCCAAGCCGCCGCATCGACCTCGCTCCAGGCGGGTTCCGGGGTCAGCCCGGCATGGAAGTCGATGAGAGCCCGCGGCAACGCCGAATGGCGGTTCCTGTACGCTCTCTGGAACGCCCGCAAAGTGAGCGTTCGATGTGCCGAAGCTTCCTTCTCGACCGAGATTCCGATCCGGAACGGCGTACGACCGTCGACGTCGAGCGACGCGAAACCCTCGCCCAGCCCGCCCGGTCCGGCGAACAAGTCAACGATGCCGAAAGTAGCAGGCAAAACGGAAGCCTCTGAAGGGAGTCGACCTGTATACCATGTCAGGGCGCAAAGGCCAGGGGTCCATGACGGATATCGTCGACAAGGAGACGCGCTCCCGGATGATGTCCGGGATCCGCGGCAAGGACACCAAGCCGGAGATGGTGCTTCGGCACGCACTCCATGCGCGCGGCCTACGGTACCGGCTGCACGACAGGAAGCTCCCTGGGCGGCCGGATCTGATTCTTGCGAAACATCACGCCGTCATCTTCGTTCATGGCTGCTTCTGGCATCGTCACGAAGGTTGCCGCTACGCATCCACGCCTGCTACCAACAGCCAGTTCTGGGCTGAGAAATTCGCCGGCAATGTGAGGCGCGACAACGCAAACCGCCATGCACTGATCGCAGAGGGGTGGCGCGTTGCTACGATCTGGGAGTGTGCGCTACGCAATCTGGACCATGTGTCTGCGACTTGTAGTTTGCTCGCTGCTTGGCTGGACGACACGTCCGCCACCATCGAGATCGGTGAAAGGAGTGCCAAAGGCGATCAACCGTCACAGACGAGGTGAGGACTGTGAACGACCCCGGCAACTGAACTGCCCCGGGTGCTCCGGAGGCTTCAGCCTTTGAGAGGATGGAGCCATTCATCCGGGGCTCCTTGGGTGTTGTTTGGGTCGCACCTTCCGTGTTCCGGGATCGCCCCGGATGAACAACCAACTGCGAGATCACAGCTAGCTGTGCGAGCAGATCCGGCGGGTGTGGGAGGAGAACTTCGGGGTGCATGCTGTTCGCAAGTTCTGGCGGCAACTGCTGCGCCAGGGCGTGGAGGTCGCCCGCTCCGCGGCGAGCCGGTACGCACGACGGCCGCCGATGCGGCGTGCTCGTGCCCGCTGGACCGGGAGAGCCGGCAGTTTCGCGCCGACCGACCGGACGTGTCGTGGGTGTCGGATTTCACGTGATTCTCGACCTGGCGGGGCTTTGCCTACGTCGCCTTCGTCATCCACGTGTTCGCCCCGCGCATCGTAGGCTGGAAGGCCTCTGCCACCGCGCACACGGACTTCGTCTTGGACGCGCTGGAACAGGCGCTGCACGCCCGTCGTGGAGTGACCAATCGGTCCCCTGATCCACCATTCTGATCGAGGCAGCCAGTACGTCTCGATCCGCTACAGCGAGCGACTGGTCAAGGTCGGCATCGAAACATCCGTGGGCAGCGTGGGCGACTCCTCCGACAACGCGTTCGCAGAAACCATCAACGGGCTGTGAACGTGGAGGCGCAGAGCGGTTCACCTCTTCACGGGGAACTCACGCACGTTATCCCGATACGGCTGGACCGCCCAGGCACGGTGAATATGTGCGCTTCGCCTCCTGAGATCCTCTTCGGCGCTCATCTGGTCGTACGCCTGCACCAGCTTCCCGACCGCCATGATCGGCTTCCGTCCCTTTGTCTTCCACAGCCCGGAAATAAGCGAGCGCAGGGCGACCGCGCCCTCAGGCCAGTCGCGGTGCAGGCCATCCAGCTCCGGGTTCAGTCGCGTCAGCGTGACCAGGTCGTGGCCAAGTTGGGCTTCCGGCTCAAAGCCGCCTTCGCCGTAGCACCAGAGCTTGCCGAGATCGTGCAGCAGTGCGTACGCGATGCCGAGATCGCGGTCGCTGCCTGGCAGCGAAGGCGTCTCTGCAACACGTTCGGCGATCTCCAGGGTATGGGCGGCAAGCCCGCCACGATATGCGTGATGGTGGGCTTGCGAGGCGGGACAGGTCCAGAAGTTGTGGAACACCCGGCGCAACTTCCAGATGTCGTTGATCAGCCGGACCAGCGCCTCGTGCCGGATGCGGTCCACGACGTGCCGCAGTCTTGAAACGATCTCTTCGTCCGCCCCGAAGTCCTCCGGGATGAGATCGAGGACGGGAGCTTCCGGCTCGAACTCTATCGCCGTGGCGACCCACAACGTGTCGGCATCGATGCGGCAAGGGACCAGCGTTACCCGCGCGGGATCGACGTGGAGATCGTCGGCGAGCACGAACGGCGGGCACCAGGTGGCGATAGCGTAGGCACCGTCGTGTACATACAACTTGAACCGGATGGGCGCGAGGCCGTCGTCGAGCGTGTATCCCCAGCGATCGATGACGCCGGTCGTGACATGGACGGGACAATCCGTTGATGCAGTCATCGTGGGCTTCCCTTTGTAATGGACGTGGTCGCGGGCACCCGGGTGTGCGCGCTTGATTGGCCGGCACGGCCTGGGGCGGTCATCCGCCGAGCGACCGGACGCTCTTGTCGGCAGTGTGGTGGGCGCCTTCTCACGGCCGGTTGCCGCGGCGCGACCTGTCCCATATCCGGGACACTGGCCAGGTGCTTCGCGGCTTGCCGGGCCATTTTCCGGAGCGTGGGGAGGACCCATGCGAGGCTGTCGGCGCTGCATGCGTGCGGTTGCTGGCACTCGTGCTCGGCGACCACTCGACCCGCGCTGATCACCCACAAAGTCAGACGGTCGAGCGGACCGTTGTCCGGCAGGTAGGCCTCCAGCGTGTAGCCGAGGAAGCTTCCTGTTGAGATGAGCTGCATGGCTTTTCCTCAGGTTGTGGGCGGGAGCGGTGGTGCTGCCCTCGCCTTCTTGCGGGACCGCGGACCGCCGCGGCGCTCGCCGGCCAGCATCGCCCTCAGAGCGTTCCGGAGTTCCTCAGCTCCCATCGATTCCAGGTCGTTGACCTCGGGCGGGCTCGAAGCCGGCTGCGGCTTGCTGCCTTGCCGGCTCAGCAGGCCTGCGAAGGCGAGGCCGTCCTGTCGGGTCAGGTTCGGCACGAAGCGCGAGTAGACGGTGAAGAGCATCTGGGTGTTGGTGTGCCCCATGAGCCGGGCGATCCATTCCGGGTTCTCGCCCGAGGCCAGCATAAGCGTCGCGGCGGTGTGCCGGGTCTGGTAGGGCCTGCGCTTCTCAAGCTCGAGGTAGCGCAGCAGGGGGTACCAGATGCGGTTGGCGAAGTTGTGGGCATCGATCGGATGGCCTGCGCGGGTCTGAAACACGTACTCGTCGTTCGGGCCCCGCGCGTTCCACTGCTGCTCCAGGGCCTCCCTGACCATCGGGAGCATCGGGATGTCACGGATCGAGCTCTCGGTCTTGGCGTTCTCTTCCGCCTCGCCGGCCGAGAACGTCTCCCGAACCCGAATGACTTCATGGTCGAAGTCGACGTACTTCCACTTCAGCCCGTTGATCTCGCCGGTGCGCATGCCGGTGAAGAAGCGGCAGGTGACGTAGTTCCGGTAGTCCGGACGGATGGTGGCCCGGATCCTCTCGACCTCTTCCAGCGAGAATGGTTTGACGTCGGGGCGTCGTCCCTTGAGCCGCCTCACGCCCTTGAAGGCATCCGGCGTCCCGAAGCGCTCGCTGGCCTCGGTCAGGCACTGGCGCAGGAGGCCCATCGTCTTGTTGATCGTGGTCGGGGACAGCTTCGGGCTGGAACGGCCGGGCAGTTCCGCCAGCTTTGCTCTGAACGCCATCACATCGGCCTTGGCGATGGAGCCGACCGGCCGGTCACCGAACTCCGTGAGCAGGTGCGCGTCGAACGTCGCATCCACGCTGTCCCGGTGCTGGCGCCGCCACTGGGGCGCCATCTCCTTCCGCCACGTCACGGAAAAGTCGGCGAAGGTGGGCGTATCGGAAGCGATTGGACCTGCGGCTTGAGGAGCGCCGGCCGGAAGGATCCCGTCGGCGCCTACACCTGGTCCGCGGAACTGGGCTGCCCTTGGACTCCCCGGGAACGTCGCCGCATAATCGAACAAGCCCTGCTTGATCTCCTTCGATACCCGGTTCATCAAGGCCTGTACCCGGCGACGGTTCTCCGCGGTGTCAGGCAGGGCCGTCTGCTCTCGGCAACGGACGCTTCTGTAGAAGAAGTCCAGGTAGAGCATCCCCGTCTCAGGACGGGCACGAACCTTAGCCATGGCTCACCGCGCCATTGGCCATGGGAATGCCGATGTCCCGATGCACAACCGGAGCACGACCGGCCGAGAACTTGCCGATGTCGCGCTGGATCGCCTCCCAGACGAAGAGAAGCTTTCGACCCCCGAACGGTCGAATGTAGTGCACGCCTTCCAGCAGCACCGCGTCCTTCAGACGTGTCCGGATGGTCCGGACGTCATAGTGGATCCGGGTAGCTAGTTCATCGGTGGTGATGTAAGTTTCCATCTGAGCCTCCAGTCGATTCTGGTCAACAGCTGTCGTTTACGAGCGACACCTGTTGACGATCATAGGCGACTAGTGGCGGTTGTCAACGACTAACGTCGCCTCTTGGCGACATCATTCATGTAGCGTTCATGATTAGATTCCGGCTGACTGAGCTGATCGCGGACAAGGCGTTCAAGGAGCGCCGCGTCGTCCCGCTGACGGAGGTGGCTGAGTCCACGGGAATCCACCGCGCGACGCTGTCGAAGATCGCGAATCAACCGGGCGCGAACATCGGTACGGATGTCGTCGACAAGCTCTGCAGGTACTTTGGGTGCCAGCCGGGCGAATTGCTGACGTACATCGACGAAGAGGCCGGGACGGTCTGACCCTCTCGGATCTGCGGTTGGCCCCGCGAGATCCCCTGACTGGAGCCGGCCGAGTTCGGCGGTCGCCGCGCGGTCTGGCCCCGTTGGCCGAGGCACTCGCGATTGGCGCTCCTCGTTGAGACGCGGCTCGAGAGAACCGCAACTTGTAGCGGACCCGGGACCACGTCTCGTCTTCCTGGACGGCGATCAGATCGTAAGCGTCGACCGTGCCGCAGATCACCGCCCATGCGGGAGTCTCGGCTGATCGAGTGGCGGTTCAAGGTGGCCTCCCTTCAAGCCTTGCGCCGGGAGAACCGCGCCGTGCGGGCGTCGCAAGGACCTCTTCGCCAGGTCGCCGATTGAGTGCGGGGGTCGTTCTACGTCACTCGCCCGCGCCTGTGACACTTCAAGGTGTCACAGAAACTGTCACAGGGGGCTGCGGAGCCGATGCGCAAGGGGCGAAACGATCCTGCCCCAACCACCCTCGGACTCTCTGCGGAGGGAGGATCTGTCACAAAAAAGCCCGCTTGAAGGCGGGCTTGATGAAGCCAAGTGCTTGAATTGTGGTGGCTATGGGTGGGATCGAACCACCGACCTCGGGATTATGAGTCTCGCGCTCTAACCGTCTGAGCTACATAGCCAAATCTTTGAATCCTGCCCCTATGACCCTGACCTTATGAGTGCTGTGCTCTAACCGGCTGAGCTACATAGCCAGAACCGTGCGTCTCCCGCGCCGGCATGGTCTGCTGCGACCTGGCCGGCGGGTTCGGCGGGCGCGCGGACGCGCCGGAGGGGCGCACGATTCTAGTGCCGATCGCCCGCGTGTCAAGGAAAATTGCGCCATTCGCGCCGGTTCGCCTTGCCGCCTGCCGCGACGCTGTGGAAGAATCGGCGCAACTACGAACGTTACGGGCCCCGCCATGATCGATCCGGATGGCTACCGACCCAACGTCGGCATCATTGTCATGAACGACGATGCACGCGTCTTCTGGGCGCGTCGCATCGGCCGCGATGGCTGGCAGTTTCCGCAGGGCGGCATGCGCAGCGACGAGACGCCACTGGAAGCCATGTACCGCGAGCTGGAAGAGGAAACCGGTCTGCTGCCCGAGCACGTGGAAGTGCTGGGGGCGACGCCTGGCTGGTTGCGCTACCGGCTGCCTTCGCGCCTGATCCGCCGCCACTCGCGGCCGCTGTGCATCGGCCAGAAGCAGGTGTGGTTCCTGCTGCGCCTGGTCGGCGACGAGGCCGCCTTCCGGCTGGATGCGAACGACAAGCCCGAGTTCGACCTGTGGCGCTGGGTGGATTTCTGGTACCCGGCCATGCATGTGGTCAGCTTCAAGCGGCGTGTCTATGAACAGGCGCTGCGCCACCTGGTCTGCCTGGCCGAAGATCACTGCCAGGTATCGCTGCGCACCCAGCAGTGGACGCTCGACCTTGCCGTGAACTGATTGCGAGTGGTGTTGACAATCATTCGCATTTGCGTTGCAATGCGCCGCGTCCATTGGTGGTTCTTCGCATGTACGTCTGCATCTGCAACGCGGTCACCGACCGCACCATCCGCCAGGCCGCGGCCAGCGGCCAGAGCTTTGCCGAACTGAGCCGGGCCACCGGCTGCAGCGATTGTTGCGGCAATTGCACGGAGCTCGCGCATGAGATCTTCGAGGAGGCGCGCGGCGCCGGGGTGCTGGATCTGACCGTGATGCCGATCGCGGCCTGAGCCGCGCTGCGGCTTCGTGGCCAGGCGCTCCGGCGCTTGCGCCGCAGCGCCTCGCCGCATGCGAATGCGTGCGATTCCCGTTTCCCTGCGTTCCGACATCGGGCGCTATAGTCCCGAGTCTGGATTACGGCTGAGGCGCGGCTGCGCCACGAGGAGTTGCGGGCGATGAAGGGCAACGCAAAGGTCATCGAGCACCTGAACAAGGCGCTGTACAACGAGCTCACGGCGATCAACCAGTATTTCCTGCATGCGCGCATGTACAAGAACTGGGGCTACAAGGAGCTGGCCGAGCACGAGTACCAGGAATCCATCGACGAGATGAAGCACGCCGATCGCCTGATCGAGCGCATCCTGTTCCTCGAGGGCCTGCCGAACCTGCAGGCGTTGGGCAAGCTGCTGATCGGCGAGACGCCGCGCGAGGCGCTGGACTGCGACCTGCGCCTGGAGATCCAGGCCGTGTCGGATCTCAAGGCGGCGATCGCCGATTGCGAGCAGCTTGGCGACTATGTCAGCCGCGACCTGTTCGCCGACATCCTCGCTTCCGAGGAAGAACACATCGATTGGCTGGAAACCCAGCTCGACCTGATCGACAAGCTGGGCGAAGTCCCCTACCTGCAGACCAAGGTCGCCGGCTGAGGCTGGCGGACATGCACGGGCGCGCCGGCCCGGGCGCGCCGGCCCGGCAGGTGTCACTGCGGGCCCGCAGTGCGTCTACAGGGTCGTTGCAGTGACATCGAACACCAGCGCGCGCCCGGCCGCCTGCACGAAGTCGCCCTGGATGAAATCAGCGCCCGCGGCGTGCCACTGGGCGGCTTCCTGGGCGTTCTCGATGCGCGGCACGATCACCTGGATGCCGCGTTCATGCAGCGCCTCGATGTGTTCGCGCAGCGTGGCGGCCGGGGTGCCGGTGGGCGGTGCCAGCTTGACGAAATCGACCGGCAGACCGGCCATCGAAGCGGCTTGCGGATCGGCCGGGTCAAAACCGGACAGCGCGAGCCTGGCGCCCAGCGCGCGCATCGCGGTGGCATAGCGCGCGCTGACCTCGGGCGCGTGTGCGGCGTCCCTGGCACGCAGTTCCAGGGCGATGGCGTCGCCCGCCACCTGCCAGTGCGCAAGCCAGCCGGCAAGCCGGGTCGGCGCCTCGGGGTCGCTCATGCCTTCGCGCGTCTGGCTGACGAACAGGCGGCGTGCGCCGTGCTCGGCCTGGCTGCGCGCCAGCAGGCCGACGCAGTGCCCCAGCACCCAGCGGTCGAGTTCGGCCAGCAGGCCGGCCTCGGCCGCAACCGGCAACAGTTCCGCCGCGGTGTACTTGCGTCCGTCTGCGCCCGGCATGCGCAGCAAGGCCTGGAACTGGCCGTCCTCGTCGTCGCGCAGGGAGAGCATGGGCTGGAACACCAGGATCAGCCGGTTCTCGGCCAGCGCCCGGCGAAACTGCTCGGCAAGGCTCGGCGCGGGACGGCTCGGCGCTGCGCCTGCGGCGGGCACGGGCCTCGCGCTCGCGGCGGCATGCTCCCAGTAACGCGCCGGCGGTACGATCCGCAGCGGGTAGCCGTTTTCGTGACTGGGCTCATCGACCACCGCCACGGTCGCCGCGGCTTGCGCCAGCAGCGCCGGCGGCACCGGGGTCGCGGCCAGGCGGGCATGCAGGTTGGCCAGGTGCGTGGCCATGGTCATCTGCGGCAGATGCGGTGGCGAGAGCAGCGTGGCCAGCGAGGCGTGCAGGGTCTCCAGCGCGCTGGCCAGCTCGCGCGCGCCCAGGGCAGCACAGGCGCCGGCCAGCAGCCAGGTGTCGTCCACCTGGCGGCGCACCACGTTGATGTCCCAGCCGGCCTGTTGCAGGCGCTCGCCCCGGCGCACCACCCGGGACAGGCGTAAAGGCAGCTGCGCACGCCAGCCTTGCGCCGTCCCGGGCGACCCGATGGCCGCTTGGGTCATGTCCATGGCTTGAGCACCACCAGCAGGACGATGCCCACCAGCAGCAGGCCGGGCACCTCGTTGAACACCCGCAGCCAGCGGCTGCTGTGCCGGTTCGCGTCGCGCGCGAAGCGCGCGGTCATCTGCACCAGCATCAGGTGGTAGGCGATCAGCAGCACCACCAGCGCCAGCTTGGCGTGCAGCCAGGCCTGCTGCAGGTAGGCGGCATTGGCACGCGCCAGCACCCACAGGGTCAGCAGGCCGAACAGGATCGCCAGGGCGCCGCCGATGTGGGTCATCACCAGCAGGCGCCGCTCCATCACCTTGAGGCGTTCGCGCAGCACCGGTTCACCGGCTTCGGCGTGGTAGATGAACAGCCGCGGCAGATAGAACAAGCCCGCGAACCAGGTCACCACGAAGATGATGTGGAACGCCTTCAACCAGAGCATCACGCGCCCCTGTCCCTGCTGGGTCGGAAGTATAGACCGCACGGGCAGGCAATGCGCCGCCGCTTGACCCGCGGGGAAGCGCCCTCTATAAGCGGGCACTGCCGAAACGCCCCGCCCGTGCATGCCCAACCGCTCCCGCCTCGTCATCAGCCGGCACGATCCGGCGCGCCAGCGTCGCTATCGATGGCTGATCGCGCTGGCCTGGCTGGTGTCCGTCCTGCTGGTGGCCGCGCTCGCCGTGGGGCTTTCGCGCAGCGGGGGCGAGGGAACGGCCGAATCGCCCGGCCTGATCGCCACGCGTGCCGAGAACGAAACCCTCAAGCGCCGCGTGGCGACCCTGGAGCGTTCCGAACAGGTCGCCCGCGCGGCGCTGGCCGACGTGCAGCAGATGCTGCGCGACCGTGACGAGGAACTGGAGGGCCTGCGCGCGGATCTGGGCTTCTATGCGCGCCTGGTCGGCAGCAGCCAGCGCGAGGGGCTGGCCGTGCAGGGGCTCAAGCTCAGCCCGATCAGGGATTCCCACGCCTGGAACTTCACCGCCATCCTGACCCAGAACTTTCGCCGCGGCGATGAAGTGCGCGGGCGCCTGAGCCTCAGCGTCGCGGGCGTCGCCAACGGCAAGCTGGCCACGCTCGAGTGGCCGGCGCTCGCCTCCGAGCACGAACATGCCGGAATCGGCTATGCCTTCAAGTATTTCCAACGCGTCAGCGGTACCATCATGCTTCCAGCCGGGTTCGCACCCAACCGCGTGATCGTGCGCGCGGAAGGCGATGGTGGCCGCGCCGAGCAGGCGTTCACCTGGGCCGACGCGGTCAAGTTCGAGGAGGGCGGGAATGTTCCGTAGTGACAAACGCAAGGCCGGCGGCGCGGTTGCCGCGATCTGCACCCTGATCGCCGAGGGCACCACGATCCGGGGTGACGTGCACTTCAGCGGTGGCTTGCACCTGGATGGCGTCGTCGAGGGCTCGCTGGCCGCGGACGGCGCGGATGCGGTGCTGACCTTGAGCGAGAAGGGCCGCATCGATGGCGAGGTCCACGTTTCCAATGCGGTCATCAACGGGCATGTGCATGGCGACATCTTCGTCACCGAGCGGCTGGAACTCGCCGCGCACGCGCGCATCGAGGGCAATGTGCACTACAAGGTACTGGAGATGGCCGCCGGTGCGCAGGTGAACGGACGCATGCTGCACCAGTCCGAGCCCATGCAGCGCCTGGCCGCCCCGGAAAAGCTCACCGCGACGCTGGCCGAGGCTTGAATTCCCGCTCCCTGGCACCGATCCTCAACGCATGAACGACTCTCCCACGCCCAGCTATCAGGACGCCGACAGCGCGCCGCTGCATCTCAGCAACGCGGCCGCCGACAAGGTGCGCCAGTTGATCGCCGAGGAAGGCAACCCCGCGCTCAAGCTGCGCGTGTACATCAGTGGCGGCGGCTGTTCGGGCTTCCAGTACGGTTTCAGCTTCGACGAGGAACGCGCCGAGGATGATTTCGCCATCGACAATGGCGACGTCACCTTGCTGGTCGATCCGCTCAGCCTGCAGTACCTGGCCGGCGCCGAAGTGGACTACACCGAATCGCTGACCGGCGCGCAGTTCGTCATTCGCAACCCGAATGCGCGCACCACCTGCGGCTGCGGCTCGTCCTTCACGGTCTGAGGCACGCGGCGGTGGGGCCGGGCGGATGATCGACCGCGTCAACACCTTTGCCGGCCTGGCACTGGAACGCAATGCAGAACTGCGCGAGGACCCGGCCTTCGGCGCCGCCAAGCGTGCCGACGCCCGCGCGCGGTTCCTGGTGCTGGGTGCCGATGGCCCCGGCGGGCGCCAGGCGCTGGTGCGCGCGGATGCGCCGGCCCTGCGCTGGCTCGACCATGGTGAATGCCGCGACCTGCGGCTGGAACTTGCCGCCACCTATCTCGGCGACGATGGACGCGGACCGCTGTTCGCGCTGTGCGCCGATGCCGCGCAGGCGGCGCAGGTCGCCAGCCGACTTGGTGCGCGCTACATCGACCTGCGCAGCGCCGGCATGCACCTCGGATCGTTCGAGGCCGGAGTCTTTGCCTATGCCCGCGCGCTGGCCCATTGGCAGGCGCGCACGCGCTTTTGCAGCGCCTGCGGCGCGCCGATCGAGCTGGTCGCCTTCGGCCACCGCGGCCGGTGCAGCAATCCGGACTGCGCGCTGGAGCATTTCCCGCGCGTCGATCCGGCCATGATCGTCATCGTCGCCTGGCAGGATCGCTGCCTGCTCGGGCACAACGCGAATTGGGCGGAGAACCGCTACTCGACCCTGGCCGGCTTCGTCGAGCCGGGCGAATCGCTGGAGGACGCCGTGCGCCGCGAGGTCATGGAGGAAGCAGGCGTGCGCGTGGGCACCTGTACCTACCATTCCTCGCAGCCCTGGCCGTTTCCCTCATCGCTGATGCTCGGCTTCACGGCCAAGGCGCAAGACCCGACCATCCGCCTGGGTCCGGAACTTGCCGACGCGCGCTGGTTCAGCGTGGATGAACTGGTGAGCGGCGTGCGTGGCGGGCGCCTCATCCTGCCGCCGCCGCTGTCGGTCTCGCACGAGCTGATTGCCGAATGGCTGCGCGGCCAGTCGGGCCTGGAGCTCGCCGGCCTGACGCCGGGCTGACGTTCGCCGCCCCGCAAACGCATCGCTCCGCCCGGACGCCGCGCGCTGCGCATGCGCGCCGTGGGCGGGCTGCCGCCAGAGAGTCTGGCGTCCACGCTAGAATGCAGCGGTCGCCGTCGCCTGCCCGCTGCATCATGGCCCTGACCCTGCTTGCCATCCTGCTCGTCATCGCCGCCGCCCATGCCCTGCCGGACATGCGGCGCCTGCGCGATTTTTCCTGGTTGCGCGCCTGGGCCGAGCGATGGCCGGGTGCGCACGACGGCGCCGCGCCCGGTGCCTGGCCGCTGGCCCTGCTGCCGCTGCTGGTGGTACTCGCCTGCCTGCTGCTGCAGCAGGCCCTGGACGGCGTGCTGTTCGGCCTGCCGGCCTTTGCCTTTGCGGTGATCGTGCTGTTCTACGCCTGGGGCCCGCGCGATCTGGACGGCGACATCGAGACGGTCCTGAAGGCCCCGGATGGCGAGCGCCGCGATGCCGCCGCGCAGTCGCTGCGTGCCGATCCGGCGCGCGAACACCTGCCGCTGGAGGCCGCGCCGCTGGTCGAGGCGGCCTTCGCCTCGGCACTCTCGCGCTGGTTCGGCGTGCTGTTCTGGTTCCTCTTCCTGGGCGCGGCTGGCGCACTCGGCTACCGGGTGGTGCAGCTGCTGGCACGCCACGCGGCGCTGGGCGCCAATCTCGATCCGGCGCAGCGCGGGCCGCTGGAACGCACCGCGCGCATCCTCGACTGGGCCCCGGCCCACCTGATGGCGCTGACCCTGGCCCTGGTGTCCGAGTTCGACGCGGTGATGCGCACCTGGCGCGGCTGGCATGCGGCGCACGGCAAGGGTTACTTCACCCTGGATCTGGGTTTCCTCGGTGCGCTGGCGCGCGCCGGCATCGACGCCGACGTGGTGGCCGGTGACGGCTACGCTGCCGATGTCAGCAACCCGCTGCTGGAACTGGCGGATGCGCGCACGGTGCTGCGTCGCATCCTGGCCGTGTGGCTGGCCCTGATCGCGCTGGTGGCGGTCAGCGGCCTGGCGCACTGACGCGCCTGGGCCGCGCGCGCGGGGCGGAGCGCAGTCACTTCGCGCGCGCGCCGGTGCATCGGCGCGAATGAGCCGTCGCCGCGCTCGCGTGGCCCTGCGCCGCCTTCAGGCGATCGCGCCGCGCAGCTCGCGCACCTGCTGTTCCAGCACCGGCGCGCTGGCTTCATGGGCGGCGAGCGGCGCACCGAAGATGATGCTGATGCGCGCGCGGAAGCGGCGTGGCAGGCGCATGCGTCCGAGTGCCGTGTCATGGCGACTGAACACCGAGCCCCACAGTCCGCGCAGCGCGACCGGCACCACCGGCACCGGCCGTCGCTCGAGGATGCGTTCCACGCCGCCGCGAAACGGCGCGATGGCGCCGTCGCGGGTGATGCCGCCTTCCGGGAAGATGCACACCAGGTGGCCTTCGGCGAGCGCCGCATCGATCGCGTCGAAGGCGCGCTCGAGCAGCGCCGGGTCCTCGTTGCGTCCGGCGATCGGAATCGCCTTGGCGGTGCGGAAGATGAAGCTCAGCAGCGGGATGCGGAAGATCCGGTAGTACATCACGAAGCGCAGCGGCCGGCGCACCACGCCGGCCAGCAGCAGCGCGTCCATGAAGCTCACGTGGTTGCACACCAGCAGCGCTGGACCCCGTTCGGGCACGCGGTCGAGGTGTTCGCTGCGGATGCGGTAGAGCAGGCTGACCAGCAGCCAGCTCAGGAAACGCATCAGGAACTCCGGCACCAGGGTGTAGATGTAGGCGGCCACGGCGATGTTGAGCAGCGCCACCACCAGGAAGATCTGCGGAATCGACAGGCCCAGGGTGGTGAGGCCGATGCCCAGCGCGGCGGCGGCGACCATGAACACCGCGTTGAGGATGTTGTTGCCGGCAATCACGCGCGAGAGCTGCTCGCGTGGCGCGCGGCTCTGCACCAGGGCGAACAGCGGCACGATGTAGAAGCCGGCGAACACGCCGAGCAGGGTCAGGTCGAGTGCGATGCGCCAATGCCCGGGCGCGGTGAGGAAGGCCAGCGCGCCGAGGCCATGCACGCTGGCCAGCTCCGGCTGGGCGAAGTACAGGTCGATGCCGAACAGGCTGAGGCCGATCGAGCCGAACGGCACCAGGCCGATCTCCACCTTGCGCCCGGACATGCGCTCGCACAGCAGCGAGCCCACGCCGACGCCGATCGAAAAGAGCGCCAGGATCAGGATGGCGACCGTGTCCGCGCCGCCCAGGTAGAGCCGCGTGTAGTTCGGCAGCTGGGCCGTGAACACGCCGCCGAAGAACCAGAACCAGGAAATGCCGAGCACGGCGTTGAACACCGTACGGTCGCGCCGCACGTAGCCCAGCACGCGCAGCGTTTCGCGCCACATGTTCCATTCGAAGCGCAGGTCCGGCGCGGTGGCCGGCGCGGGCGGAATCGCGCGGCTGACCAGGTAGCCGCTGATCGCGATGAGGATGACCAGCCCCGAGGCCAGCGCCGGCCCGGCGCCCGCCACGGCCATCAGGAACCCGCCCGCCATCATGCCGGTGAGGATGGCCAGCGAGGTACCGGTTTCCACCAGCGCATTGCCGCCGACCAGCTCCTCCGTGGCCAGCATCTGCGGCAGGATCGCGTACTTGATCGGCCCGAACAGGGTCGAGTGCAGGCCCATCAGGAACAGCACGCCGAGCAGCAGGCCGACGTTGCCGGTGTAGAAACCCCAGGTCGCGAGCAGCATGGCGCCGATCTCGAACAGCTTGACGTAGCGGATCAGCCGCGCCTTCTCGAACTTCTCCGCCAGTTGCCCCGCGCTGGCGGAAAACAGGAAGAAGGGCAGGATGAACAGCGCCGGGGCGAGGTTGGAATAAAAGCCCACCTGCGCGTCGCCGAAGCCCAGGTGAAAGGCCACCAGCACGATCAGCGCCTGGCGGAAGGCATTGTCGTTGAAGGCGCCCAGCGCCTGGGTGGCGAAGAACGGTCCGAAGCGCCGCGTGCGCAGCAGGTCGAACTGGTTGGATTCGGACATCGGTGCCGTTCGCTGGAAACCCCGCGCATCTTGCCCGCAACCGGCGCCGTACCGCCAGTGAAGCCGCCGCTGCCCGCCCGGCGGCGTTCAAGCAGCTAAACTGCGCACTTTCCGCAGGACCCTCCGTCCCGATGTCCTTTCGCACCCCATTGCTACTTGCCCTTGTCCTTGTCGCCGCGCCGGTCCTGGCGCAGTCCGGCCTCAAGCCGCTGCCCACACCGGACCTGTCCGGCGTTCCGGCCGCCACCGCCACGCAGCTGCGCAAGGCGCGTGCCGACTTCGACAGGGCCCGCGAGATCGTCACCGGCGAAGCGCTCGCGGAGAACTACGGCATCCTCGCCGGCAGCTACGCGCGGGCGGGCTTCACCGACGTGGCCGCGGTGGCGCTGGACGATGCCATCACGCTCGCGCCGCGCGATACCCGCTGGATGTACGCGCGTGGCGTGCTGGCGCTGGCTGCCGGACAGGATGCCGAGGCGACGCGACTGTTCGAGCGTGCCTGGGCCATCAGCAAGGCCTACCTGCCGCTGCGCACCGCGCTGGCCAATCAGAAGATGGGCACGGGTGATCTGGACGGCGCGCGCCGCCTGCTCGAGGAATACGTTGCCCGCGATCATGGCCAGGCCGTGCCGTACGCGATGCTGGGTGATATCGCGCTCAAGCAGAAGCGCTACACCGATGCCATCCGCTACTTCGACCAGGCGCTGAAGCTGCAGCCCGAGGCCGATCGCCTGTACGCGGACCTTTCCACCGCCTATGCCGCCAATGGCGACGCCAAGGCCGCCGCCGCGGCCAAGGCCAAGGTCGGCACCCGTGCGCCCGTGCTGCCCGATCCGGTGGCCAGCCGACTGCTGCCCGAGACCGGCAAGGCGAGTGCCGGGGGTACGCCGGCCAACCCGAGTCAACAGGCCATCGGCACGGCCATGCTGGCCACCTCGGCGGGTGACTACCTCGCGGCGCGCAAGGCGCTGGATGAGGCCCTGCGCAGCGATCCCAAGGATGCCACGCTGCTCGCCGTGTATGCGCGCGTGGAATCGACGGCAGGCCGCCTGGAAGCCGCCCAGGTGCGCGCCGATGCCGCCGTGCGCGCCGACCCGAGCAATATCCTGGCGCAACTCGCGCTGGGCTCGGTTGCCGAAATGCGCGGCAATGACGCCGCAGCCGAGCGCGCCTATGGCGATGCGATCCGCCTCGACCCGGCCGCCGTGAACCCGCGCTTCGCGCTGGGCGTCCTGCTGCAGCGCCTTGGGCGTAGCGATGCTGCGGAGGCGCAGTTCCGCGCCATCCTGAAGATCGACGCCGCCAATCCCGCCGCCTGGACGCAACTGGTGGCCCTCGAATCGGCCGCCGGACGCTGTGCGAAGGCGCTCAAGGAAATCAACGCGGCGATGAGTGCGGCGCCGGACCATCCGCACCTGATGCAGCTGTTCGTGCGCCTGGCGAGTACCTGTCCGGGCACCAGCAAGGCCGAGCAGCGCATGGCGCTGGACTATGCCGGCAAGCTGTATGCCGCGGGCGGCTCGATGCCGGCGGTGGCCGAGGCCTATGCGCTCGCGCTGGCCGCCAATGGCCGCTGGGACGATGCGGTGGCCACGCAACAGGGCGCGATGTTCAGCGTGCTGCGCAGCGACGGTTCGGCGGCGCTCGTGCCCTACCGTGAAATCCTGGAACAGTTCCAGGCGCACAAGCTGCCGACGCGCCCATGGGCGGCCAGCGACAGCGTCTATCACCCCAGGCGGCCCACGCCGGACGTCCCGCCGCAAAAGCCGTAAGTCGCGCCGGCCTGCGCGGGCGGGCGTTAGCGCGCCAGCGCGCGGTGGCCGATGTCGCGGCGGTGGAAGGCACCGTCGAAGCGGATTTCGCGCACCGCGCGATAGGCCTGCTCGCGCGCGTCGGCGAGGTCCGCGCCCAGCGCGCACACGGCCAGCACGCGGCCACCCGCGGTGACGGTGCGGCCGGCTGAATCCAGCGCGGTGCCGGCGTGGAACACCTTGGCGCCGGTCGCCTCGGCGCGTTCGATGCCTTCGATGATGTCGCCGCTGCGCACCTTGCCTGGATAGCCCGCCGCGGCGACGATCACGCCCAGCGCCGGGCGCGGATCCCACTGGACGCTGCGGCCTTCCAGACGGCCGTCCAGTGCATCCTCGACCATCTCCACCAGGTCGGACTTCAGGCGCAGCAGGATCGGCTGGGTTTCCGGATCGCCCAGGCGCGCGTTGAACTCGATCACCTTCGGCGCGCCGCTGGCGTCGATCATCAGGCCGACGTAGAGGAAGCCGATGAACGGTGCGCCCTCGGCGGCCATGCCGGCGACGGTCGGCTGCACGATCTCCGCGAGAATGCGTTGCTCCACCGTGGGCGTGACCACCGGTGCCGGCGAGTAGGCGCCCATGCCGCCGGTGTTGGGGCCAAGATCGCCTTCGTCGCGGCGCTTGTGGTCCTGGCTGGTGGCCAGCGGCAGCACGTTGCGGCCGTCGCTCATGACGATGTAGCTGGCTTCCTCGCCGGTCAGGCACTCCTCGATCACCACGCGCGCGGAAGCCGCACCGAAGCTGCGCGCACCGAGCATGTCGTGCAGCGCCTGCTCGGCGTCGGCGAGCGTGAGCGCCACCACCACGCCCTTGCCGGCGGCCAGGCCGTCGGCCTTGATGACGATGGGCGCGCCCTGCTTGCGCACATGGGCAAGCGCGCGCGTGAGGTCGTCGAATACGGCGTAGCGCGCCGTGGGGATGTTGTGCCGGGCAAGGAAGTCCTTGGCGAAACCCTTGGAGCTTTCCAGTTGCGCGGCCACGCGGCTGGCGCCGAAGCAGCGCAGTCCGGCGGCGCGGAAGCGGTCCACCACGCCGGCGGCCAGCGCCGCCTCCGGGCCGACCACGGCGAATGCGATGCCTTCCACCCGCGCCAGCGCCAGCAGCCCCTCGACGTCGGTCGCGGCGAGGGCGACGTTGCGCATGCCGCGCTCGCGCGCCGTCCCGGCATTGCCCGGCGCAACGATGACCTCGCTCACGCGCGGGGACTGCTTGAGCTTCCAGGCCAGCGCGTGTTCGCGGCCGCCGGAGCCGATGACGAGGAGTTTCATTGAGGGGTCGGGATTCGTGATGGGGGATTCTGGATTGGTACGAATGCTTCGTCATCCCGGGCAGGGAATGCCCGGGACCCAGCCGCCAGGGAGGGCAGGAAGAGCATTTCAGGCATCGACGCGCAGCGTCAATGCCTGAAATGCCGCACGCCGGTGAACACCATGGCCATGTCGTGTTCGTCGGCGGCGGCGATGGTTTCCTTGTCGCGCATCGAACCGCCGGGCTGGATCACGGCGCGGATGCCGGCCTCGGCGGCCGTGTCGATGCCGTCGCGGAACGGGAAGAAGGCATCCGAGGCCATCACGCTGCCGGCCACTTCGAGTCCGGCTTCGGCCGCCTTCATCGCGGCGATGCGGGCACTGATCACGCGGCTCATCTGGCCCGCGCCGATGCCGATGGTGCGGCCCTCGCGTGCATAGACGATGGCATTGGATTTCACGAACATCGCCACGTGCCAGGCGAACAGCAGGTCGTGCAGTTCGGTGGCATCGGGTACGCGCCGCGAGACGACCTTGAGGTCGGACAGCAGCAGCGTGTCGCGGTCGGCATCCTGCACCAGCAGGCCGCCGGCAATGCGCTTGTAGTCGAACGAATGCGCGGGCGAGGCGTCCCAGTTGCCGGTGGCCAGCACGCGCACGTTGGGCTTGGCCGCGACCGCCGCCAGGGCATCGTCGTCGAACGAGGGCGCCACGATGACCTCGACGAACTGGCGGGCCAGGATGGCGCGCACGGTCGCGCCATCGACCGGGTGGTTGAAGGCGATGATGCCGCCGAACGCGGACACCGGGTCGCAGGCGAAGGCGCGCTCGTAGGCTTCGAGCTGGGTCGGCCCCAGCGCCACGCCGCAGGGGTTGGCATGCTTGACGATGACGCAGGCCGAGGTCTTCTGGAAGGCCTTGACGCATTCGAGCGCGGCGTCCGCATCGGCCAGGTTGTTGCTGGACAGCTCCTTGCCGGCCAGCACGCTGGCGCCGGCCACGGTGCCGCGCGGCGCCGGCTGCTCCACGTAGAGCGCGGCGCCCTGGTGGGGATTTTCGCCGTAGCGCAGGACCTGGCGGCGCTCGAAGGCCAGTCGCAGCGAGGGCGGGAACGCTTCCGGGTGGGCCGGATTCAGGCGTGCGCCGAGCCAGTTGGCGATCAGGCCGTCATAACGTGCGGTGTGCGCGAATGCCTTGGCCGCCAGCTGCCGGCGCAGGTCCAGCGAGGTGCCGCCGTGGGCGAGCGCCTCGAGCACTTGGGCATAGTCGGCCGGGTCGCTGACCGCGGCGACATGGGCGTGGTTCTTGGCCGCCGCACGCAGCATCGCCGGGCCACCGATGTCGATGTTCTCGATGGCGGCCTCGAAACTGCATTCCGGGTCGGCCGTGGTGTGCTCGAAGGGGTAGAGATTCACCACCAGCAGGTCGATGGCGGCAATGTGGTGCTCGGCCATCACGTCCTCGTCGATGCCGCGGCGCCCGAGCAGGCCGCCGTGCACGGCCGGGTGCAGGGTCTTGACGCGCCCGTCCATGATCTCGGGAAAGCCGGTCAAGGCACTGACGTCGGTCACTGCCAGGCCCGCCTCGCGCAGGCTGCGCGCCGTCCCGCCGGTTGAAACCAGGCCAATGCCGAGCGCGTCCAGGCCGCGCGCCAGATCGACCAGCCCGGTCTTGTCCGAGACGCTGAGCAAGGCGCGCCGCGCAGGCACGAGGGTGGTATCGAACATGAACTGCGGACCCCGCCGGACGAAAGCGGAATTATAGCCGGGCCGGCGCAGACGGCGCGCCGTCAGTCGTTCAGGCCGTAGAACTGCAGCTTCTTGCGCAAGGTCGAGCGGGTGATGCCCAGCGCTGCCGATGCCCGGCTCTGGTTGCCGCCGTACCAGGCCATCACCTCGCGCAGCAGCGGGGCCTCCACTTCGCGCAGGAACAGGGCATGCAGGCCCTCGCTGGGTTCCGATTCGACATCGGCCAGGTAGCGACGCACGGCCTGGGTGACGCAGGCATGCAGGGCGGGTGGCCACGGGGCCTCGGAACCGGAACTCGGGCTGTACATGGAAATGGCGGCGTTCACGACGGTTGATCCCCCTTGGCAAATCGCTTCCCTGAAAACCGGCGTGCAGCCCCTGTTCGCATACCGGAACAGGATTCTAACGCCGTCCATCGCGCCGCGTAAGGGCAGGCGTGCGCTGCGTCACTCGAAATCGAACTCGAAGGCGATCGCGTCCTGGCCTGGATCCACCACTTCGAAGGCGACCGTGCTGCTGGCACCCGGGCCCAGGCCGGCCGCCAGCGCGGCAGCGTCACCGACATATTCGCGCGGTGCAAAGCGGCGCATGGCGATGCGCCGCTCGTCCAGGTTGGACAGGGTGACCTTCAGCGTCGGGTAGGGCTGCGCGAAGGGTGCCCCGTTGCGCAGGGTTGCGGAAATGATCAGCGCACCGGCCACCGACGGGTGCGGGCGGATGTCGCGCGACAGCAGGGCCAGACGGGCCGGATCATGGCGCAGCGGCAGGTGGCAGCCAAGCTGCGCGCAGACCGGTTCCAGCCAGGCGCGCACGCGTGCCGAATCGAGCCAGAGGGCGCGCTCGGACCAGCCGACCTGGGCCGCCAGCGTCACCAGCAGCAGCAGGCAGCCGGCGACCCACACGCCGTTGCGCGCTCTCCGGGCGCGGCGCCGGCTTGCCGCGAACGCCGGCGCGCGCGGGCGCGATTCGCGCTCGGGCGGCGCGAACAGCAGGGCCTGGGCCGGATTGGGGCGATACACCGGCAGTTCCAGTTGCGGTGGCTGGCCCTCGGCGGCAAGCAGCGGCAGGCGCTCGAAGGGCTCGGGCGGCAGCTCCGTGGCCAGGCTGCGCAGGGCATCGAACACCGCGGCGCAATGGCTGCAGCGCACGCTGCCGTGGGCGGCGGCGAGCTCGTGGCCTTGGACCCTGAAGACGGTCAGGCACTCCGGGCACTGGGTGTACATGCGGTGATTCGATGCGCGGGTAGGTGGCTGGACAGTGTAATCGCCTTGCGCCCTGCCGCGCTCAGGTCCGCTCGTGCCCGGCCTGGACCAACTCTTCGCGCACGCGGCCCCAGATCAGCGCATGCGGATCGAAGCCCGATTCCAGCGCCGGCTTGACGATGCGGAAATACGGCGAGACATCGAAGTCGCGCGGCGCAAACAGGCGTGAATTGCGGATGTGCAGGATCTCGCGCACCGGTGCCGAATCGCTCGGCCCGTCGCAGCGCGTCACCTCGACTTCGGGCAGGATCGGGTAATGGATGGCCTCGAAGGCATCGGCGATCAGCGACGAGCAGATGGCCCGCGTCGGCTCGCCGCTGCCCAGCGCCAGCAGGCGCCGCCGGTAGCGGTCCGGCACCGGCGGCGCGGACAGCAGGTAGCGGCCCAGGTCGAGCACGTTGCGCACGTCATACTGCTGGCCGATCCGCGCCTGGACGTAGTCCACCAGGGCGTCGATCTCGTCGGCGTGCAGGCCGACCGGCCGGCAGATGCGGGTGTGATGACGTGCATAGAGCTCCAGCGGCACCAGGCGCACGCCGCTCGTGACGTCGGCCTCGATCAGCATGGGCCTGCCGTCGGCGGCATCGCGTACGTCGCTGATGCACAGCGCCGAGTGCGACCAGGTGGACTGGGTGATGTAGCGGATGGCGGTGGCGAAGCGGCTGGTGCCTTCGACCAGCAGCACGTCGCCGCGGCGCAGGGTGGCGCGCAGGTGCTGGGGATGGCTGGTGGTGACGTGCGAAGTGGGCCGCGGTTCGGACAGGCGCCGTGCCAGCCAGTGACCGATGCCGTGCAGCAGCGACATGCACCCGACTCCGGACGATGGGACGGAGCAAGTCTAGCAGTCTGCGCCGCTGGCGCGCGGCACGTCTCGGCGGCGATGACCGCTGAGACGCACCCAACCGTCGCGGATGCTGACGGCCAGATCGCTGAAGTCCCGTTCGTAGATGGCCAGGAGCTCGGCCTCCTGCCCGGCCAGGATGCCCGACAGTGCGAACGGCGCGCCGGGCTTCAGGCACTCGGCAAAGCGCGGTGCGAGGCTGGCCAGCGGGCCGGCCAGGATGTTGGCGACCAGCGCATCGGCCGGCGTGCCACTGAAGTCTTCCGGCAGGTCCAGGCGCAGCCGTGCCGCGACGCCGTTGCGGGCCGCATTGTCCGCGCTGGCGGTCAGGGCCTGTGGATCGTTGTCGATGCCGGTGACGTGGGCCGCGCCGAGCTTCAGCGCGGCAATGGCGAGCACGCCCGAGCCGCAGCCGTAATCGATGAGCGTGCGCCCGGCGAGCGCCTGAGCGTCCAGCCACTCCAGGCACAGCGCGGTGGTCGGATGCGTCCCGGTGCCGAAGGCGAGGCCCGGATCGAGCCGCACCACCACCTGCGCGCGCGCATCCGGCGCAGGCTCGATGTTCCACGGGTAGATCCACAGGCGCCGCCCGAACTGCATCGGCTTGAAGCGGTCCATCCACGCGCGCGTCCAGTCCTGGTCGGCGACCTCGCGAAAGCGCACCTGCTCGGGGGCGATGGCCGGCACCAGTTCGGTCAGCACCGCCACCAGGCCGGCGCGATCGGTGGCCGCATCGAACAGGGCGGTCAGCGCGATGTCGCCCCACAGCGGCATCTCGCCCACGCCCGGCTCGAAGATCGCCTGCTCGTCGGGGGTGTCGGCATCGGCATCCTGCAGGGTGATGCTGAGCGCGCCGGCATCCTCCAGCGCCAGCTCGACCGGCTCACGCTCGTCGGCGCGCAGGCTGAGGACAAGTTCGAGAAGGGGCATGGTCCGGGAATGGCGAGTGGAGAATGGCAACGGCAGCGGCGAACGGGAACGCGGCTACGATTCCCGAATCCCGATTCCCGATTCGCGGCTCTCGGCCATCCGCTTCTCCAGGTAATGGATGTTCTGTCCGCCAAGCTGGAAGCCGCCATCGGCCAGGATGCGCTGCTGCAGCGGGACGTTGGTCTTGATGCCTTCGACAACCAGCTCCGAGAGGGCAATGCGCATGCGCGCGAGGGCCGTGGCGCGGTCGCGCCCATGCACGATGAGCTTGCCGATCATCGAGTCGTAGTTGGGCGGAATCTTGTAGCCGTCATAGATGTGCGTGTCCACCCGCACGCCCGGGCCGCCGGGCGACTCGAAGCGGCGGATGGTGCCGGGACTGGGCATGAAGGTATCCGGATCCTCGGCATTGATGCGGCATTCGATGGCATGGCCGGTGAAGTGGACATCCGCCTGGCGAAGCGAGAGCGGTTGCCCGGCGGCAATCAGCAACTGTTCGCGCACCAGGTCCACGCCGGTGACCATCTCGGTGACCGGATGCTCGACCTGGATGCGCGTGTTCATCTCGATGAAGTAGAAGCGCCCGTCCTCGTAGAGGAACTCGAACGTGCCGGCGCCACGGTACCCGATGCGCAGGCAGGCATCCACGCAGACCTGGCCGATCTGCGCCCGCTGCTCGGGCGTGATGCCCGGTGCCGGGGCTTCCTCGACGACCTTCTGGTGGCGGCGCTGCATGGAGCAGTCGCGCTCGCCCAGATGGATCGCGTGGCCCTGGCCGTCGGCCAGTACCTGGATCTCGACGTGGCGCGGGTTCTCGAGGAATTTCTCCATGTACACCTGGTCGTTGCCGAAGGCGGCCCGGGCTTCCTGGCGGGTCATCGCGATCGCGCTGGAGAGGTGCCCCTCGGTCTGCACCACGCGCATGCCGCGCCCGCCGCCACCGCCGGCGGCCTTGATGATGACCGGATAGCCGATCTCGCGCGCGATGCGCGTGTTGGCGACGATGTCATCGCCCAGCGGGCCGCCGGATCCGGGCACGCAGGGCACGCCGGCCGCCTTCATGGCCTTGATCGCTTCGACCTTGTCCCCCATCAGCCGGATCACGTCCGCGGTCGGCCCGATGAAGATGAAGCCGGACTTCTCCACCTGCTCGGCGAAGTCCGCACGCTCGGCGAGGAAGCCGTAGCCCGGGTGGATGGCCTGGGCGTCGGTCACCTCCGCCGCGGCGATGATGCGCGGAATGTTGAGATAGCTCTCCGCTGCCGGCGCGGGGCCGATGCAGATGGCTTCGTCGGCCATGCCGACGTGCTTGAGGTTGCGGTCCGCGGTGGAATGCACCGCGACCGTGCGGATGCCCAGGGTATGGCAGGCACGCAGCACACGCAGGGCGATTTCGCCGCGGTTGGCGATGACGACTTTGCTTAGCATGGGAGGGCGGCGGTCAGGGATTCGGGAATGGGGAAGCGGAGCAGCGCGCGCGCTCGGCGCGGCTCTCCAAGGATCGGATCGAGGCGTGCAGGCGGGCAAGGCTTCGCTGCGGGAGTTCGTCCACGTCATCGTTGTACGGGAAAACGTCGCGCCGGCGGGCGATATCGATGTGGGTCGCGGGTTCGGCCAGGGATTCGCCGGCCATGGAGGGCAGGCGAAGGTACTCGGCAGACGACCGGCGCGCCGCACCCTCGGCAATGCCGGCCGGAGTGCTCACGGCAGATCGGTGCGTCGGGCCGGTCAGCCCGAAGCGCTCCCCGGACGGGCAGCGGGACGAGGCCCCATGGAGCGCTGCGACCAGGTGCGTCGAATCCTGCCAGACGTCCAGGCGTTCGTGCACCCGCTTGAACGATTCCCGAGTCCCCATTGCCGATCCCCGGCGGTCAGGCAATCACGAACATCGGCTCGTCGAACTCGACCGGCTGGCCGTTCTCGACCAGGATCGCCACCACCGTACCACTGACGTCCGCCTCGATCTGGTTGAACATCTTCATGGCCTCGATCACGCCGAGCACGTCGCCGGCCTTGACCGCCTGGCCGACCTTGACGAACGGTTCGGCGTCCGGCGCGGCGGCAGCGTAGAACGCGCCGACCATCGGCGCCTTGACGACGTGGCCCTCGGGCAGCGAAGGCGCGCCCGCCTGCGTAGCCTCGGCAGGCGCCGGTGTCACCGCGGCGGGCGGCGGCGCGGCGACGCGCGCCGGGGCCGGCGCCGCGACCACCATGCCGGTCGGCATGCGCGACAGGCGCACGATCTCCTCGCCTTCCTTGATCTCGAGTTCGGCGAGGTTGGATTCCTCGAGCAGGTCGATCAGCTTCTTGATCTTGCGCAAGTCCATGGATGATTCCCGGGTTGGAGGTTCAGCCGGCCAGCCGGTCAAGCGCTGCGTCGAGCGCGAGCCGGTAGCTCATGGCCCCGAAGCCGGCGATGACGCCGACGGCGAGGTCGGAGAAGAAGGAGTGATGGCGAAACGCTTCGCGCGCATGCACGTTGGACAGGTGCACTTCGATGAAGGGGATCGCCACCGCGGCCAGCGCATCGCGCAGGGCCACACTGGTGTGGGTGAGGGCGGCCGGGTTGAGCACGATGAAGTCGGTGCCGTCCTGCGCGGCTGCGTGGACGCGCTCGATCAGCAGGTGCTCGGCGTTGGACTGGAAGCTGGCCAGCCGATGCCCGCCCGCCGTGGCCCGGCGCACCAGTTCGGCATCGATTTCGGCCAGCGTCGCCTGGCCGTAGACGGCCGGTTCGCGACTGCCCAGCAGGTTGAGGTTGGGGCCGTTGAGGACCAGGATGAGAGCCACGGAGCGCCTTCCAATGCCGGCCGTCAGGCGCGCCCGACGGAAGCGCCTAGTGTCTGCCAAGCGCGCTTAAGTGTCCAGTTCGGCGACGTTTGCCGATGTTTGCCGGCTCTGGACGGCCCGGCGCCTTGGCTCAGTCCAGATGGGGTGCCAGCCATTCGGCCAGCGCGCTCTCGCTGAAGTCGCCGAAGTGGCTGGCCAGCACGCGCCCGTCGCGGCCGATCAGCACGGTGTAGGGCAGCACGTTGCGGTTGTTGCCGAAGCGGATCGAGGCATCCTCGCCGCGCGCGGGATCGTCGATGAGGACCGGGTAGCCGACCGGAAACTCGGCGAGGAAGTCGCGCGTGGGGCCCGGCTCGTCGGCGGCCACCCCGATCACCTCCAGGCCCTGCGCGGCGTGCTGCGTGCGGGCACGGTCGAGGATGGGCATCTCGCGTCGGCAGGGCGCGCACCAGCTCGCCCAGAAGTTGACCAGCACGAGCTTGCCCTGCCAGTCGGCGAGCCGCCGGGTGCTGCCGTCCAGGTCGGGCAGTTCCAGTGCCGGTGCCGGCGTGCCGACCTCCAGCGTGGGCAGCCCGGCGCGTACCGGCGGCAGGGGTGCCTCCGGACGCAGCAGACCGCCGGCCAGCATGCCGGCACCGGCGCCGGCCGCCGCGAGCACGACGACGAGGACGATGTTGCGATCCAGTCCCGCCATGTCAGGGCGCCAGCGCCTGGGCGATCATGGCGTGGGTGATGACGGTCGGCAGTGGCTGGCCGGGGCCGGATTCACCCGGCCGGAAGACCACGTAAAGTGGCACGCCCACGGCCTTGTACTCGGTCAGGAAGGCGGTGATGGCCGGATCGACATTGGTCCAGTCGCCCTTCATCAACACCGTGTTGTGGCGCCTGATGAGTTCGCGGAAGGCATCCGTTTCCAGCACCGCCTTCTCGTTCACCTTGCAGGTCACGCACCAGTCCGCGCCCATGTCGACGAACACGCCGCGCCCCTGCGCGCGCAGTTCGGCCAGGCGCTCGGCCGAGTAGGGCACGAAATCCTGCGTGCCGGCGGTGGCCGTCGCCATGGGCGTGGCCAGGCGCGCAACCTGCACCAGCGGCACCAGCGCCGCCAGCAGCACTGCGGCCGCGACCGTGCGCGCCAGCCAGCCGCCCCGGTAGCGGTTGTGTTCCCACCACCACAGGCCAAGCGCCAGCACGATCGCGCCGATCAGCACCCAGGCCACCGCGTCGATGCCGCGCTGGTTGCCGAGCACCCAGACCAGCCATACGGCGGTGAGGTACATCGGGAAGGCGAGGAACTGCTTGAGCGTATCCATCCACGCTCCCGGCCGCGGCAGGCGCGAGGCCAGCGCCGGGATGTAGGCAACCGCCAGGAAGGGCAGCGCCAGGCCCAGACCCAGGCCGATGAACACCAGCAGCGCCACCCAGGCCGACGCGGCGAAGGCAAAGGCCAGCGCCGTGCCCATGAATGGCGCCGTGCACGGACTGGCCACCACGACGGCCAGCACGCCGGTGAAGAAGTCGCCGGCCGGGCCGCTGCGCCGGCCCAGGCCCTGGCCGACGCTGGCCAGCCCCGCGCCCAGGTTGAAGACCCCCGACAGCGACAGGCCGACCGCGAAGAGGATGTACACCAGCGCCGCGACGAACAGCGGCTGCTGCAACTGGAAGCCCCAGCCCAGCGCGTGTCCGGCCGCGCGCAGGCCGATCACGACCAGGCCGACGGTGGCGAACGCGACCAGCACGCCGGCGGTGTAGAACAGCGCATGATGGCGCGCCTTGCTGCGACTTTCGCCACTTTCGACCAGGCCCAGTACCTTGAGCGAAAGCACCGGCAGCACGCAGGGCATCAGGTTGAGGATCAGCCCGCCACCCAGCGCAAGCAGGAGCGCGCCGAGGATGGCGATGAGGGATGGCCGGCTGCTGGTGTCCGCCGGTGCGAATGCGCCGGCCGCGCCCGGCTCGGCCGCCGCGGGGACGAAGCCGGCGTTGGCTGCCGCCAGCTGCGCCACATCGACTGCCGGCAGGGAGAGGTTGGCCGTGCGCGTCATCACCGGATAGCAGATGCCATCGTCCTGGCAACCCTGGTATTCGGCCTGCACCGTGAGCGTCTGCGCCGCGCCGCTCTCGCGCGCGAAGTGGATCGGCACTTCCACCTGGTCGAAATAGACCTCGACCGTGCCGAAGTGCTCGTCGGCGTGCTCCACGCCGCTGGGCCAGTCGGCCTTGCCGAGCCTTATGCCCTCGCCCTGGGCCAGCGCCACGCCGCTCTTGTCGCGGTACAGGTAGTAGCCCTTGGGCATGGTCCAGCGGGCGAGCAGTTCGCCCGGCTTGCCGACGATGATGTCGAACTGGAAGGCCTCGTCCTCGGGCAGCGGCGTGCCCGCGGCGCCGGCGCTGCTGCCCAGGCCAAGCAGCGCGGCACCCCCGCTGTTCGCGCTCTCGAACAGGTTGCCCGATGCGCCGCCGGCGAGCAGGCCCGTGTCCGGCCTGCTCGCGTCGGCTGCGACGAGGGGAAGGTCGAGCGTGAGGGTGCTCGGATGCGGTGGGTAGCAGATCTCCGGTGCGACTTCATGGCAACCCTGCACCGTCACCTTGACCGTCAGCGTGCGCGCGGCGGCATCGTCCAGGGTGTAGGGCAGGCTGGCCGCGACGCTGTGGTGGTAGATCTCCACGTCGCCGAAGAACTCGTCGTGGCGCGGCTCGCCGGGCGGAAGCTCGAGTGCGCCGAGACTGGCGCCGGGTTGCGCGGTCGTCGCCTTGATGCGTCCGCGGTAGAGGTAATAGTCCGGCGCGATGTCCCAGTGCAGGTCGATGCGGCCAGGCGTGCTGATGGCAGCGCGGAGGGCGAACGCCTGCTCGACCGGCAGGAGTTCGTCCGCGGGCGCCTGCGCGCGGGCGCTCGTGGCGCCGGCCAGCAGGAACAGGGCGGCCAGGCCGGCAAACAGCTTGTACATCGGGGACGACTCCGCGTTGCGTGCCGCGCGGCAGGCGCGCGGGCTGGGGTGACCGGGGGTGCTGGCCGCGTTCACGACGGTGCCGTCGCCTCGGCGAGCCAGTCGAGGTACGCAGCCGATCCATCGACCACATCCAGCACCAATAGTTCGGGCACTTCGTAGGGATGCAAGTCCGCCAGGCGCGACTTGACCGCTTCCAGGCGCACGCGCGTGGTCTTGATCAGCAGCAGGAATTCCTCGCCCGAACACACCTCGCCTTGCCAGCGGTAGGTCGAGCGGATGCGCGACAGGGCCTGCACGCAGGCGGCCAGGCGCTCTTCCACCAGCACCCGGGCAATGCGCTCGGCACTGGCGGCATCGGGGCAGCTGCAATGGACGATGAGGGCGGACATGGCGCGTCGCGAAGCCTGGCGACCCCACATCATCGCACAGCCGCGCCCGCGCGCGCAGGCGTCAGCCGTCGAAGCCGTCCGCGTAGATGCGGTCGTCAGGCCCCGCGACGGGCTCGCACACCGCTGGATTCACCGACTCGAAAAGCGCGCGGCTGGCCCATTCCGGATGATCGATGAAGGGGTTGCGGTTGCCCTGGAAGCTGTAGACGACCTCCATGCGTGCCAGTTCCTCGGCATCCGGCGGATCGGCCTGGTGCCAGTCGATGAGGTCTTCCAGCAGGCCCATGTAGGCCGGGCGCGAGTAGTCGCTGGTGGTGACGATCTTGCTGCGGTCATCGGTCAGCTCCAGGTCCGGCTCGGCCTGGCCGCTGACCGGGTCGGTGCCACCTTCGTAGCGGATCGCCATGTACATGACGGCGCGCGCCATCTCGCCCTTGCGGTGGTTCCACACCTCGAACGAACTGGCGTTGACCCAGTTGGAATTGCCCGGATAGCTGCCGCTGCCGCCACCCACGCCACCATTGGCCTCGGTGATGCGCTCGCCGCAGTTGCTGGCACAGAAGGCGTAGGGCTTGTTGCCGCGGTCGGCGTTCCACTGCGCGTCGGACAGCCACAGCATGTGGGTGTCGGTGTAGGGCGCGCTCGGCAGGCCAAGGTTGCCGGTCGCGCCGGGGAAGCCGAGCGAATTGGGCCAGGTGTGCTCGCGGTTGTACTTGAGGCCACCGCCGCCGCCGGCCCGATCGCTGCCACGCACGTACAGCCGGTTGCGATAGACGTCGAGGATCCGGTCCGGCTCGCCGGGCGCCGCCTGGGCCAGCTCGAGGATGGTCCAGGTGCTGGTGCCGGTGCCGCTGTAGGGATAGGCGGTGTGGCCGCGGATGATCCGATGCAGCGTGCAGCGCAGCTGTCCGGGACTGCTGGTATTGACGCTGTCGTAATAGCCGCCCGCCTGGCCGTCGGCGATGCCGAACGTCGCCGTGTAATCGGTTTCGAGCGCGATGCCGGCGCTGTTCTCCACGCCGCTTGCGCGCACCGTGAAGACGCAGCTGCCACCTGCCGGCAGCAGGGTGTGCGGGGTCAGCACGCGCTGGCTGCCGCTGCCGCCCTCCTCGAGCGCGATCGGCGCGCCGTCGCAGTCGAGGTCGAACGCATCGCTGGTCACCACCGCCTGGCTGAAGCTGACCCGCACGTCGCTGGCCACGGCGACGTTCACCGCGCCGTCGGCGGGTTGGGTCGAGGTGACGACGGGCGCGGTCTGCGGCGGCGGGCCGGTCTCGATCGAGAACGCGACCTCGTCGATGGCCAGGCCGTCTTCGGCACCACTGATGTCGGTGTCCTGCCAGCGCACCCACAGGCTCGCGCCGGCCGCGAGGGCCAGGTCCGCGATCGCGCCGCTGACCGCGCGCCGGTTGGCGGCGGCGTTGCCATCGCGCTTGCCGACGCTGCCGCCGGTGGTTGGCGAGGCGAAATCGAGCGCCGGCACCGGAATCCAGGTCGCGCCGTCATCGCCCAGCGCCGTCGCATCCAGGCTGTACTGGAAGCGCAGGCTGTCGGCGCGCCCGCTGGCGCCCAGCCGCCACTGCTCGCCGGTGTAGGCCACCGTGAGCGTCGTCACGACGGCCCCCGAATCATTGCGCAGGCGCGCGCCGATCAGCGGTGCGAGGCTGCCCGAACGGAGCATGCCCAGGGCGCGCTCGGCGCTGCCGGTCGCGCCGTAGCTGTAGGTATTGCCGGAGTTGGCGCTGCCGTCATCGGCGGCGTAGCTGGTGTTGGCGTTGCTGCCGGATTCGCTGAGATACCAGCCATCGGGCAGCGTGCTGCCGGTGCCGGCGGCCGCCAGCGTGTCGAAGTTTTCAGTCGCGGCGCCGCCGCCGGTGAGCGGCACGAACTGCGCCAGCGCCAGCGGTGCGGTCGCCGCCAGGCAGAGTGACAGCAGGACGCGTGCACCAAGCGTGTTGAAATTCATCACGATCCCCGTGACCTGGCGCCAGCGCGCGCCAGGCCTGCATGAATGGGCAAGATTGCCGACATGCGTCCTCGGCCCGGGCTGCGCTGCCCGGACCTTGGCGTTCGCGCCCTACAGGCGCGTCATCTCCACGCGGCGGTTGCTGGCGCGTCCGGCTTCGGTGCGGTTGTCGCCGACCGGGCGCTGATCGCCGTAACCCACCGCGCGCATGCGCGCGCCGTCGATACCCCGCGCGACGAGCGCGGCTGCGACCGATTTCGCGCGACCTTCCGAAAGCGCCTGATTGGCCGCTGCCTCGCCCACGTTGTCGGTGTGTCCGGCGATTTCCACGCGCAGGTCCGGCGCGGCCTCGAGCGCCGCTGCCGCGGCGTCCAGCGCCGCCGCGGAGTCCGGGCTGAGCGTGGTCGATGCGGTGTCGAAGCTGACCTTGAGGGTGACGAAGCCATCCTTCGCGAGCTGCTCGGACAGTTCGTTCACCGACACGTCCTGCTGCATCGCCTGGCGCTCGGAGACGACCATCGCATAGCCATCGTCGGTGGCCTGCACGAAGGCCCACACTTCCTTGCCGCCACGCGCGAGCTTCAACGTGGAGGAGTAATTCATGCAGCCGTTGCCGATGGGCATGGTTTCGCTGTCGTAGCCGGCCTTGCACCAGCCCGGATATTCGCCCAGCACCTCGCCGCCCGCGGCGCGCGCGGCGTTCTGGAAATTGCGCATGATCTGCAGGCCGCTGGCCGGCGTGGCGCCCTCGTCGAGCACGTAGGTGATGGTCCAGGTCGGGCCTTCCACTTCCGTCTGCCCCGGCCGGTCATCGTCGACCGCCGGCTTGGGCGCGCCCACCGGGAACGCGCGCATGTCGAACTGGCTGCTTTCGCAACTGTAGATGTGGTGGCCGGGCATGCGCGTGAAGGCCGCATGGTCCTTGCAGCCCTCGGCGTCCTGTGCATCCTCGGCGAATGCGGGCGCAAGCATGAGTGCCGCAGCCGCAGCGAGTGGAATGACGATGAATTTCACGGAACCCCCAGGATTTCTTGAACGCGCGCACTCGCGGGCGGCGCCAGCGAATCATAAGCGTGCTGGCTTGGCAAGCCCTCGCGCTCCCGCCGACCCGCCTGCGGTGCGCATGGCGCCCGGTTCGCCGGGGCATGCGTAGCGCGGCCGGCCTGCCGCGCCGGCGGATCGTGGTGCCCGCCCAGGGCGCGGCCCTTGAACCGCGATAGACCATCCCCACCTGCTCATCACGACGGCGCTCGACCCTTCCCGAAGGGCTTCTGCGCCGCTAAACTTGGCACTCACCTCATCCGAGTGCTAACAACCGCACTCAACCCATCCTGAAACCAAGGAGCAAGCAACATGGCACTTCGTCCGTTGCACGATCGCGTCATCATCAAGCGCCTCGAAGCCGAGACCACCTCCGCCGGCGGCATCGTCATCCCCGACGCCGCGGCCGAGAAGCCGATCAAGGGCGAGGTCGTCGCCGCCGGCACCGGCAAGATCCAGGAAGACGGCAAGGTCCGCCCGATGGCGGTCAAGGTCGGCGACAAGGTGCTGTTCGGCAAGTATTCCGGCACCGAGGTCAAGGTCGATGGCCAGGAGCTCCTGGTCATGCGCGAAGAAGACCTGATCGCGGTGATCGAGTAGCAGCTTCGCCGGGAATCGGGAATGGAAAACCGGGAAGCGTAAGAGCGTCTCGCTCCGTTCCCGCGTCCGTACCCGATCCCGCGCGACCTGCTCCAGACGATTCCCCATTCCCCAACCCCCATTCCCGGAGTCATTCCCATGGCAGCCAAAGAAATCCGTTTTGCTGAAGATGCGCGTGCGCGCATGCTCAAGGGCGTCAACGTCCTCGCCAACGCCGTCAAGGCCACCCTCGGCCCGAAGGGTCGCAACGTCGTGCTCGACAAGAGCTTCGGCGCGCCGACGATCACCAAGGACGGCGTGTCCGTCGCCAAGGAGATCGAGCTGGCCGACAAGTTCGAGAACATGGGCGCGCAGATGGTGAAGGAAGTCGCCTCCAAGACCTCCGACGTGGCCGGTGACGGCACCACCACCGCCACCGTGCTGGCGCAGGCGCTGATCCGCGAGGGCCTGAAGGCGGTCGCCGCCGGCATGAACCCGATGGACCTCAAGCGCGGCATCGACAAGGCCGTCACCGGTGCGGTCGACGAGCTCAAGAAGCTCTCCAAGCCCACGTCCGATTCCAAGTCGATCGCCCAGGTCGGCACCGTCTCGGCCAACGGCGACGAGCTGATCGGCCAGCTGATCGCCCAGGCGATGGACAAGGTCGGCAAGGAAGGCGTGATCACGGTCGAGGAAGGCCAGTCGCTGGACAACGAACTCGACGTGGTCGAGGGCATGCAGTTCGACCGCGGCTACCTCTCCCCCTACTTCATCAACAACCAGCAGTCCATGCAGGCCGAGCTCGAGGAGCCCTACATCCTCCTGCACGACAAGAAGATCTCCAACGTGCGTGACCTCCTGCCGGTGCTGGAAGGCGTCGCCAAGGCCGGCAAGCCGCTGCTGATCGTCGCCGAGGAAGTGGAAGGCGAGGCGCTGGCCACGCTGGTGGTCAACACCATCCGCGGCATCGTCAAGGTCGCCGCCGTCAAGGCGCCGGGCTTCGGCGACCGCCGCAAGGCGATGCTGGAAGACATGGCCATCCTGACCGGCGGCCAGGTCATTTCCGAGGAAGTCGGCCTGCAGCTCGAAAAGACCAGCCTCAAGGATCTGGGCCGCGCCAAGCGCGTGGTGATCTCCAAGGAGAACACCACCATCATCGACGGCGCCGGCGAGGCCGCCAACATCCAGTCGCGCATCAAGCAGATCAAGGCGCAGATCGAGGAGACTTCCTCGGACTACGACCGCGAGAAGCTGCAGGAGCGCGTGGCCAAGCTGGCCGGCGGCGTGGCGGTGATCAAGGTTGGTGCCGCGACCGAAATGGAAATGAAGGAAAAGAAGGCGCGCGTCGAAGACGCCCTGCACGCCACGCGTGCGGCGGTCGAGGAAGGCGTGGTGCCAGGCGGCGGTGTCGCCCTGATCCGTGCGCTGGCCGGCATCAAGGACCTCAAGGGTGACAACGAGGACCAGGACCACGGCATCGTCATCGCGCGCCGCGCGATGGAAGCGCCGCTGCGCGAGATCGTGACCAACGCCGGTGATGAAGCCAGCGTGGTGCTCAACAAGGTCGCCGACGGCAAGGGCAACTACGGCTACAACGCCGCGACCGGCGAGTACGGCGACATGGTCCAGCTCGGCATCCTCGATCCGACCAAGGTGACCCGCTACGCGCTGCAGAACGCGGCCTCGATCGCGGGTCTGATGATCACCACCGAGGCGATGGTCGCCGAAGCGCCGAAGAAGGAAGAGCCGCACAACCACGGCGGTGGCGGCGGCGGCATGGGCGGCATGGGCGGCATGGATTTCTAAGCGCCATTTGCTGCGTTGCAAACCCGGAAAGGCCCGCGCAAGCGGGCCTTTCCCTTGCAGCACTACGGGCGGTGCCAAAGTGAACTCTGCAATCGGAGCTACTTCAATACCGCACGGCAGCAGATCGGCTCGAGAATGAAGTCTTCAAGAAAAGATTCTGATGTACTGATCCCGGTCTTCGTACCGCCGCCGCACGCAGTGCCGAACGCGCTCGGTGAGCTGGAAAACTTCCTGCATGCCGACCGCAAGCTGCCACCACTCATCCAGGTCGGTCTGGCGCATGCGCAGTTCGAAACCATCCACCCCTTCCTGGACGTGGGTCGCCTGCTGATCACCTTTCTGCCGTGCCAGCGCGAGATCCTGCTCAAGCCCGTGTTGTACCTGTCGCACTTTTTCAAGCGGCACCGCGGCGAGTACGACGAGCGGCTGCAGGCCGTGCGCGACGACGGTGCCTGGGAAGCCTGGCTGGCGTTCTTCCTGCGCGGCGTTGCGAGCGTCAGTCGCGAAGCAACCGAAACGGCGCGGCGCATACTCGCCCTGCGTGAGGACCATCGGGCCAGGGTGACGGCCGGCTTGGGCCGCGCCGCCGGCGATGGCCACAGGGTGCTGGAACATCTTTACCAGCGGCCGATCGTCTCCGTCGCCCATGTGCAGGAACTCACCGGAACCACTTGCACCGCGGCCAACAACCTGGTCTCGCGATTGGTGGAGTTGGGCGTACTGATGGAAGCCACCGGTTACCGACGCAATCGGCTGTTCCGCTATCAGGCGCATATCGAATTGTTCGGTGAGCCGGGGGATGCCGCGTAAGGAACGGCGGCATGATTGCGCGGTTGAAACCTGATGCGAAGCACAGGCGGTCGGAGCAGGATTGGCCTGGTGCGTGCCGGGGCGGCAGAGGCAAACGGCGTCCCAGCTTGACGAAGTTGTCCGCTATCGCGATGGGCTTGGACGCGTGGTTCCAGGGCCAGTATGTCGAGTGGCACCGCATCATCGGCAGCACACCCACGCGCGCGTCGCCGGCGCGTGGGCCGACAGGATGGCCAGGGAGGGCAGCAACCGCAAGACCTTGGGTGTTCCCGTGTCGCGGGCGGTCGCGGGCGTCAATCCACTGTGGCCGTGGGCTCCTCGATGCGCAGGAAGCCTTCCAGTTCCTCGCGTCGCTCGGGGGCGATCTCCGTAGCGTGGGTGAGGCGCAGGTAGAACAGGGTGAAGTAGATGTTCTTGAAGGAGTCGACGGCACGCTTCAGCAGCGAGCCTGCGACCTTGCCCAACCAGACTGCGATCAGCAGCGGGAACCAGTTGAAGCCGCGACCGGCGAGCCAGGCAGGTGCATCGTCCCCGAAAAGCTCGGAGAGCTGGCCCGAGTGGAAGGCGGGCAGGCCGTCACCGACCAGCAGGCCGGCGCCCGCAGCCAGCAACACCAGCACACACCAGAGCGGCGCCATCAACGTGCCGGCGGCACCGGCGGCGATGTCGATGCCGAACACGCCGACCAGGGTTTCGGGTACGCCGTGGCGCAGTGCCTTCATCCGTGTCGCGCCCTCGCCGAGGCTGAGCCGGTCGATCGTGACGGCCGGCACCAGGAAGTGCCGCGCGAGATCCCACACCTCGCCGAGTGCCAGCAGACCCAGCTTGATCAGCCAGCCCAGCAAACCCTTGCGCTCATCGCGGGCGCGTGCGCCGGCATAGGCTGCAAGCAGGGAGAATCCGCCGAGCATCCAGGCCTGGCGGCGCATGCCCGCCACGCGCGCACGTGCTTCGCGGATCTGCGCCTTGCCGCCGCGCGCAACCTGCGTCACCAGCCAGACCTGCGCCATGTCCTGGCGGACGTAGTAGAAGAATTTGTAGAAGAACATCAGCGTGGCGGCGAGCAGCAGCAGGGTGGCCGTGCTGCCGGCGCCGAGCGCAATGGCCAGAATGCCGGAATAGAACAGCGACACCATGACGGCGGCATAGACCGCGCTGTGCGCCCACGGCCCGATGATTGACCTGTCACGACCGACGATGGCTGCCGTGTTCTTCAGCAGGAAGGCCAGCTGGCGGATGCGCTCGCCCGCTGCGGGCCGGGTGAAGTGATCGGGCATGCGCCGGGTCCTCCTTGCCGGATTACCAGTCGGGGCGCCTCCCGAACCGTCGTACCGCGTTGCGTCGTGGGCCTTCCGCACTGGTGTGGAGGCTCAGGATGATAGCCGCTACGTGCGCGAGACTGGCCAGGGCTGGATCCTCTTGTCCGGGCGCCGGCAGCGCTTGCGCGGCAGTCTCAGCTTGTGAGACCGGAATTTCCTATGCTTGGCACTCGCCGCCGCTGCGGCCCGCGCATGGGCCGGCGCGGTCAACCACGGGGGACGCATGCCGCACACCGATTCTGCCACCGGCATCCGCATCTATCGCGCCAGCCGGCTGGAAGCCCTGCTGATGCCGCTGCGCGAACTGATGCGCGCGGCGCCGCCGGAGCATGCGCTGGCACCGCACGAACTGATCGCCGCGCATCCGGGCATGCGCCGCTGGCTGCTGCGCGAGCTCGCCCGCAGCGCAGGCCCGGCGGGCATCGCCGCCAACGTGCGCGTGGAACTGCCCAGCGCCTGGCTCGACCGCCTGGCCGGCGAAGTGCTCGGCGCCGAAGCCGTGGCGACCGCGCCGTACCGGCGCGAGATCCTGCGCTGGCGCATCCATGAGGAACTGGGCGCGATCGAGGATGCGCGGGTGAAGGACTACCTGCAGGGCGCGCCGGCGACCCGCGCACGGCGGCGCTTCCAGCTCGCCGAGCGCCTGGCGCGCATCTACAGCCAGTATCTGGTCTATCGACCCGACTGGCTCGAAGCCTGGCGAGATGGCCGCGAAACCCGGCCAGACGGTGGCTTCCTCGCGGTGTTGTGGCAGCGGATGCGCGCGGCCATCGGCCAGCCGCACCGCGGCGAGCGCCTGCGTGCGCTGGTCGCGGCCTTGCAGGCCCGGCGCGGCGCGGCAGCGCTGCGCGAACCGCTGCACGTGTTTGGCATCGCCCACCTGGCGCCCGCCGACCTTGCGGTGCTGCGCGAAGTCGCCGCTTCGCGCATGGTCGTGCTGTATGTGCCCGATCCATGCCGCGAGTACTGGGGCGGCATCCGCAGCGACCGCGCCCGCTTGCGCGATGCGGTCAGCGCCGATCCGGGCAGCGCCGGCAGCGAAAGCCTGTTCCTGCAGGAAGGACATCCGCTGATCGGCGCCTGGGGGCGCATGGGGCAGCACTTCGTGCTGGGCCTCGACGAGATCGGCGCCTACGCGGATGAGCGCGCCTGGGAGGATGCCGCCACGGGCGAGCCGGCCACGCGCCTGGAGGGCGTGCAGGAAAGCATCCGTCGCGGCGAGCCGGCCCTGATCCGCGAGTGGGCGGCCCTGCCGCGCGAGGATGCGAGCCTGCGCGTGCATGCCTGCCACACGCGCCTGCGCGAGCTGGAGGTGCTGCGCGACGCGCTGCTCGATGCGCGCGCAGCCGATCCGACGCTGCAGCCCTCCGACATCGTGGTGATGATGCCGGACATCCACGCCTACCTGCCGTTGCTGCCGGCCGTGTTCGGGGCCGCCGGTCGTCATGAGGGACCGTTGCCCTGGCATGCCGCGGACGTCGTCAACGCCCGCGCGCATCCGCTGTTCGAAGCCTTCCGCCGCCTGCTCGACCTGCCACTCGCGCGCCTCACCGCGCCGGAAGTGGCCGACCTGCTGGCCATCGAGCCGGTGGCGGCCCGGCTGGGGCTGGGCGAAGGCGGCGCGGAGGTGATCAAGCGCTGGCTCGAGGAGGGCCGCGTGGCCTGGGCGCTGGATGCCGCGGCGCGGACGCGTTTCGGTGTGCCGGCGATCGATGCACACACGTTCGATTGGGGCATGGAACGTCTGCTGGCCGGCTACCTCGTGGGTGACTCCGGCGACATCGGCGCCGCTGCGCTGGCGCTGCCGGATGGCCGCAGCGTCGCGCCGCTGAGCGGTGCGCACGGGCCGCAGGCGGCCCTGCTCGGTGCGCTCGACAGCCTGCTCATCGAACTGGCCGAGGCTGCCGCCGATGCCGACCAGGCTCGCCCCGCCAGCGCCTGGGCCGAACGGCTGGAGCAGCGCATCGATGTCATGTTCCGCATCGATCCAGGCGATCCGGTCGCACGCGACGCCCTGGCCGCCCTGCGTGCTTTCGTGCGCGCCCTGGCCAGCGAACCGGCGACCATTGGTCTTGATCCGGTACTGGATTTCAGCGTGGTGCGCGAGATCCTGCGCGGCATGCTCGACAGCGTCGCCGAGCAGCAGCACTTCCTGCTGGGCGGGGTCACCTTCTGCGGCATGGTCCCGCAGCGGGCCATCCCGTTCCGCATGGTCGCCGCGCTCGGCCTCAACGACGGCGAGTTCCCGCGCGCGGGCAGCGACGGCGGGCTCGACCTGATGGAGCGTCACCCGCGCCTGGGTGACCGCAACGTGCGCAGCGATGATCGTTATCTGTTCCTCGAGACCGTGATGGCGGCCCGCGATCGTCTCCACCTCAGCTACATCGGCCAGGGCGTGCAGGATGGCAAGGCGCGCAATCCCGCGGCGCCGCTTGCCGAGTTGATCGCTGCACTGGATGCCGCGCCGGCACCACCGGCCGCCGCGGACGAAGGCGAGCAGGCCGCCTGGCTGCGCCGCCGCCCGTGGTGGCTGCGCCATGCCCTGCAGCCCTTCGATGCGCGCTATTTCGATGGTCGCGATCCGGCGCTGTTTTCCTTCCGACGGGCGTTTTCCGGCATGCACGAGGATGCGCAGGCCGCCGCGCCGAGCGCGTTCGTCGCACCGCCGGCCAAGGCGCAGCGCCAGCCGGTGGCGACGGATGCCGGCGAACCGCTCGCCCTCGCGCAAGTGCTGGCCTATTACCGCGATCCGGCCCGCCAGCTGCTCGAAGACGGATTGAAGCTGCGCCTGGATGCCCTGGGCGAGGCGCGGCTGCGCGAATCCGAGCCGCTCGAACCCGCCTTCGAGGCCCTGGATACGGTCGCCCGGCGGCTGTTCCTGCAGGCGGTGGCCGTGCATCCGCCGTTGTTGCCGGAGCAGCCGCCCGATTGGCTGCGCCTGACCGGCCTGCTGCCGCCGGGGCGGGCCGGCGAGCAGGCCTGGCAAGCCGAGCGCGCCAAGGCGCAAGTGCTGCTCGCCGCTGTCGCCGAGCCGTCCCATCCCGCGCACGCACTGTTTCGTGCAGCCCTGCCGGAGAGTCGGCCGGTACCGATCGATTGCCGGATCGACGGCCAGCGCCTGCAGGGCGAACTGCGCGAAGTGTTTGCTACCGACACGACGCGCTGGGTGCTGGCGGTGCACCCCGGCGACCTGGCACGCAAGCGCGAAAGCGCACTCGGCTTCAGGGAGCGCATTCCCCTGTTCCTGACCTGGGCGCTGCTGCGCCTGGACAGCGCCACGCACAGCGCAGTGCAGCCGGCGCTGGTGGTGCCGGTGGATGCGCGCAAGCCGGAAGACGATCCCTGGAGCCGTGCGCTGGCCGCTTGGGATGCGCGCTTCCGCGCCGCCGCCGCGCGCGAGCAGTCCCGCATGCGGGCCGATCTGGAGCGCCGCGTGGGCGGCTTGCTGCGCCATTTCCTGAGTGCCGCCGAGCAACCCGCCTGGTACTTTCCGCGCAGCTCATGGGCGGCGCTGCAGGATCCGGCCAAGGTGGTGGGCGTGTGGTGCGGCAGCGAGCACAGTACCGGCGAGCGCGACTACGGTTCCGGATACGCCGCCCTGCTGGCTGGCGAACGCGACTTCAGCGATCCGGCGGACTGCGCGTTGCTGCTGTCGCGGGCGAGCGCGCTCGCCGACCTGATCCGCATCGAGCTGCCGACCGGGGAGGATGGCCCATGACTGCGACCCGACCCGGCCTTCCCACGGCCGCGTCCTGGGCCGAGCTTGCGCTCGGCGCGGGCGGGCGCAGCCTGATCGAGGCGAGTGCCGGTACCGGCAAGACCTGGACCATCTCGGTGCTCTACCTGCGCCTGTTGCTGGAGCAGCAGTTGGGTCCGCGGCAGATCATCGTCACCACCTTCACGGATGCCGCCGCTGCCGAGCTGCGCGAGCGCATCCGCGCGCGCATCACCTGGGCGCTGTCGCGGGCGGACGCCGCCGCGTCCGCGAGCGCGGGCGCACTGACCCCGCCGCCGGACGGCGACCTCGACCAGGCGTGGCTGGCGGCGCGCTGGACGGCGCCCGCAAGCGGCCAGCGCGGCGCCGCGCTGGCCGACGCCACGCGCCTGCGCCTGGCCTTGGCCGAACTCGACCTGGCGCCGATCGGCACGCTGCACAGCCTGTGCCGGCGCATCCTGACGGACTTTCCGTTCGACTGTGGCATGGGCTTCGCCGCCAGCGAACTGGTGGATGCCAGGGCGGTGCGGCAGGGCCTGGTCGACGACCTGTGGCGCCAGCTCGGCCAGGGCGAGGCGGACCTGTGCGCCGAGGACGAGGCGCTGTGGATCCTCGGCCGCGGGATGCTGGGGACCTATTTCGACAAGCTGCTCGCGCCCGGTCTGGCGGTGCAGTCGCTGGCCGCGGACCTGGCCGATGGCGTGATGGACGGGCAGCAGGCCCGGCGCCTGCGCAAGTGGATCGACAACACCGTCTTCACGCGTGCGAATTCGAAGCTGCTGACCCGCCTGCAGGCGCTTGCCGAGCTCATCGAGGCTGGCGATCCGGCGGTGCCCGAGGTGCCAGGGCTGGCCCGGGAGCTGGGTGAGGTGCTGGCCGATCCGCTGGACAAGCACCTCAAGGCCGCCTCGCTCGGGAACGCAGACAATGCAGCGATCCTCGCCTTCGCTGCGGACGCGGCGCGCATCCTGTCACAGGCGGCATTCGGCCCCTTGAGTCGCGCGCTGGCCCGGCACCAGGGGGCGCTGCAGGCCCGCATGCGGGAGCGCCTCGCCGTCGCCGGCCAGCTCACCTTCGATGAACTGATCGGCCGCGTGCACGCGGCCATTGCGCCGGCCGACGGCCGGCTTGCGGACCGCTTGTTCGCCGCCTGGCCAGTGGCGCTGGTGGACGAGTTCCAGGATACCGACGCACTCCAGTACGGCATCCTCGATCGCATCTATCGCGCAGGCGATGGCGCGCTGCGTGGCCACCTGGTGATGATCGGCGACCCCAAGCAGGCCATCTACCGCTTCCGCGGCGGCGACATCCATGCCTACCTTGCGGCGCGCGAGGATGCCACCGAGCGCCTGACCCTCGGCGTCAACCATCGCTCCGCGCGCGCCCTGGTGGACGCGCTCAACGGCCTGTACGCCAGGGCAGGCGACGCGCTTTCGACCGCCAGCGACCAGATCCGCCATGTGCCGGTCGTCGCACGTGGCCGCGACGAGGCGCCCTACACGCTGGACGGCAAGCCCTGCGCCAATCCGCTGGCCATCCACTACTGGCCCGACCCGCCCGCGGCGGCCGATGCGCGTCGCGACGCCGCACTGGTCGCCTGTGCCAGCCACATCGTCGCGCTGCTCTGCGCCGGGCACGCCATCGGCGGCCAGCCCCTGGCGCCGGGCAACATCGCCGTGCTGGTGCCGGCCCACCGCGATATCGCCCGGCTGCGCGCCGAGCTGCAGGCGCGCAAGGTGCCTTGCGTGTCCTCGAGCAAGGCCGGCGTGTTCGATTCGCTGTGGGCGCGCGAACTGCAATTGATGCTGTACGCCGTGCTCAACCATCGCGACGAAGGCGCCGTGCGCGCCGCGCTCGCCACCACGCTGGGCGGGCTGGGTTATGCCGAACTGCGTGCGCTTGCCGCCGATCCGGCGGGCTGGCCGGCGCACGCACGGCTGTTCGCGGAGCTCGACGGGTTGTGGCGCGAGCGCGGCGTGCTGGCCCTGGTGCAGCGTCTGATCGAGCGCGCCAGCGCGCGCCTGTTCGCGCGCCCGGACAGCGAACGGGCGCTGACCGACCTGCGCCATCTTGGCGAGTTGCTGCAGGCCGAAAGCGACGCCTTGCCGGGCCGCGAGCAACTGCTCGCCTGGCTCGATCAGCAGCGCGCAGGCAGTGGAGCGGGTGGCGAGGCTGCCGACCAGCAGCAGCTGCGCATCGAATCGGACGCGGCGCGCGTCACCCTGACGACGCTGCATGCCAGCAAGGGTCTGGAGTTCGACGTGGTGCTGCTGCCGCTGATGTGGGCAAACGCCGCCTCCGTCAATGACCATCTCGCCATCATCCACGCGAACGGCCAGCGCACGCTCGCCTTCGGCCCGCAGGCCAGGGCGATCCATGCGCAGGATGGCCAGGACGAGCGCTTCCGTCTGCTCTACGTCGCGCTGACCCGCGCCCGCCATGCCTGTCACGTATATGCCTTGCCGCCGGGGCGCGGCCAGAATGGCCGGTCCAGCAAGCCGCTGGGCGGCGCGGCGCGCGCCCCGCTGGATGTCATGCTGGAGAAGCTTGCGGCAGCCGGTGGCACCGCCGGGCTTGCCGGGATCGACTGGATCGAGGGGGCCTGGTCCTGGCCGCCAGGCGTCTGGCGGGTGCCGTCCGCGATGCGACCGGCCGAGCGCCGGGTCCGTGAAGAGCCCCCGGCAGCGCCCTTCATCGGGCACTACAGCTTCTCGGCGCTGGCCAGGGGCCCGCGCCTGGCCGCGGTCGAGGAGCGCGCGGCCAGCGACGAGGGCGACCCGCCCGACGCGCAAGGCAGCCTGGTCCACGCATTGACTGAGGAGGAAATGGACGCGGACGGCGCCGTCCATGCGGGGCTCGCCGCGCTGGCACCGCTGGCCGGCATCGAGTTCGGTCACGCCGTGCACGCCATGTTCGAACGGCGTGCGCTGGATCGACCCATGAGCGAGCAACTCGACTTGATTCGCGACTGCCTTGGGCAGGAAGGCGTGCACCTGGGCGAGCTCGACCCGGACACGGTCTGCCAGCGACTCGCCGGGCGCCTCGAGGCGACGCTCGCCACGCCCCTGCTCGAAAGTGATGATGCGCTGCGACTGGGCGCACTGCCCGGCCATGCCCAGATGGCCGAGATGGGCTTCAGCTTCGTGCTGGATGAGGTATCGATGGCTGCCTTGCGCCGCAGCTGCGACTTCGTGCCGGACGGTGCGGTGCAGACCCTGCGCGGCTTCATGAACGGCAAGATCGACCTCGTGTTCGAGCACGCCGGTCGCTTCCACGTGCTCGACTACAAGACCAACCGCCTCGGCGATGGTCGGCATCTGGGTGCGTATGCGCCAGCGCGGCTGGAGCAGGCGATGGATGCGCACCACTATCGATTCCAGGCGCTGATCTACAACCTCGCCGTGGATCGCTACCTGCGTCAGCGCCTGCCGGGCTATCGCCGCGAGCGGCACCTGGGCGAGACGCTTTATCTATTCGTGCGCGCCAGCGGCATCGAGCCCGTCCGGGCGCCGCGCGCCGGTATCTGGGCACACCGGTTCGACGATGCCCTGCTGGAGGCCGCCGATCGCATCTTCGCCGGCGGCACCGGCAGCCAGGAGGTCGCATGAACCCGTCAGCCTTCCAGCGCAGCGAAGGTGAACTCGCCGTCGAGGCCTGGCGTCCCCTTGACCGGCTGGTCTACCGCTGGGTCATGCGCCATGGCGGCACCCCGCTGCTGGCGGCAACGGCGGCCTGGGCGAGCCTGGCCGAGGGTCATGGCGACGCCGCCCTGCCGCTCGCGCAAGGCCGCCACGGCATGGCGCCGCTGGGCGCCGCCGACATCGCACGCCTGCGCAGCCAGGCCCTGGTCGCCAGTGCTCCGGAGCACGGCGTGCGCCCCTTCGCGCTGGATGGCGCGGGGCGTTTCTATCTGTGGCGCAATCATGCCGACGAACGCGCCGCCGCCAGCGCGATCCTGCAGCGGCGCGGCGCTTCGGCCGCCACGCCGGCAGGCGATGCGGCGGACGCGGAGCGGCTGCTCGATGAGCTGTTCCATGGCCAGCGGGGCAGCGCGGTGCAACCGCAGCGGGCGGCGGTGCGCCAGGTTCACGGCAAGCGCCTGTTCGTGCTCACCGGCGGCCCGGGCACCGGCAAGACGACGACCGTGCTGCGCATGCTGCTGATGCTGCAGCGCCAGGCCGGCGGGCCGCTGGCCATCCGCATCGCCGCACCGACCGGCAAGGCCGCGCAGCGCCTGGTGCAATCGTTGCGCCAGGGCAAGGCGAACCTCACCGGTCACGCGACGCGCCCGCTGCCGCCCGACTGGCGGCCATTGCTGGATGCCGTTCCCGATCGCGACGCCCTCACCGTGCATCGCCTGCTCGGCTACGACCCGCGGCGCAATGCCTTCCGTCGCTCGGCGCGGGATCCGGTCGCCGCCGACGTCGTGGTGGTGGACGAGGCTTCGATGGTGGACCTGGCCATGCTGCGCTGCCTGCTGGGTGCGCTGCGTGCGGAGGCCAGCCTCGTTCTCGTCGGCGATGCCGACCAGCTCACCTCGGTGGCCACCGGCTCGGTGCTGCTCGATCTGGTCAGTGCGCTGGAGGCCGCGCCGCGGGACGACCTGGTGCGCCTCGCACACAGCTTCCGCGCCGAGCGCGAACTGGTGGCGATCAACGAAGCGATCCGCGCCGGCGACGGGCCGGCGCTGGAGGCGGCCATGGCGGGCGCGGGCAAGCAGGCGACGCGCCACGCCGTCGGCGAGGAACGCGCGCTCGGCGTGCGTGTGCGTCGATGGGCGCAGGATCTGGCCGGCAATGCCGGCCTGCGACCCTTGCCGGTCGCCGGGGACGCGCCGCAGGAACCGCGCGCGCGCGCCGCACTTGCCGCACTCGCCGGGCGTCAGTTGCTGTGCGCCCTGCGTGAAGGGCCGTTTGGCGCGCTGGCCATCAATGCCGCACTCGAAGCCGCGCTGCGCCGCGCCTGGGGCATCGCCCCGGGCACCGAGTGGTACCCGGGCCGCGCGGTCATCATCACCCGCAACGACTATGCCGCCGGACTCTTCAATGGCGATATCGGCATCTGCCTGGCCGATGCCGACGGATCAATGCGCGTGTGGTTCGAAGCCAGCGGTGAGGATGCGGGCGCGGTGCGCAGCTTTACCCCGCATCTGCTGCCCGCGCACGAGGGCGCCTTTGCCCTCACCATCCACAAGAGCCAGGGTTCCGAGTACGACCACGCCGCCATCCTGCTGCCGCCCGATGCCGGCAACCGCATCCTTTCGCGCCAGCTCATCTACACCGGCGCCTCGCGCGCCCGGCGGTCACTGGAGATCTGGGCCAGCGACGCAGCGCTCGCCGCCGCTCTGGCGACCGAGGTCAACCGCAGCGGCGGCTTGCAGCCACGCCTGAAGGCGGGTGGTCACTGACGGGTTCGGCCGCGCCAGCGCATCGGCGCGGCGGTCCATCTGCAAGGTGGCGACGCCGGACCGTCCGCTGTGGCGCGTAACGTGAGCGCCCGCGCGCGTGCGGGCGGTTCGTTCGCCTGGATCAACTTGTCATCGTCCCTTAAGTCGCACTGGGTGAGACTCAAGACCCGGCACTTGAAGTGGAGCCGACGATGAATACCGATCACGAAAAGTCCGCCTCCGGGGCGGTGGATGAAGCGAGGGAGCGCCTGCGCGCGTTCGCGGGCAAGGCCGAGCAGGCCCGCGAAGAGGCCGCGGACGCCCCGCGCAAGTGGGGTCGCAAGGCACGCGACAACGCCGGCCTCGCCAGGCGCAAGCTGTCGCATGCCGCCGATCGGGCGCGCGACCACCTTGCCAAGACCGGTGCGACGGCGCGGCGCCGGCTGCGCGCGGGCAGCGCCCAGTTGCACCACGACGTACGCCAGCATCCACTGGCAGCAATCCTCGCCGCCGCGGGCCTGGGACTGGCCCTTGGCGTGCTGCTCACTCAGCGTCGCAGCTGAGCCAGATCGTGGCGGCGAGCGCGTGGGGTAGGCAGCAGGTCGTGCGCCTGCGGGAGAGCTTCCCGGTGCGCGTCGCGCTGCGCCTCGGCAAGGAGTTCGCCGAAGACGAGATCATGACGCTGGCGGCCTCGCTGGCGTTCTATACCCTGCTCTCCTTCGCACCACTCCTGGTGCTGCTGGTGTGGGCGTCTTCCAGCATTGCGCCCGGAACGCAGGAGCTGATGCTCGGCGAGATCGCGCGCCTGGCCGGCAACGAGGCACGCGACGCCGCGCAGACCGTGGTCGAGAGCGCGAAAAGCCGGCCGGAGCTCGGCAGCATTGCCGGGCTGGTCGCGATCGGCACCGCGCTGGTCGGCGCAACGACCGTGTTTGCGCAGCTCCAGGCGGCGCTCAACCGGATCTGGGGCGTCAAGGCGCGACCGACCAATGCCCTGTGGGGCTGGCTCAGGCGACGGGTGCTCTCGATGGGCGTGATCCCCGCCGTGGTGTTCGTGCTGCTGGTGTCCCTGTTGGTGAGCTCGGCACTGGGCCTGGTCCTCGCAAGCAGTGGCCTGGTGTGGGACGCGCTCAACCAGGCGATCACGGCCTGCGTCTTCATCGGCCTTTTTACCCTGCTGTTCCGCTACCTGCCGGACGTGCACATGCCCTGGCGCCATGCCGTGTTCGGCGGCTTCATCACCGGACTCCTGTTCGCCGCCGGCAAGGCGCTGATCGGCATCTACCTCGCGCACGGGAATGTCGGCGGCGCCTACGGCGCGGCGGGCTCGCTGGCGGTGCTGCTGGTGTGGGTGTACTACTCGGGCATCGTGTTCTTCCTTGGCGCCGAACTTGTGCAGGCGTGGCTGTGCGAGCGTGGCGAACGGCTGGTGCCGGCGCCGCACGCCGAACACTGCGAGAGGGGGTGATGGCGAGGGTGTTGCGACGGTGGTGACCGGGGCCTCTGCTGGCCGTGCTCATCATCGGGCCGACAGTGGCGCGCCCGCCGCCGGCCAACGGGGTCGCTGGCCACGTCAACCGGCACCTTGACAGCGCGGCGGTCACTGGAGATCCGGGCCAGCGACGCAGCGCCCGCCACCGTTCTCGCCACCGAGGTCAACCGCAGGGGCGGCTTGCAGATGCGCCTGTACGGCGAGTAGCGCGCGCAGCCGTGCGTCGTCAGGGAGGTCCATCGAAGCCATCGGCGAAGATCACCGGGTCGTCGATGGCGAGGCTGCCGGACAGGCCGGCAGGCAAGGGCGCCGTGGCAATGCGCGTGGCGGGATCGCCGAGCAGGCCGGTGGCCGAATGGTCCACCAGCACCAGGGCGCCACCCGCGCCGCCCCAGCGCGTGCCGAGCAGGTGGCCGGCACCGTCGGGAATGAGGCCGAGGCAATTCTCGCCGGCAGCCGAATCATCCCGGCTGGAGAGCACGACGGCCGGATCCTCGGCATCGACTTGGTGCGCCTTGCCCTGCGCGCAGTAGGCCGCCCGCCCCAGCCAACGCTTTGGCAAGTTCTGAAAGCGTGTGAAAGCCGACGTCGCCAACCTTGGACATCCGGTTGCCTGGCGCTTCGACGGGTTCCGGGTCCAACGGTTGGCGCGTCGCGTACTGGATCGGGAAGGGCGCGAGCTTGCCTTGCGACCCCGCGCATTCGACGCACTGGTGCTGCTCCTCGAACACCAGGGCGAAGTGCTCGACAAGGACCAGATGCTGGCCGCGCTGTGGCCGGGCCGGGTGGTGGAGGAGAACAACCTCAACCAGGCCATCTGCGCCCTGCGCCATGCGCTGGGCAGCGACGGCCATGAGCATCGGCATATCCTCACCGTGGCCGGGCGCGGCTACTGCTTCGTGGCCGCCGCCGAACGCGAGCTCGACATGGCGCCTTCGGCCACCACGCCAACCGGCACATCGAGCCTTGCGGCCCATCGCCTGTACCTTGCCGGGCGTCATCACATGGACAACGCGCGCACGGACGAATTCGACCTCGCCATCTCGCACTTTCGCCAGGCGATCGAGCTCGACCCGGTGTTTGCGCTGGCCTGGGCGGCGCTGGGCGAAGCCTACCGGCGCCTGCCGCTGGCGGCGGATGCGCCGCCACTGCAGGCCTTTCCGCTGGCGCGCGCGGCAGCGCACCGGGCGCTGACGATCGAACCCGACCTGGCGCTGGCCCACGCCACGCTGGGCTGGATCGCGTTCTGGCACGCGTGGGAGTGGGACGCCGCCGAGGGGCATTTTCGCCACGCCATCGCACTCGCACCCGAGATGGCCGAAGCGCACCTGGGCCTGGCCCACCTGCTGACCAACCTCGGCCGCTTCGAGGCTGCCCTGCCGGCGGCGGCGGTCGCAGCGCGGCTGGATCCCTTTTCACCCATCATCACGACCATCACCGCCAGCTTTCTCGGCGCCGCCGGCCAGATCGAGGTCGCGCGCGCGACGCTGGATGAAGTGATCCACACCCTGCCGACGTTTTGGGTGGCACTGCTGCACCGCGCGGAACTTTCGCTCGCCGACGGCGCGCACCAACGCGCCCTGGACGACCTGGAACTGGCACGCGAGCGCTCGCGGGGCAGCATCCAGGTGCTGGGGCCGCTGGGCTATACGCTGGCCCGGCTGGGTCGCGTGGACGAAGCGCGTGCGCTGCTGGCCGTGCTCCAAGCCGGTACGGACCGGCAGTTCGTGCCGCCCAGTGCGCTGGCCATGATCCTCGCCGGCCTGGGCGAAGCGGAGGCCGCGCTCGACGCGCTCGAGCGCGCACGTGAGGTGCGCGATGTGCGCCTGACCTTCTTGCGCCGCGATACGGCCTGGCGCGACCTGCGTGGCCGGCCGCGCTTCCATGCCCTGGCAAGATCCCTGGCGCTGGCCGACCCGCGCCCCGCGGATTGCGCGTGAGCTCGCCCCTGCGGCCGGCACCGCAGAGGGCGATGCGACCTAGCGTGCGGCGTGGTGCGCCTGGGCCAGGGGTTCCGGCATTGCGGCAGCACTTCCGGCCATCTGTTGCAGCAAGGGTTCCAGCTCGCCGTGCAGCTGCAGCCGGGCCAACGCCAGCAACCCTGCGACCGTGGCCTCGTCACCGGGATCGAAGCCCGGATCACGCGCCAGCGCGGCCACCAGGTCGAACCAGGCACCATCCTGGATGCCGGCCGCTTCCAGCAGCAGGCCGGGCAGCATCCAGCTGTGGGTGTCCAGCGTCAGCGGGCGTGGATTGGCGGTGTCCAGCAGCAGCCAGGGCACCGGTTGCTCCTTCGCGTCGCGGCCGTCCTTGAAGCCGAGCTGGAAATAGACCGGCGCCAGGCCCGGCAGGTGATCACCGTAGAACAGCAACAGGGTACGACGCTGGCGCTGCCTGAGCGCATCGGCAAGGCGGCCGAGCTCGTGATCGGCATCGTCCAGCAGGTACAGGTAGTTGCCGAACCAGAGCTTCCCGCCGGCATCCAGGCGATCGGGCATCGGCAATGCCGCCAGGCGCTCGGCATCGAGGTTGGGGCGCCAGTCGAAGGGACCGTGGTTTTCCATGGAAATGGCGAATACGAACTGCGGCGCATCGGCCCCGTCGAGCTGGGCAAGGATGCGGTCGGTCATGGCCGCATCGGACAGGAACAGGCCGACGATGCGCTCCTGGTCGAATTCGCTGCTGTCGATGAAGCGATCGAAGCCGAGCGCCGGATAGGTGCGGTCGCGGTTCCAGAACGCGGCCGCATTCGGGTGGATGGCGGTGCGCGTATAGCCGTGCGTGCCAAGCAGGCGCACCAGGTTCGGATAGTCCGCGTCGGCCAGTTCCAGCCACGGGTACTGGATGGGGCCCAGGCTGGCCAGCGGCGTGCCGGTGAGCATCTCGAACTCGGTGCGGATGGTGCCGCCGACGAAGGTCGGCACGCGCAGGTTGCCGGCGGTCGCGCGGCGGCTGAGACGGTGGTACTCGGGTAGCCAGCGCCCTTCGGGAACGTCGCGCAGGCGGGCCGGGTCGAACAGCGATTCGCTCTGCACCACCACGATATCGGGCAGGGCAGCGCCGCCCTCGCGCGCCGCCAGCGCCGCCTGCAGCGCCGGCGGATGGTGTTGCAGGAAGCGCGCTGCGGCAGCATGGTCGCCGGCCGGGATATCCCCCCCGCCGACCTGCCACTTGTACAGCAGCAGGTTGCCGATGAGGCCCGTGCGCGCGCTGCTCTTGGTCAGCGCCCAGGGCTGGAAGCCCAGCGCATACTGGTCATAGACGCGCTGCCAGGGCGTTGCGCCGGCGGTCAGCGTGCCGATCAGCACGAGTGCGAATGCACCCAGCACCGGTGCCCGCCATCCGGCCAGCAGCGCAAGCCTGCGTTCGCGCAGCACAAGCAACACGGTGAAGCCAATGGCCAGCAGTGCCAGCAGCCAGCGCAACGCGCCCATGTGCACGTATTGGGACAACAGGGCGATGGCCGGGCCCGGTTCGGCAAACAGGCGGAAATCGGCCGGCAGCAGGGGCGTTTGCAGCGTGCCGAGCTTGGCCTGATTGGCACCGTGCAGGCCGGCCAGCACCAGCAGCACCAGCCACGCCGACAGCAGCGCGCGGCGGCTCAACGCCAGCAGCACGGCAAACAGGCCCAGGGCCGGCAGGATGTTCAGGGACCAGGTGCGGAGCAGGCCGAGCGGCGTCGCCTGACTGCCGCCCACGCCCGGATCCAGCAGCACGACCGCGAGGATGAGGATCGCCACGCTGGCGCCCAGCACGAGGCCATCGCGCCAGCGGCGTCGCGCAGCGGCGGGGGTAGTCATTGGCAGGGCAGGGTCGGGCATGGTCGGCGCCAGACAATGCCATGGAAGAGGCGACGCTGCATGAACGGACGCTCAGGTCCACTGCCGGGTCGGCCTGCTGGCTGGCGCCCGCCGCCTGCTGCCACAATCCGTGCATGTCCGCCCCACCAATCAACTGGCCGCGCGCAACGGTCGACTTCCTCAACGAGCGCCTGTATCGCCTCGCGGCTGCCTGTCGCGAAGCCGGCGTGCCCTTCCATGACGATGCCGGCGTGGACGAGCAGCTGCAACGCGTACTGCTGGCAAGCGATTTCGCCTATGCGGCCTTCCTTGCCGATCCGCAGTTGCTCGGCGCGGATTTCCTCAACCTCATGATCGACCCGCGCCTGGCCGACGCGCGCGCGGGTGCGCTCATGGAACCTCGCGACACGGATGAGCTTCGGCGCGAGCTGCGCCGCTTCCGCCTGCGCGAGGCGTTGCGGCTGATCTGGCGCGACGTGAACGGGGCCGATGCGCTGGAAACCACCCTCGCCGGCGCCTCGGTGCTGGCTGAAACCAGCATCGAAGCGGCACTGCGCGGCGCCGAACGCGAAGTGAGCAGTCGCCACGGGCACCTCCACGATGGCCGCGGTCATGTCCAGCGCCTGGTGGTATTCGCGCTCGGCAAGCTGGGTGGCGGCGAACTCAATTTTTCCTCCGACATCGACCTCGTCTTCGCCTTCTCCGAACAGGGCGAGAGCCGGGGCGCGGCCGGCGCGCGCGTGCGTCCGCTCGATGCCGGCAACTACTTCGCCCGCGTGGGCCAGTTGCTGGTGTCGCTGCTGGCCGACCGCGACGCGGACGGCTACGTGTACCGGGTGGACCTGCGCCTGCGCCCGTTCGGCAACGCCGGGCGTCTGGCGCTGTCATTTACCGCGATGGAGCAGTATTTCCAGCGCGAGGGGCGTGACTGGGAACGCTATGCCTGGATCAAGGCGCGGCCCGTGGCCGGCGATCGCAACGCCGGTGGGCGTCTGCTCGAGACGCTGCGGCCGTTCGTGTTCCGCCGCTATCTCGACTACAGCGCCTTCGCCGGCCTGCGCGAGATGAAGGCGCTGATCGATGGCGAGGTGGCGCGCAAGGACCTGGCCGATCATCTCAAGCTTGGCCGTGGCGGCATCCGCGAGATCGAGTTCATCGTGCAGCTGGTCCAGCTCATTCGCGGCGGGCGCGAACCGGCCCTGCGCGTGCGTGGCCTGTTGCCGGCGCTGGCCGCCTGTGAGCAGCTGGGATACATGCCGGCCGGTCGCGCGCGGCGCCTGCGCGAGGCCTACCGCTTCCTGCGCCGGCTGGAGAATCGCCTGCAGATGCTGGGCGACCAGCAGACCCACGACATCCCGCCGGAGGAGGCGATCCGGTTGCGCCTGGCGCTTGGCCTTGGGTATGCCGAGTGGGCACCACTGGCCGCCGAACTGGAACGCCAGCGCGACGCGGTGGCCGAGGAGTTCGCCGCCCTGATGGCGGTGGATGCGCGCGGGCGTGCGCGCGCCGCACAGGCGCAGTGGCCCGCCTTCTGGCGCAACCTGGCGGCGGGTGGGCCGATCGACGTGGACGGGTTGGCCCAGGCCGGCTTCGAACCCGTCGAACGGGTCGCCGGCGAGCTCGAATCCCTGCTTGCCAGCAATGCCCTGCGCACCATGTCGGCACGTTCGCGCGAGCGTCTGGATCGGGTCATGCCGGCCCTGTTCGCCGCCGCCGCCGCCGAGCCGGCGCCGCTCGAATGCCTGCTGCGCATGTTGCGCCTGGTGCACGCTGTGGCGCGTCGCTCGGTCTATCTTGCCCTGCTCGACGAACAGCCGGCCGCGTTGCGCCGTCTCAGCCAGGTCTTTTCCGCCAGTGCCTTCCTGGCCGAGCGGGTCATCGCGCATCCGCTGCTGCTCGATGAGCTGTTTGACGATCGCATCGACACCGAGGTGCCGCATCAGCGCGAGTTCACCGACGAACTGGGGCGACGTCTGGCCGCACTTGGGGAGGGCGACCCGGAAGCCGAGATCGAGCTCATCCAGGAGCTGCGCCAGTCCGCGCTGTTCCGGGTCGGGCTGGCCTTTCTCGGCGGCCGCCTCGACGCCCCGGCGGCCGCGCGCGCCCTGGCCGAGATCGCCCAGGGCGTGCTGGCAGCCGTGTTGCGCATTGCCGAACGCGAGGTCATTGCCGTGCATGGCCGCTTCGGTGCCGAGGCTGCCGGGTCGCAGCCTTCGCTGCACCACTGGTCCGCGCCGCCGACCGATCCTGGCCTGGCACCAGGGGTGGTCGCCGCCGAAGCCGTGCTCGCCGCACCCCACGCGCGCGCTACCCCGTTCGGTGCCGAGCAACCACAGGCGCTGGGTGCCTGGAGCCAGGACGACGCCACATCGGCGGGCATGACCATCATTGCCTATGGCAGTCTGGGCGGCGCCGAGCTGGGCTTCAATTCCGACCTCGATCTGGTCTTTCTCTACGATGGCCGGCGCGCCCAGGGTGAATCGGACGGCAGGCGCCCGCTCGAAGGGCAGCGCTATTACGCGCGCCTGGCCCAGCGCGTCGTCCACCTGCTGGATGTGCCGACGCGCGCCGGGCGCCTCTACGAGGTGGATGTGCGCTTGCGCCCGGATGGCAGCAAGGGCATGTTGGTGCTGAGCCTGGCGGCCTGGGAGGCCTACCAGCGCGAACGCGCCTGGACCTGGGAGCTGCAGGCGCTGGTGCGCGCGCGCGCGGTAGCCGGCGACGCCCGGCTGGCGCGGCGCTTCGGCCAGCTGCGCTATGAACTGCTGGCCCGGGCGCGCTCGCCCGGGGACGTGTTCGCCGAGGTGGCCAGCATGCGCGCGCGCTGGCGGGCCGAGCGCGACCGCTCCGACGCCGGCCGCTTCGACCTCAAGCAGGGCGCCGGGGGGCTGGTCGACATCGAGTTCCTGCTGCAGGCGCTGGTGCTGACGCGCGCCAGCGACCACGCCCGTCTGCTGGCCACCGGCAACAGCGCCGATCTGATCGTTGCCGCGACCGAAGCCGGCGTGCTGCCGCCGGAGGCAGCGCGTGCGCTGGCCGCTGCCCATGCGGCGCTGCTTGGCCGTGCCATTCGCTGCACCCTCGATGGTCGCCCGCGCCTGGTGGCGCGCAGCGAGGTGGTGGAAGACGCCGCACGTGCGGTGCTGGACGTGGCGCGCGGACTCGGCCTGGCGCTCGAGTGCAGTCCCTCGGGGGCGACCGGACCCTGATGCACGGACGCGTCCGGTCCAGATCGGAGGAAGCGGCCCACCCGTGTGGTTTGCGCCACCGCCGGCAGGCGGTGGGCCAGCGCTGAGCGCGGACCGGCTGCCCCGGGACACGCTGGCGGCAGTGCGCCTGGCGATGGCAGCGCAAGCGCGGCGCGCCGGGGGTGACTCAGGCGGCGCGGCAGGGATGGGCGCTGATGCGGTTGCGGCCGCGCTGCTTTGCGCGGTAGAGCGCGTGGTCGGCGGCCAGGATCAGCATGGCGGGGGCATCTTCCAGGGTCGGCTGGATCGCGCTCACGCCGGCGCTGACGGTCACGTGTGCGCTTATGCTGGAGGCCGGATGGGACATGCCGCAGTCGTTCACGCGTCGGCGCAGCACATCGGCCGTGCGCCGCGCCTGGGCGAGGTCGCGGCCCGGGAGCAACAGGACGAACTCCTCGCCACCGTAGCGGGCCGCCAGTCCCTGGGATTCGTTGGCCAGCTCGCGCAGCACCTGGGCCAGGTGGCGCAGGCAGTCATCGCCATGCACGTGCCCACAGCGGTCGTTCAGTGCCTTGAAAAGGTCGACGTCGGCGAGCACCAGGGCCAGCCATTGGCCGCTGCGGGCATGTTGTTCCCACTGCCGGGCGAGCTGATCGTCGAAGCAGCGCCGGTTGGCGATGCCGGTCAGCCCGTCGAGCATGGACAGGCGTTCCAGGCGCCGGTTGGCCAGTTCGAGTTCGCGCACCACGCGGGCGAGGTGGATCGCGCCGGCGATCTGCACGGCGATGGCATCGAATACCGTGCGCACCTCGGCGGTGAAGAAGCCGCGCTCGGTGCTTTCCAGGTTCAGCACGCCATGCAGGCGTGCGCCGTGGCGGATCGGCACCAGATACTCCGCTGCCACGGCGCGGTTGCCAGGCACGTAGTCCGGGTCGGACTCGGGATCGACCAGCAGCTGTGCCTCGCCGCTGCGCGCGCAGCGCCCGGCGGCGCCGATCGCCACCGGCCAGGGCAGGTCGGCGGGCAACTCCAGATCGAGTTTGCCGGCGAAGACTTCTTCCACGAAGTGTGTGCGTTGCTCGTTCAGCAGGATGATGCTGGCGATGGCGACCGGCAGGTTGGACACGATGCAGTCCACGATGCGCTGCAACACCGATTCCACGGTTTCGCCCTGCAGGGCCTCGCTGGTCACCAGTGCCAGCAGGGTGGTGAGCGTGGCGATGCGGGCAGGCGCGTCACGTTCTTCCCAGGGTACCTTGGGTACCTCGGGCGCCCACGTCAGCCGCGGCGGATCGGCCCCTGTCATGTGGGCAGTCTACGCCCGATCGGCCGGTGTCGGCAGGATCGGGCCATGCACAGCGTCATCTGTCCGGGGACGCATGCATGGCTTGTGCAGCGGCGGGCTGGCCGGCGGCAGGTGGCGTTGCGGGCCTGGCGGGTCATGGCAGCACCTCGTGCACTTTGCATCTTGCCTGCAGCCGAAGATGACTGCCCGTGGTGCCGTCCGCCCGGGCAGGGGCTTGCCGCGCCTCGCCCATGTCCTTGCGAGGACGCGCTGATGGATGAGCCTCCATGCGCCGAGATCGCGCCGTGAAGCGGTGAAGCTGTGGGCTACGCTAGCACGCTCACGACCGGCGATGAAGCCCCGGGTCGGTTCCGCGGGCCCCTGGTTCGGGTCAGACCCGGCCGGCGCGCCTCAGTGCGGGCGGAACGCGTGCACCATCTGCGTCATCGTGCGGGCAACGCAGGCGCCATCGCAGCGCCCGGCGAGATAGCCCGACCCGCAGCCCATCAGTTCGGCCAGGACGGCCTGCAGTTCGCGCGCTTCGGCATCATCGGTCGCGCCATTGCCGCCGGCGGCCTGTTCTGCCGCGGCGCAATCGCGCGCTGCCCGCACCATGAGTTGGGCCATGCGCGCGGCGTCGAACTCGCCGCGCAGGAAGTCCGGCCCGACCGCGACGACCCGCGCGATCGCCGCGCGCAGGCGCGCGGCCTGGGTCACGGCTGCCGTGGCCGGCTCGTGGTCTTGTCCCGCGGATTGAACGGATGTCATTGCACGCGCCTCGAGTCACCACGGAGACCAGCGATCATACGCCTGCCGCCCTGGCCGGGCATGGCACGCTGGCGCGCGTGTGCCTGATCCGCCGGCTGGATCCGCTCCTCGGATCGGGAGCGGTTATGCGGATCGGCAGATCCGGCAAATGCTCTTGGCGCGGGTTGGCCGGCGCCGGCGCGGGCGTGTGCCCGCCGCGGCGCCGCATGGGCTCAGGAAGAAGCGGTCTTCTTCGCGGCGGTCGCCCCGGCCGCCTGTCGCTGCGCGCTTGCGCGCGACCGGAAGGCGCTGGATGCGTAGGGTCGGTACGGCGTGACGCCGAGCTTTTCGATCTTTCCGCCACGCTTCTTGAAGGCCGCGATATCCGCGGCGATGCGCGCGCTGGTAAGCACGGTGGCGGGCTTCTTGCCCCGGGCGGGGGCGAAGAGACGTGAAGTGGAGCTGCGAGCGGTGGTCTGCGAAGGCTGGCTGGACATGGATTCTCCTCGGGGGCTGTTCGATCCTCTCAGGTTCGACGGGCGGGGAAATGCTGCGCGTTCACCGGCATGACGCGTTGCACGGAACAGGCAGCAGGCGAAAGTGGGGGATTGTACGACAACGCCGGTGAACAGGATGTTATCGTGCGCCGAGCGTCGCGGTTCCCGCCCGCCTGGCCCGCTCGGCCCCTGGCGCGGAGCGGTGCCTCGTTCGCTGCCGCCAGGCGCTCCGCGCGCTGCATGGGCGCCCTACCCGGCGTGCCGCGCGAACCGCAACCGGTGCGACCGGTGACAGCCGTCTGACAGAAGCGCCTGTGCGCTGGCCCGGGCGGCCCTGCGGTGCCCGGGCGCGCCCCGTTCATGCGCCATGTCTGGTTTCTGCGCCCGCTTGCGCTTCTTCCTCATGTGGATGCCGATCCAGGCCATCCGCGCACAGACACGATGCGGTGCGGTACCGGGCGGATCCGAGCGCGTGCTCCCGTGTCGGCGGCGCTGCAAGTGCGATGCGAACTCTCGATGGAGGAAAAATGAATCCCAATCTTCTCGTCCTTGTCCTGGCGCTCGGCTTCTGCCCGCTGCTGGCGCAAGCGCAGTTCTCCGACCGGGGGCCGGTCCAAACCGCTCCGCTGGCCGGTCCGGCCCATGACGGGTCCGGAGTGATGCCCACCGCGGAGCCATCACCCAACGCAAGTCCAAGTCCGGATTGGGTCAACGTGCTGGGCTATGACTTCATCGGTTACGCGTCCGGATTCAAGGGCGGCATGTGGCTCGATGACGGGCTGATCTGCCTGTCCGGATCCACGAACACCTTTGTCTCGGTGCGACTGGATATTCCGCATGGTCGCAAGATCCGATATTTCCGCCTGTGGGGCCTGGACAACTCGGCAACCAACGGCCTGACGGCCATGCTCTGGGAGAACTGCCTGCCCGACATCGCGTCGGCACCCATCCCTTCCATGGCTGTGCTGGCCAGCGTGTCCAGCACCGGCGCGCCCGGCAACTTCACGGCGGTCACTGCACTGAACCCCGCACCGGTCGTGGACGCACATTTGTGCACCTATTGGGCAACGGTCCAGTACACCCCCGATTGCGACAATGCCAGTGTGCAGGTACGCAAGATCCATGTGGAGCACACGAAATGAACATGAACTTCCCATCACGCCTCATCGTGTCCTGCTTCGCACTGTTTGCCTGCGCCGGCGCTGCCCAGGCCAACGACAACCTGATCTCGGCCAATTACGAACTGCAGAGCCTGCTTGGTGCAGGTGGCCGCGCCTACGCGACGTCCCAGGATTACACCCACAACACCGGTGCCTATGTATGCAGATCCACCGGCGCAGGGACGACGGTCGTCACGTTTCCGTTCGTCGTCCCGGATGCACAACGCCTGAACTTTGTCACGGTGACCGGCAAGCGCACCAGCGTGGCACCGCCGCTCAAGCTCCAGGTGATTGAATCGTGCATGGGCTGGCAGGCGGTTCTACCCACCACAACCGTCCGCGGTGAGATGGTGCCGGACCCCAACAGTGCCGGTTTCTTCACCGCGCACCTGTACCTGGGTTCGCTGGCTCCGAACAACTACGACTGCAAATACCGCGTTGCCGCCCTTTTCGACACCAGCACGGTGAAATGCACCAGCGGAGATTCGCTGATCCAGAAAATCACCGTGTGGAGCACGGTTCCCGATCGCATTTTCCGTGGCTCGTTCCACACCAACGTCACCATGGACGCGCCATGAACCCGGAGTTTGTCATGACCATTCGCTTTGCGTTGCTGTCCGCCGTGCTGGCGTTTGCCTGCAGCGCGGCCCACGCCGATCCGCAACCAGGAGACGTGCGCATCATGGATCCGGCGGAACTGATCCTCCTCGGATTCGATCCCGCCACAGACGAAGTGTGGCGTGCCCCCGAGTTTGATGACCGGGAATTGTTGCAGCGCCGGTTCGATCGCGCCGCGGAGCTGCAGGCGGACGCGGAGCCCATGGCCCCCAATCCGCTGGTCGACCCGATCTGGACCGCGGTGCAATCCAACGACTTCCGTTTCCGCGGCGCAACCGCCGTTTACGCGAATTCGACAGCGATGGAACTGTACTGTGATCCCTCCTCGAGCGTGCGGCATGCGGACGCGGCCATCCGTTTCCCCAACGACCATCGGGTGACCTGGATGGACGTGTGGGCAGTGGACGGCAGCAGCAGCGCCGGGCTGGAGGTGGCGCTGTACGAGGTCTGCCAGAACTTCTCTGATGCCGCCACGCGCACCGCAACCCAGCTTGCCGTCGTCGACACGGGCGCCGCAGCGACGCCGGGTCCGCAATTTCTCAACAAGCATTCCGGTCCCAATCGCTGGGTGCGCAATGCCACCTGCAGTTACATGGTGCGTGCCACCTGGAGTTCCTGCGCTGGCGGTGCGGATGTCAGGCTGCAGAAGGTGCGCGTGCTGTGGGATTACGATTGACCGATCCCTGATGCCCGCCTGGGCCCGCCGTTCCGCCCTGCGGCGGGGTGGCGGGCCGCTTTTTTCATCCTGGTCGCCGGAGCGTCGCCGAAGTGGCCGACCGCTTCGTGTGCGGGCTGATGCGGCGCTGCAGAGATTTTCGCGCCATCAGATTCCCGGCAGCCGCAATTCGCTGTGCTCGTGTGTCCTGTCCTCGCCCATCGGGCCGCGGACAGCGGCGTGCCAGCAATTGGCCCTTCACGCCTTCGCCCCTCTCAGGTCTGGAACCCGCAGCGTTGCAGTTCGGGGCGCGCACCGGGAGTGACGAACGGCATGTCCCAGCGAAACCTTGCGCGAGCGGTGCGGCATCCGGCGCGTAGGACCAGAAGGCGCAGGACTCAGCCGCCGCCGAGCGCAGGCGTGGGTTGCGGGTGCGGAGCTGCCACCCGACGGCCGTCGAACCAGGTCTGCAGGACGCGCGTTTGCCGGAGCGATTCGACGTCCACGGCCAGGACGTCACGATCGAGAATGATGAAAGCGGCCTGTTTCCCCGGAGACGATGGAGCCGATGCCGTCGCCAAGGCCAATCGTGGTGGCGGCATGGCGACGGGTGCAGCGGCTCAATGCCGATGCGCGCCGGCCGATTTCGGGCAGTGGCAGACGGCGGTCGGCCCGAACTCGGCGCCGAAGCTGCGACCTTCGCCGTGGCGCTGCCAATAGAACGTCGGCGCGGGGCGGCCCTTGCCGCCCACCTCGGCCATGTCGGCTTCGACGTCGAACACGCGCCCGTTCACCGCCACGTAGCGGGTGTCGGCGGTGGCGCGGATGTCCTCCAGCGGATTGGCGTTGAGCACCACGAAGTCGGCGCGCTTGCCGGGTTCGAGCGATCCGATAGCGCCGGATAGCCCCAGCATGTCGGCGCCATCGAAGGTGGCCGCACGCAGCGCCTCCCAGTTCGTGAAACCGGACTGCGCCAGCATCCAGATTTCCCAGTTGGCTGACAGCCCCTGCAGCTGGCCGTGGCCGCCGACCTGGATCCTGACGCCGGCATCGCGCAGCGTCTTGGCCGCGGCGCCGACTTCCTTGTAGTAGTAGTCCCATTCCGGCGCGGTTTCGCGGCGGATGGCGCGCGCATCGAGCGTCTCGCGCGGGAAGAAGCGGTTGAGCTTCCTGTCTTCCCAGACATTGTCGCGCGCGTACCAGTAGTACTCGCCGGAAAGCCCGCCGTAGTTGACCACCAGGGTCGGCGTGTTGCGCACGTCGGTTGCCTTCCACAGGTTCACCACGTCCTTGTAGAGCGGCGCGACCGGCAGGTTGTGCTCGATGCTGGTCACGCCATCCAGGATCATCGGCAGGTTGTGGTTGAGCGTGGAACCGCCTTCCTCGACCACCAGCATGCCGAGCTCGCGTGCGGCCTGGTTGATCATCTGGTGCTGCTCGCGGCGCGGCTGGTTGTAACTCTTGACCGAGAACGCGCCACTCGCCTGCATGCGCGAGAGGTGCAGGCGCGCGTCCTCCAGCGAATCGACGACGACCTTGAAATCGCCATCGGCGCCGTAGAGGATCGAACCGGTCGAAAACACGCGCGGGCCCACCATCGCGCCGGCCTTGACCAGCTCGGCCTGCGAGAACACGGTTTCCGTGGTCGCGGACGGATCGTGCATGGTGGTGATGCCGAAGGCGAGGTTGGTGTAGTAGGCCCAGTTCTCCTGCGGCACCACGCCCGAGAAGAAATGGTTGGCGTGGGCGTGCGCATCGACATAGCCGGGCGCGATGGTCTTGCCGGCGGCATCGATCACGCGCGTGCCGGCGGGAATGGCGAGGTCCGTGCCGACGGCTGCGACGCGGTCGCCTTCGACCAGCAGGGTGCCGTTCTCGATGACCTCCTGCTGCCCCTCGGCCGCGCCCTTCATGGTGATGATGCGCGCACGGGTGATGGCGAAGCGCTCGGCCGGTGCATCCATCGGCACCGTGAGGCCGACGTCGATGCCCTTGCCACTGCCGGGCTTGGGCAGGTTCTTCGGCGCGCCGGGTACGAAGGCGAAGGCGTCCTTGAGGTCGCGGGTGTGGTACTCGCGGCCGACCATCCAGTGCAGGGACTTCGAATCCGCCGACCAGTGCAGGTAGGAACCGACCTCGCGGCTCACCTGGCTGACCGGGATCGCCTTGGTGTCCTTCGAGAGCTCGACGCTGGCGCCGGTCTGCGGCATCGGCGCGACATAGGCATTGAACAGCTCGGTAAAGGCCACCCACTTGCCGTCCGGGCTGGGCTGGATGAAGTCCACGTACTTGAGGTCGAACACCTCGCGCGGCTGCTCGCCGTGCAGGCCGACGCTCATCAGCTTCTTCTTGAGGCCGCCGCCGGTGAGATAGGTGACCCGCGTGCCGTCGGCGGAAAACTGCGGGTCGCCGCCGGAGCGGGCAATGCGCCGTGCCGCGCCGCCGGTGGCGGGCATGAGGTAGATGCCGGTTTCGCCCGAGTTGAGATTTCCGGTGATCGAGCCGCCCGCGGTCTTCGCATAGACGATGCTGCGCCCGTCCGGCGCATAGCGCGGGCCATAGTAGAAGCCGGGCGCGTTCGTGAGGACGCGTGTCTTGCCGCTGGCCAGGTCGCGCTCCACGATCGCCGCCTGCGCCGCGTCGGACCAGGTCGTGTAGAGGAGCCTCTGCCCGTCCGGGCTGAAGGCGGGCTGGTACTCGAAGTGGCCATCGTCGCGGGCCAGGCGCTGCGGCGTGCCGTCTGGCAGCGCGCGCGTCCACAGGTGCCCGACGGCGTGGAACACCAGCGTGCGGCCGTCCGGGCTGGTCGCCACGTCGCGGATCATCTTCGGCTCGAACGTGCCGCGCTCGAGCTTGTGATCGAAGCGGAGCGGCGCCGCCAGCGTCTGCTCGACCTCGGCGCGGAAGGGGATGCCGGTGGGCGCGCCGCTCTCCGCATCCACGCGCCAGAGCCTGCCCTGCGCCCAGATCACCAGGTGCTTCGAATCCGGCGTCCAGGCGAAGTTGGCGTAGGGCCCGAAGATCGCCCAGGCTTCCTGCATGTCGTGCGAGAGCCCGTCCCAGAGCGGCCGCACCCGGCCGCTGTCGAGGTCCGCCACGTGCAGCACGCTCTTCTCGCGCACGCGCTTGACGAACGCAAGGCGCGTGCCGTCGGGCGAGGGCTGCGGGCGCACCGCGCCGCCGGGGCTGGCGACCACGGTTTCGGTCTCGCCGCTCTCGCGATCCAGCCGCTTGATGGCGTAGATGACATCGTGCGGGTTCTTGTTGTACCGGAAGTACGGGCCGGCGCTCACGTCCTCTGAGTAATACACCCAGCGCCCGTCCGGGCTGAAGGCCGGTTCACCAAGATCCTGCTGGTCGTTCTTCTGCCTGGTGAGCTGCAGGCCCGTGCCGCCGGAGACGTGGTACATCCACAGCTCACCGGCACCGAGCGAGCGCTCGCCGGTGAAATGCTTGCGCGCGACCAGGTAGTGTCCGTCCGGGCTCCAGGCCGGGTTGTTGAGCAGGCGGAAGTCCTCCTCGGTCACCTGCACGGGCCTGCCCCCCTCGACCGGCATGCGCCAGAGGTTGTTGCCGCCGCCGCGGTCGGAAGTGAAGGCGATCTCGCGCCCGTCCGGCGAGAAGCGTGGCTGCACTTCCCAGGCCGGACCCGAACTGATGCGTTTGGCCGTCCCGCCCTCGATCGGCAGGAGATACAGGTCGCCCAGCATCGAGAACGCGATCTGGCGCCCGTCCGGGCTGACATCGAGGTCCATCCAGTGCATTGACGTTCCACTTTGGGGCTTCCTTGCCGCTTGTATGGAGTGGCGCCCATGCCAGCGCCGCGCAGGCGACCAGGATGGCCAGACGGATCGAGGGCATGGAGCGCTCCGCGAAGGCAAAAAGATATGCAAGATTAGGCGATTGCGGCGGGGCGGCAACGGGCCGAAAGTCCCGGCCAGCGGGGCCGCAGCGGAGATCGCCGGCGCGCAGCCCGGCGCCGATCCAGTGGGGATTCGATGCGGAGCCGGCGGGCCTGCGATCCGCGCACCGGCCTGCAGGGTCTCGCCAAACGCAGCTACGCGGGGTGCGCGGAGGCATGGCCCGCCATCGACTGCCTCCAGCGTCCGCGCACCAGCTCGGCGATGGCCGCCGTTTCGGCCAGTGGCGGCGGCAGCGGTGGCGGGCTCGGGTCATCCAGCCGGCGCACGTGGCCGCTGGCCAGCAGCGCGGCATGCAAGCGCGCCAGCTTGCCGGCGATGGGGCGCGGGGCGAAGGTATAGACCGGCTTGCCGGTGGCACAGGCCTCGCTCAGCATGTTGACCGAATCGGGCGTCACCACGATGCGTTCGGCCCAGCCGAGGAAGCCGGCGTAGGGATTGGTGCCGCTGCCGTCCCAGAATGTGCCGGGGAAGCGGGCCAGCCTGCTGCGCAGCCGCGCGGTGAGGGGCGAGGGCGTGCGCCGCGAGACGCTGGTGAGAAAGCTGCCGCCATCGGTCTCCTGCCAGGCGGCCAGCCGCTCGAGCAGGGCATCGAAGTAGCGGGCATCCAGGCGCTGGGCGCGGGTCGAGCCACCGATCAGCAGCGCCGTGCGCGGGGCGGGCAGCGCCGCCAGCTGTGCGAACCTTGCCCGGCCGGCGGCCAGCCAGGCCGGGCCGACCTCATTGAGCGCCCCGATGCTGCCGATGACGTTGGCACCGCGGAGCTGGTCGTGTTGCGGGGCGATGACCAGGTCGAATGCGGCCGGATCGATGCGCGGGTCGAGGATCTGCACGGTAAACGTGCGTGCGCCGCTCCAGCGGCGCAGCAGGCGCGTCAACAGGGCCGCGCGCCGGCCGCAGCCGATCGCAATATCCGGCCAGGGGGGCGCGGGTGGTTCGCCGTGCTGGTCGCGGATGGCGGCTTCGGCACGCCAGGTGAGGCGCGGCGCCAGCAGGGCCCAGGGCTGGCGCAGTTCGATTCGCACGGCGCGGGCTTCCAGTCCGAGCGCGCGGGCCAGCGCATCGACCTGGCGTGCGTTGCCGGCGGCGCCGTCGCTGATTGCCCAGCAGGTCGGTGGCGCCGGATCGATCATGGGGCCATGTCCGGGCAACAGCCCGCGCGCGGGAAGTGCAGCTCGGCGTGTGGTTGCGGAAACACTGTGTCACCCCAAGGCGTCTTGCCGCGCCCGCCGCATTCGTGCGAACTTGCAGGTCTGTTCCCGATCCGCACCGTGCAGCGTCGGGGTCGCCGTGTCTGCGGCGGCGCCGGCCACGGATCGGGTTGCCTGTTTTCGCATTTCAAGGAGTACCGCCATGCTTCGTCGTCTCGCCATTGCCGGTGCCCTGGCACTCGCCACGGCCTCCGTCTGCGCAATCGCGGCGCCGCTCACCTATGAGCTCGACCCGGGGCATACCCAGGTCGTGTTCCGCTGGAGCCATTTCGGCTTCTCCCATCCAAGCGGTCAGTTCGGTACCGTCAACGGCACGCTGCAGTTCGATCCCGAAGCCCCCACCGAGGCCACGCTCAGCGTGACCATTCCGATCGCCAGCATCAACACCAATGTGCCGGAACTGGATGCGCACCTGCAGAAGGCCGACTTCTTCGATGTCGCCAGGTTTCCGGTCGCCACGTTCAAGAGCACCCGGGTGGAACAGGGTGCCGCGAAGGACAGGCTCAAAGTCACCGGCGATCTCAGCCTGCATGGCGTGACCCGACCACTCGTGCTCGACGTCACCATCAACAAGATCGGCAAGCGCCCGAGCAGAGACGCCCAGGTCGCCGGCTTCGATGCCACCACCGTCATCAAGCGCTCCGACTTCGGCATCCAGCAGTACGTGCCGATGATCAGCGACGACATCGACGTGCGCATCACCACCGAGGCAGTCGCCAGGCCGGCGACGCGCAAGGAAGGCTGATGCGCCGGGTCGCGGCATGAACGGGTCGCCGGCACCTGAGGCCCTGCACGGGCCGGGCGCCGGCACGCCGCGCCGCATCAGCCCTGCTTGACGCCCTGGTTCCTGAGCGCTTCAAGGCGGGCGAGGTCGATGCTCGCCACGGCCGCCTTGAGCTGGTCGATGCTGGCCGCGTTGCCGGAAACCTTCACCATGAAACGGTCGCCCAGCACGATGCCGTATTCGCCGCTGTTGTCACTACTGTCCCACTTCTCGTTGATCAGCCGACCATTCTGCTTGTAGGTCTTCTCGTACCCATGGTCGGTCTGTTTCTCGTTGCCGATGGCAGCGAAGCCGGCCAGCGCGAGGAAGCCCTTGGCGCTGCCGAGGTCGGAAATCTCCAGGTGCAGGCTGTGATCGCCGCCATCGGAATAGGTGGCGGTGGCCTCGGACACCTGCATGCCCATGGCGCCCTTGCGTTCGGCCGAGAAGCGGGTGCGCGTGAGGCCGGCCAGCGTCTCCGGCACGAAGGGCTTGAGCGCATCCGGTGACAGCGCCTCGACCTGGCCGCCGCCCATGGCCGCGCCGAGCACGGCACCGAGCGCCTGGCTCTGCGCGTCCGTGTCGCCGGATTTCTGTGCCGCTTCGAGCTTCTTGCCGGCCGCCTCCATGTGCTCGCCCCAGGCCTGGATCTTGCCCAGCGGTCCGTCCTTGTCGATGGTGACGCTGCTGCTGGAGTGCAGGTTGCCGAGTGCGGCGCCGCTCATCATCGCGCCGGTGCCCGCCACGCCGGCCGCGACCATGCCGATGATCCAGCCAAGCACGACCGCGATGATCACGCTGACCGCGGTGTAGGCGCCGGCCTTCTCCTGCGGGGCCTTCATCAACACCGGCAGGCCGAGGTACAGCAGATAGATGCCGTAGATGCCGCCGGCCAGGGCGATCAGCCAGCCGAGCGCCGGAACGATCAGGCCGATACCCGCGATCCAGCTTGCCGTGTAGGCGTAGGTCGTGACCTTGAGCGCCTGTATCTGGTTCTTCTGTCCACCGAAACTGGGCGCCAGTGCGTCGATGATCAGCGCCAGCACGTAAACCAGCACGAGGGTGAGGGCATAGGCGATGATGGCGCTGGCGATGCCCGAGCCGATCGGCACGCGGACATGGATGCCGAAGGCGCCGTAGCCGATCAGCGAGCTCTTGATGAAGCCGAACACGGCCGGGATGGCGGCCAGGATCAGGATGTAGTTCTTGTAGAGGTCGGCAACGGTGGTCGGCTCGGCGTCGATGACCGGCCATTCGGTCTTCGGGGTCATCAAGATTGCTTTCACGCGGGCGATCAGTCGATTCGTGTCCACATGTGCCTCCGGGCTGGATGGGATTGCAAGCTGCCCATTCTAGGCATAACTGGCGCGTCCCGCGCGTGGCCAGTTCCTGTACGCGCTGCGCAGGCCGTCACAGGCGAAGTGCGTACGGGTTGGCATGCCTCGTGCTGTAAACTTCCCGATTCACCGATGGAGCTTCCCATGTCGCGCCCCAATCCAGCGGCCGAGAACCGCATCGTCCCCAATGCCCAGCGCCGCTACCAGGTGCGCCGCGCCGACCTTCCCTTGAGTTGCCCGACGCCGGCAATGTCGTTGTGGGACTCGCACCCGAAGGTCTATCTGGCGATCGACCAGCAGGGCGGCCACGCCAGCTGCTTCTATTGCGGCGCGGAATATGAGCTGATCGACTGACGGCGGCCGCCTCGTGCAGCCGAACGGCATGACCGTCATGCAGTTGCTGCCGGCCCTGGAAGCCGGTGGTGCCGAGCGCTCGGCGCTGGAGATCGGGCGTGCGCTGGTGGCGGCCGGGCATCGCTCCATCGTCGTTTCCGCCGGCGGGCGCCTGGTCGAGCGGCTGCGTGACGAGGGCAGCGAGCATGTCCAGTTGCCGATCGGTGGCAAGTCGCTGGTCAGCTTCGCGCGCGTGCCGGCATTGCGCGCACTGATCCGGCGTGAACAGCCCGACATCCTGCACGCGCGCTCGCGCGTGCCGGCCTGGCTGGCCTGGCTGGCGCTGCGCGGCCTGCGCGATCGCCCCGGCTTTGTCACAACTGCGCACGGCCTGAACAGTCCTGGCAAGTACAGCGCGATCATGACGCGCGGCGACCGGGTCATCTGCGTGTCCAACGCGGTGCGCGATTTCCTGCTGCGCCACTACCCGCGCGTGGATCCGGCCAGGTTGGTGGTCATCCCGCGCGGCATCGACCCGGCGTATTTTCCCTATGGTTACCTGCCGGATGATTCATGGCGTGAATGGTTCTTCGCCGAGTTCCCGCAACTGGCGGGCGCCCCGCTGATGACCCTGCCCGGGCGCGGCACGCGCCTCAAGGGTCACGCCGATGCCATCGAACTGGTCGCCGATCTCAAGGCCCGCGGGATATCCACGCGGTTGCTGCTGCTCGGCGCACGCCAGGAGGGCCGCGAGGCCTACGTCGCCGAACTGGAGCAGCTTGCCCATGCGCTGGGCGTCGCCGATTGGGTGGCCATCAGCCCGCAGCGCGACGATGCGCGCGATGTCTATGCCCAGTCGGCGCTGGTGTTGCAGCTTTCCAACAAGCCCGAATCCTTTGGCCGCACCGTGGTCGAGGCGCTGGCCCTGTGTCGCCCCGTGCTGGGCTACGACCATGGCGGGGTGGGCGAACTGCTGGGGGAGCTCTATCGCGCCGGCCGCGTGCCGGCCGGCGACCGCCAACGCCTCGCCGAACGCGCCGCCGAGCTCCTGCGTGCCGCGCCGCCGATTGCCCCGCTGACGCGCTATCGCCTGGCCGACATGCAGGAGGCCACGCTGAATCTGTATGAAGAGGTGGTGCGATCGCGGGCGGGGAGTCGGTGAAATGCACATCCGCCCGGCCTGGGCGGGGCTGGCCGGGCGTACGCAGCGGCCCCGCGACGGCTGGTGGCGCCGGACATGAAGACCCTTGCGGCGCTGCACGCAGGGGGCGCGAAGCCTGGCGCTTGCCGGGCGGCGGAATGACGCGCCTCGCTGCGCTTGCCGATCGGAGGCGGGGTGGGCAGGCTGAGCCTGCACTGCGCGGCGTGGGCAGCGTCATCCAGCGCTCCAGGCCTTGCATGGTCACCCGTCGCGCCCGCGCAGACCCATAGTCCGGCCCTTGCCTGCGATTTTGCCAAACGTGTCCAGTCCGCCGCTCTCCCGCTTTCCCTGGCCCGCCCTCGTGGTGCTGGCCGTGCTGGTGCTGCTGCCGGTTGGACGGACGGCGGAATTGCCGCTGCTGGTGGGTCTGGTCGCGGGCATCGTGCTGCTGGCGCGCGGGCGACTCGCTCCGGCCGATCCGGCCCTGCGCCTCGCGCTGGCCCTGTTCGCCTGCTACTGGCTGCCGGCGCTGCTGTCTGCCCCGTTGTCCGTCGCGCCGCAGAAGAGCTGGTCGACCGCGGCAGCCATCCTGCGCTTCCTGCCGTTCGCCGGCTTCGCGGCATGGGCCCTGCGCGAGGCGGCGCTGTGGCCTGCCTTGCGCGCCGGCATCGCCACGGTGGTCGCCTTGTGGGTGATCGATGCCTGGGTGCAGATGGCGACCGGCTACAGCCTGGGTGGGGCGGCCGAGGCCGAGCGCATCTCGGGCATCTTCGGTGCGGACAACCTCAAGCTTGGTCCGGTGCTGGCAGTGCTCTCGCCGTTCGTGCTGCTTGCGGCAGCTGAACGCGGGGGGCGCGCTGGTCTGCTGCTGGCCATGCTGCTCGTCGGCGGACCCTTGCTGCTGGCGGGGTCGCGTGCCGCCTGGCTGTCCTATGGCTTGGTCTGCCTGCTGGTCGGTTGGCGCGCAGCCGGCAGCCCGCGCCGCTTTGCCGCGGCACTTGCGCTGTTCGTGCTCGCCGCCGGGGCGCTGGCGTCCTTCGCCCTGCACGATTCGACGCGCTTCAACGCGCGCCTCGATCGCAGCCTGCTGGCCTTGCAGGGCACGCCAGACGCGCTCGACGCCGCCGCGGCCGGGCGTTTGCGTATCTGGGACGCCGCGCTTTCGATGTTCGCCGCGCATCCGCTGACCGGCGTGGGCGTGCGTGGCTTCCGCTATGCCTATCCCGACCATGCGGCGCCGGGCGATTCCTTCGTCGATGCCGCCCGTGGCACCGGCGCCTCCCACGCCCACCAGATCGTGCTGGAGGTGGCCAGCGAGACCGGCCTGGTCGGATTGCTGGGTTGGATCGCCGGCACCGTGATCGCCTGGCGCGCCTGGCGCCGTGCCGATGCGCCGGCCCGCGCCCGCGCCCGCGCGCCGGCCCTGGCGCTGCTCGCCATGTGCTTTCCATTGAATACCCACCTGGCCTTCTACTCGGCCTGGTGGGGCCTGCTGTTCTGGTGGCTGCTGGCGCTCTACTGCGCTGCGCTGGGTGCGCGCGCCGGGTTGCCGCCGACGCCAGGGCGCATCCTGCGCTCGCCGTGAGGGGTGCGCGCCGGGCAGCGTGCCCGCCGGGTCCGGATCGGCACGGCCGCGGCGCCCGCGCCTGCCACCACGTCCGGGAACGCCGGCGTTCCCGTGCGGGCGCTATGGGCGATACACATCGGCCATGCCCGGCGGACGCGACTTGAAGCGCTTGTGCATCCAAAGATATTGGCTGGGCGCCTCGCGCACCATGCGTTCGATCACGCCGTTGACGCGCGCCGTATCGGTGGCCGGGTCCGGCCCCGGGAAGGCTTCCAGGGGTGCCTCCAGGCGGATGGCGTAGCCGCCGTCCTGCAGGCGGCGGTGGAAGAAGGGGATGACCCGTGCGCCGGACAGGCGGGCCAGGTGGTGGGTGGCGGTGATGGTCGCTGCGGGTACGCCGAAAAACGGCACGAACACCGCGTCCTTGCCGCGCATGTCCTGGTCCGGTGCATACCAGAGGATGCCGCCACCCTTGAGATAGCGCACGCTCTGGCGGATCTCGTTCTTGGTGAACATGTGCTCGGCATAGCGCAGGCGGGCGCGCCTGATTGCCCATTCGAACGCGGCGCCATCGTGTTCGCGGTACATGCCGGCAATGCGCAGGCGCTGGGAGACCAGCCGCGCGCACAGTTCCAGGTGGGAAAAGTGCGCGCCCACGAGCAGCACGCCATGCCCGGCCGCGCGGGCCTGCTCCAGATGTTCGAGGCCCTCCAGCGTGACCGCGATCCGCGCGATCGCGCGGGCCGAACCCATCCACGCCAGCGCGAACTCGGCCAGCATCAGGCCGCTGTCGCGCAGGTTGGCTTCGAGCAGGATGGCGCGCGCGCCCTCGTCCATGTCGGGAAAGCACAGCGCCAGGTTGGTTGCCGCGACGCGTCGGCGCTCACCCATCAGGCGTGCGGCAAGCCAGCCAAGGCCGCGACCGGACGCAAGCAGCAGGCGGCGCGGCAGGCGCGCCGCCAGCGCGATGCAGGCCAGGCCGAGCCACGCGGGCCAGTGGCGTGGGGCGAGCAGGGCGGCGCGAAAGGGCGGCAACGAACGCGGCATCGGGAAATTATGCGGCAAGGGTCGGGCGCGCGCGTGGTCCGGCCGGGGCGCCAGCCCTCGGCGCGCGGCGCGCAAAGCTATACTGCCCCACCCCGTTGTCAACCGCGACCGTGCTGCAGCGCTTCATCTACACACTGGCCCTTTATCTGCTCACGCCGTACGTGCTGTACCGGCTCACCGCGCGCGGCCTCAAGTACCACGGATACTTTGCGCGCTGGCGCGAACGCTTCGGCTTCTTTCCGGATCCGAAACTGCAAGGCAGCATCTGGGTGCACGCGGTGTCGCTCGGCGAGGTCAACGCCGCGGCGCCGCTTATCGAGGCGCTGATGGAGCGCCACCGCGACATGCGCCTGGTGGTGACCACCGTGACCCCAACCGGATCGGAACGCGTATTGCAGTTGTTTGAAGACCGCGTGTTCCATGTCTACCTGCCCTACGACCTGATCCCGGCGGTACGGCGCTTCCTCGACCGCATTCGTCCACGCATTGCCGTGATCATGGAAACCGAGATCTGGCCGAATCTGTTCATGGCCTGCGACGAGCGCGGCATCGCCATCCTGGTCGCCAATGCGCGCCTGTCGGAGCGCTCATTGCGTGGCTACTGGCCGATCCAGCCGCTGGTGCGCCGGGCCATCCGCTGCGCGAGTTTCGTTGCCGCGCAGTCGGTGCCCGATGGCGAGCGCCTGCGCGAACTGGGTGCGCCCGAATCGCGCCTGGCGGTGGTCGGCAATCTCAAGTTCGACCTCGACGTGCCGGCCGACATGCGTGAACGCGGCCTCGCGTTTCGCCAGGCGGTTGCGCCCGTACGGCCGGTGTGGATTGCCGCGAGCACACACGAGGCGGAGGAAATGGCCGTGCTCAAGGCGCACGCCGCGGTGCTGCGGCGCTTCCCCGATGCGCTGCTGTTGATCGCCCCGCGTCATCCGGAACGCTTCAAGCCAGTGGCCTCGGCCTGCCGGGGCTACGGATTCCGTACCGCAATGCGCAGTGAAGGCGCGCTCGAGAGTGCCACCAACTGCCAGTGTTTCGTGGTCGATTCCATGGGTGAGCTGATCGAGTTCTACGCGGCCGCCGACGCTGCGTTCGTGGGCGGCAGCCTCGTCCCGGTAGGTGGCCACAACGTGCTGGAAGCCGCGGCCCTGGCACTGCCGGTGATCGTCGGGCCGCACACCTTCAACTTTGCCGAGGTGACCGAGGATCTGATCGCCGCCGGGGCCGTCTGGCGCATCGACGGTGCCGACGCGCTCGGTCCCGGCATCGTGCGCCTGTTGAACAACGAAGCTGAACGCCGGCGCATGGGCGACGCAGCGTTTGCATTGATGCAGCGCGAGCGTGGCGCGGTCGCGCGCACCATGGAGATCGTGGAGCGGTTGCTGCAGAAGCCGGAATTGGAGATCAGGGATTAGGAACTGGAGCTTCGCGCAAGCCGCAAGGCCGGGCCGCCGAATCCCGAATCCCCGTCTCACTCCAGCAGGGCGTTGATCGCTTCGAGGTCCTTCACCTCGATCACGCCGGCGGCCTGCTTGAGCAGCAGGCTGTCCAGCACGAAGCCATGACGGGCGGCCGAATAGCCGCTTTGCGCAGCCAGCAGGGTCTGCTGGCTGATCAGCACATCGACGATGGTGCGCGTGCCGACCTCGTAGCCGGCCTGGGTCGCCTCGACCGAGCTCTGTGCCGAGACCACGGCTGCCCTGTTCGCTTCGACCTCGCTCGCCCCGGCAATGACCGAACGGTAGTTGTTGCGCGTGGTCGCTTCCACCAGGCGCCGGTTGTACTCGTACTGGTCCTGGGCGAAATCACGGTTGTAGATGGCCTGGCGCACCCGCGATTGGGTGAATCCGCCGCTGAAGATCGGCACGCGCAGGGTCACGCCGATCGAGCTGCCCCATTTCGGGTCGCCCGAGTATTGCGGGAACTCGCCGACGCCACCGAAGCGCTGCGTGCCCCAGGTGGGCGCGCGGGAATAGCCTACCTGCGCGCTCAGGGTCGGCAGGTGGCCGGCGCGCGCGGTACCGATGTTGGCATCGGCCGCATCCACCTGGTAGGCGGCTGCGCTGAGGATCGGGTTCTGCTTGAGCGCGACTTCCACCCACGCCTGCGGATCATCCGGCGTCGGGTGGTCGAGCGGCAGGTCCTCGCGCAGGCGCTTGAACTCACCCGGCTCCTGGTTGGTGAGCTGGCGCACGGCCTCGCGTGCCTGGTCCACGGCATTCTGGTTGGAAATGACGCTGGCCACCGCCTGGTCGTGCTGCGCCTTGGCATCGTTGACGTCGGTGATGGCGGCCAGACCCACCTCGAAGCGCTGGCGCGCCTGTTCGAGCTGGCGCGCCAGCGCCTTCTCGTTGGCATCGGCAAACTTGAGTGCATCGAGCGCCGAAAGCACGCCGAAGTAGGTGGTCGCCACGCGTATCAGCAGATCCTGCTGGGCCGCGTCCCAGTTGGCCGCACCGGCATCTGCGGCATAGCGGCTGGCCTTGAGCGCGGTCCACTTGCTGATGTCGAGCAGGCTCTGGTCCAGTTGCACGCCGACGTTGCGCGTGTACAGGGTCTGCGAATAGCCATCGACCTCCATCCGGTTGCCGGGATCGGTCGGGTCGTTCACCAGGGTGGTGTCGTTGAGCCCGTTGTAGGTGCGCGTATAGCTCATCCCGCCGGAAAGCTGCGGCAGCAGCACGGCGCGCGCCTGGCTCACGTTCTCGTCCGTGGCGAGCTTGGTGGACTGCGCGGCGGCGAGGGTGGGGTCGGCAGCCCGCGCTTCCTTGTAGATGTCCATGAGGTCATCGGCCTGGGCCGCGGGGATGCCCGTGGCCAGCAGCAGGGCCAGCGAAAGACTGCGAATGTGGATCATCGTACTTCCTCGGAATGGTAACGGCTGCCGGGTGCTGTGCGCTCCAGCGCCCGGCGGTTGATGGTCCCCTCCGCCCGGTTGCCGCGCAGCTTCGCGCGCCCGGGCACAGGCCTGCGCCTACAGGGTGAAGCGGCGTGGCGGCTCGGCATTCCTGAGATAGCCGATGTCGGTATCGAACAGGCTCTCTTCCTGCCAGTGCGCCGGACCGCTGCGTGTCAGCAGGCGTGCCTCGATCGCCGGCGACTCGCCGATGAAGGCGAACATGCGGCCACCCGGTGCGACCAGATCACGCACGGCATCGGTCAGGGCGTGCATGGCGCCGCCCACCACGACCACGTCGGCAGGAACGGCGCTGCGGTAGCCGGCAAGCGCATCGGCCACCTTGACCTGCACGTTGCGAAAGCCTGCGCCGGCGATCCGCGCGCGGGCGGTCTCCGCAAGATCCGCGTGGATCTCCAGGCTGGTGACGTCAGCGGCAAGGCAGGCGAGGCAGGCGGTGAGAAAGCCCGTGCCGGTGCCGATCTCCAGTACATGCTCGTGCCCGGCCAGGTTCAGGGCCTGCAGCAGGCGCCCCTCGACGACCGGCTTGAGCATGGTTTCGCCGTGCCCGATCGGCAGCATCATGTCGGCGAAGGCGAGCGCACGATGGCGCGCCGGCACGAAGTCCTCGCGGCGCACGGAACCGAGCACCTCGAGCACGCGCGGATCGAGAACTTCCCACGGGCGGATCTGGTTTTCGACCATGTTGACGCGGGCTTGCTCAATGTCTATCGGCATCTTCGCGGCTCCTGCCGGCGGAAAAGGGATCGAAGTCTAGGCACTCAGCCAACCGCCCGCAAACCGAGCATTGGCGAAGCGAATGTGCGCGACGAAGTGCCGGAAGTCACCGCCTCGCAACCGCGTGCGACATTTCGCCGCGCCAGTTCGGCGGCCGCCATCCGGTACAAGGGTTCGATGCGGGCGGCCAGGCGGGCGTCGATGCGGGCCAGGGCTGCCAGTGCCGGCGCGGTGGCCAGTTGCAGGGCCAGCCAGCGTTCGAGGCGGAAGCGATCGTCCGCGGACAGCGCGGACAGCGTCCGCCGGGCCAGTCGCTGCTGTGCAGCCGCACGCCGGCGCGCGTCGATGCCGAGGTCGCGACGGGTCTCCAGGGCGGCGGCCAGCGCGCGCTGGGCCAGGCGCAACGGGAGATCGGGCGCGCCTGGCGGCATGGCCGGGGCGGGAAGGGGGGCCGGCTTGGCTTGTGGAATGCGGGAGGGCATGGGCGTGGTTCAAGCAAGAGGTGGGCCAAGTCATGTGTGTCGCGACGCCGGCACGCGCGGTGCGCGCCGGCGGGCGCCACCGTTCGCTGGAGCGCGCGCCACGCGTGCGGGTGTGCGTCCTGCCGCAAGCCTCCGGGATGGCACGCCGCACGCAATCGGACCACGGCAAATTTATGTACCGCGTGGTATAGTAATCGCAACGTTCCAGTGAGTCCAGCAGTTCGCCAACATGTCGCCAGCCCCCGTCAAGACCTGCGGTCCGGGTCGTCCCAAGGACCCCGAGAAGCGCGCCGCCATCCTCGATGCGGCCAAGCGCCTGTTTCCGCAGTGGGGCTTCGAGGGCACCAGCATGGATGCAATCGCCAGCGAGGCCGGCGTGTCCAAGCTGACCGTGTACAGCCATTTCACCGACAAGGAAACCCTGTTCTTCTGCGCCATCCGTGCGCGCTGCGAGGAACAGATGCCGGAAACGCTGTTCGATGTCGATCGCCAGCTGCCGCTGCGTGACCAGTTGGCGGCGATCGGGCACGCCTTCATTGCGCTCGTTTCGACACCCGAGGCGCTGTCCCTGCATCGGCTGCTCGTTTCCGGCACCGGGATGCCGCAGAAGCTCGTCGATCTGTTCCTCGAAGCCGGGCCGGAGCGCGTGCGCAGCGGCTTCGAACAGTACCTGAGCCGGCACATCGCGGCGGGCCGGTTCGAGATCGGCGATGTCGCACGCGCAGCGCAGCAGTTCTTCGCCCTGCTCAAGGGCGAGTGGCACGCGCGGCAGCTGTGCGGCTGCAGCCAGCCATTGGATCAGCGTGACATCGACGCCCAGGTCCGTGCCTCGGTGGACATGTTCCTGCGCGCCTACGCGCGCGACGCCCCGCCGGCCTAGGGCAGACGCGCCAGGCTGCCCGGTGGTCGGTCAGCGGCGTGCGCCAGCCTCGGCACCAGCCAGCCATTGGGCCAGGCGCTGGCGGGCTTCGGGGGCGATGTCGATGATGCGGAAGCCGACCCACGGATGCCCTTGGGTACTGGTGGACTCGCTCCAGGCCTCGTGTACGCCCACTTCGATGGCCTGTGACCGCCCCGACGGATCGGGCAGGTGGAAGACCAGCTGGTAGAGCGCATCGCTCTGGATCGGCGATTGGGCGATCAGCAGCAGGCCGTCGAGCGACAGGTCGCCGATGCGCCCCACCATCGCGCCGGTCAACGCATCGGTGACCTGCATGGGCGAAGGCGGCCGCTTGCGCGGACTGCGTCGTTGCTCGCTGCTCATGTGGTGGCTCCGCTGGCCAGGGTGGCGGTCGGGCGATTTGGCAGGCGCAGCGCGTTGGCGATTGCGTTCCATGCCCGGTCGATCAGCGACCCGGCCTCGCGTGGCGCGATGCGTACCTGACCGCGCACCATTTCGCGTGCCAGCTGTTCCAGCGAGCGTACCGCACCATCCTGGGCACCGCGCTGGTTCACGAACAGGCAGCGCCCGCTCACCGGCGAGTGCCAGGCCAGCTTGCGCCGCACGCGCTCGCCCTGCTGGTTGACGACGAACTCGAACCAGGTACCGAAGGCGATGCGGCGCAGTTGGGCCAGCTGGAAGGCCTCGTCTTCGTTGAGTGGCGGGTCATCGGCTGCAGCGGGTTCCGGCGTGGCATTGGCGCCGCCGAGTCGCTGGCGGGCTTCCAGCTTCTCGCCGAGCTGGCCGGAAACTTCCTCGGCCTCGGCCGCCGACACGCCGAGCCCGCGCAGCACGCCGCCGACGTCCTCGTTGTGCAAGCCGACCTCGCGCAGGCCGGTCTCCAGCACTTCGCGCAGCGAGGGATCCTCGGCGCAGGCCGTGCGATCGGCTGCCAGTCGGCTTGCCATGTCGGTGCGTTGCCTGAACTCGTCGCTGCCGGCGCCGTGGCGCAGCGCGCTCAGGGCCAGCACGTCCGTCCAGGCGCGTTCCAGCAGCACGCGCACGACCGGATCCGGTGGGGCCGCCTCGATGACGCGCCGGATCGCCTCGCGTGCCGAGCCGCAGGCCAGCTCGAGCTTGTCGCGGCCACGCGCGGCCTCGACGTGCCGGCGTTCGGCCAGTTCGGCGCGTTGGGTGAGCGTCTGCAGGTAGCGGTTGAGATCGCCCAGCAGGTCGGCGAAGACGTTCAGGTCGCCATCGAAATCGGACGTCACCCGCTCGACCACACCCTGCAGCTTGCTGATCAGGGCAGGGTCGGCATCGTCATCGACCCAGCGCGCGGAGGTCTCGGCGATCGCATTGAGCAGCTCGCGCGCCGGATGGTCGCGCCGGGTGAAGAATTCCTTGTCTTCCAGCGCGACGCGCAGTACCGGCACCTGCAGGCGGGACAACAGGCTGCGCGCGTGGTTGCCTTCCTGCAGGCCATGGGCGATGTGGTCGAACAGCATGCCGACCAGGTCGATGGTGTCCGCATCGTCGTTTCCCAGGCGCAAGGGCCGTCCGCCGGTGCTCGCGCGCCGCAGCCTGACCAGCAGCAGGTTCTTGAGGTGCTCGCTGTCCTGGCGCACTACCGAACCGGCCGCCGTCGGCTTGCGCTGCAGGCCTTCGAGGGCTTCCTGCAGCGCGTTGCTGCTCACCGGCGCACTGTCGTCGCTGGCCTCGGGCTCGCCCTCGTAGAGGCGGCGCCGATCTTCCAGCAGGTGGCGCAGGGTGTCGAAGGTCGCCGCCGCATCGAAACCGGACGCGCGCGGCGCCGCGTGAGAGGGCGGGCCGGCCGGCACCTGCATGCGCGGATGTTGCCCAGGTACTGGCGGCGAGCCACCGGCACCAGGCTCCGGGGCCTCCGCAGCCGGCTGCGGGGCATCGCTGCCCGCGGCGTCCATCCCGGCTGCGCCCGCCGCCTCGCCAGCCTGGCCATGGGCCGCCGGGCCACGCCGCAGGTTGGCCTGGAAGCGCAGGTGCCGCAGGATGCCTTGTTCTTCCAGCCAGGCATTGGCCGCCGCGTAGCACTGGGCCAACGCAGGCAGGGCCTTCTGTTCGAAGTGGCGCATGGCCAGGACACGCATCGGCGCGTCGAAATCCAGCGGCTCGATGGCATCGTGCCAGGCTTCCATGATGGCGGCCGGGCCGAGTGGCAGTTCCTCGCCCGGCGGCACCGGCATCGCGCCCAGCACGGCGATCCGATGGGCCAGCAGGTAGAGGGCTTCGCTGTGGCGGATCTCGGCCCGCCCGGCGATGTCGCGCAAGGCCAGCTTCACGTCCAGAACGGCGCTGTCCACCAGTTGCAGTGGGGCCGGTTCATCAAGCAACGTGGCTGCCCGGGCCGGGGTCGCGCTCGGGCCTCTCAAGCGCGCGAGGGATGCCTCGAGATGGCTGAAGAAACGCGGCGAAATGACGGCGCGACCGCGCTTGAATTCGCGCAGGGCTTCGAAATAGTGTTGCTGCCGGGCGCTGTCGGGTGCACGTTCCGCGCTCGCGAACAGCGAGTCGCCGAACTCGTCGAGCATCTTCGGCAACACGCGCTCGAAATGTCGCCGCACGACCGCCAGCAGGCCCGTGAGCAGGGAGCGCACGCGCGGCGGAAGGTCGCTGCGCTGCGCCAGTGTGGCAGGGCTGGAACTCTCTTGCGGCCAACTGGGGGCCATGGTGCCGTTGTCCATTGCCTGATGCGCCTCCCTTCACGTGCGCGTCGCGCACCGGCATGCAACGCCGGTGTACCTGGCCGTCCCGCGCTGGCGCGGGCACGGCCGCATTCTGACCTATCGGCGCGCTCCCGGTCGCTAATGTAACACTTTGCTACATTGACGGTTGCCAGGTCACCTGCAGCCAGGCCGAGCGCCCCGGCGTGTTGTAGCCGTTGACCAGCGCGTAGTCGCGATCGGTCAGGTTCTCGAGCCGCACACCCAGGCGCCAGTGGGCATTCAGGGCGTGCTGCGCGCGCAGGTTGAGCAGCGTGTAGGCGCCCAGCTCGATCCCGCCGACATCCGGCCGGCGGCTGGCGTAGACCAGCTCGGCACCGGCACTGGAGCGTTCGCCGAAGCGGCGCTCGACCTGGGCCGACGCCTTGTTGCGGGCACGCCGCAGCAGGGCCATGCCGGTGTCGGTGTCGCGTGCATCTTCCCAGGTGTAGCGGACCTCGCTCGTCCACGCCCCAAGTTCACCGCGCCAGGCAAGTTCGGCGCCGTCGATGCGCGAGTGGGCGATGTTCTCGGCCTGGTTTTGCGGGCCGGTAAAGCTGATCAGGTCATGGACGCGCGTGGAATACAGGTTTGCCTTCAGGTCCTGCCCGGCGGCCAGGCGCCATTCCATGGCCAGTTCGCTGCTGATCGAGCGTTCCGGCTGCAGCGCGGGATTGCCGGCAAACCAGCCGCCATAACCCGGGTCGTAGAGTTCATTCATGGTCGGGCTGCGAAAGCCCTGGCCGATGCTGGCGTAGAAGCGCAGCGCATCGTTCGCCCGCCAGCCCAGCGCCAGCGAGCCGGTGGTGGCGCTGCCGAACACGCTGTTGTCGTCGTGGCGCGCCGACACCTCGCCGTCGAAGGCGCCCAGCGTGCCGCGCCAGCCGCCGAACACGGCCCGATTGTCGCGATTCTGCCGGTAGCGCGGCGTGCCGGCGAAGGTATCCAGGGCCTCGCCCTCGTCGCGCACCAGTTCGACGCCGGCCACCAGGCGCTGCTGTTCGGCGAGATGGAACTCGTTCTGCCACAGCAGGCTGTTGCGACGCGTGCGGTACTTGCTGCCGAATGCGGGTGTCTGGATGTCCTCGCGCGTGTTGCCCAGGCCCAGGCGATGGCTCCAGTGGTCGGTGAGCTCGCCTTCGAGGTTGAGGCCGGCGGTTTGCCCGGTCACTTCGGAGAAGCCCTGGTCGAACTCGGCGCGGCCTTCGCTGCGGTAGAGCGCGCCCGACAGGCGTTGGCTGCCGAGCGCCTTGGCGCCGTGCACGACGAGGTTCCTGTTGCGATACCCATCCTTGTCGGGGTCGTAGATGCAGTAGGGATCTTCCGGGCCGTTGCAGATGCCCGGATTGGTCGAAGAATAGCCGCCGACGTTGCGCGCGCCGACCTGGATGCTGAAGCCGTCGCCGCCGTTCCAGTGGCCGATGCCGGCGCTGCCGCCGGCATCCTGGTAGCTGCCGTAGCCCAGCGTCATGCGCGGGGCGTCGAGGCGGCGCGTGAAGATCTGGATCACCCCGCCGATGGCGTCCGAGCCCCAGTAGCTGGCGCGCGGGCCGCGCACGATCTCGATGCGCTCCACCGCATCCAGCGGCAGGTGTTCCAACGCGAAGGCGCCGGTCGTGGCAGAAGCGGCGCGCACGCCGTCGATCAGTACCAGCACCTGGTTGGTGTTGGTGCCACGCAAGAACAGCGAGGTCTGTGCGCCCGGGCCACCGGTGCGGTAGAGATCGATGCCGGCCTGGAGGCGCAGCAGGTCCAGCGCATCGCGCGCGACGCTGGCGTCGATCTGCGCACGCGTGATGACGCTGACATCGGCCAGGGTCGCATCGACCGTCTCGGCCACGCGCGAGGCGGTGACCTGGACGGTCGGTTGCAGGTCGCCCTGGTCGGCATGCACGAAGGCCGGGAACAGCAGGCCCGCCAGGGCCATGGAAAGCAGACTGTGACGCATGGGAATCCTCGTATCGCTCACCCGCGAAAAAACCAGGTTGCAACGAGGGAACGTGCGCAGGCGGACTCCGCCCATGCCCGTCCGTTGCCCGCCGCAACGCTGGAGCCTTGGCGCGAACGCGCCTGTCACAGGCCGGTCTCCGGGCTTGCGAACGATGCGGGCCGATTCGATGAATCCGCCGGCGCATCCGGCGATCCGCCTTCCCGCCGCTCGCGCGGCAGTGGCTGCTGGATCGTCATGGATTCGCTTACCGTTGCGGGGGCAGCGCTGGAATGGAGGGGGCGCGGCGAACTGCCCGGCTCCTCGCACCAGCTTCCCGTTTCACCCCGCGTGCCGAACGGCACGCAGGACACCTGCGACGCTTGCAGTTTACCCGCTCGCCGCGATGCCGCAAGCCGCGCCCGGCACCCGGGCGCGTTCTTGACCTGGATCAAGGCGCATGACGGGAATGCGCATCATTGTTGTTCGCATTGTCACGCGCGGTCGTGCTGCCGCGTTTGCAGGCGCGGCGGAGGGCATCTCGATGGCGGCGTGGTATGGCTGGATCCAGCTCGTGCACCTGGCTTGCGCGATCGTCTTTGTCGGCGCAGTCGCCTTCGAGGTGCTGATCCTGGAAAGCCTGCATCGGCATCTGGCCATGGACGAGATGCAGCGGCTGGAAGGCCTGATCGTGCAGCGCGCGCGGCGCGTCATGCCGCTGGTGGTCGCGCTGCTGTTCCTGAGCGGCTTTGCCATGTACTCGGTGCGCTGTCCGGGCCTGGCCTGCCTGGACTCGCACTTCGGCGTGATGCTGAACATCAAGGTGCTGCTCGCGCTTGGCGTGCTCGGCGTGTTCCTCAGCACGATGTGGGCGGCGCTGCGCGGGAAGATGGATCCCTGCCGCTTTCGCCACACCCATCGCATCGTGCTGGCGCTGATGGTCGGTATCGTGTTCCTGGCGCGGGCGATGTTCCTGCTTTGAGATGCTTCGCAGGGCAGGCGGGGTACCGCCCGGCGCTGGCGCGCCTCAGTCGTCGTCGCGGCGGGTGGCGAGGCGGCTGAGCGCCCCGCTGGCGTCGGTCTCCACCAGCACCGTGATCGGCCGGCAGCACACCACGCAGTCCTCCACGTAGCTTTGCGAGCCGGCCGAGAGATCCACTGCCGATTCGAAGCGTTCGCCGCAATACGGGCAGTTCAGCGTGACCGGTTCGATCATGGTGCGGTGCTCCGGTTGGCTCTTGCTGGCAGCCAGGCCGCCATCACGTCGTTGAGGAAGCGTCGTCCGAGCGCGCTGGGCTGGATGCGGTCCGCATCGGGCTCCAGCCAGCCGCGCGTGCGCTGGTCGGCAAGCCGCGCCGCGATCGCATCGGTGCCCACCCCGGTGCGGTCGGCAAACAGTGCCAGCGGCACGCCCTCGACCAGGCGCAAGGCGTTCAGCATGAACTCGAAGGGCAGTTCCGCGCCATCGATCGTCTGCCGGGTGCCGAACTGCCCGCCCGGCGCCGCGCGCGCGAGGTAACTGTGCGGCACCTTGACCTTGGCGGTGCGGGTGATCGTCCCGCCTTGCGCGTCGCTCAGCTTGCCGTGGGCGCCGGCGCCGATCCCCAGATAGTCGCCAAACGTCCAGTAGTTGAGGTTGTGGCGACAACGCTGCCCGTCACGCGCATAGGCCGAAACCTCGTACTGGACGAAGCCGGCGGCGGCCAGGCGCGCCTGGCAGGCCTCCTGCATGTCCCAGGTGTTGTCCTCGTCCGGCAGCACGGGAGGCCGCGCGGCAAACACGGTGTTGGGTTCGAGCGTGAGCTGGTAATGGGACAGGTGTGCTGGGGCGAGCGCCAGGGCCTGATCGACGTCGGCCAGCGCGCCGGCCAGGGTCTGGCCCGGCAACCCATACATGAGGTCGAGGTTGATGTTCGCATAGCCGGCATCCTGGGCCGACTTCACGGCCCGCTCGGCTTCCGCGGCCGAGTGGATGCGGCCCAGGCGCGCGAGCTTGTCGTCGTCGAAGCTCTGCACGCCGATGCTGAGGCGGTTCACCCCGGCGGCGAGGTAGCCCTCGAAGCGCCCGTGCTCCACCGTGCCGGGGTTGGTTTCCAGGGTGATCTCGGCGCCAGCCGCCACGTCGACGCGCGCCGCCACGCCGGCGAGGATGCGCGCGATCGCATCCGCCGCGAACAGGCTGGGCGTGCCGCCACCGAAGAAGATGCTGCCGACCGAACGTCCCCGCACGGCTGCCGCGTGCCCGGCCAGGTCGCGCTCGAGGTCGGCAAGCAGGGCCGCGATGTAGTCATCGACCGGCAACGCGCCCCTTTGCGCGTGCGAGTTGAAGTCGCAATACGGGCACTTCCTGACGCACCAGGGGATATGGATGTAGAGCGCAAGCGGCGGGGCGATGAGCATGGCCCATTGTAGGGCGCAGCGCCGGCTCGAACCCATGTCCCGATCGCTGGATTGGACTTGCAGATGGGCGCCTACGGGCCCGGCCAGGCATCCTCCAGCAGGGCCAGCAGCCGCGTCAGCGCCCGCCCCCGGTGGCTCTGGCGGTTCTTGCTGGCAGGGTCGAGTTCGGCGACGCTGCAGCCGTGGCCGTCGGGCATGAACAGCGGATCGTAGCCGAAGCCGCCGCTGCCACGCGGCGCGTGCAGGATGCGGCCCGGCCAGCGGCCTTCGGCGATCAGCGGGGCCGGATCCTCGGCGTGGCGCAGCAGCACCAGCACGCAGATGAAGAAGGCGTCGCGCCGGCCGGCCGGCACGCCGGCAAGTTCGCGCAGCAGGCGTGCGTTGTTGGCCGCGCTGTCGCCGTGGCTGCCGGCGTAGCGCGCCGAGTGCAGGCCGGGCGCGCCGTGCAGGGCCTGCACGCACAGCCCCGAATCGTCGGCCAGCGCGGGGAGTGCCGAGGCACGCGCGGCGTGGCGCGCCTTCAGGATCGCGTTCTCCACGAAGCTGAGGCCGGTTTCCTCGGCATCCCCGATGCCAAGGCTGCTCTGGGCAACCACTTCGATCGCGTGCCCGGCCAGCAGTTCGGAAAGCTCCGCCAGCTTGCCGCGGTTGCCGCTGGCGAGCACGCAGCGCTGCATCACGCGGCGTCCCGGCTCAGCCTGCCAGGCGCCGCGTCATCCGGCACCCAGCGCGGCGCGCTGCGCCGCCACCAGGGTGTCGATGCCGGCACCGGCCAGCGCCAGCATGGCGTCCATCTCGTCGCGCCGGAAGGCGTGCCCCTCGGCCGTACCCTGCAGTTCGATGAAGCCGCCGCCGTCGTTCATCACCACGTTCATGTCGGTGTCGCAGTTCGCGTCCTCGGCATAGTCGAGGTCGAGCACCGGCACGCCCTTGTACATGCCTACCGACACCGCCGCCACCGCGCCGAACACCGGGTCGCGCTTGATCAGCTTGCGGCGCCTGAGCCAGTCCACGGCGTCGACCAACGCCACGTAGGCGCCGGTGATCGCGGCCGTTCGCGTGCCGCCGTCGGCCTGCAGCACGTCGCAGTCGAGCGTGATGGTGCGCTCGCCCAGCGCGGTGCGATCCACGCAGGCGCGCAGCGAACGCCCGATCAGGCGCTGGATCTCCAGCGTGCGTCCCCCCTGGCCGCCACGCGCCGCCTCGCGCGGGCTGCGCTGGCCGGTGGCGCGGGGCAGCATGCCGTATTCGGCGGTGATCCAGCCCTCGCCCTTGCCGCGCAGGAACGGCGGCACCTTTTCCTCGACGCTGGCCGTGCACAGCACCTGGGTATCACCGAAGGCCACCAGCACCGAGCCTTCGGCGTGGCGCGTGTAGTTGCGCTGCAGGGTGACCGGGCGCAACTGATCGGGCGCGCGGCCGCTGGGACGGGCAAAAGTGGACATGGGCGGGCGGGGCGGAACGGGTCGGCCAGTCTAGCGCATCGGCCGCATGGCATACTCGCCGGCCCGTTCCGATCCGGATTCGCCATGTTGCGCAGCATGACCGCCTTCGCCAGCGTGGAGGCCGATACCGGCCACGGCACCCTGTCCATCGAACTGCGCTCGGTCAACCATCGCTGGCTGGAACTGGGGTTGCGCCTGCCTGACGAGCTGCGCGTGCTGGAGGCGGCGGTGCGCGAGCGGGTAGCGGCGCGACTCGGGCGGGGCAAGGTCGACGTCGGCCTGCGCTGGCGGCCGTCCGCCGGCGCAGGTGCGATCACGGTGGACGAGGGCCTGGTGGCGCGCCTGGCCGAGGCGGCCCAGGCACTGGCGCCGAAGTTTCCCCAGTTCCGGGTCGAATTCACCAACCTGCTTGCCTGGCCCGGCGTGTTGCAGCAGACCGACGCCGACCCCGCCGCGCTGCGCCGCGCGGCACTGGACCTGCTCGACGCGGGGCTGGACGAGCTGATCGCCAGTCGCGGGCGGGAAGGCGAGCGGCTCGGTGGCTTCCTGCGCGAGCGCATCGCCGGCATCGAAGCCATCGTCAACGAGATGCGCGCCCACCTTCCGGAGGTGCGTGCGGCCCTGCAAGCGCGCTTCGAGGGGCGGCTGGCCGAACTCAAGCAGCCGCTGGAGCCGGGGCGGCTGGAACAGGAAGTCGTGCTGCAGTTGCAGCGCCTGGATGTGGATGAGGAACTGGATCGCCTGGTCGCCCACGTGGGCGAGGCGCGGCGCGTGCTCGAGCTCGACGAGCCGGTCGGGCGGCGCCTGGACTTCCTCATGCAGGAGTTCAACCGCGAAGCGAACACGCTGGGTTCCAAGGCCGCCGATGCGCGCAGCACCGGGGCCGCGGTGGAACTCAAGGTTCTGATCGAGCAGATGCGCGAACAGGTGCAGAACCTCGAGTAGCGCGCCCGGCCGGCTGGTTGACGTCGCGCCGGTCGGCTGCTTTCATCCTTTCTCCCCTAGCGTGGCGAACCGGCGTGAGCGGAACCCTCTACATCGTTTCGGCGCCCTCGGGTGCCGGCAAGACCAGCCTGGTCAACGCCCTGCTGGAACGCGAGCCGCAGATCACCCTGTCGATTTCGCACACCACCCGCCTGCCGCGCCCGCACGAGCACGATGGGCAGGACTACCACTTCGTCAATCGCGGGGTGTTCGAGCGCATGGCCGCCGAGGGCCTGTTCCTCGAGCACGCCGAGGTGTTCGGCAACCGCTATGGCACCTCGCGCAGCGCCGTGGAGCCACTGCTCGCCGCTGGGCGCGACGTGCTGCTGGAGATCGACTGGCAAGGTGCGCGCCAGGTGCGCCAGGCGCTGCCGGAAGCGGTCGGCATCTTCATCCTGCCCCCCTCGCGCGCGGAACTGGAGCGGCGCCTGCGCACGCGTGCATCCGACAATGCCGCGGCAATCACGCGGCGCCTCGCCGAATCACGCAGTGAAGTGGTCCATGCGCATGAATTCGACTACCTGATCGTCAACGACCAGTTCGCCGATGCGCTGGCCGACCTGCTGGCCATCGTGAGTTGCCGGCGCCTGCGCAGCACGGCGCAACTGGTGCGCCATGCCGCCCTGCTCGAAGACCTGCTGGCCGGCACCTGATCGGCTGGCGGTGCGCCCACGCGATCAGCTAAGGTTAGCCGTCCCGCGGTGCCGGCCGGCGCCCGCACGGAATCAGCGCGTGCCCGAACTGCTTGCCACCCCACCCGCCGCGGCCATCGACCACCATGTCGAGGTGCGCGGCCTGGCCACCGTGCTGGGTGGCAAGACCATCTTTGATGGCGTGGACATCGACATCCCGCGTGGACAGGTGACCGCCATCATGGGTCCCAGCGGCTGTGGCAAGACCACCCTGCTGCGCCACCTGACGGGCCAGCGCCGACCGGATGCCGGCAGCATCCGCGTGGACGGCCACGAGGTGCCGCGCCTGTCACGCCAGGCCCTGTTCGAGCTGCGCGAGAAGATCGGCTACCTGTTCCAGAACTCGGCCCTGCTCACCGATTTCAGCGTGTTCGAGAACGTGGCCTTCCCCTTGCGCCAGCACCTGCGGCTGCCGGAAGCACTGGTGCGCAACATCGTGCTCACCAAGCTGCAGGCGGTGGGGTTGCGCGGCGCGGCGGCGCTGATGCCCGATGAACTCTCCGGCGGCATGGCGCGGCGCGTGGCGCTGGCGCGTGCGATCATCCGTGATCCGGCGCTGATCCTTTACGACGAACCCTTCGTCGGCCTCGATCCGGTCGCGCTCAACCAGATCGTCAAGCTCATCCGCACCCTGAAGAACACCCTGGGCCTGACCAGCATCCTGGTCGCACATGAGTTTTCCGCCGTGTCGCGGGTGGCCGACCACGTGTACCTGCTCGCCGGCGGCAAGATCGTGGCGCATGGCACCCCGGCGGAACTGGCGCGCGGCGATTCGCCCTGGACGCGACAATTCTTCGGTGGCGAGGCCGATGGGCCGGTGCCGTTCCACTACCCGGCGCGCGATTACGCCGCCGATCTGGGCTTTCCCGTGGCGGGGCGCCCATGAGCGGCGCACGCAGATCCTCCGTGGCCGGCGATGCCCTGGCGCAGATCGGCGCCTGCGGGCTGTTCCTGCTGCAGATCCTCGCCGCAGTGCCGGGCAGCCTGCGCCATTTCCGCGAGACGGTGCGCCAGGTCTGGTTCGTCGGCGCCATGAGCCTGGTCATCATCATGACCTGCGGGCTGTTCGTCGGCATGGTGCTCGGCCTGCAGCTCTACTACGTGCTGTCGATCTTCGGCGGCACCGCGGCGCTGGGTACGGTGGTGTCGCTGTCGCTGTACCGCGAACTCGGCCCGGTAGTGACGGCCTTGCTGTTCGCCGGGCGCGCCGGTACCTCGATGACGGCCGAGATCGGCCTGATGCGGGCGACCGACCAGCTCTCGGCAATGGAAATGATGGCGGTCGATCCGCTGGCCTACGTGGTCGCGCCGCGCTTCCTCGCCGGCCTGGTCGCACTGCCGCTGCTGACCTGCGTCTTCAACGCACTCGGCATCTTCGGTGCGCACCTGGTCGGGGTGTCCTGGCTTGGCCTGGACAACGGCATGTTCTGGTCCAACATGACCGCCAGCGTGGATGTCTGGAAGGACGTGATCAACGGCGTGTGGAAGAGCGTCGCCTTCGGCGGCGTGGTCGCGCTGATCGCCGTGTTCCAGGGCTACACCGCGCCGCCGACCAGCGAAGGGGTGGCCTACGCCACCACGCGCACGGTGGTTTCCTCGTCCATCGTGGTGCTGGCGCTGGACTTCGTGATGACGGCGTTCCTGATGTGACGTGAGCGCCCACCAGGCCAGGACAGCGATGGCATTGGTTCTTGTGGCTTTTTCGGTATCGATTCCATGACCCAGCAACGACGTTCCTACCAGATCGGCACCGGCCTGTTCATCGTGCTCGGCTTCGCCGCCCTCGGCTACCTGGCCACGCAGACGACCTCGGTGGCCAACTTCAGCCAGGGGCCGAGCTACACGCTCGAGGCCAGCTTTACCAACATCGGGCAGCTCAAGCTGCGCGCACCGGTGAAGCTGGCGGGCGTGCGCATCGGCTCGGTCGAGTCCATCAGTCTCGATCCGAGCCACCTCGATGCCGTGGTGCGCCTGGCCATCGACCAGCGCTATGACGAGATCCCGGACGATTCGTCGGCTTCGATATTCACCAGTGGTTTACTGGGTGACCAGTACGTTGGCATCCAGCCGGGCGGTTCACCCGACATGTTCAAGGACGGCGACCAGTTCGTGCTGACCCAGTCGTCGATGCAACTGGAAGACCTGATCGGCAAGTTCCTGGTCAGTGGCTCGCCCCCCAAACCCGCCGACGCAGCGCCGCCGGCCGCCGAAGAAAAACACTGAGGTTCATCCATGCAGCGCATCCTTGTCCTGGCGTTCGGTTTGTTGTGCGGCGCGCTCGCGCCGTTCGCCACGCACGCCGCCCCCGCCAGTCCAGAGCAGATCGTGCAGGGCATCGCCAACGACCTTGGCGAAGCCGTCGACGGCCACAAGGCCGAGCTCAAGCAGGATCGCAAGAAGCTGATCCAGGTCATCGATGACATCTTCCTGCCGCATTTCGACATCGATTACGCGTCGATCCTGGTGCTCGGCCAGTACGCCCGCACTTCAACACCCGCCCAGCGCGTGCGCTTCGCGCGGGCGTTCTACGATTCGCTGGTGAACCGCTACGCCGAGGGCCTGCTCAACTACACCCGTGGCAGCGTGCGCGTGCTGCCCATGCAGGGTGACCTCAACGACAAGCGCACCATCGTCCGCACCCAGGTGGTGCTCGACGACGGCAAGACCATCGCCGTCGATTACGCCTTCCGCAAGGAACGCAGCGGCGAATGGAAGGCCTACGACGTCATCATCGAGGGCATTTCCTACATCACCAACTTCCGCAACCAGGTCGGCGAGGAGATTCGCAAGACCAGCCTCGATGCACTCATCACGCGCCTGGAGAACAATGGCCAGGACGCGCTGGACTCGCTGGAGCAGGGCGGCAAGTGACCGCCGCGCTCGCCATCGAGCGATTGGCCGACGGCCGGGCGCGCCTGCGTGGCCGGCTGGGTTTCGGTGAGGTGGCCGCGGTGCTGCCACGCGGCGCCGAGCTGATCGCGGGACGTGGCACGGACGGGCTTGAACTGGACGTGGCGGGGTTGCAGGGCATCGACAGCGCGACCCTGGCGCTGCTCCTGGCCTGGGCCGCCGAGGCGGCCCAGGCAGGCACCCGGCTGCGCCTCGCGCAGGCGCCCGACGGGCTCAGGGCATTGGCACAGCTGTGCGACGCCGGGCCCCTGCTGGGCCTGGCCTGAAGGGCGTTGCCGCCCGGCGCGCCCTCACGGCTTGGGTGGCTGGTCGTGCTTGCCGCGTTCGTAGGCGCGCTGCTCTTCCAGCAACTGGTCGATGTCCTCGATATCGTTGCCCTGCAGCTGCAGCTGTTCGATCAGCTCGACCGGCGGGTTGCCGTTGTAGATCTCGTACAGGCGCCGCTGCCGGTAGGCATCGCGATAGAAGATGTAGGGATCGTACACGCCCTGCATCAGGCTCTCGGCGTCGATGCCACGCGAGCGCAGCGTGATCAGGTAGATGAAGTTCGGCAGATACTCGGCCTTGAAGGCGAGGTCGTGCTCGCGCTGGTACCAGCCCAGTGGATCGAAGTAGTTGTCGACCGGCAGGCGCCAGACGTCGCGCGCGGTGGTCGGGCCGACCAGCGGCAGCACCAGGTAGGGGCCTTCCGGAACGCCCCAGCGCGCCAGCGTCACGCCGAAGTCGGTCACTTCGCCCGGCAGGTTCATCTTGCTGGCCGGGTCGAACAGGCCGACTAAGCCGGCCGTGGAGTTGACCACGAAGCGTGCCGTGTTGTGCGCGGCGGCGGCCGGCCGGCCCTGCAGCACGTCGTTGATGATCGAAATCGGCAGCTTGATGTTGGCGAAGAAGTTGTCCACCACGCGACGCATGTTGGGCGTGGTGACCTTGCGATAGGTGACCGCCAGCGGCCGGATGACCGCCTTGTCCGCGGCATCGTTGAAGACGTACATCTTGCGGTTGAAGCCTTCCCAGGGGTCATCGGTGCGCGGTTGGGCGATCGTGCAACCTGCGAGCACGATGAGGCAAAGCGCGATGCAGGCTGCGCGGATCGGATGGGCGGGTGCCGGACGCATGCACGTTTCCTTGAAGTGCGGGCCACGCCCTTGGGGCGCGGGACGAACGCGAAAGTTGCAAGCCTACGCGAAAGTCGCGTGGCTGCGCACGTCGGGTGCACAAGGCGCCGCAGCATCGCACATTGCATTGCACAAAACCGCCGCATTACAATGATCGGCCGCCAAGGCCGTGATCGGCCTGTGGTTTTGCTAATACGGAGAGTCCGATGGCGCGTATCACCGTGGAAGACTGCCTGCGCGTGGTCGACAACCGCTTCGAACTGGTGCTGATGGGCACCAAGCGTGCACGACAGATCGCCAAGGGCGCGACGCCGGTGGTCGATGACGAGAACGACAAGCCCACCGTGCTGGCCTTGCGCGAGATCGCCGCGCGCAAGATCGACCAGGCCATGATCGACGAGATCGACCGCCAGGAACGCGAGCGTGCCGAGCGCGAGGCCCTGGAATGGGCAGCCGCCGAAGTGGACGACGATCTCGGCAAGGGTGGCGACGAATGATGCCGTGCCGGTCACGCCAACCCTGTCGGCGCGGCCATCACGGAGCGGCCTGAAGGGTCGCCCCGCGCGGTGTCTCCGTCCGTGTCATCGCGGTCGGCACGCCAGCCGGCGAACCGGCGCGTACCGGCTGACGTGCGCGCGCTGGAACAGCAGCTTTCCACCTATCTTTCGGCACGCCAGGTCGCGCGCGTGCGCAAGGCCTACCTCGCCGGTGCGCATGCGCACGCCGGCCAGACCCGCAGGAGCGGCGAGCCCTACATCACCCATCCGGTGGCCGTCGCGCGCATCCTGGCCGAGCTTGGCATGGACGCCGAGACCATCATCGCGGCGATCCTGCACGACACGCTGGAGGACACCGAGCTCAGCGCCGATGAGATCGGCGCACAGTTCGGCAGCACCGTGGTGGAACTGGTCGATGGAGTCACCAAGCTCGACAAGGTGCGCTTCCGCAGCCGCCAGGAGGCCGCCGCCGAGAGCTTCCGCAAGATGCTGCTGGCGATGGCGCGCGATCTGCGCGTCATCCTGATCAAGCTGGCCGACCGCCTGCACAACATGCGCACCCTGGCTTCGATGGAGCCTGAGGCACGCCGGCGCATCGCGCGCGAGACGCTGGACATCTACGCGCCGATCGCCCAGCGCCTGGGCATGAACAGCTTCCGCCTGGAGCTGGAAGACCTCGGTTTCCGCATGCGCTACCCCGATCGGCACCGCATCATCGCCGAGCGCATCCGCACCGTGCTCGGCAACCGGCGCGAGGCGATGCAGCGCATCGAGGAGGCACTGAATGCCAAGCTGGATGCCGAACAGATCCAACACCGGCTGGCCAGCCGCATCAAGTCGCCCTACAGCATCTATACCAAGATGCGCACGGACAACAAGTCCTTCGCCCAGGTCATGGATGTCTATGGCTTCCGCGTCGTGGTCAACGACGTGCGCGACTGCTATCACGCGCTGGGCGCCGTGCATGCACTCTACAAGCCCGTGGACGGGCGCTTCCGCGACTTCATCGCCATTCCCAAGGCGAACGGCTACCAGTCCCTGCACACGGTGCTGTTCGGCCCCTTCGGGGCTCCGATCGAGATCCAGATCCGCACCGAGGACATGGACGGCGTGGCCGAGCGCGGTGTGGCCGCGCACTGGGTGTACAAGACCGATGCCGCACCCGCCAACAGTGCGCAGTCGCGTGCCCGCGAGTGGGTATCCGGCCTGGTGGATCGCGAGACCGGCACGCCTTCGTCGCTGGAGTTCATCGAGAACGTCAAGGTCGACCTGTTCCCCGACGAGGTGTACCTGTTCACGCCCCAGGGTGAGATCCTTGCCCTGCCACGCAATGCCACCGCGCTCGATTTTGCCTACGCCGTGCATACCGATATCGGCGGCCACGCGGTCGCCGCGCGTGCCGACAAGAAGCTGATTGCGCTGCGTACGCCGCTGACCAGCGGCCAGACCATCGAGATCATCACCGCGCCTTCGGCAGCGCCGAGCCCGCAGTGGCTGGACTGGGTGGTTTCCAGCCGTGCGCGCACCGCCATCCGCCACCATCTCAAACGCCTGCAGCACGAGGATGCGGTGGATTTCGGCCACCGCATGCTCGATCGCGCACTCGACGAAGCCGGCTCCTCGCTCGAGGCCATCCCGGCGGGCGTGCTCGCGCGCTACCTGGCCGACCAGAAGTTCAAGCGCCTGGAGGAACTCCTGGCCGACATCGCCCTCGGCAATCGCGTCGCCGACAACGTGGCCCGCGCCCTGCTCTTCGCGCGCGGCGAGCATCCGCATGCGACGCGCGTGCGCAGCCACGAGAAGATCCTGATCAGTGGCACCGAGCGCGGCGTACTCAGCTTCGGCAACTGTTGTCATCCGCTGCCGGGCGACGAGATCATGGGCTACCTTTCCGCCGGCAAGGGCATCGTCGTGCACCGCGTCGAGTGCCCCAACGTGCCGGAGCTGCGCAAGCTGCCGGAGCGCTGCGTGGAGATCGCCTGGGCGCCGGAAGTGCAGGGCGACTACCGCGTGGAACTGCGCATCGAGGTGGCCAACAAGCCCGGCGTGCTGGCCCAGGTGGCGGCCGCCGTGGCCGATGTCGGCTCCAACATCGAGAATGTGGAATACAAGGAGCGCGACGTGATGACCGCGACCATCCTGTTCACCATCGAAGTCCGCGATCGCAAGCACCTGGCCGATGTGATGCGCGGCGTGCGCCGGCTGCAGGTGGTGACCGCGGTGCGGCGCTATCCCGTCTAGGCAGAGCGGGGCCGTGGCCATCGGGCGCGCTGGCGCCGCTTGCCGGTCCGTTTCGCGCGTCGCGTCCTGCATTGACATTCCCCCGGCGAGCTCCGAGAGTGCCGGCACCCTGCACCGGAGATACGCCATGAGCCGCAACGTCATCCATTCGGATCGTGCACCCCGTGCGATCGGCCCCTACTCGCAGGCGGTGCGTGCCGGCGAGACGCTGTACCTGTCCGGCCAGACGCCGCTCGATCCGGCTACCGGCAAGCTCGTCGAAGGCGATGTCGGCGCCCAGGCGCGCCAGGCATTTGCCAACCTGTCCGCCGTGCTGGAGGCCGCCGGTGCGTCGTTCCGGGACGTGGTACGCGTGGGCATCTACCTGACCGATCTCGCCAACTTCGCCGCCGTCAACGAGGTGATGAAGGAGTTCTGCCAGGAACCCTATCCCGCGCGCTCGACCATTGGCGTCGCCGCGCTCCCCCTCGGCGCGCAGGTGGAGATCGACCTGATCGCCGTACCCGGCGCCTGATCGGCGTTCCATGGGCAGCCGGGGGCAGGATCCGGCGCCGTCCGCGCCGCGGCGGGCCAGGGTGGACCGCCCCGGCGATCGCAGCGTGGCTGGCAGTGGGACCGGTGCGACGCCGCTGGCCACGCTGCCCGGCGTGGGCCCCGCGCTGGCGACAGCGCTCGAGCGGCTGGGCCTGGTGACCGTGCAGGATCTGTGGTTCCACCTGCCGCTGCGTTACGAGGATCGCACGCGCCTCACGCCCATCACGTCGCTGCGCGGCGGCCAGACCGCCCAGGTGGAAGGCGTGGTGCAGGCTGTCGAACGCAGCTTTCGCGGACGCCAGCAACTGCGCGTGGCGCTGACCGATGGCTCGGGCGGCACGCTGGTTCTGCGCTTCTTCCATTTCAACCGCGCCCAGGTGCAGCAGTTCGTGGCCGGCACGCGACTGCGCTGCTTCGGCGAAGTGCGCCAGGGATATGCCGGACCGGAGATCGTCCACCCGCAATACCAGCGCCTGGCAGCGGATGCCGAGGTGGCGCTCGAAGGGACCCTGACCCCGGTCTATCCCACCACCCAGGGCCTCGGCCAGAAGCGTCTGGCCGGCATCGTCGGCCAGGCGCTGGCGCTGCTGCCGGACGATGCGACGCTGGAGCTGGTGCCCGCCGCGCTGCGCGCCCCGCTGCGCCTGTCTTCGCTGCGCGAGGCCCTGCTTGCCGTACACCGTCCCCCGCCGGGTGCCGACCTCGCCAGGCTGGGCCTGGGCACCCATCCGGCCCAGCACCGGCTCGCCTTCGAGGAGCTGCTGGCCCATCACCTGGGCCTGCGCAGCCTGCGCCAGCGGGTGCGCCGCCAGCCCGCCCCGCCCCTGCGTGGGGATGGCCACCTGCGCGCTGCCCTGCTGGCGCGCCTGTCCTTCGCCCTTACCGGCGCCCAGCAGCGGGTTGCGGCCGAACTCGCGCACGATCTCGCCCAGGCCAGGCCGATGCTGCGCCTGGTGCAGGGTGATGTCGGTTCCGGCAAGACGGTGGTGGCCGCGCTGGCCGCCCTGGCGGCGATCGAATCGGGTTGGCAGGTGGCCGTGGTGGCGCCGACCGAGCTGCTTGCCGAGCAGCACTGGCACAACTTCCAGGCCTGGCTGCAGCCCTTGGGTATCGACCCGGTCTGGCTGTCGGGCAAGGTCAAGGGTGCGAGCCGCAACGCCGCGCTGGCTGCCGTCGCCGCGGGCGCGCCCATCACCATCGGCACCCACGCGCTGATCCAGGAAGGCGTGGATTTCGCGCGCCTGGGCCTGGTCATCATCGACGAGCAGCATCGCTTCGGCGTGCACCAGCGCCTGGCGCTGAGCGAAAAGGGCCGTCTTGCCGGCAACGTGCCACACCAGCTGGTGCTGACCGCCACGCCGATTCCGCGCACCCTGGCGATGACCGCCTATGCCGATCTGGATGTCTCGGTGATCGACGAGTTGCCACCCGGGCGTACGCCGGTGCAGACGGTCGCCATCTCCGATGCACGCCGCGGCGAGGTGATCGAGCGCATTCGCCTGGCCTGCGCCGAGGGGCGCCAGGCCTACTGGGTCTGCACCCTCATCGAGGAATCCGAGCAGTTGGAGGCGCAGGCCGCCGAGGCGGCCTTCGCCGAACTCCGCGCAGCACTCCCGGAGCTGGGCATCGGCCTGGTGCATGGGCGTCTGAAGCCACGCGACAAGCAGGCCGCGATGGATGCCTTCAAGGCGGGCAGCATCCGCCTGCTGGTGGCGACCACGGTGATCGAAGTCGGCGTGGACGTGCCCAACGCCAGCCTGATGGTGATCGAGAATGCCGAACGCCTGGGCCTGGCCCAGCTCCACCAGCTGCGCGGGCGCGTCGGACGTGGCAGCGCAGCATCGAGCTGCGTGTTGCTCTACCGCCCGCCGCTGGCGGCCACGGCGCGCGCGCGCCTGGCGGTGATGCGCGAAACCAGCGACGGCTTTCGCATCGCCCAGAAGGACCTGGAGTTGCGTGGTCCTGGCGAGGTGCTTGGTACGCGCCAGACCGGCCAGCTCGCGTTCCGCGTGGCCGACCTGACCCGCGATGCCGCCCTGTTGCCGGCCGTGCAAGAGGTGGCCACGCACATGCTGCGCGCGCATCCGGGCGAGGCCCGCCAGTTGATGGCGCGCTGGATCGGCACGGCGGTGCGCTACGCGGAAGCCTGACTGGCGCCGCCTGGGCCTGGCCTTGCCTGCCGGCAGGGGCGTGGCTACAATGCCGCTCTTTTATCGCCGCAAGCCGGGCCGCCCGCCATGAAAGCCGACATCCATCCCAACTACCATCCGGTCGTGTTCCAGGACCTTTCCAGCGACTTTGCCTTCCTGACCCGCTCGACGATGTCCAGCAAGGAAACGATCAAGTGGGAAGACGGCGAGGAATATCCGCTGATCAAGGTGGAAATCTCCAGCCATTCGCACCCCTTCTTCACCGGCAAGCAGAAGATCGTGGACACCGCCGGCCGCGTCGACAAGTTCCGCCGTCGCTACGCGAAGTGAGGCCGGCCGGCGCCCGTCGCAGGCGGCGCACCGGCCCCAGCCGGGCCACTCGATAATTGCTGCCATGCGCAAACGCCGGCCACGGGCCGGCGTTTGCGTTCGCGTTCACCATTGCAAGGTCTTGTCAAGGCCATACGCGGCAGCATGTTGCTGTGCAATAATTGGTCATTGATCGCCGCTGGCGTGCACCTCCGCCGAACCCCTCCCAGCCGTTCGCGATGCCGCGGCCCGCAGCAAGGAGTCCCTCGTGTCCGAAAAGTCCGTCCAGATCATCGATTCCGCCTCGAACAAGAGCGCCACCCTGCCGGTCATCACCGGAACCTTGGGCGATCCGGCCATCGACATTGCCCACCTGCATGCCCAGACCGGCACCTACACGTTCGATCCCGGCTTCGCTGCGACTGCGGCCACGCGCAGTTCCGTGACCTTCATCGATGGCGACAAGGGCGTGCTGCTCTACCGCGGCTATCCGATCGAGCAGCTGGCCCGGCAGTCGAGTTTCCTCGAGGTCGCCTACCTGCTCATCAACGGCGAACTCCCCAGCGCGGCCGAGTTCTCGGCCTTCGAACACAAGATCACGCATCACACGATGATGCATGAGTCGCTCAAGAACTTCCTGCACGGCTTCCATCACGATGCGCACCCGATGGCCATGCTGTGCGCCTCGATCGCCTCGCTGTCGGCCTTCTACCACGACACGCTGGATCTTTCCGATCCCGAGCAGCGCCACCTGGCGGCGATTCGCCTGATCGCCAAGATGCCGACCATCGCGGCGGCGGCCTATCGCTATTCGATCGGCTGGCCGGTGCGCTACCCGCGCAACAACCTGGAATACGTCACCCGCTTCCTGCACATGATGTTCGAAGTGCCGAGCGAGCCGCTCGATCTCAATCCGGTGGTGGCCAAGGCGCTGGATCTGCTCTTCATCCTGCACGCCGACCACGAACAGAACGCCTCCACCTCGACCGTGCGCCTGGTCGGCTCGACCGGGGCCAATCCCTACGCCTGCGTGGCCGCGGGCATTGCCGCCCTGTGGGGTCCCGCGCATGGCGGCGCCAACGAGGCCGTGCTCAGGATGCTGGGCGAGATCGGTGATGCGAAGCACGTGGGCAAGGCGGTCGAACGGGCCAAGGACAAGGACTCCGGCTTCCGCCTGATGGGCTTTGGTCACCGCGTGTACAAGAACTTCGACCCGCGCGCGACCATCATCCGTGACATGTGCCACAAGGTGCTCGATGACCTGCATGTCAGCGATCCGTTGCTGGACGTGGCGATGGAACTGGAACAGGCGGCGCTCAAGGACGACTACTTCGTCGAGCGCAAGCTGTATCCGAACGTCGATTTCTACTCGGGCATCATCTACAAGGCACTCAAGATCCCGACCGAGCTGTTCACCGTCATGTTCGCCATCGCCCGTACCGCCGGTTGGGTCGCGCACTGGCTGGAACAGCACGTGGATCCGGATACGCGCATCGGGCGTCCGCGCCAGGTCTATTGCGGTCCCGTCCAGCGCGACTACGTGCCGCGCGCGCGCCGCTGAGGCGCCTCGCGGTCGCGGCAGGTTGCACCGGCAATCGTGAACTGCCACGGGCGCCCCATGCGGGCGCCCGCTCGTTTCCGCTCGTCCGGTTGACGGGTGCGGTGCGCTGCAGGCGCGAGCCGTCGCCGGCGCGTCACGCCGGATGAGGAGCCGTGGCTCTCAGGCGCGATCCTCGTGCTTGCGCAGCCACAGCTCCAGCACCAGCAGCTGCCAGATTTCCTCGGCATGGTCCCAACTGCCGCGCATGTGTTCGGCCAGCAGCGTCTCCAGGAAGGCGGTCTGGAACACGCCGCGTTCTGCGCTACGCGCGTCGAACAGGATGTCGCGCACCATCTGCTGGAAGTCGGCGTCGCGACGCAGCCACACGGCAATCGGCAAGCCGAAGCCGTGCTTCTTCTTGTTCAGTATCTCCTGCGGCAGGAGACTGGCCGTGGCCAGTTTGAACAGGTGGCGCTTGTTGAGGCCCCGGACCTTGCAGCGGGTGGCCAGGCGGCCGGTGAAATCGACCAGGTCCGGATCCAGGTAGGGAAAGCGGGTCGTGATGGCTTGCGCCCGGCAGGCGCCTTCGACCTTGACCAGGTCGTTCTGCGCGATCGCCATGTACAGGTCCAGGCGCATGATGCGGTGCAGCGTGCTGGCCGGGCTGCCGAGCGCGTACACCTCGCGCATGAAGGCCAGCGAAGCGTCGCGTTCGACGCGCGCGCGCAATTCCGGCTGCAGGAGCCGGGCGTAGTATTCCGAGCCGAAACCGTGGTCGCTGTAGAAGCGGTCGGGATTGGGCAGCGAGGCGCGTTCGGTGAAGTTGTGCATGCGTTGCAGCAGGTGCAGCGGGCTGCGACCGGCCAGACCGCCCAGCGCCCGCCCCAGGCCGCGCAGCGGTCTGGGCAGGCGGTAGAACGCTTCCATCACGCGGTCCTTGGCGTAGCGCTCGTTGCCGCCGAAGATCTCGTCGCCACCATCCCCGGCCACCAGCACCCTGATGCCGTGTTCGGCGGCGAGTTCGGCGCAGGCCATCGACGGGATGGCCGAGGAGTTGCCGAAGGGCTGGTCGTAGGCATCGACCACCTTGCCCACCAGGGCGACAGCCTGACCGCTGTCCACGCGGGCGGAATACGCCTCGGTGCGGCAGGCTTCGGCCACCGTCCGGGCAAAGCCGAGTTCGTCGTAGCCTTCCTCGGCGAAGCCGATGGAGAAGGTGCGCACCTGCGTGTCCGGTTGCTGGCGCGCGAGGATGGAGACGATGCTGGAACTGTCGGTACCACCGGAAAGAAAGCAGCCCCAGTCCGTCGCTCCGGGTGGCCGCCAGGCCTCGACGCTGGCGACCATCCGTTCGCGTAGCGTAGCGGCCAACTCGGCGTCGCTGCCGTCCAGGTCTTCGGGGTATTCGGCAATGAAGTAACGATCCTGGCGCGCCTGCAGGGCAGCATCCCAGCGCAGGCGGGTGCCTGGCGACAGGCGGCGGACGTCGTCGTAGATGGTGTAGGGCGCGGGAATGCAGGAGAAGTTGAGGTAATGGTAGATCGCGGTCGGATCGGTGCGCCGTGCGCACAGGCCACTCGCGGCGATGAGGCGCAGGTCCGTCGCCAGCAGCAGGGTGTCGCCGCGCTGGCACACGTACAGCGACAGGGTTGAAAAATGGTCGGTACAGGCAGCGATGCGCCGTTCGCCCGGGCGCCACAACACCTGGGCGAAGCGCCCGCGCCAGTGGCGCTGGGGGGGCACCTGGGCATCCAGCGCGCCGGCGCCGGCGGCGAGCTCGCCTTCGATCAGGTCGGCAAGCGCGATCCAGCGCGTGCCATCGGGCGTACGCCCCTGCTGCACGGCACCTTGCGCAGCGATGGCGAGGTCGCCCTCCACGCTCACCTCGTGCCCGCGTGCGCTTGACACGCAGGCACGCGCGCCGGGGCCGAAGGCCAGCAGGAACGATCCCGCCGTTGCCGGCGTGGATTGCGGCGCTGGGCGGGGGGGCACGGCGGGTTCCTGCATGTCGGACGTCAAGGCGATCCTCGTTGGGTTGCGCGGGCGGCCACCGTGCGCACTCTGGTTCGAGTGGCCGCGCTGGCCGGCGCGCGGTGGCGATACGCAGTGTCATCCCGGCGCCGGCAGTGTACGCCGGCCGAGCCCGGCGACGCGCACGCGCGCTGCGCGCAGCCGTGCCGCGTGGGCGTGACGCCGCCGGTCAGCTGGTCGCGCCGCCTGCGCCGCGGGCCTGCCAGGCAAGATACCAGTCGACGAAGCGACGCACACCTTCCTCCACCGGCGTGGCGGGTGCATAGCCGGTGTCGTGCGCCAGTTCGGCCACGTCGGCGCAGGTGTCGGGTACGTCGCCCGGCTGCAGGGGCAGCAGGATCTTCTCGGCCTTGCGCCCCAGGCAGTGTTCGATCACCTCGATGTAGCGCGCCAATTCCACCGGCTGGCTGTTGCCGATGTTGTACACCCGGTAGGGCGCCGAGGAGACGGCCGGGTTGGGGTGCAGCGGATCGAACGCCGGGTCGGGTGTGGCCACGCGGTCGAGGGTGTGTACCACGCCCTCGACGATGTCGTCGATGTAGGTGAAGTCGCGCGTGTGGTGACCGTGGTTGAACACCTCGATCGGCTCCCCGGCGAGGATCTTGCGGGTGAACAGGAACAGCGCCATGTCCGGGCGGCCCCATGGGCCATAGACGGTAAAGAAGCGCAGGCCCGTCGTTGGCAGGCCATAGAGATGGCTGTAGGTATGTGCCATCAGCTCGTTGGCCTTCTTGGTCGCCGCGTACAGGCTGACCGGGTGATCCACTGCGTCCTGCACCGAGAAGGGCAGCTTGCGATTGGCGCCGTACACGGAGCTGGACGAGGCGTAAACCAGGTGCCGCACGCCGCCGTGGCGACAGGCTTCGAGCACATTGATGAAGCCGACCAGGTTGCTCTCCACATAGGCATGTGGATTTTCGATCGAGTAGCGCACGCCGGCCTGTGCGGCCAGGTTCACGACCCGCTCGGGACGGAACTCGGCGAATGCGCGCTCCAGCGCCGGGCGATCCTCCAGTGCCGCGCGCACGCAGCCGAAGCCGGGCTTGTCCAGCAGCCGCGCCAGGCGCGCTTCCTTGAGTGCCGGATCGTAGTAGTCGTTGACGTTGTCGTAGCCGAGCACCTCGTCGCCGCGGGCGATCAGGCGCTGGCTCAGGGCGGCGCCAATGAATCCGGCCGCGCCGGTGACCAGTACGCGCATGCGTTGCTCCTGCGTTGAAGGGCGCGTCGCCGCGGACGCGTCTTGCAGTCTAGCGCGGATGGCCCGGCAGTTCGTGACCAAAGGCGCGCTGAATGCCCCGGCGCGGCCGGTGTGCCGGAGGGTGACGTGGCCATTACAGTAAGGCCAAGCCGAGGGAGCCGATGAAGGTCTGCGTGAACCTGCCGCGCGTGGCAATTGCCGATCACGCTCCGCCGCCGCGTCGGGGCCGGAGGTGGCTGGCTGCGGGGCTGCTCGCCGGCCTGGCCGGCGCGGCGCCGGCAGCAGCGCCGCACATGGCCGGCGTGCCGACGCTGGGCGCACACACCCTGCTGTGGCAGCCCGAGGGGAACGGCGTGAATCCCGCCGTGACCGCGCCGCTCACGACGGACGCGCAAGGCAGTTCGTTCCTGGTGTTCGAGGCCGGCTATCGCAGCAACACCCGGCCCCCCGTGGACAGCAAGGCCAATACCTGGACGCGCGTGGGCCAGCCGGTGGTATTTGATGGTTATGCTGGCCGCTTCGACGTCAAGGCCTGGGTGGCCCTGGATGGCCGCGGTGGCGCCGACCACACGGTGACGCTGGACAAGACCGGCCCGGCGGACGGCGAAATTTCCCTGCCCTTCATCGAGATCCGCAATGCCGGCGTGCTGCAGGACGTGGCACAGAACTATCCGACCTTCGCCCCGTCCCTGCTGCAGACCCTGGGCCATGCCCTGTGGCCGTTCGGCGAAGCGCCCGCCGCCGGTGGGCGCGAACACGGCACGCGCCACCTCGGCGATCCCTTCCACGTTCAGCAGACCAGCGCCAGCGTGACCACGACCGGCCCGGCCACGCTGATCGCGCTGTGGTTCGGCGATGCCTATGTGCTGGACATGACGGCCGTGCCGGGCAACGGCTTCACCGTCATCGACGGCCTCCTGCACCTGCCCCCGGAAAGCGCCGTGCAGTGCGCGGTCGCCTACCGCAACGTGAGCGAGGCCGGCACCTATCATGTCACCTGGACGCAGTCGCCCAACCAGGGCGCGGTGCTGTGGCTGCTGGCATTCCAGTCCGCCGCGCCCGCGCATTGACCCCGCGCCGGATGGGGGGCGTGGCCGGTCGCGGTTGGCAGGCCGCGGCGCAGTGCGCAGCCGCCCTGCCTTCAGCGCCGCTCGCCCGCTCGGTCCGCCGCACGGCGCGTCGCCACGTGCAGCGGTCGCAGCGGGGAGCTGTACCAGTCGCTGACCCGGCCATTCTCGAACTCGACCCAGGAAGTACCGTACTCCCAGCGCCATTCGTTCGACGCGCTGGGGGGGCCCTCGCGCGCGCGCACCTGCTGCTTGCTCATGCCCAGGTCGAGCTGCCTCGCGCCGCGGTCGCCATCAACCCAGGCGTCCTGCACTGGTGGATCGGCGTGGCTGTCAAGCTGTTCGCTGCCTGGCAGGAGTGCCCAGGCCAGCGCGGTGAGGATGGCCAGTCCCAGCAGGGCACGGCGCGGACGCACCACCCCGGCGGGCGTGGCCGGGTCGGCGCGCCGCTCGCCCCGCAGCGGTGCCGGCATGGTGCGCACGGCCGCGTGTTGCGCGGCTCCGGGGAGTCGCCCATGGCGGCGCGCGAAGGCCATGGCTGCCGCGTAGGTGGCGGTCAGTTCCTGCAATTCAGTGGCGACATGCGCGTTCGACCCGCGCACCTGCCGGTCCGGGTGCAACTCGGCCACGCGCCGGCGATAGGCGTGCTTGAGCTCGGCTATCGAACAGTCAGCTTCCAGCTGCAACTGCTGATAGAGGGCGAGGAAGTCCGTGTTCGTCGTCATGCCGTCCCCACGTCGCATGGATGGAATCCAGGCACCCTCCCCGGATGCCGATGTGCCGGTGCCTCGCGCCGATCACTGCGGAAACCGCCTGCCAAGCCAGTCACCCACGAGCTCGATCAGGCGTTGGCGCTGGCGCGTGTCGTAGTAGGTGTGGTCGCATTCCGGCCAATGCTCGAAGGCGACGGCCGGGTTGCGCACGCCGCGCCCATAGGTCGCGCGCAGCTGGCGTGGATGCAGGAAATAGGTGGCCCCACCGGTGAACAGGAACAGGCATTGCACGTCGCGCGCGAGCAGCTGTTGGAACTGCCCTCGCTCGCTGCCGGGCGCCGGCCAGTCGCGCAGGATTTCGCTTTCGATCACGTCGGCGGGTGCCAGCTGATGGCGCAGCGCGGCCCACCAGGCGCCTGGTGGCTTGCGCAGCAGTCGCTGCCAGCGCGCCAGGCGGAACCAGATTCCCTTGCGCGCCAGGCCATCGAGCAGGAACAGGCCGGCCACGCGCTCATCGGCCAGGGCGCCCTGCCAGCTCGCGTCGGCGGCGGCACAGATCCCGCCCAGCACGATGCGCGCGCAGCCGGTGCGTGCCTGCACCCGGTCGAGCACCCCGGCGAGCACCTCGGCGGCTGGCCGATCCGCATCGGCCAGGGCATCGCCGATGCCGGGCAGGTCGAAGCGCAGGGCCGGGTAGCCCGCCTGTGCCAGCGCACGGGTCAGCCGCGTGCCGAGCCGGAACGGGCCACTGCGGTGGATCAGCCCGGCGTTGAGCACGGCCACGGCCGTCGAGCGGGGACGCCCCTGTGGGCAGCTGAGCAGCCCGAACGTGCCGCTGCCCAGGTCGAGGATCTCATCCATGACTGACGCTGCCCCAGCCAGGCGCCGGCTCGGCCGACGCCAGGCGTCGGCTGGTGGCGGCGCTGCCGGCGTGCAGCTGGGCGGCGAGTTGGACGCCCAGCTGCTGCAATGGTGCGCGCGGCACGCGGCGCATGGCGATCTGGTCGATCCACGCGTGCAGCGGCGCGGCGAGGTCGATGCGCTGCGTGCGGGCGAACGGGCCCGGGTGGCCGGCGGCGTCGAGCACGAGCATGGGCAGGTCGCCGGCGTCGAGTGCGGCGGGCATGCGCGCGGCCCGCAACTCATCGGGCAAGCTCGGGTTGCAGGCGAATCCCAGTAGCGCCCGGTCGCCTGCGACGCCGGCGGCGTAGCCGTGCAACGCGCGCAGGTGCGCATCGCGCCGCTGCAGGTCAGCCAGGCATTCCGCCCCGCTGGCCGGTGGCTGCCACAACCAAAGTGCATCGCTGCCTGCATGCACGGCGCAGTGCGCAGCCGGGATGGCCCCGCCACGAATGCCCAGCACGGCTACGGGCGCCTTGCCCACCCTTTCGCGCAAGGCGGCCAGCGCACAGGCGGCGTCTGCGTGGGCGCCCGCGAGGGTGAATTCCGCGTCCTCACCGGCGGAATCGCCGGTGCCGTAGTAGTCGAAGCGCAGCACGGTCAGGCCACAGTCGGCCAGCGCATCGGCCAGCAGGGCAAACAGCCGGTAGCTGCGGGCATGCTCATGGAACAGGGGCGGGCAGACCAGCACACCGCCGCCGGACGCTGCCGCGGGCAGGTGCAGCACCGAGAACAGGCGTCGCCCATGTGCAGCCAGCCAGCACGCCCGGGGCGCCGGGGTCATTGCCTGCTCGCCTGTTGCGCCGCCCGGCGTGGGGGGCACCTGGCAGCCGGTGCATGGCATGCGGAGCCCGGGCTGTTGTCCGGGCACCTGCGGCTGGCAGTCGGGGCGGGCGTCACGGGCTCACTCGGCAATGGCGTAGGGCACCCCATCGGACATCGAGCTGCGCCCGGTCAGGCGTCGTTCGAGCTGATGCAGGGTGATGGCAGCGCGCGCGCCGGTGCAGGCGACTTCGTCCAGTACCGGGTGGCGGCCGATGGCCGGCATCTCGACGTGCAGGCCGTGCATGCGCTCGCGCAGGATGTGCAGCAGCGCCCGCCGACGCGTCGCGTCGGTGTTGTAGCTCACGCTCATCGCCACCGAGGGCGTGGCGCCGATCTCCATCATGTGCGGACTCGTCAACGGCATGTACAGGCCCTGGCCCGGGCCGAGCTCGAAGACCTGCGCGCGCGCGCGGTACTCCTCGCGCCATTGCACCAGATCGAGCTGGTGGCTGTCGAGGAAACGTGCCCGCGCACGGTCGCTGACCACTTCCACGTCGTCTGCCTCCCACACGTGTACCGTCTTGCTGCCCTGCAACTGCAGCAGCAGCACGTGGTTGCGGTCGATGTGGAAGGGTGTGACCGCATGTGGCGAAGTCACGAAGATCCAGCCGGCCCGATAGCACATGCCCGGATCCCGGCGGTCGACCTGGGGCTTGATCCCATCCAGCAGTTCATCGACCAGGCCACGGTACAGCGGATCGACCTGGACGTGGCGCAGCAGCATCCAGGCTTTGGCCTCACCGATGCGCTGCAGCGTATCGGCCGCGCTGGCCCGGTTCGGATGGGTATGCGAGAC
>Ga0265293_10000315_pt1 | contig 118787 bp, 86 predicted proteins | sample Munlanlewell138R_FD_192505 | JGI IMG/M metagenome (GOLD analysis project Ga0265293, IMG submission 192505) | Leachate microbial communities from a municipal landfill in Southern Ontario, Canada - Leachate well 138R | ecosystem: Engineered > Solid waste > Landfill > Unclassified | place...
GATTACGAATGGCAGCATCTGCGCGCCAAGCTCGCCGTGCGCAGCCCGCAGGTGCTGGCGCGTTGGGAAGAAGTGACCCAGCCGGAATGCCATCCGCTGTTCGTGCCCGAGCCCGGGCCGGTGGCGGGGTGGGAGAAAGTCTAGGGCTGGATCCGGCCGGCTCAGGCCACTTCGTGCAGTGCGGTGTCGCTGACGATCACGCCATCGGCGTCGGCGTACAGCCATTGGCCGGGCTGCACCGTGACGCCGGCGATTTCCAGCGTGACATCGCGGCGCCCGTCACCGAGTTTCTCGGTTTTGCGCGGGCAGCGGCCGAGTGCTTTGACGCCCAGATCCATTGTTGCGATCGCCGCGCTGTCGCGGATCGCGCCGTGGATGACGATGCCTTCCCAGCCGTTTTCCACTGCTTTGGCGGCGAGCAGGTCACCGAGCATCGCACGTGCCAGCGAGCCGCCGCCATCCACCAGCAGCACGCGGCCGTGACCGGCTTCGGCCACCGCTTCGCGCACCCTGGAGTTGTCTTCGAAGGCCTTGATCGTGGTGATCAGGCCGTGGAAGGCGCGGCGTCCGCCCAGATCCAGCCAGGGCAGGGCCAAGACCCGGATGTTTTCCTCGTGCGCGTCACACAGGTCGGTCGTGGCCAGCGTCGGTGTGCTCATCGGCGTCTCCGCGAGGATCAGGGAATCGGCTCAGCTGAAATAACCCAGCGCTCGGTTGCGGCCGCGCTGGATTTCCTCGCGCATCGCGGCGATCGTTGCGGGGTAATCGTCAGCGCCGAAAATGGCCGAGCCGGCGACGAAGGTGTCAGCGCCAGCCAGCGCGATTTCGCCGATGTTGTCGATCTTGACGCCGCCGTCCACCTGCAGATGGATGTCGCGGCCACTGCGGTCGATGCGTTCGCGGATCTGGCGCAGTTTTTCCAGCGCCGAAGGAATGAAGGCCTGGCCGCCGAATCCGGGATTCACCGACATCACCAGCACCAGGTCGATGTCTTCCAACACCCAGTCCAGCACTTCCAGCGGCGTGGCCGGGTTCAGCACGATGCCCGGCTGGCAGCCCTGTGTGCGGATCAGCTGGATGGTGCGGTGCACGTGCGCGCTGGCTTCGGGGTGGAAGCTGATGGTGTTGGCGCCGGCCTTGGCGAATTCGGGCACCAGCGCATCGACCGGCTGCACCATCAGATGCACGTCGATGGGCGCGGTGATGCCGTGCTTGCGCAGTGCCTGGCAGACCATCGGGCCGATGGTCAGGTTGGGCACGTAGTGGTTGTCCATCACGTCGAAGTGCACCCAGTCGGCGCCGGCGGCGAGCACGGCTTCCACTTCCTCGCCGAGGCGGGCGAAGTCGGCCGAGAGGATGGATGGGGCGATGATCGAGCGGGTGGTCATGCGAACTCCGGTGTCAGGTAGAAGGCGGGGTGCTGGCTGCATCCAGGGCGGCCAGATCGTCGGCATCCAGACCCAGATCGGCGGCGCCGGCCAGTTCTTCCAGTTGTGCGGTGCTGGTGGCGCTGGCAATCGGTGCGGTGATGCCCGGCTGGGCCATGATCCAGGCCAGTGCCACCTGCGCAGGGCGGGCGAGGTGACGTGCGGCGATGTCATCCAGAGCCGCCAGCACCGCAGCGCCCTGTGGATTGGCGAGATGCTGGCGCACCGCTTCGCCGCGCGCGCTGTCGCGGGCATCGTCCGGGTGGCGGTATTTGCCGCTGAGGAAGCCGGATGCCAGGCCGTGGTAGGCGATCACGCCCAGCTCCTCGCGCTGGCAGATGTCGCGCAATTCACCCTCGAAGCCGGCGCGCGCCATCAGGTTGTACTGCGGTTGCAGCACCTGGTAGGCGGGCAGGCCGTAGACCTGCGCCACCTCGATGCTTTCCATCAGCTGCGCCGGGCTGTGGTTGGAACAGCCGATGGCGCGCACCTTGCCCTGTTCGAGCAGGTGCTGGAAGGCGCGCAGCGTTTCCTCCGGCGGCGTGCGCTTGTCGAACCAGTGCGACTGGTACAGATCGATGCAGTCCACGCCGAGGCGGCGCAGCGAATCCTCGACCGAGCGCAGGATGTGTTCGCGCCGCAGGCAGATGTGGCCCAGCCCCATGTCGGAGCCAACCTTGGTGGCGATCAGCACATCGTTGTGGTGGCCGCGCTGGCGGATCCAGTCGCCGATGATGCTTTCCGATTCGCCCCCCTGATGGCCCGGCGCCCAGCGTGAATAGACATCGGCGCTGTCGATCAGGCCGTTGCCCAGTGCCGCGTAGGCATCAAGCACGGCGAAGGATTCGCGCCGCGCGCAGGTCCAGCCGAACACGTTGCCGCCCAGCACCAGTGGGCCGATGTGAAGGCCGGTCTTGCCCAGCGGACGGAGGTTCTGGCTCATGGCAGGCTCAGGCTCGAAGCGGCGCTGCGGACCGCATTGTGCCCATGATCGCGCAGATGCGGTCCAAGGTCATGCCGCTGCCTGTGCCTCAGACCGCGGCGAAGGCGTCGCGGGTGAGGTTTTCCGGGGCATCGGCGGTGCAGGCCACATCGTCCTCGATCCGCACCCCTCCGAACTGCGACAGGTATTCGACCGCGTCCCAGTCCACTGCGCCGGCATGCGGACCGGCGCGCAGTTCGCGCAGCAGCAGGTCGATGAAGTACAGGCCCGGCTCGATCGTCACCACCATGCCCGGCGCCAAGGTACGGGTCAGGCGCAGGAAGGGATGGCCGTCCGGCCGCGCGATCATGCCGCCTTCGTCCGAGGCCGCGAAACCGGCCACATCGTGCACCTGGAGGCCGAGCAGGTGGCCGATGCCGTGCGGGAAGAACACCGCGCTGACGCCGCTTTCCAGCTGCGATTCCGGCGTCATGCGCACCAGTCCGAGCTGTTGCAGCACATCGGCCAGGCGCAGGTGCGCATCGACGTGGATATCACGATAGTCGCGGCCGTCGCGGACCTGGTCGACCAGCGCCAGCTGCGCCGCTTCGACCCCGTCGATCAGGGCCTGGAAGCGCGCATCGCCATCGCCCCAGGTGCGGGTGATGTCGCTGGAATAGCCATTGCAGCGCGCCCCGGCATCGATCAGGAACGAACGCGACTGTGCCGGCGCTTCGATGTCCTGGTACTGGTAATGCAGCACCGCCGCGTGTTCGTTCAGTGCCACGATATTGCCGTAGGGCACGCTGACATCGTTCTGCCCGGTGGCGCCCAGATAGGCGCGGTTGATCGCGTATTCGGAAGCACCTTCGCGGAAGGCGGCGGCGGCGGCCAGGTGCCCGCGCGCGGCGATGCGTGAGGCCTCGCGCAGGCAGTGCAGTTCGTAACCGGTCTTGAAGGCGCGGTGATAGTGCAGGTAATCCAGCAGCTTCTGCGGGTTGTCCGGGGTGTAGCCGTCCTGCGCCGCATCGGCCTCGCCGATGATCGCGATGCGGCCCTGTTTGGGCAGGAAGGCGCTGGCCTGCTTCGGCTCGCGGATCACGTGGATGTCGAAATGCTCGACCCAGAAGCCGTCCGGCGCGCTCGGCGCGACATGCCAGTAATCGGCCGGCTGGTGGTAGACCAGCACCGGGCGGCGACCCGGCGTCAGCACGATCCAGCCGTGGCTGTGCTGCGGCAGCGGTACCCACTGCAGGAAATGCGGATTGATCGCGAACGGGTAATCGCGGTCGTCCAGGAAGTGGTACTTCGGCACGCCGGCCGCGATCAGCAAATGATCGTGGCCGCTGCGCGCCAGCGCAGTTTCCACGCGCTGCTGGAGGGTGGAAAGATGCTGGGCGTAGAGTGCGCCGATGTCCATGGACGATCCTGGAATCAATGACGGAAACCGTCATTGTGCCGCAGCCGGCGTGGCTGCGGGTTGCTGCTGTGCGCGGTCCGGCGCTGTGCGCTGCGGTTCGCTTCCGCTCACCGGCAGGCTATGCCGGGCTGGTGGCCTGGGCGGGAAACATCATGCCGCGTACCTCAGACGTATTGTCCGCCGGGCAGGTCGATCCAGACGCGCAGCACCGCCAGATCGTCGGGCGAGATGTCGATGAAACGGAAGCCGACCCAGAACTGGCCCGGGGAGCTGGCCGGTTCGGACCAGAGCTGGTGTGCGCCGATGCTGATGTCGCGGCGGTTGCCACCGGCATCGGTCAGCGTGAAACGCAGCTGGAACAGCGCGTCGTCGGCCAGATGACGCGTCGTGAACAGCATCATGCCGGTTTCGGAGATGTTGCCGATCAGCCCGATCGGCGTTTCCAGCATGGTGTCGATGACATCGATGCGCTCGGCCACCTGCTTGCGCTTGGCGCGGCGGTATTCCTCGTTGCTCATGCGCGCGTCCTCATTTGGCTGTGGCCGCCTGCGGCGCTTGGGCGCCCTGCCCGGCGAACGAGCGCAGGGTGCGGACAATCGCGCTCCAGGCGCGGTCCACGATCGAGCCGCGCTCCGGTTCCACCAGCTTGACGTTGCCACGCTCCAGTTCGCGTGCCAGCCAGGACAGGGTGTAGTCGCCGGCCCGCTGGCCGCGATGGTTGACGAACAGGCAGTGGTCGGTGACGGTGCTGTACCAGGACATGCGGCGACGCGCCCTGTCGCCCTGCTGGTTGATGGTGAAATCGAACCAGGTGCCGTACGGCATACGCTTGACACGGTCGTGCCAGGTTTTTTCCTCCGGACTCAGCGGCGCAGTCTTGGGAATCGTCTTGACCTCGGCCTGGCGGCCACCCTGGGCGTCCTGGCCGAAGCGGGCGCGGCTGCGCAGCTTGATTGCCAGCTCCGTGCGCGAGGCCGGGTCGGCGTCGGCTTCGTTCTCGCTGGCGCTGGTCGCGGCCGCCAGCATCCGTGCCGACACCTCGCTGGCATCCTCGCTGGCATGGCCGACCTGGGTGAGCGAGGATTCGATCTCCTCGCGCATGCGGCTGGCCTCGGTCGGCTCGATCACCGGCTGACCAGAGGCATGACGCTGCATCGTGGCGTCGACCAGGCGCTTGACCAGCGCTATCTGCTGCTGGAACGCGGGCGAGGATTCACCGCCGCGCAGCAGTGCCAGCGCCAGCACGTCGGTCCAGACCTGCTCCAGCAGGGTGCGCAGGAAGCGCGGCACGTCCTTGCCCTCAAGCACGCCGTCGATGGCTTCTTCGGCCTGGAGACGGGCGATTTCCAGCTTCTCGCGGCCACGTGCGGCCTCGACATGACGGCGCTCGCTGACTTCGGCTTTGCGCTGCTGGGTGGACAGGTGGCTGGTCAGATCCGACATCAGATCGCTGAACAGCGCGTTGTCGCCGGAATACTCCTGCGTCGCGCGCTGCACCAGATGCGACATCTTCTGGATCAGGTTGCGGTCGACCTCGTCGTCGCTGCTCAGATAGGCGCTGGTCTCGGCGATGGCGTTGAGCATCTGCCGCGCCGGGTGGTCGTGATCGGTGAAGAAGCCTTCGTCCTGCAGCGCCACGCGCAACAACGGTACCTGCAGGTGGCCCAGCAGCGAACCGGCCGGGCTTTGCGGGCTGACCTCCTGGCCGATGTGGTCGAACAGCATGCCGACCAGATCGACGGTGTCGCCCTGGGTGTCGCTGAGTGTCGGCGCGGGGCCATCCTGGGCGGTGCGTGCCAACTGGTTCAGCAGATGGGTCTTGACCTGGGCGAACGGCAACGGAGCTGCCGGTGCGGTATCACCGGCCAGCTCCTGCTGGATCTGGCTCAGACACTGCTGCACCAGATCCGGGCTGGCGACCTGCTTCGGCGCGTGGGCGGCGGCACCGGATGGTGATTTGAGCTTGCCCAGCAGGCTGCGGCGTCCGGCAAGAAGGCGACGCAGGGTGTCGAACAGCTCCGCGTCCGGCGCGGCCTGTTCTGCCGGGCTGGATGGGATCAGGTTGTTCCATGGCACCGTGTCGGGTGCATCCGGCGCGGCATGGGGAGGCAGAGTGGGCGCGGCACCGGTGCCGATGCTGCCCGGGGGTGGGAACATGCCCTTGCGCGCTGCGGGTGCGGCAGCTGCGCCGCTGGCCGGCGGTGTGCGTGGCATCGCACCGGGGCCGGGCGGCGGTGCAGATGGCGCCGAGGGCGCGGCCGGCGGGAAAAGATGCGCAGGCGAGGCCGGCATCCGTGCTGCGGGTGCGACCGCCATGCCCGGCGGCGGGGTCGGGAAGGCACGGCCGCCGCGCGCCGGCATGCTGTTCATGTCCGGCAGGCCGGCCGGCAGTTCGCCGCCGGCATCGGTGTCGGCGGGTGGTGCTGATGGCGCGGGCGCGGAAGGCTGCTGGGCACGCTTGCGCGCGGCGGCCTGCTTGCTGCGCGGCGGCACGTAGGTCAGGTTCGGCAGCACCTGTTCGCGGATCAGGTAGTTGTTCAATGCCTCGTAGAACGGAGTCAGATGCTGCATCACGCTGCGGTCGAACTGGCGGTAGATCTGGCCGCACTGTTCGGCGTCCAGCTCGAAACCGGCGACCACGCTGCGCAGCATCTGGCACAGCCGGTGCGGGCCGACCGGCAGGTGTTCGGCATCGAAGGCCGGGCGCCCGGCGACCACGCCCATGCGCTGGCCGAGCAGGAACAGCGACAGGCTGTTGCGGATTTCGCCACGGGTGGCAATCTCGCGCAGCGCCACGGTTTCGTCCATGGTGCTGGTGTCCACCAGCGACAGTTCCGAGAATTGCGGCCGGGCCTGGTCCTCGACCTTGGGTGGCGGCGGATCGGAAAGCGTCGCCAGCGCGGTTTCCACCTGCGCCAGGAATTGCGGCGTGACCTGGGAGCGGCGTTCGTGGATGCGTTTCTGGGCTTCCAGCAGCGCGCGCTGCACCTCGTTGCTGCGCGCCTGCTCGGCGCTGCGGAACAGCTGCTGCTCAAGTTCGTTGAGCATCTGTTCCAGGCTGCGCGCGAATTCGTCGGAGAAGAAACCGAATATGCCTTCCAGCAACGCCTTCTGGCGGCGGGAGAAATCGCGCTCGGCGATTTTCACCCGCGCCAGCGGCGCGCTTGATTTCGAAAATGATGCGGGCCCCTGCATGCTGGCCGCTCCCCCTGCTCAGGTTGTCCCGTGGATTCTATGACACGGATCACAGATCAACCAGCACGGTGATTTTCACGGAAACTCACAAAAGCCTGTGCATTTCATCCGCTTGCGTGATGCGGATGGGCGGCCTGCGGGCTCAGTGCGCCTGCCAACGCAGACCCAGCAGCACGGTCAGGCCGGGCGTGTTGTAGGCATCGATCAGGGTGTAGTCGCGGTCCAGCAGGTTGTCGATGCGGCCATCGAGGCGGAAGCCGCCGCCCAGCGGCCACTGGCCATGCAGCGCCAGCAGGCCGTAGCCGGGCAGGCGGGTGCCGAAGTCCGGGCGCTGCGAGGCGGCGTGGCCTTCGATGCCAACCCGCGCGCCGTTGGCGAATATCCGTTCCAGCGACAGATTGGCCTTGCGCGGCGGGCGCCGTAGCAGACGCGCGCCACTGTCGCGATCGAGCGGATCCTGCCAGGTGGCGTTGGCGCCGATATGCCAGTCGCCCAGCTGCCGGTCCCATTCGATTTCAACGCCGTCGATGCGGGCGCGGGCGATGTTCAGGGCCTGCGCATTTTCGCCGGCGAAATCGATCAGCCCGTCGATATCGTTGCGGAAGGCGCGCAGGCTGAAGCGTCCGGCGGCTGCTAGATGCCAGTGCAGGCCCAGTTCGGCGCTGTCCGAATGTTCGGCATGCAGCGCCGGATTGCCGGCGTACCAGCCGCCCCAGCCGGGTGAATACAGCTCGTTCATCGTCGGTGCGCGGAAGCCCTGGCCCCAGCTGGCGGTGAAGCGCAGCGTGCGGCCCAGCTCCCAGCCCCAGGCGGCGCCGAAGCTGGATTCGCTGCCGTAGACGCTGTTGTCGTCGTAGCGCCCGGACAGCTCCAGCGCATGCGCACCGGCACGGCGCTGCCACGCGCCGAAGGCCGAGGCGGTGTGGCGCGACTGGGCATAGACATCGCTGCCGGTGAGGCTGTCGTGCTGGCGCCCGCGTTCGTGCAGCCAGGACAGGCCCAGCGTCAGCGCGTCGTTATGGCCAGGGGCCAGGTGGTGTTGCCAATCGGCCTGTTCGCGCTGCGAGTGGTAGCGGGTGAAGCTGTCCGGCGTATCGAGTCGGTCGCGGCTGCCGCCCAGGGTCACGCGGTGCTGCCAGTCCGGGCCGAGCGCGCCCTCCAGTGCCAGCGCCAGTACCTGCTGGCGGGTGTTGGATTCACCCTGATCGAACTGGATATCGTTGTCGTTGTGCAGCAGCGTGGCCTGCAATTCCTGATCGCCCAATCTATGCCGGGCGTTGGCCGAAACGCTGCGCAGGGTGGCGCCGTCGCGGTCCGGATCAAAACTCCAGTTCGCCGGTGTGGTGGCGTTGGTGCCACGGCTGTCGAGCCAGGCCGCGTGCAGGCCGAAGCCGCCGTTGCCGCGCTGCCTGCCGGTGCCGGCCTCCACGCCGTAGGTATCGTGATTGCCGGCATGAAGGGCCCACTGCGTGCCGATGTTGCGCCGGGTGAAAATCTGGATCACGCCGCCGAGCGCATCCGCGCCCCAGAGCGCGGCGCGCGGGCCGCGCACCACTTCGATGCGTTCGATCTGCGCCAGCGGCAACTGCTCCCAGGCGTAGGCGCCGGTGCCCAGCGCCGAAATCCGCACGCCATCGATCAGCACCAGCGCGTGGTTGGCGTTGGTGCCGCGCAGGAATACCGCCGCTTGCTGGCCGATCCCGGCGCCACGCACGACGTCCAGGCCGGGCAGCTGGCGCAGCAGGCCGAGCACATCGAAACCGCCGGCGGCCTCGATCGCGTCGCGGTCCAGCACGCTGACCGCAGCCAGCACATCCGATTGCGCCTGCGACTGGCGCGTGGCGGTGACAACGACGGGTTCGCCGGTGGTCACCGGCTGGGCCGACAGCGGCAAGGCCGCGAACGAAGTGGCGGCAAACAGGCAGGAACGCAGCAGGGTCATCGCGGGAAACTCCGGGGCAGGTGGGGCACAACGCTGCGACAGCCCGCGGACAACGCACACGGCCGCGCACGCGCCGGCCCTGCACGTTCGCCCGCGTCGCCCACCGCAACGCCAAGGTCACCGGCGCGCGATTGCGACGCACCGGTGCTTCAGGCCGGTCTCCGGGCTGGCAGGGTGGAATCGGGGAGTCCCGGCGCGTCCGCCTTCCCGGCCACAAGGCCAGTGGTTGTTCGAAGCGAACATGGACACGCCACCTGCTTACCGTTGCGGGGGCAGCGCCGGATTCGCACCGGCTTCCCGAGCACCTGAAGCGGCGCGAAGTCTAGCAGCGTCGCTGGAGCGGGGCCGCAACATTGCGCGACCCGGGTCGGCGTTTTCCCTTTCCATACGCACTAGTATTGGCAACAGAAAGCCGGTCGCGTCTGCACATGATCCGGCACCGTGAGGGAGAGGAAAGATGCGATTGACACTGGGCACGCTGCTGGAGAGCAGCGCACGCCGCTATCCGGACAAGCCCGCACTGCGCGCGGCCGGGGTGGAACTGGATTATGCGCAATTGCACGCCGCCGCCCGCCGCGCCGCGCAGGTGCTGGCCGATGCCGGCATCGGGCGCGGTGACCGGGTGGCGCTGATGTGCTTCAACACGCCGGGTTTCGTGATCGCCGCGTTCGGCGCCTGGCGTCTGGGTGCGACCGTGGTGCCGCTGAACCACAAGCTGGCGGCGCCGGAAGTGGACTACGTGCTGCGTCATTGCAAAGCCGATCTGGTGATCTGCGACGGCACCCTGGCGACACTGGTCGGGCAGGTCGCCACGGTGCCGCTGTGGACCACCGACAGCACGGTCGACGGCCTGCCGGATTTCGATGCGCGCGTCGTCGCCGCTGATGAGTTCGACGCGGATCTGGCGCAGGAGGACGATCTGGCCGAAGTGCTCTACACCTCCGGCACCACCGGCAAGCCCAAGGGCTGCATGCACGATCATCGCGGGCTGAGTCTGGTAGCGGCCTATTCCAGCGCCGTGGTGCCGATGCGGCATGACGACCGCAGCCTGATCGCAATGCCGATCTGGCACGCTTCGCCGCTCAACAACTGGTTGCTGGGCGGCCTGTTCATCGGCGCCACGATGGTGCTGCTGCGCGAATACCATCCCCGCGCCTTCCTGCAGACGATCCAGGACGAGCGCATCACGCTGTATTTCGGTGCGCCGGTGTCGTTCCTGGCGCCGCTGCAACTGGTCGAGGATTTTTCCGCCTTCGATCTGACCTCGATCCGGGCCTTCATCTACGGCGCTGGGCCGATCGGCGCGCAGACCGCACGCATGCTGCAGAATGCCTACCGCTGCGACGATTTCTTCCAGGTCTACGGCATGACCGAGACCGGCCCCAGCGGCACCATCCTGTATCCGGAAGAACAGATCGAACGCGCCGGCTCCTGCGGCCGCAGCACGCTGCCGGGCATCGACCGGCGCGTGGTCAGGGCCGATGGCGGCGAAGCCGGCCCGGGTGAAGTGGGCGAAGTCTGGTTCCGTGCGGTCACGATGATGCGCGGCTATCTGGATGACCCGGACGCCACCGCCGCCGCATTCGAGGGGCAGTGGTACAAGACCGGCGATCTGGTGCGGCTGGACGAGGCCGGCTACGCGACCATCGTGGACCGCATCAGCGACCTGATCATCACCGGCGGCGAGAACGTCCATTCCAAGGAAGTGGAAGACGTGCTGATGACGCACCCGGCGATGGCCGATGTCGCCGTGGTCGGCCAGCCGCATGCCGAATGGGGCGAAACCATCATCGCCTTCGCCACGCTGAAGCCCGGCACCACGCTCGATATCGATGCCCTGCGCGACTGGGCCGGCAGCCGGCTGGCGCGCTACAAGCTGCCGCGCGTGCTGCACCTGCGTGACGCCCTGCCGCGCACGCCCAGCGGCAAGGTCATGAAACACGTGCTGCGCCAGCAACTGGGCGCCACGCCCGCCGCCACACCCGATATCCAGGAATCGCCATGAGCCTCGCCGACCGTTTCCAGACCCATACCGTTGAAAACCAGCCGCTGCCGCTGGCCGATTACAACGCCTTCGCCACCGATCCTGCATTGTGCGAAGCGCTGGAGCGCGAAGGCGGCGGCTGGGCGCGCGAACAGGTTGCCGCGTTCGGCAAGATCGCCGGTGGCGAGCTGCTGCGGCTGGGCTTCGAAGCCAACGAGCACAAACCGCAGTTCAAGCCCTTCGACCGCTATGGCCACCGCATCGACGAAGTGCAGTTCCACCCCAGCTACCACCGCATCATGCAGCTGGGCGTGGAGCACGGTGTGCCGAATTTCTTCTGGCGCCATGCCGACACGCCCGGTGCCAACGTCGCGCGCGCCGCGCTGGCCTATCTGCACATGCAGCCCGAGCAGGGCAACAACTGCCCGCTGACGATGACCTACGCCTGCGTGCCATCGTTGCGTGCGCAGCCGGAACTGGCGCGCGAATGGCTGCCGCGCATCATCGCGCCGCATTACGACGGCCGCTTCGTGCCGGCCGCGCAGAAGGCCGGCAACACCATCGGCATGGGCATGACCGAAAAGCAGGGCGGTTCGGACGTGCGTTCCAACAGCACCCGCGCCACGCCGGTGGCCTCGCCCGGCCCCGGTCAGGCCTATGAACTGGTCGGCCACAAATTCTTCTTCTCCGCGCCGATGTGCGATGCCTTCCTGGTGCTGGCGCAGGCGGCGGGCGGGATTTCCTGCTTCCTGTTGCCGCGTTTTTTGCCGGACGGCCAGCTCAACGCGATTCGCATCCAGCGCCTGAAGGACAAGCTCGGCGACTGGAGCAATGCCAGCTCGGAGGTCGAATTCACCGGTGCGGTGGCATGGCTGGTGGGCGAGGAGGGGCGCGGCGTGGCCACGATCCTGGAAATGGTCGCGCTGACCCGGCAGGACTGCCTGATCGGCTCGGCCGGCATCATGCGCCAGGCGCTGGTGCAGGCCATCCACCACGCCCGTGGCCGGCGTGCGTTTGGCAAACTGCTGATCGACCAGCCGCTGATGAAGAACGTGCTGGCCGATCTGGCGCTGGAATCCGAAGCCGCGATGGCGCTGTCCCTGCGCGTGGCGCGCGCAATCGATGCCAGCGCACGCGACCCGATGGAAGCCGCGTTCGCCCGCATCGGCACCGCCATCGGCAAATACCAGGTCTGCAAACGCTGCCCGCCGATGGTCAACGAGGCGCAGGAATGTCTCGGCGGCGCCGGCTATATCGAAGAATCCATCCTCGCCCGGCTGTACCGCCAGGCACCGTTGAATTCGATCTGGGAAGGCAGCGGCAACATCCAGTGCCTGGACGTGCTGCGCGCGCTGCGGCGCGAACCGGAAACCCGCGATGCACTGGCCGCCGAACTGCGCAGCGTCGCCGGTGAAAATGCACGGCTGGACGCCGAGGCGGTGTGGATCGGACAGGCGCTGGACGATGCTGCCACGCTGGAAGCGCGTTCACGCCTGGTCACCGAACGCATCGCGCTGGCCTTGCAGGCGGTGCAACTGATCCGCACCGCACACCGCGACAGCGCCGACCTGTTCATCGCCACCCGCCTGGACGGTCAGCACGGCCAGCACTTCGGCACGCTGCCGCCGGGAGCTGCGCTGGGTTCAATGATCGAACGGGCGTTCCCACAACGGTAGGCGCTGACGGGTGGTGCCAGGGCGTGAACGGGCTTGGACCGATCCACCTGGCTGTCCGTGACACTTGCGCCACCCGCTGCGCACTGGTGATGGCGTCAGTCCGGGCCCGGTGGCGTTGGCTAGGCACCAACCAATGGCAGTGGCCCGGCGCACGGGCTCGGGCATACTTGCCGATTCCTTTGTCTGTCGGGGTTTTGCGATGAGGTCATCCCTGTTCGCCGTATTGTGCGGCCTGGTGTTCAGCAGCTGCGTGTTGGCACAAGGGCCCAACAGGATCCTGCGCTTTCCGGATATCGAGGCCGGGCGCATCACCTTCGTGCATGCCGGCGACATCTACATCGTCAGCGCCGAAGGCGGCACCGCGTTCCGCCTGACCTCGCATGAAGGCCAGGAGCTGTATCCGAAGTTCTCGCCCGATGGCAGCCAGATCGCGTTTTCGGCCGAATACAACGGCACCCGTCAGGTCTACGTGATGCCGTCCAGCGGCGGCACCCCGCGCCAGCTCACCTGGTACAACGATGTCGGCCCGATGCCGCCACGCGGCGGTACCGACAACCGCGTGCTGGACTGGACCCCGGACGGCCAGCACGTGGTGGTGCGGATGAACCGTCTGCCGTATGACGAGCGCGCCGGTCAGCCGTATCTGGTGCCAGTGGCTGGTGGCATGGAAACTCCGATGGTGGTGCCGGAAACCGGCGGCGGCATGCTGAGCCCGGATGGCGGCAAGTTCGTCTATACCCCGATCGACCGCGAATTCCGCAGCTGGAAGCGCTATCGCGGCGGCCGCGCCCAGGACGTGTGGATCTACGATCTGGCCGCCAACAGCTCGCTGCAGCTGACCGCCGATCGCGCCACCAACCACCAGCCGATGTGGGTAGGCGACACGGTGTATTTCGTCTCCGACCGCAACGACACCAAGCTCAATCTGTACGCGATTCCGCCCACTGGCGGCGAGCCGCGCAAGCTTACCGATTTCCGCGATTTCGATGTGCTCTGGCCCAGCGCCGGCTCCAACGCGATCGTGTTCGAGAAGGGCGGTGCGATCTGGCATTTCGATCCGGCCACGGGCCAATCTCGGCAGGTGCCGATCCGGATCAGTGGCGATGCACCGGAGACGCTGCCGCGCTTCGTCAAGGCCGGGGATTTCGTCGAATCCTTCGGTATTTCCCCGGGTGGCGAGCGCGCGCTGTTCGGTGCGCGCGGCGAGATCTTCACGGTGCCGGCAAAGGAAGGCGAGCCGCGCAACATCAGCAACACGCCGGATGCGCGCGAGCACAGCGTGAGCTGGTCGCCGGATGGCAAGTGGATCGCCTATCTGTCCGATGAAACCGGCGAATACGAGATCCACGTGCGTTCGCAGGATGGCAAGGGCGCCGCGCGCCGCGTCACCAGCGACGGCGACATCTGGCGTTTTGCTCCGGTGTGGTCGCCGGATTCGCGCTGGCTGGCGTATTCGGACAAGAAGCAGCGGCTGCGCATCGTGGACGTGGGCAGCGGCGCCACGCGTGATGTGGATACCGCCACGCATGCCGATTTCAGTGACTACGTGTTCGCTCCGGACAGCCGCTGGCTGGTTTATCCCAAGCAGCACGCCAACGGCAACAGCGCGCTGTGGCTGTATGCGCTGGACAGCGGCGCCACGCGCCAGCTGACCGGTGCCGAAAGCAGCGCGATGAGCCCGGCGTTTGATCCACAGGGGCGTTATCTGTACTTCCTGTCCAACCGCGACTACAACCTGGGCTTCTCGGCCTACGAGTTCAACTGGTTGTACCGCGACGCGACCCGCATCTACGCCGCCACGCTGGAAGCGTCCGGCCCGGCGCTGTACCGCCCGGCGGTGGACGAGGTCGGCCAGGAGCGTGAAAACGGCAATGGCAACGGCAAGGGCAAGGGCAAGAACGACGGCGGCGACAAGACCGCGCCGCAGCGCCTGAATATCGATCTGCCCGGTTTCGACCAGCGCACCGTCGCGCTCAACGCCCCGGCCGGCAATTACCAGCAGCTGTCGGCCAATGCCGATGGCGTGTTCTTCATCAGCATGACCGGCTCGGGCCGTGGCAGCGCCGGACAGCAGTTGCAGTTCCTGTCGCTGAAGGCAGATGGCAAGCCGGAGACCGTGGCCGATGCCCGCAGCTATGTGCTCTCGGCCGATGGCAAGAAGCTGCTGGTGCGCAATGGCAACCAGTTCTCGATCGTCGACGCCAAGCCCGAGGCCGATCTGGCCAAGGGCCGGCTGGCGCTGGACCGGATGGAACTGCGCATCGAGCCGCTGCGCGAGTGGCAGCAGATGTACGTGGACGCCTGGCGCATCCTGCGCGACTGGTTCTACGACCCGGGCCTGCACGGCCAGGACTGGGATGCGATCCGCGCCCAGTACCAGCCGCTGGTGGAGCAGGTGCGCAGCCGCGCCGATCTGGATTACGTGTTCCAGGAACTGGTCGGCGAACTCAATGCCGGCCATGTCTATGTCGAATCCGGCGACCAGACCCGCGCCGAGCGCAAGCCCGGTGGTCTGCTCGGTGCCGAACTGGTGGCCGATGCTTCCGGCTACGCGAAGATCGCGCGCATCTTCCCCGGCGAGAACTGGCAGGCGCGCACCCGCTCGCCGCTGACCGAGCCCGGCGTCAACGTGCGTGAAGGCGAATACCTGCTGGCGATTGACAACCTTTCCACCCGCGATGTGGCCAACGTCTACCAGCTGCTGGAGAACAAGGCCGACCGTCTCGTGACGCTGCGGGTCAACCGCCTGCCGCAGGAATCGGGCGCGCGCGACGTGGTGGTGCGCACCATTTCCAGCGAGCAGGAACTGCGTTATCTGGACTGGGTGCAGAGCCGGCGCCGCATGGTCGAACAGCTCTCCGGTGGCCGTATCGGCTACATCCACGTGCCCAATACCGCGGTGGAAGGCAGCCGTGAACTGTTCAAGGGCATGGTCGCCTACAACGACAAGGAAGCGCTGATCATCGACGACCGCTACAACGGCGGCGGCTTCATCCCCGATCGTCTGGTCGAACTGCTGACCCGCACCCCGCTGAACTACTGGAAGCAGCGCGGACTGGAACCCAACGCCACCCCGTTCCTGCATCACAACGGACCCAAGGCGATGCTGATCAATGGCCTGGCCAGCTCCGGCGGCGATGCGCTGCCGTACTACTTCCGCAAGTTCGGCCTCGGCAAGCTGATCGGCACCCGCACCTGGGGCGGCCTGATCGGCATTTCCGGCAATCCGCGCCTGATGGACAACGGCGCGGTGATCGCCGCCACCTTCAGCTTCATGGACACCGACGGCAACTGGGCGGTGGAAGACGAAGGCGTGGTGCCGGACATCGAGGTGATCGACCGGCCTGAACTGCTTGCCGCCGGACGTGATCCGAGCATCGAGCGCGCGGTGCAGGAACTGCTGGCCGAACTGGAACGCAATCCGGTCAAGCGCATGAGCACACCGCCGGCCCCGACGCGCTTCCCGAAGGTGCCGTACTGAGGCTTGTGGTGTGAGTGGCCTTTCCCGCGATCCGGATTGTTGGGTCGCGGGAACGGTCATCGTGGCGCAGACCGCACCCACCTGAATGCCCGCGCCGGCTGCATCCCTCCGCAGCCGGCCACGCGGCCCGTCCGGACTGGCTTGGGATCAGTCCAAAAACACGCCCATCACATCGTTGAGGAAGCGCCGGCCCAGTGCGGTCGGTGCCACATGGTCGGCCTGCACCGCGAGCAGGCCCTTGGCGACAAGTTCGTCCAGTTTTCCTGCGATGAGGTCGCGCGAAAGGCCGGTACGGGCTTCGAAATCGCCCAGTGAAAACCCGGCGTGCAGCCGTAGCGCGTTGAGCATGTAGTCGAACGGGCGCTGCGCAGGCGCCAGATGTTCATCGCCGCCGATCCGCGCCGGGCCGTGCGCGGCCGCCATATAGGCCTGCGGGTGCTTGAGCTTCCAGCGTCGCAGGATCGTCTCTTGTGATGGCAACGTGATCTTGCCGTGCGCGCCGGCGCCGATGCCCAGATAATCGCCAAAACGCCAGTAATTGAGGTTGTGCTGGCATTGGAAGCCGTCGCGCGCGTAGGCCGAGACTTCGTAATGCTGGTAGCCGTGCGCGGCCAGCGCCGCTTGACAGCCTTCCTGCATGTCCCAGGCATCGTCGTCTTCCGGCAGTCCGGCCGGGGGGCGCGCCGCGAACACGGTGTTGGGTTCCAGCGTGAGCTGGTAGTGCGAGATGTGCGCCGGCGCCAGCGCGATGGCCTGCTCCAGATCGTGCAGTGCCATCGCCGTGTCCTGCTGCGGCAGCGCGTACATCAGATCCAGATTGATGTTGGAAAAGCCCGCGTCCTGCGCCAGCTGCACCGCGCGCCGCGCCTGCGCGCTGTCGTGGATGCGGCCCAGCCGTTGCAGGCAGCCATCGTCGAAGCTCTGGATGCCGAAGCTGAGCCGGTTCACGCCGGCCCGGGCATAGGCGTCGAAGCGGTCGTGTTCGACCGTGCCGGGATTGGTTTCCAGCGTCACTTCCAGCCCCGGGCGCAAACGCAGACGCGCGGCAGCGCCCTCAAGGAAGGCGGCGATGCTGTCGGCCGAGAACAGGCTCGGGGTGCCGCCACCGAAGAAGATGCTGGTCACCGGCCGGCCCCAGACCAGCGGCAGATCCTGATCCAGATCGGCCAGCAGCGCGGCGACGTATTCGCGCTGCGGCAGCTCGCCCTTCTGTCCGTGCGAATTGAAATCGCAGTATGGACATTTGCGCACGCACCAGGGGATGTGGACGTAGAGCGCCAGCGGCGGCAGGCTGAGCATGGAAGCGGGACACGGCAGCAAACAGGATGCGTAGTGTGACGCAGGCAAGGGTGTTCAAGCAGGTTGTGCGCCGGTCACGCGCTACCGGCCGGCACTGCTAAACTTGCCGGCACGCGTTTTTGCCATGCTGCTGCTGCCTGCAACCGGAGCCGGACCTGGCGCATCCCCACGCAAAGACATAACAGGCCACAGGCCGCCTGGGAGGATCGATGAACCCGCTCAATGACATGCCCGATCACGACGCGGCAGAAACCCGCGAATGGCTCGAATCGCTGCAGGCGGTGATCCAGCGCGAGGGCACCGATCGTGCCCATTACCTGCTTGAACACCTGGTCGCGCAGACCCGCCGCGCCGGCGGTTTTCTGCCATTCGCGCCGACCACCGAATACATCAACACCATCCCGCCGCAGATGGAAGCCAAGAGCCCCGGTGATGCGGCGATGGAATGGCGCATCCGCTCGCTGATCCGCTGGAATGCGATGGCGATGGTGGTGCGCGCCAACCGCAAGCCCGGCGATCTGGGCGGCCACATCGCCAGCTTCGCCTCCAGTGCTACGCTGTACGACGTGGGCTTCAACCATTTCTGGCGCGCGCCCAGTGATGGACACCCCGGCGACATCGTCTGCATCCAGGGCCATTCCAGCCCCGGCATCTATGCGCGTTCGTTCCTCGAAGGACGGCTCACCGAAGCCCAGCTGGACGGCTTCCGCATGGAAGTGGACGGGCAGGGCATCGCTTCCTATCCGCACCCGTGGCTGATGCCGGACTACTGGCAGGTGCCGACGGTGTCGATGGGTCTTGGCCCGATCGCCGCGATCTACCAGGCGCGCAACAGCCGCTATCTGGAAAACCGCGGCCTGCTGCCGACCACCGATCGCAAGATCTGGTGCTTCCTGGGCGACGGGGAAACCGACGAACCCGAAAGCCTGGGCGCGATCTCGGTGGCCGGGCGCGAAGGTCTGGACAACCTGGTGTTCGTCATCAACTGCAACCTGCAACGCCTGGACGGCCCGGTGCGCGGCAACGGCAAGATCATCCAGGAGCTGGAAGGGCAGTTCCGCGGTGCCGGCTGGAACGTCATCAAGCTGATCTGGGGCAGCTACTGGGATCCGCTGCTGGCGCGCGACACCAACGGTGTGCTGCGCAAGCTGATGATGGAAACCGTCGACGGCGAATATCAGAACTGCAAGGCCTTCGGCGGCGCTTACACGCGCGAGCATTTCTTCGGCAAATACCCGGAAACCGCCGCGATGGTGGCGAACCTTTCGGACGAGGACATCTGGCGTCTGAACCGTGGCGGCCACGATCCGCACAAGGTCTACGCCGCCTATCACCAGGCGATGATCAGCAACGGCAAGCCGACGGTGATCCTGGCCAAGACGGTCAAGGGCTACGGCATGGGTTCGGCCGGCGAATCGCTGAATCCCACCCATCAGACCAAGAAGCTCGACGACGACGCGGTGCGCGCCTTCCGCGACCGTTTCAACATCCCGATCAGCGACCAGCAGCTGAAGGAAGCCGAGCAGGTGCCGTTCTACCACCCCGGCGAGGACTCGCCGGAAGTGCAGTACATGAAGGCACGCCGCGCCGAGCTGGGCGGCTTCCTGCCGCAGCGCCGGCGCACCTCCACGCAGACCCTGGAAGTGCCGCCGTTGCAGGCTTTCGAGCGCCTGCTCAAGTCCACCGGCGAGCGCGAGATCAGCACCACGATGGCCTTCGTGCAGGGCCTGAACATCATCCTGCGCGACAAGCAGATCGGCCCGCGCGCGGTGCCGATCGTGGCCGACGAGGCCCGCACCTTCGGCATGGAAGGCCTGTTCCGCCAGATCGGCATCTATGCGCCGGCCGGGCAGAAGTACAAGCCGGTCGATGCCGATCAGCTGATGTACTACCGCGAGGACCAGACCGGGCAGGTGCTGCAGGAAGGCATCACCGAGGCCGGCGCGTTCGCCTCGTGGATGGCCTGTGCCACCAGCTACAGCAACAACGATCTGCCGCTGCTGCCGTTCTTCATCTTCTACTCGATGTTCGGTTTCCAGCGTATTGGCGACGCCGCCTGGCAGGCCGCCGACATGCGCGCGCGCGGCTTCCTGCTCGGTGCCACGGCCGGGCGCACCACGCTCAATGGCGAAGGTTTGCAGCACGAGGACGGCCATTCGCACCTGTTGGCCGGCGCCATTCCCAATTGCCGCGCTTACGACCCGACCTTCGGTTACGAGGTCACCGTGATCGTGCAGCACGGCATGCAAAGAATGATGGCCGAGCAGGTGGACGAGTATTACTACCTGACCCTGATGAACGAGAACTACCCGCACCCGGAAATGCCGGAAGGCGCGGCCGAGGGCATCGTCAAGGGCATGTACCTGCTGAGCGAGTCCGGTGCCAAACGCGCGCCGGCCAAGGGCAAGGCCAAGACCGTTGCGGCCCCGCATGTGCAGCTGCTGGGTTCGGGCACGATCCTGCGCGAGGCCATCGCTGCGGCCGAACTGCTGGAAAAGGAATTCGGCGTGCATGCCGACATCTGGAGCTGCCCGAGCTTCACCGAGTTGCGCCGCGACGGTTTCGAGGCCGAACGCTGGAACCGGATGAACCCGGAAGCCAAGACCCCGCGCGTGCCGTATGTCACCCAGCTGCTGGCCGACCGCCCCGGTCCGGTGATCGCCGCCACCGATTACGTGCGCGTGTTCGCCGACCAGATCCGTGCTTTCGTGCCAGGCCACTACACGGTGCTGGGCACCGACGGTTTCGGGCGCTCGGATACCCGCGCCAACCTGCGCCGCCATTTCGAGGTGGACCGTTTCCACATCGCGCACGCCGCGATCGCGGCACTGGCCGAGCAGGGCGAGATGAACGCCAAGGATGTGGCGCGTGCGATCAAGGTCTTCGGCATTGATCCGGAACGTCAGGATCCGGCGCTGGCCTGAGCCGGCACTTGTCCGGTCCACGTCGGGGTTCCCGGCCGCGATGGAATATCGCGGCCGGATCGTCAGCGCCATCGGAGGCGCGATGTGATCGCCCGGTCTGATCCTGCAACGCGGCGCCGGTGGCGGTGAAGCTGTTGTCGCGCCTGCGTGCCGGGTGGGCACAACTGGCGCCGGGCGAATTCGCCATCGGCGCGGCGCGCTGTCCGTTCTGCGGGCCGTCGCTGTTCGTGCGTTTGAATCACACTGAATCCGGCTTGCGCTGTGTGCGTTGCGCGGCCAGCAGCGTGCACCTGTCCATCGGCCTGGCCGTGGCCCAGACGCTGCCGGATCTGTCGGAGCGGGATGTCTGCGAGCTTTCCGCCGCCGGGCCATACGTCGCGCATCTGCGTCGTCGTGCCCGCAGCGCGGCGTTCTCCGAATACCACCCCGAGGTGGCGCCCGGCACGACATGGCAAGGCGTGCGCTGCGAGGACGTGCAGGCGCTGACCTGGCCGGATGCCGGTTTCGATCTGGTGACCCATACCGAAGTGTTCGAGCATGTGCCCGACGATGAGCGCGGCTTTGCCGAACTGCGCCGCGTGCTGCGTCCGGGCGGCCGGATGCTGTTCACCGTGCCGCTGTCGGATGCCGAACACACGGTGGAGCGTGCGCGGCTGGTCGGCGGAAAGATCGAACACCTGCTGCCGCCGGAATATCACGTCGATCCGTTCAAGGGCGATGCGCCGGTGCTGGTGTTCCGCGACTACGGGCGCGACATCGTGCAGCGCCTGCAACAGGCGGGATTCGACGAAGTGCGGATCATGCGGCCGGCGTTTGCGCTGGATTGGGCGCCGCTGCGGCATGTCGTCAGCGCGCGTGCGGTCTGAGCGGAACCGCATCCGCGCCGGCTGCGGAAAACTGCTGCGGGTGTAGGCTTGTGCTGTTGTCTGCCGGCGGTGGCGACACGCGACGCGATCCTGATGCCTTCGGGGGCAATACTCCGGGTGGCGTGGCGGCGGTACGATCCGCTGGTTGCATCCATTCCCGACTGGAGACTGTCATGAAACCGACCCTGCTTGCCGCCGCCCTTGCCCTGCCGCTGATGTTGGGCGCCTGTGGTCCTGCGTCCGAACCCGCGCCACCGCCGCCGCCGCCGGCACCTGAAGCACCGCCGCCGCCTCCACCGCCGCCCGTGGCAGCACAGCCGGCCGTGGTGGAATCCAGCGCCACCGCCGTGCTGGCCCCGACCGAAGGCAATGCCGCCAACGGCACTCTGACACTGACACCCGAGGCTGATGGGGTGCGCATCAGCGGCACGCTGGAAGGCGTGCCTTCCGGCGGCACGCATGGATTTCATATCCATGAAACCGGTGATTGCAGCGCGCCGGATGCCTCCAGCGCCGGCCCGCATTTCAATCCAACCGAAGCGCCGCACGGCCATCCGGGCCACGGCGAGCATCACGCCGGCGACATGCCGAACCTGGTGGCCGACGACGAAGGCAGGATTGCCGTCGATCAGCTGGTGCCCGGCGTCAGCCTCGGTGGTGACGCCGGCCATGACGTGATCGGCCGTGCCGTGGTGCTGCATGCCAATGCCGACGACTATGCCTCGCAGCCGGCCGGCGATTCCGGCCCGCGCATCGCCTGCGGCGTGATCCACCTGCTGGATTGATCGTTGCCGCCCGATCATCCCCGCCGCCGTGGGGATGATCGGGATGCTGCGGTTGCAGCCATCGCATCGCCGCGCGCAGCCGATGGCGTGCTTCTGCCAGAATCGCCGGCATGGATCTGCCCGCACCCCTGAACGAGTTGCTGCATGCCCGGCTGGAGCAGCTGGCGGCGCTGGCACCCGAGGCTGTGGCTGCCGCGCCGGCCGCACCGCTGCATCGTCTGCTGATCGCCAGCGACTACGCCTTCGAACAACTTTGCCGAGAACCCGGCCGCATCGCGACGCTTGAGCGGCGCGGCACCGGCCTCCAATTGCCGCCGGAAGACCAGGCCGGCTGGCCGGCACGGCTGCGGCGCTACCGGCACGATGAAAGCCTGCGGCTGGCCTACCGCGATGTGAACGGCATCGACACCCTGGAAGACACTCTCGCGGGTACTTCGCAACTGGCCGAGCGTTGTCTGGCCGGTGCGCTGGAAGCGGTGCAGGGCGCGCTCGAAGCCCAGCACGGCGTGCCACGCAATGGCGCCGGTGTGGCGCAGCGCATGGTGGTGTTCGGGCTCGGCAAACTGGGTGGCGCCGAGCTGAACTTTTCCTCCGATATCGATCTGGTGTTCGCCTATCCCGAGGCCGGCCAGTGCGATGGCGCGCGGGCGCTGGACAATGGCGACTTCTTCCAGCGTCTGGGCCAGCGCCTGATCCAGTTGCTGGCCGATGTCGATGCGCAGGGCATGGTCTACCGCGTGGACATGCGGCTGCGTCCGTTCGGCCAGGTCGGGCGGCTGGCGTTGTCGTTCGCGGCGATGGAACAGTATTTCCAGCGCGAAGGCCGCGACTGGGAGCGCTATGCCTGGATCAAGGCGCGCCCGGTGGCCGGCGATCTGGCCCAGGGCGAGCGTTTCCTGACGATGCTGCGGCCCTTCATCTATCGCCGCTATCTGGACTTCGGTGCATTCGAGGGCCTGCGCGAGATGAAGGGCATGATCGAGGCCGAAGTGCAGCGCCGTGCGCTGGATGCACACCTGAAGCTGGGCCGGGGCGGCATCCGCGAGATCGAATTCATCGTGCAGTTGCAGCAGCTGATCCGTGGCGGGCGCGAACCGGCACTGCGTGCGCGCGGGCTGATCCCGGCGCTGGCGCGGCTGCGTGACGCCGGCCATGTCCCGGACCGCAGTGCCGAACTGCTGCTGTCCGCCTACCGTTTTTTACGGCGGCTGGAAAACCGCGTGCAGATGCTGCGCGAGGAACAGACCCACAGCCTGCCGGAAAATGCGCTGGACCGCGCCCGCCTCGCCTTCGGCATGGATTTTGCCGACTGGCCGGCACTGGAGCAGGCGCTGGCGCAACATCGCGAACATGTGGCGAACGAGTTTTCGCGCGTGTTCCAGGCGCGCCAGACGCAGGCTGCCACGCGTGCTTCACCGCTGCGCCAGGCGCTGGCCGAAGTCTGGCGCGACCCCTCCGATGTGCGCGCCGGAGAGCGCCTGGCTGACGCCGGATTTTCCGCCGCGACGACCTTGTTGCAGCAGCTGCAACAGTTCCGCGAGCAGCCGGCGCTGGCCACGGTGTCGGCGCGCGCACGGGCGCGGGTGGAGCGGGTATTGCCGGCGCTGCTGGCCGCCGCCGCTGAAAGCCGCGCCCCGGATCAAGCGGCGCGGCATGGTCTGGCGCTGGTGCAGGCGGTGTTGCGCCGTTCCAGCTATCTGGCGCTGCTGGATGAACAGCCGGCGGCGCTGGCGCGATTGGTGGAAGTGATGGCCGGCAGCCGCTGGATGGCCGAACGCCTGTGCGCGCATCCGCTGCTGCTCGACGACCTGCTCGATGGCCGCGCCGATGCACAGCCGCCCACCCGCGCCGAAGTCGGTCAGGCGCTGGCGCAGGTGCTGGCGCATCTGCCGTCCGATGATCCGGAGGCACGCATCCATGCGCTCAATGAATTCCGCCAGAGTTTCGTTTTCCGGGTGGCACGCGCCAGCCTGATCGACCAGCAGCCGGCCGAGGAAAGTGCACGCCAGCTGGCCTTCGTGGCCGAAGCGGTGATCGGTGCGGTATTGCCAATGGCGATTGAGGATCTGGCCGCGCAGCACGGCCGTCTGCCGCGTGGTGGTCTGGCGGTGATCGCCTACGGCAGTTTCGGCGGCAAGGAGCTGGGCTTCGGTTCGGATCTGGATCTGGTGTTCCTCTACGACGGCGCCGATTCTTCGCCTGAAACCGACGGCGCGCGGCCGCTGGAAGCGGTGCGCTACTACACCCGGCTGGTGCAGAAGCTGATCGCGATGCTGGCGATGCCGACCGCGGCCGGGCGCCTGTACGAGGTCGACCTGCGGTTGCGTCCGGACGGCGCCAAGGGGCTGCTGGTATCGAGTCTGGAAAGTTTCTCCGCCTACCAGCGTGATCGTGCCTGGACCTGGGAACAGCAGGCGCTGGTGCGGGCCCGCGCCGTGGCCGGCGATGAACGGGTGGCGCAGGCGTTCGCGCAGGTACGTGCGCAGGTGTTGGGCATGACGCGAGAACCGGCGCAACTGGCCGCCGATGTGGTCGCGATGCGGCAGCGCATGCGCAGCGAACTGGACCGCTCCACGCCGGGCATGTTCGACCTGAAACAGGGCGAGGGCGGTCTGGTGGATCTGGAATTCCTGCTGCAAGGCGGCGTGCTGCTGCATGCCGCGCACGCGCAGCAGGTGCTGGCCACCACCCGCACGCCGGAGTTGATCGCTGCGCTGACCGACTGCGGTTTTTTCGATCAGGTCCGTGCCGGCCAGTTGCAGCGCGCTCACCAGGTGCTGTTGCAACGCGCGCTGGCCTGCACCCTGGATGGCAGGGTGCGACAGGTGCCCGAGGACGAGGCGCTGGCCCAGGCCCGCGCGACGGTGCGCAGTGCATGGCGGGACTGTCTGCGGCACAACACCGATGCGGAGAGCGGCTGATGCGCGTGCTGGTATTCGGGGCCAGTGGCCAGATCGGACATTTCCTGCTGCCGCTGCTGTGCGAAGCACAGGTCGAGGTCGAAGCGGTCACGCGCCAGGCTCGCGCGCCGATGCCCGGCGTCGTCTGGACCCGGATGGACCTGTATGGCAGCGGTGATGTGGCGCAGGCGCCGGACGTGGTGTTCAGTGCCGGGCCGCTGGACGGCCTGCTGGCCTGGCTGTCACGGACCCGGCACCGGCCCGGGCGTGTGATCGCCTTCAGTTCCACCAGCGCCGATACCAAGCAGGACTCGCCGGACCGGGCCGAACGGGTGCTGGCCGCGCAGTTGCGCCGCAGCGAGGAAGCGCTGGTCACGTACTGCGATGCACGCGGCATCGGCTGGACGATCCTGCGCCCGACCCTGGTCTGGGGCTGCGGCATGGATCAGAACCTGAGCCGGATCGCGGCACTGGCGCGGCGCTGGCGGGTGCTGCCGTTGCCGCGTGATGCACACGGCCTGCGCCAGCCGGTGCACGCGCAGGATCTGGCGATCTGCGCGTGGCGCGCGGCCGGCACCGATCAAAGCCTGGGACGGCGCTACGACCTGCCTGGAGGCGAGCAGGTTTCCTATACCGAAATGGTGCATCGCACCGTGGGCTGTCTGGAACCGCGCGGCTATCTGCTCCGGCTCCCGGCCTGGTTGTTCCGGAGCACCGCGCTGGCGGTGTCGCGGCTTGGCATGATGTCCGGTCTGACCAGTGGAATGCTGGAAAGACTGCGACAGGACCTGGTCTTCTCCGGGGCCGAGGCGGAACGTGACCTGGACTGGTCGCCACGCCCGTTCCAGCCGCAGGCGATGCACTTCCAGCCGCCAGTTACCGACATGACTGCTGCGATGCAGCACGGAACGGACGCTTCCACCATACGCCGCAGCATTGCTAAGCGATAAAAGCGCTCCCTATGATAGCCGAGCGTTGCGCTCACTCCGGTTGCCGAAGGAATACATGACCATGCAGTCCAGGATCACTCTCACCTTGGCGCTGTCCACGCTGCTGCTTGCAGCCTGTGGCGGCTCCAGCAACAGCGACCGCGCCGTACCCACGGCACCGTCGAACAACAACGATGGATCGCCGGTCACCGGCGTGCTGACGGCACGGTTCGATCCGACCAATTCAGTGGTGCCGTTGCCCAACAACCTGCTGTTGTCGGGCACCACCGATCTGACCTTGAACCCGCCGGTCGCCGATCCGAACAACTACGCCGATCCGACCGTGGCGATCAGCACGCTGGACGGCTGGAGCACGACCGGGCCGATGTCGACCAGCTTCAATGCGCCGCCGGATGCCAGCTCGATCGTTCCGGGGCAGAGCGTGCGCATCTTCGAAGTCTCGCTGACCGGCCCGGGTGGGGGCACGACCGGTATCAACCGCGAACTGGCCGGTGGCACCGAATTCGTCACCGCGCTGGCGCCCAGTGATGCCAGCGGCAAGACCCTGGCGATCATCCCGACCCGCCCGCTGCAGCAGCTGACCTCGTACCTGGTGGTGCTGACTGACGGCATCCGCGATGCGCGCGGCAATGACGCCACCGCCGATCAGGCCTATCACCTGGCCAAGCGTCCTTCGCCACTGTGCGTGAATGGCACCAGCACCGAGCCGCTGCTGCCGGCCGCCACCGCCTGTGCGCTGGAGCCGCTGCGCCAGCTGACCAATTCGCATCTGGCCGTGGCCGGTGCCGCCGGCATCGACCGTGATTCGGTCGTGCTCAGCTGGGTCTTCACCACGCAGAGCATCACCCCGGTGATGCAGGCGGTGCGCTCGGTCACCCAGCCCGGCGCCGCGCGCCTGGTCAACAGCGGCCAGACCATCGCGGTGGCCGGCCTGCCGCCGATTGCCGATATCCACATCGGCACGCTGACCGTTCCGTACTACCTGACCGCGCCCAGCGCGGAAAACCCGACCGGCCCGCTGACCGGTTTCTGGAAGGCCGCGCCGGGTGCCTACGTGCCGCCGTTCGACGCCGCCGGACTGGACCCGCGTTCGACCAACCTGACCTTCGCCAATCCGTTCCCGGTGAAGACCAGCGACGTGACGATTCCGGTGCTGGCGACGATCCCGAATGCCGCTTCGGGCCAAACCAAACCTGCTACCGGCTGGCCGGTGGTGATCTTCCAGCATGGCATCACCGGCAACCGCAGCCATGCGCTGGCGGTGTCGGCGACGCTGGCTGCGCAGGGTTTCGCGGTGGTCGCGATCGATCTGCCGCTGCATGGCCTGCCGCCGGACAACGCGCTGGCGATCGGCAATACCCCGTTGGGCGCGATCGCGTCCGAGCGCACCTTCAATGTCGACTACACCAACAACGAAACCGGCGCGCCCGGCCCGGATGGTGTACCGGACAGCTCCGGTGCGCACTTCATCAACCTCAGTTCGCTGCTGACCTCGCGCGACAACCTGCGCCAGGCAGTGGCCGATCTGTTCGTGTTGAGCGCCACGATCCCGTCGCTGGATATCGATGGCAACGGCGTGGGTGATTTCGATTCCTCGCGCATCCAGTTTGTCGGCCTGTCGCTGGGTGCGATGGCCGGTACCCCGTTCCTTGCGCTGGAGCCGACCGTCAATGTCGGCCTGCTGTCGGCACCCGGTGGCGGCATCGCGCGCCTGCTGGATGGCTCGCCCACGTTTGGTCCGCGCATCCGCGCCGGTCTGGCCGCGTCCGGGGTCCAGGCCGGTACGCCGACCTATGACAGCTTCATGGGCGCAACCCAGCAGGTGATCGATTCGATCGATCCGGTCAACTACGGATTCATCACCGCGCAGAACGCGATCCTGCTGCACGAAGTGGTGGGCGGCGGTGACAACCCGTCTGATCAGGTGGTGCCCAATGCCGTGGCCGGTGCGCCGCTGTCCGGTACCGAACCGCTGATCCGTGCGATGGGCCTGGCGCCGATCACCGGGACCACGCAGTCGGCCAACGGCATCCGTGGCGTGACCCGCTTCACCGCCGGTGAACATGCCTCGCTGATCAACCCGACGGCGCCGGCTGTCACCGCCGAAATGCAGGGTCAGATGGCCAGCCTGCTGCTGACCACCGGCACCGTGGTGCAGGTCAACGACACCTCCGTCATTCGCGCCGAGTAAGCCAGGAGCACTAACGATGATTGCGAACATGAAAACCTTCCGCGCCGCGCGCGCCCCGTTGGCGCTGGCCGTGGCTGGCGTGATCGCGGCGACGGTGTCCAGCCCTGTACTGGCGTTCGATTTCTCGCGCGGAGAATTGTACGGCTCGCTCGACACCACGGTTTCCTTCGGCGCCTCCTGGCGCGCACAGGATCCGGCCGACGATCTGCTGGCCAAGGCCTATCTGAACCCGGCGATCGTGGCGCAGATCAGCGCGCTCACCGCCGAAGGCCGCTATATGGAGGCGCAGCAACTGCAACTGGCCGCGCCCGGCCGTTTCTCCGGCAACCGTGACGATGGCAACGTCAAGTACGACAAGGGCGACGTGATCTCCAACGCGTTCAAGATCACCTCGGAGCTGTCGCTGAACTGGCGCAACTCCGGTGCGTTCGCGCGTGCCACCTATTTCTACGACTTCGAGAACGCCGACCGCAACGATCTGAGCAGCGATGCCAAGGACCTGATCGGCAAGCGTTTCCGTCTGCTGGATTCGTTCGTGTTCCACAACTTCAGCTACGGCGAGTCCGGTACCGGCGCCGTGCGTCTGGGCCGCCAGGTCGTCAGCTGGGGTGAGAGCACCTTCATCCAGAATGGCATCAACGTCATCAACCCGTTCGACCTGTCCGCGCTGCGCGTGGCCGGTGCCGAGCTGAAGGAAGCCTTCCTGCCGGTGGATTCGCTCTGGGCCTCGTTCTCGCTGACCGAAAACCTGTCGCTGGAAGCGCTGTACCTGTTCGAGTTCGAGGAGGTGGAAATCGACGCCTCCGGCACGTACTTCTCGGCCAACGATTTCGCCGCGCCCGGCGGCAACTACGTGATGCTGAACTTCGGCACGGTGCCGCAGCCGGTCAACAATCCCGATCTGTTCTATGACGTGTGCTACGCCGGCCCGGCCGGTTATGCCGCCAGCGATACCGGCCTGCCGCCAGCGCTGGTGGGTGCCGGCTGTTCGGCCGCGTTCCCGCGCAGCCCCAACAACAACGCCAAGGACAGCGGCCAGTACGGCCTGGCGCTGCGCTACTACGCCGACTTCTGGAACGGTGTGGAATTCGGCCTGTACTACCTGAAGTACCACAGCCGCATTCCGGTGATCTCCGGCATCGCGGTCACCGATACCTCGCCCAGTTCCGGCAGCTACTTCCTGGAATATCCGGAAGACATCGACCTGATCGGCCTGTCCTGGAACACCTCGCTGCCGGGCGGCATCGCCTTCCAGGGCGAGATCAGCTACCGCGACAACATGCCGCTTCAGATCGACGACGTTGAACTGCTGTTCGCCGGCCTGTCGCCGCTCAATGCGGTGCTGCCGCAGCCGGCGCTGCATTTCTCCAGCCAGCTGGGCAACTACGGCCCGGGTGAATACGTGCAGGGTTGGGACCGCCACGAAGTCAGCCAGATCCAGTCCACCTTCACCAAGATGATCGGCCCTGGCAATTTCCTGGGTGCCGACCAGATCGCACTGGTGGGCGAAATCGGCGCCACCAAGGTCTGGGACCTGCCCGATCCCTCGGTGCTGCGCTATGAAGGTGAAGGCACCGATACCGGTGGCGGCTACGCGATCGATTCGGGTTACCTGCGCAATCCGTCGACCCAGGTCGGTGGTTTCGCCACTTCGTTCAGCTGGGGCTACCGCGTCGCGGCACGTGCCGAATACGCCGGCGCGCTCGGCGGCTCGATCAATCTGGCACCGCGCATCGCGTTCAACCATGACGTGAACGGCACCACCCCCGGACCCGGCGGCAATTTCCTGGAGGGCCGCAAGTCCGGTACCTTGGGTGTGGAAGCCAACTACATGAACCGCTGGTCGCTGGATCTGAGCTACACGATCTTCACCGGCGGCAAGCCCTACAACCAGATCCACGACCGCGATTTCTATTCGCTCGTGGCCAAGTACTCGTTCTGACGCAGTCAAGGAGCACTACATGATTTCCCGCAACCAAACGACCTTGGCTGTACTGATCGGACTGGCCCTGGGGGCCGGCCCGGCGATGGCAGCCGTCAGCGCCGAACAGGCCGCCCGGCTCGGCAAGGAGCTGACCGCGGTGGGCGCCACCGCCGCCGGCAACGCCGAAGGCACGATCCCGGCCTGGGAAGGCGGCATCACCACGCCGCCGTCCGGCTACAGCCAGGGCATGTTCCATCCGGATCCGTTCGCATCCGATGCGGTCAAGTTCGCCATCACGCCGGACAACTACCGCGAGCACGCCGACAAGCTGACCGAAGGCCAGAAGGCGATGTTCGCGCGTTATCCGACCTTCCGGATGGACATCTACCCGACCCGCCGCTCGGCTTCGTTCCCGCAGCGCACCTACGAATACACGATCAAGAATGCCACCACGGCCAAGCTGACCGATGACCAGGACGGCGTGCTCGACGCCGCCGAGGGCATCCCGTTCCCGATTCCGCAGAACGGTGCCGAGGTCATCTGGAACCACAAGATGAAGTACAAGGGCGTCAGCGCGGCGCGCTGGACCAATCTTGCACCGGTGACCGCCAACGGCCAGTACAACCTGGTGAAGATCCGCGAGGAGTTCATGGGCCTGTACTACAAGCCCGGCAACACCATCGACGACATCAACAACATCCTGCTGTACTTCTACCAGTCGGTGGAAGCGCCGGCGCGTCTGGCCGGCCAGGTGCTGCTGGTGCACGAAAGCCTCAACCAGTCGGTGCAGCCGCGCAAGGCGTGGGTCTACAACCCCGGCCAGCGTCGCGTGCGACTGGCGCCGAACGTGGCCTATGACAACCCAGGCACCGCGGCCGATGGCCTGCGCACTTCGGACATGACCGACATGTTCAACGGCTCGCACGACCGCTACGACTTCAAGCTGGTGGGCAAGCAGGAAATGTACGTGCCGTACAACTCCTACAAGGCGCACAGCGACAAGTCGCGTGTGTCGGACATGATCAAGCCCGGCCATATCGATCCGGACTATCTGCGCTATGAGCTGCACCGCGTCTGGGTGGTCGAGGCCACGCTCAAGCCGGGCAAGCGTCATATCAATCCGCGCCGCACCTTCTATGTCGACGAGGACAGCTGGCAGATCCTGATCATGGACCACTACAACGCCCAGGGCGAGGTCTGGCGCTATTCCGAAGCGCCGTCGATCAACTACTACGAGGTGCCGGTGTTCTGGACCACGATGGAGAACCACCACGATCTCCAGTCCGGCCGCTATCTGGCCACCGGCGTGGACAACCAGGACACGCCGCCGGACTACTCGTACCAGTCCTCGCTGGAAAACTACACCCCGCAGGCCCTGCGTACCCGCGGCGTACGTTGATCCTGGCAGGCAGGTGATTTCCCGTCAGCCGCGACCGCAAGGCGCGGCTGACGGTCTTTCCAGCAACATGAAATCGTCGCCGCGTAGCGCTTGCCGGATCCATGCAAGGCGCGGCAACATGCGATGAAACGCACCGATACTGTGGTGCGGCGATATCCAAGGGGAGGACGATCCATGCATTCCAATGCGATTGTGCGTCGCAAGGCCGCCGTGTTTTTCCTGGCCGCCGCCACCGCGTTGCCGGTGCTGGCGCAGCAGGCGCCGGCGCCGGATGCATCGGTGCAGTACAGCGAAGTGCTGCCGCTGGTGCCCCGGCAGAGCCTGATTCTGGGCCTGACTGAAGCGGCTTCGCGCGCGGTCGCCGTGGGCGAACGTGGCCATGTGCTGGTATCGGAAAGCCGCAGCGACTGGCGCCAGGTGGAGCAGGTGCCCACCCGCGCCACATTGACTGCGGTCGATGCGGTCGGCGATTCCGTCTGGGCGGTCGGTCACGACGGCACCATCATCGCCAGCCGTGATGGCGGCCTGAGCTGGACCCTGCAACGCAGCGATGTGCTGGACACCAGCCCGGATGCGGTGTTCGACCCGCACCAGGGCGTGCCGCTGCTGGACGTGCTGATGCTCGATGCGCAGCGCGGTTTCGCGATAGGCGCCTATGCGCTGCTGCTGCGCACCGACGATGGCGGAGCCAACTGGCGGTTCGTGTCGACCGAGGGCGTGCTGGCGGAAGATGATGCCGACGAATCCGCCTTCGATGACGAGGACATCGGTGACGACGACAGCTGGGCCCTGTCGGACGAAGACCTGATGCTGGATGAAGAATCCGAACCACATTTCAATGCCATCACCCGCACCGGCTCCGGAGCACTGGTGATCGTCGGCGAGCGCGGCGCGGCCTACCGCTCGCGCGACGGCGGCAGCAGCTGGGAACGCCTGCAACTGCCTTACGGCGGCTCGATGTTCGGGGTGATCGGTTATGAGGGCGACCATGTGGTCACCTTCGGCATGCGCGGCAACATCTACGAAAGTCATGATCTGGGCGACAGCTGGAACCAGATCGATGCCGATACCGATCTGAGCCTGATGGGCGGTGCCGGCTTCGGCGACGGTGGATTTGCGCTGGTCGGCGCCAACGGCATCGTGGTCACGCGCAGCGCCAGCGATGCGCCGCCGAAGGTGCAGATCCATACCAATGCCAACCAGGAAACACCGGTGCTGGCCGGCGTCATCGTGCGCCCGAATCGCAGTCTGATGGTGTCCGGCGACAAGGGCGTCGACCAGTTCACGCCACGCAACCAGTAAACGGGGGAAACAATCATGGCGCATGGCGGCAATGTCGAAGCCGGACCCATCACACGGGCTCTGGAAAAGCTGATTTTTGGAGCCCGTCCGGTGGTGCTGGTGCTGTTCGCGGCGATCACCGTGATCGCGCTGGTGCTGGCCAGCCAGCTGCGGGTGGATGCCGGCTTCAAGAAGCAGATTCCACTCGAACACGAGTACATGCAGACCTTCCTCGATTACGAGGCGGATTTCGGCGGTGCCAACCGCGTGCTGGTGGCGCTGATGGCGCGCGACGGGGAAATGTTCGAGCCGGGCTTCTTCACCGCGCTGGAAGGCCTGACCTCCGACGTGATGGCGATCGAGGCCACCGACAACGCGCGGGTGCGCTCGCTGTTCACCCCGAATGTGCGCTTCGTGGAAGTGGTCGAGGACGGTTTTGCCGGCGGCAACGTGATTCCGTCCGAATTTTCCGCCAGCCATGCCAGCGAAGAGGATTTTGAAACCATCCGCGGCAACATCGTCAAGGCAGGCATTGTCGGCCGGCTGGTGGCCAAGGACTGGTCCGGGGCGATGATCTGGGCCGATCTGGTGCCCGAAACCGATACCAACAAGCTCGATTACCAGGCTATCGCCGACCAGTTCGAGGCACTGCGCGGTACCTATGAGGCGCAAGGCTACGATGTGCACATCATCGGTTTTGCCAAGATGGTGGGCGACATCAGTGACGGCGCGCGCTCGGTGATCGTGTTCTTCTTCCTGACCATCGCCTTCACCTGGCTGCTGCTGTTCCTGTATTCGACCTCGGCCAAGCTCGCCAGCCTGACCGTGTTCGCCTCGCTGGTCGCCGTGGTCTGGATGCTGGGCGCGCTGCGCCTGATGGGCTTCGGCATCGATCCGATGAACATGCTGACCCCGTTCCTGATCTTCGCGATTGCGGTCAGCCACGGCGAGCAGATGATCAACCGCTTCCGCGGCGAACTGTTCTTCGGCGGGCTGGAAGACGGCACCGTGGATGAACTGCGCGCGCGCAAGGGCGTGGACCCGCTGACCGCCGCGAAGCTGTCGTTCCGGATGCTGCTGGTGCCCGGCTCGGTGGCGCTGATCGCCGGCTGCATCGGCTTTGCCACGATCCTGATGATCCCGATCCGGATCATCTTCGAGCTGGCGATCACCGCCACCGTTGGCGTGGCGCTGACGATCCTGACCAACCTCGTGCTGCTGCCGGTGCTGCTGTCCTACACCCGGCTGCGCAACATGGAACGCAAGCGCGAATACCGCCTGCGCCAGTTGACCCGCTTTGACCGCATCTGGGCCGCGCTGACCCGCTTCAGCAAGCCGTTGCCAGCCGCGATCCTGATCCTGATCGGCTTCACCACCTGGTGGTTCGCCGAACAGCACGGCGACAAGGTGATGATCGGCGATGCGCAGGAAGGCGTGGCCGAGCTGCGCCCGGAAGCGCGCTACAACCAGGACGCGCGCGCCATCACCGAGAAATTCGCGCTCGGCGTGGACATCCTCAACGTCATCGCCGAGGCGCGCCCGGATGCCTGCACGCTGAGTTATCCGACGATGGAACTGATCGACCGTTTCGCCTGGCATCTGGCCAATGTGCCGGGCGTGCAGCAGGTCATCACGCTGCCGATGGCGGCCAAGATCGTCAACGCCGGCTGGAATGACGGCGCGATCAAATGGCGCGTGCTGCCGCGCGACGCCGACTCGCTGCGCCTGGCCACGCAGGGTTTTGAAACCGACTCGGGCCTGCTCAACGCGGACTGCTCGGCGATGCCGATCACCGCATTCCTGGCTGACCACCGGGCAGAAACGATCGACCGGGTGATCGACGCGGTGAAGCAGTTCCGCGAGGAAAACAATGCCTGGCATGAAGGCGTGAACCTGCGCGAGCAACTGGCCGAACAGGCGCGCGAGGCCGAAATGAACGGCGAGGACCTGCAGTCCGACGCCGTCAACCTGCGCCTTGCCACCGGCAACATCGGCGTGGCCGCAGCCACCAACGACACCGTGCGCGCGGTGGAATCGCGCATGCTGCTGTTCCTGTACGCGGCGGTGTTCCTGATGTGCCTGATCAGCTTCCGCAACCCGCTGGCGGCGCTGTGCATCGTGCTGCCACTGGTGCTGGTGACCGAACTGGGCCACTCGCTGATGGTGGAACTGGACATCGGCATGAAGGTCAACACCCTGACCGTGGTGGCGCTGGGCGTGGGCATCGGCGTGGACTACGCGATCTATATATTCGCCCGCATGCGTGAATCACTGCGCGCCGGCAAGACCGTCTCCGAGTCCTACTTCATCGCCTTGAAAACCACCGGCATCGCGATCTTCTACACCGCACTGACACTGGCCGTCGGCGTGGCGATGTGGATCTTCTCGGATCTGAAGTTCCAGGCCGATATGGGCGTGATGCTGACCTTCATGTTCGTGGTGAACATGATCGCCGCCATCATCTTCCTGCCGGCCCTGTGCCGCTGGCTGCTGCGCCCGGGAGAAAAGGACACCTTCAAGCCGCAGCTGTGAAGACCTGCCTACCACTATTCGGCGGGGAGAACGACGCCCACAACATGCAGGATGGAGAGTCTGCAACCTGCCATGGGTGGGCCGACTTGAGCTTCCTTGCTGACGGGGGTAGGCTGACCACTCAACGGCTTTGTCGAGCTGGTTCAAATCAATTGAGGAGGCTAGGTATGAGGTATTCGTTCATCGCGGCGCTCCTGGGGATGGCTGTTGCTGGCAACGCGACCGCGGCGGATATCAGGTTCCTGTCCGAGGGGGAATCGGGAGATTCACGGGTTGTGACCATCCATGCCGACGGCGCTTTGACGGCCGACGCAAGCTATGGCCCGTTTTCATCGAAAACCAGCATCAGCTTCGATGAGAAGCACATCACCATTACCGAAACCAGTGACGGTATCGTGAACACATCGGTGATCGACGTTGATTTTTCTCTCAACACTGATCAGGACCGGTTTGTAGCTGATTATCGAGGGGTGCTGAATACGTCGAAGACTCACGAGAGTGCACGGAAAGTCTTTGTGTACGGCGAAAACATTAAAGCATCAAATGCTTGTCAGGATGAACTGGATGACCTGCTGAGTGCGGCCGATTCACTCTTGTCTGCGTGTAGTCCAGGGGGTGGGGGATTAATCGGTTCGATCGCTTGTATAGATGCTCGGGCTAATTATGTAAACGCGCGAGATCGATATAGGAGGTGCGTTGGTCCGGAGGAAGATCAGACTGGTCCTCTTTAAGCTTTCCGACGTGGTCACGCTGTAATCTGAGGCTGGCTCGAAAGGGTCGGCCTCGGCTAAAGCAGCCAAAATGAATTGCCATGTCGAGTCTTGTAGGCACTGAAGGCTCTCAAATCTCTGCCGGCTCCGGCAATTTCCGTGCGCGTGTTCTGGCGCGCAGTGCGATGAAGAACACGCCGCCCAGCACCATCGCGCCGCCGATGTAGAGGCGTGGGCCGGGGCGGTCGCCCCAGAAGGCGATGCCCAGCGCCACCGCGAACACCGGGGTCAGCAGCAGATAGGGCGTCAGCGTGGAAACTGGATGGCGCTGCACCAGCCAGTAGAACAGGCTGTGGCCCAGCACCGAGGCCGCCAGCGCGGCCCAGGCCACGCCCAGCCATGCCATCGGCGACGCCTGCGTGATCGCCAGCCAATGGTTCTGTTCGGACAGCAAGCTCCAGGCCAGCAACGGCCCCACCGCGATCAGCGCCACCCAGCCCTGCATGCCGATCGGGTGCATCCCGGTCAGGCCACGCATCGTCACCGTGCCCACGGCCAGTGAAAACGCCGACAGCAGCATCAGCATCAGCGCGAATGGAGCATCCAGCACGATTGGATCAAAGCCCAGCACCAGCACCCCGGCAAAGCTGACGCTGACCCCGGTCCAGGTGCGCCAGCCGATCTTCTCGCGCAGAAACAGCACCGCCAGCACCGTGGTCATCGGGATGTAGCTTTGCAGCACGATCGCCGGCGAGGCCAGGTTGCCGGCTTCCTTCAGTGCCCAGAAATTCAGCCCGAAATGCAGCGCGCCATTGCACAGCGCCACCACCGCCAATCGCGGCCATTGCGCACATGTGGGCCAGCGCATCCACGGCAACAACAGCAGGATCAGCGGCAGCAGGCGCAAGGCGGCAAACAACAGCGGCGGCAGTTCGCGCAGCGAGATCGCCGAGGTCAGGAAGTTGATTGCCCAGACCACGCAGATGGTCAGGATCAACAGCAGGTGGAGGCGGGGCATGGGTGTGGATTCCTGCCACTCCGCCACGGGCGTGGACGGAGCCGGGGTTGTCGTTGTGTGGCCATCCGGGAGGGCGACGGGTATGCAGCAGCGAAAGGATGGATTCCGCTGGTGATGAAAGGCCGGTAGTGATCGCGCCGATGTCCTTTCCGCCTGCCGTTCGGGGGCGGAACGGGTGGTGAAGTATCGGAACCGGTCAGCCTGGCACGTCGGCGGTCAGGCGTCGCAACGCCTCGGCATAACGCTCCACGGTGCCGGCGATCACCGCGACCGGCAGGGTCGGGCCGGGGGCGGTCTTGTCCCAGTCCAGCGTTTCCAGATAGTCGCGCACGAACTGCTTGTCGTAGCTGGGCGGGCTGCTGCCGACGCGGTATTCGTCGGCCGGCCAGAAGCGCGAGGAATCCGGCGTCAGCATTTCGTCCATGACGTGCAGGCGGTTGTCCTCGTCCAGCCCGAACTCCAGCTTGGTGTCGGCGATCAGGATGCCGCGCTGCGCAGCGTATTCGGCGGCGAAGCGGTAGATCGCCAGCGTCGCGGCGCGCACCTGTTCGGCCAGATCGGGACCGACCAGTTCGATCATCCGGTCGAACGAAATGTTCTCGTCGTGATCGCCGATCGCGGCCTTGGTGGACGGGGTGAAGATCGCTTCGGGCAATTGTTCGGCCTGGCGCAGACCGGCTGGCAGCGAGATGCCGCAGACCGTACCGTTGGCCTGGTAATCCTTCCAGCCCGAGCCGATCAGGTAGCCGCGCGCGATGGCTTCCACCGGCAGCGGCGTCAGGCGCTTCACCACGACGCTGCGCTGCACATAGGGCGTCGGGTCCACGCCGCGCGGCAGCACCTGTTCCACCGGGGTGCCGAGCAGGTGGTTGGGAATCAGGTGGGCGGTGCGCGCGAACCAGAAGTTGGACATCCGGGTCAGCATCTCGCCCTTGCCCGGCACCGGGTCCGGCAGGATCACGTCGAACGCGGAGATGCGGTCGGTGGCGACCATCAGCAGGCTGTTGCCGGGCAGGCCGTAGATGTCGCGCACCTTGCCCTGATGCAGCAGCGGCAGGCCGGGCAGGTGCGAGGTGTGCAGCGTGGTGGACACGGCGGATTCCGGAAGGGCAGGGCGCGATAGTTTAGAGCGGATGCCGCGCCAGCATTGTGAGCAATTGCCGTATGGCCTGGCCGCGATGACTGACGGCGGCCTTTTCCTCGCGCGAAAGTTCGGCCGCGCTGCAACCGATGGCGTCATCGAAGAACACCGGGTCGTAGCCGAAACCGTCCTCGCCGCGCGGCTCGTGCAGGATGCGGCCGTGCCAGCGGCCTTCGCACAATAGCGGGGCCGGGTCGGCGGGATGGCGCAGCAGCGCCAGCGTGCAATGGAAGTGGGCCTGGCGGTGGTCTTCGGGAATCTGTTCCAGCGCGTCGAGCAGTTTCAGGATGTTGGCCTGGGCATCGCCATCGCTGCCGGCGTAGCGTGCCGAATACAGGCCCGGCGCGCCGCCGAGTGCATCCACGCAGAGGCCGGAATCGTCGGCCAGCGCCGGCATTCCGCCCAGCTGCGAGGCGTGGCGCGCTTTCAGCAAGGCGTTTTCGGCAAAGCTCAGGCCGGTTTCCTCGATGTCGGGAATGCCGAGCGCGGCCTGCGGCACCACCTGGATGCCATGCCCGCCGAGCAGTTGCTGGAACTCGGCCAGCTTGCCGGTGTTGTGGCTGGCCAGGATCAGTTTCATGGCTGCAATGCCAGTGCCGCAGCCTGTGCTGCGAACAATTCTTCGGCGCCCTTGCTGGCCAGGTTCAGCAGCAGGTCCAGTTCGTCACGGCGGAAGGCGTGGCCTTCGGCGGTGCCTTGCAACTCGATGAAACCGCCGCCGTCGTTCATCACCACGTTCATGTCGGTATCGCAGTCCGAGTCCTCGGCATAGTCCAGATCCAGCACCGGCACGCCGCGATAGACCCCGACCGATACCGCCGCGACCGAACCGATCACCGGCGACGCGGCGATCTCGCGCCGCTGCACCAGCCAGTTCACCGCATCGCGCAGCGCCACGTAGGCGCCGGTGATCGCGGCGGTGCGGGTGCCGCCATCGGCCTGCAGCACATCGCAATCCAGCGTGATGGTGCGTTCGCCCAGCGCACGGCGATCCACGCAGGCGCGCAACGAACGGCCGATCAGGCGCTGGATTTCCAGCGTGCGCCCGCCCTGTTTGCCGCGCGCGGCCTCGCGGTCGCTGCGGGTATGCGTGGCGCGCGGCAGCATGCCGTATTCGGCCGTGACCCAGCCCTCGCCCTTGCCGCGCAGGAAACCCGGCACGCGGTTCTCGACGCTGGCGGTGCATAGCACCTGGGTATCGCCGAAGCACACCAGCACCGAGCCTTCGGCGTGGCGGGTGTAGTGGCGCTGGATCAGCACCGGGCGCAGCTCGTCGGCGCGCCGGCCGCTGGGACGGGAAATCTCGCTCATGAAGCAGTCCTGCCTGAAAAGCCGGTCATGGTACTCCGCCCGGCGCCTCGGGCAGAGCTACCAGGCGTTGTCATAGCCGAGCCGGCGGGCGCGTTCCAGCAGCGCATCGCGGTCGCGTTCGCGCCGGTTGCGGTCGTTGCTGACGTAGCGCAGCCGCTGTTCGGCGATTTCGCGCGCGGTCTTGCCGGTGTTTTCATCGTCGATTTCGGCGCGCAGTTCGTCGAGCTCCTTCTTCAGTCGCTCCAGCTCCTGCTCCACGCCGTACACATCGCGGCCGTGGTGGTAGGCCGGCATGAACGCGGCTTCGGTATCACGCGGGCACTGGTGCTGGTAGGTCTCGCCCTTGCGGCCCATCGAGAAGGCGCGGGCCGGTACGCAGAATTGCCGCAGTCCGGTGGCATGGCCGGCATGGTAGGCGCGCGCATCCACGCCGAAACCGTGCTTGGCACAGGCCTTGTCGTGGTGCGAGAGGCGTTCGGCGCTGTATCCGTAGCGGCCGTCTTCCAGGCCGATCCGGTGCCAGTCGCCGCGCGCGCAATCGGATTCGCTGAGCGTGGCACAGCCGGCCAATGCCAGCAAAAGCGCCATGCCGGCAAGGTTCCTGATGGATGTCATGCAGGGCATCTCCGTTAAAACCCGGGCCTATCCGGGCATCTTCGGAATAGTGCCAGAGCGCCTGCCGCGATGGCATCGGCCTGCGGATGCGGCGGCCGGTGCGTGGCGGCGGTAAGCTGCGCGGTCTTTCCTTTCGACTGGAACCGTGATGATCCGCAGCATGACCGCCTTCGCCTCGGCCGAGCGCGCCACCGCCTGGGGCACGCTCAGCGCCGAAATGCGCGCCGTGAACCACCGCTACCTGGAGTTTTCGCTGCGCGCGCCCGACGATCTGCGCGGGCTGGAGCCGGTGATCCGCGAGCGCGTGGCCGGCAAGGTCCAGCGTGGCAAGGTGGAAATGTCGCTGCGGCTCAAATCCGCCGCGTCTGATTCCTCGCGCGAACTGGTGCTCAATGCCGAACTGCTCGAGCGCCTGGCGCAGGTCGCGGCACAGCAGGCTGGCCGTTTCCCGAATCTGCAAGTCAACTTCACCGAACTGCTGGCCTGGCCTGGCGTGGTGGAACAGGACACCCCCGATCCGGCTGGTTTGCAGGCCGAAACCCTGGCGCTGATCGACACCACGATCGGCGAATTCTGCGCCGCGCGCGAGCGCGAGGGCGCCAAGCTGGCCGCGGTGTTGCGTGAAAAGCTGGATGGCATCGAAACCGCCTGCGCGCAGGTGCGCCAGTGGCTGCCGGAGATCCGCGCCGGCCTGCGCACCCGGCTGGAAACCCGCTTCGCCGAACTGGCCCCGACGCTGGAGCCGGGCCGGCTGGAGCAGGAATTCGTGCTGTGGCTGCAGAAGCTGGACGTGGACGAAGAACTGGACCGTCTCGCCACCCACATCGCCGAAGCGCGGCGCGTACTCGGCCTGCGCGAAGCGGTCGGCCGCCGCCTGGATTTCCTGATGCAGGAATTCAACCGCGAGGCCAACACCCTGGGCTCCAAATCCGTCGACGCGCGCACCAGCCAGATCGCGGTGGAGCTGAAGGTGCTGATCGAACAGATGCGCGAGCAGGTGCAGAATTTGGAATGAGGCCCGGCGCGGCGTGAAACCGGGCACGCGCGCAGCGGACCCGGTGATGCTCAGGCGCCGGACTGGCGCAGCAGTTTCAGCACCATCGCCACCACGGTGAAGGCGCCGGCCAGCAGCAGACCCCACAGCAGCCATTGCCACGCCGTGGGTGAGCCGTCGGCATCAGGGCGCGGTGCCAGCGCGGCGTTGCCGGCCAGTTCCGCACCGCGTCCCAGTTCGGCCTCGGGCGGCATCCAGCCGTCATCGCCGCGACTGCTGCGCAACTGCGCCAGCACCGCATGCAGCGGCACGTGGCTGCGTTGCGCGCGGGCGCTACCGGCAGCCAGGCGGAACGGCGGCTCGCCCTGGGTCAGCAACGCGAACTGGTCGGGGCGGTAAAGCAGGGTCAGCTGCGGCGCACGCGCCTGCACAGGTTCGGTGCGGACGCGCCACTGGCGGTCGCGTATCAAGCCGGTATCGAAGGCGGCCGAGTCGATCGATCCGGCCCCGGCACCGACGCGGAAGGCATTGCCACGGGCACGCTCGCGCCATGGCAGATCCGCACGCGGCCGGCTTTCGATGATGACGCTGGCGGCGGCATTGCGATCAGCCAATGTCACGGCGACCTGTTCCACCGGGAACGGACCGTCGCTGTGGTAGACATGGCCGTGGCCGCGCGCCTCGGGTTCGCCGTCCAGTGCGATCTGGTGATGCGGCACGTCCGGGGTATCGATCGCGCGTCCGCGTACCGCCAGCACCTTCGCGATGGGCAGTTCGGTCTGGCGGTCGGTACGCAGCAGGCGCAGGTACGGCAGGTGGGTGGGCGCGAATTCGATCCGGCTGCGTTCCAGCTTCAGCCCGCCCTCGTTCAGCGATACCAATGCCTGCTGCGCCACCAGCCGGGTCCAGTTGGACAGGTCGCGGCTGCCGAACACGTCCACGCGGGCATTCAGCGGTGGGCTGCCCGCTTCAAATTCCACCAGCAGCGCGCGCACCGGGGTCTGCATCGCGGACAGGTCCAGCAGCAGGTCCGGGCCGGCGTCGGCGAGTTCCACGCCGGTATCGATGCGTTCCAGCCGGCCGTCGTTGCGCTCGGTCACGATCAGGCGCAGACGTTCACCCGTGTTGCGCGCGCCGACACGCGGGATGCGGAACAGCGGGGCCTCCAGCGGCGGCGGTGGCGCGGCCAGGCGTCCGGCCTGGTCGAGCACGCCTTCCAGCGGCGCCAGCGGCACCGCCTCGCCGGCGGCGTTGAACACCACCAGATCCGACAGATCATCGCGCCACAGCCGCGCGTACACCTCCGGCGCCAGCGTGAAACGCATCATGTCCTGCTCCGCGTCCAGCGCCAGCGGCCATTGCCAGGCGAAGTCGTCGGGCGTCGGCGGCGGGTGGCGCAGTTCCTGCGCCATCGATGGCGCGCCGGACACGGCCAGCAGCAGGATCAGCAGCAGGGATCGGATCATGGAGTGTCCTTTGCCGGTTCATGCCGTGGCGGCGTCGGTGCAATGCGTCCGACCAGCACCAGCAGCCCGCCGACGGCGATGAACGAAACAATGCCGGCCAGATTGCCGACGTATTGCCGGTCCACCAGCACCAGCTTGGCCAGCACCAGGCCCATGCCCAGCGCCCCGGCCAGCCACAGGTTCCAGTGTTGGCGGCGTGAGCCCGATACCCAGGCAATCACGCCGGCGATGCTCCACAGCACCGTCAGCGTCGCCTGCGCGGTGCCGTTGTCCAGGATCTGCGGGCTCCACGGCACGCCGCTGTAATGGTGCACGGCGCGCAGCCCGGCCAGGCTCAGGAACACGAAGCCGGCGATCGCCAGCGGCAGCGGTGCGCCATCCGGCGAGCGCCGCCACAGCCAGTGCCCGGCCACGATCAGACCGATCAGCTGCGCCAGTTCGAGCGGATTGAACAGCGGCACGAACGGCAGCGGTGCGGCATCGCCATCCAGTTGCAGGGACATGAGCCAGGCCAGCACCAGCACGATGCCGGCCGGCACGAACCAGCGCGCTGCATAGCGCGGGAATTGCGCCTGCAACGGGAATGTACCCAGCGCCGGCGCCCGTGCGGTCAGCAGCAGCAACGCGATCAGCGGCGCCAGACAGGCCAGCAGCACCCAGCTGCTGCCCAGCGCTGCGATCTCGTTCGCCCAGCGGCCCAGCGCCAGTCCGTAGACCAGCGCCAGCGTGGAAAGAAACGCCACATGCGCGAACGACAGACCGCGTTGCAACGGTGTGCGCAGCGATGCCAGGCCGAGCAGTGCCGCCGCGATCCAGACCAGCCAGACGCCTGCCAGTGGAGCTTGCAATGCCGATGCATCGAAGCCTTCGATCAGCAGTGCCAGCGGAATCCCGACCAGCAGCGTCAGCAGCACGTTCCAGCCCGGTCGCGGCCAGTCCAGGCCACGCCGCAGGCCGGCCATCAGCAGCATCGTCAGCGCCGAAAAACCGACCCAGGCCCAGGGCTCCCCGACCGGGAAGCGCGACAGCGAAAACGCCGCCACGTGCTGCTCGATCTCGCGCAGCCCCAGCCACCACCACCACAGCGTGCCGAGGATGAAACCCGGCCATACCCACAGCCGCCGCTTGCCGGCGCGCTCGTACAACAGGCTGATCGCGAACGTCGATGCCGCCAGCAATGCCACGCCCAGCGCATGGCCGTTGAGCAGCGGCCATTCACCGGCGCTGGCGTGCCAGCCACCATCGATCGCATCGAGGAAATACGCACCTGCCGCCAGCACCTGCAACGCGATCCCGGCCACTTGCGGAAGCAGGCGGCGTTGGCGCAGCCCCAGCCAGACCAGTGCCGCGCCTTCCAGCGCCCAGGTGACGCAGGTCCAGCGCGCCGAAAATGCCAGCGGCACCGCGAGCGTGGCAAAACCCACCGCCAGCGTCGCGAACGACTGCCCCAGCAGCACCGCGCCGCGCTTGCGGATCAGCCAGAACGCCAGCCCGGCGTACAGCAAGGCCACCGCCAGCGCGCACCAGGCCAGCGTCATCGGCTCGTGGTGCAGCATCGCGGCCAGCAGCGGGAACGCCAGCAGTGGCGTGCCGAACACCAGCGTGCCATCGACGAAACCACGCTGCCGCCCCGGCGCACGCAGCGCGTGCAGCACCGCGATCGCCACGTAGAACAGGAAGAACAGCAGCAGGAACGGCGCCACCGTGGACAGGTGTTCGGGCCGGTAATACTGCACCCCCCAGGCCAGCCCGATGGCGAAGGTGAAGGCGAAGCCGATCAGGTTCAGCGCACGCCACTGGCGCAGCCAGGCGATGACGAACACCGCCGCATTCAGCACCGCATAGAACGAAAACAGCGCGACATGGCTGCCTTCTCCGGTACTCAGCAGCACCGGCGCCAGATAGCCACCGAGGAAGCCCAGCACTGCCAGCGCCATCGCGTGCTGCAGCACCGCCAGCGCCGCCGCGCCGGCCACCAGCACCAGCACCAGCGCGAAGGCGATGCCGGAGGGCAGCAGCGCGTACAGACGATAGGCTGCGAACACCGTCAGCAGCAGGATGCCGATGCCGCCGCCCTGCATGCTCAACCCGAAGGCAGGGCGCAGGAGGCGGTTGCGCCAGCCCCAGACCACGGCGGCAAGACCGCCGGCTGCCACCAGCGCCAGACGCGCCGCCAGCGGCACCTGCACCCAGCCGGCATCAACCGAATATTTCAGCGCCGCCGCCACGCCGAACAGCAGCACCAGCACACCGATCTTGACCGGTACATTGCCGCTGAACAGCCAGTCCCGACCGCGTGCCAGCAGGCGTGCGAACGGCGACGGCGGATTGTCTTCCACCGCGCCGGTCGGCCATTGGCGCGGACCCTGGGCGGAGATTGGAGATGGAATGCGTGTTGCAGCGGTTGCCGGCGCATGGGCGACGCGCCCCCCTGATCCAGCCGACGCTGACGCTGCTGTGGCTGTCGGCGCACGCGCGGCCAGCGCTGCCGCTGCCGGAGGTTCGGCCGGGACGTGTGGAGCGTGCGGGGAACGTTGCGCGGCATCGGCTGCGGATGCGCCGGTCGCCGGCGTGGCAACGGCACGGGCCGCTTCAACCCGAGCGTCGGCCACTGCGTTGTCGGAGGCGGAAGGGTTCTGCGCCGGTGGTTTCGTTGTCTGCCCGGCGGCCATTGCTGCGGCGGCCGCGCGCCCCATATCCAGCGCTGCGGCCTGGCGTTCGAGTGCGGCGATGCGTTGCCGCAGTTGCCCGATCCGCGCGCCCTGCCAGCCCAGCAGCGCGCCGGCCACAAGACCCAGCATCACTTCATGGATACCGCCCAATATGGCGCCGAAGAACGCGCCCACCATCGCCAGCAACCCGTGCATCGATCACCTTGTCCAGCGTATCGGCCCGGCGGGCCATCGCCTGCAAGTATGACCGGCGCGGGCATCGCGCTGCATCCGCGCACTGCATCCGGCGATTCCTTGAACCAGACTCTCAGCGCAGCTGGCTGTCCTTGCTGCCACGCCGGTTGTAGCCGCTGAAACTGTCGGCCTTGTCCAGCTCGCTCTGGCAGGCGATGCAGCGGCGCACGCCGGGGATCGCGTCGCGCCGGGCCTGCGGGATCGGTTCGTCGCAGTCCTCGCATTCGGCCAGGCCGGGGCCCTGCGGCAGGCGGCTGCGGGCGCGCAGCACGGCATCTTCGACCGTGCTGTCGATCTGGTCCTGCACCGCGCCTTCTTTTGCCCATCCGGTTGCCATGCCGATGAGGATGGGTCGGGCATGGCGGCAATTCAAGCCGCCGAGATCCTGCCCGGATCAGCGCATCAGCGCATCAGTACACGTCGCGGCGGTAGTGACCGGTTTCGGCCAGGTGCTGCATCCGGGCATCGCCCAGGATCGAGCGCAGTGCCGCGTCCACGCCGCCGGCCATGCCTTCCAGACTGCCGCAGACGTGGATGCAGGCACCGGCCTCAATCCAGTCTTGCAGGCGTTCGGCCTGCTGCTGCAGCAGATGCTGCACATACACCCGCTGCGCGCCATCGCGCGAGAAGGCCAGATCCAGATGGCTCAGATGACCTGCCGCAAGCGCGGCTTCCAGCTCCACGCCGTGGAAGAAATCGCAGCTGCGCTGGCGCTCGCCGAACAGCAGCCAGTTGGCATGTCGCCCGGCCGCGATGCGTTCACGCAGCAGTGCGCGCAGCGCGGCCAGACCGGTGCCGTTGCCGATCAGGATCAGCGGCACATCGTCATCCGGGGCGTGGAAGTTGGGATTGCTGCGCAGCCGCAGGGCAATGGTTTTCCCGGGTGCGGCATGTCGTGTCAGCCAGCCGGCGGCCAGCCCGAGGCTGCCATCGGGACGATGCCCCTGCCGCACCAGCAATTCGAGCGAGCCATCGGCCGGAATCGAGGCGATCGAATAATCCCGGGCGCGCAGCTGCACCACGGTGTCGGCCACCTGCTGTGCGTCCATGCCGGCGATATGCGCGGGCTCGGGCAGCTCGCAGCGGGCGACGTGGTCGATCAAGGATGAGCCGGTACCGGCCACGTCCACCTGCTGTTGCGGATCCAGCCCGGTGGCGCAGAACCATGCGCTCAGGGTTTCCGGAGCGTGTTGCGGCAGCACTTCGGCAATGTCGCCGGCGCGCCATGCCGGCAGCGGGTCGTCGACCGGCTGCAATTGCAGCTGGAATACCGGCTCGCCCTGGCTGCCGGGATTCAGTTCCTGCCGCTGCACCAGGTGCCAGTCCTGCCACGGTGCGGCGTCGAACTGTGGAAGTTCCAGCGCCTTGCCGCCCAGCTGCGCCAGCGCATCACGCCAGCGTTCCAGCGCGGCGGGGTCGGCGTTGTCGACTTCGATGGACGGAAACATCGGCGTCGCGCCCTGGGCCTGCAACCAGGCATCCAGTTGCCGGCCGAACGCGCAGAACTGCGTGTAGTGGCGGTCGCCCAGGGCCAGCAGGCCGTAGTGCAGGCCGGGCAGTGGCGCCTTGCCGGCCAGCGTGCGCCGCACGAAACCGGCCAGCGCATCCGGCGCATCGCCCTCGCCGGTGGTGCTGGCGATGAACAGTGCGCGCGGCACCGTCGCCAGTGCTTCAACATCCAGCGCCGTCAGCGGCTTCGCGCAGGCCGGAACGCCGGCCCGTTGCAGTGCCAGCGCTGTCTGTTCGGCCAGCTGCTGGGCGAACCCGGTCTGGCTGGCGTGGAATACCGGCAGCGGCCCGTCAGCACGCAGCGGCGCACCGGCTTCGGCCCGTTTGCGGGCGGCACGGCGCCGAGCGCCGAAACCCCAGGCCGCGAAGAACAGCACACTGGCCGCCAGCGCCCAGCCGATGCGCTGCGGGTCCGTGCTCCAGCGCCATTCGCCGGGGCTGAAGCGCACGAAGATCACGCCGATCACCAGCAGCGCCAGCAGGCTGGCCGCCTGCCCGAACCAGGCCCGGTCGGGTTTCGCGGAATGCCGGCTCATCGGGCGCGGTACCGTTCGAACGCCGGTGTGGCCAGGCGCCGGTAGCCGTCGCTTTCGCGCAGCGTGAACACCGCCGCCAGCCCGTGTTCCAGCGCGAAGGCCATGCCGGCCTCCGGGCCGAGCACCATCAGCGCGGCGGCGCGTGCATCGGCGGCCATCGCGCTGCCACCGTCCGCGCTGTTCATGATCACGGTCACCGCGGCCAGGGCGTGGCTCACCGGTTCACCGGTGCGCGGGTCCAGGGTGTGGGAATAGCGCCGGCCTTCGTGCATGAAGGCGACGCGGTAATCGCCGGAGGTGCCGAGCGCGGCATCGACCAGTTCGACGATGATGTCGAAATCGCCGTTCGCAGACGTGTCGGGGCGTTCCACCGCCACGCGCCACGGGCGGCCGTCGGGTTTGCGCCCCGCCGCGCGTATTTCTCCGCCCAGTTCGACCAGAAACGCCTCGACTCCGGCTTCATGCAGTAGCGCGGCGATGGCATCCACGGCGTAACCGGGCGCGAGCGAATTCACATCCAGCTGCAGGCCACCGGGTTGCAGCGCGCGCCGCTGCGGCACGTCCAGTTGCAGCCGCGCGGCACCACTCCGGGCCTGTGCGGCGGCGATGTCTTCATCCGATGGCGGCGTGCTGCGAGCCTGGCCCTGCGGACCAAAGCCCCAGGCGTCCACGAGCGGGCCGATGGTCGGATCGTAGGCGCCCCGGGTGTGTGCGGACAGTGCGAGCGCGTGTTCGAGCACGGTGAAAAGATCGGCCGGCAATGCCTGCCAGCTGCCCGCCGGGGCGCGATTGAAGCGGCTCAGGTCCGATCCGGGTTCCCAGGCGCTCATCTGCGCGATCAGCTCATCCAGGCGCTGCTCGATGCACGCGCGCAGCTCCGCCTTGCGCGAGGCAGGTGTAATGGCCGTCACCTGCCAGGTCGTGCCCATGGATGGGCCGTGCAGGCGCAAGGGTTCGGGCGTGGTGCAGGCGGTGAGCAGCAGGCCGATGCAGAGGCAGGCGATGAAAATCAGGCCCCCTCTCCCCCACGCGGCAGGGAGAGGGGTGGGGTGAGGGGGGCTTTTCAGATGAGCGGGAAGAACTACGCGCGTTTGCGGTGTTCTTCCCCTCACCCCGACCTGCCCCGACCCATCGGCCTTCATGCCGATGGACGTTCGCAGGCTCGCAGCGTCGCTGCGCGAAAGCCCTGCTCGCCCCCCGCTCGCGCGGGAGGGAGAGTCGAAAAACCCATTCCTCATCCCGTTCACCGCCTTACTGCGGCAGCACTTCCAGCGTGGCCACGTAGCTGGCGCGGCGCGCCGTGGCCGGTGCGGTGGCCTTGTTGTCGCGCAGTGAGGCTTCCAGCCAGTACATGCCCGGCGCCGGCCAGGTCACACTGAATCCGCCTTCGGCATCGGTCTTGACGATGATCTCGTCCTGGCTGTCGCGGTAGCGGGTCGCGCCGGGCACGATTTCCACGTCCACGCCGCTGGCCGGTTCGCCGTCGATCAGCAGGCGGAAGTTGGCCGTTTCGCCGGCAAAAAGATCGTTGGGGTGCGTCACCGGCACCAGTTCCAGACCCTTGCCGGTGGGCTTCAAGGCGCCGGTGCTCGGGGCGCCGTTGGTGACGAAGGTTTCGATGCGGCCGCTGCCTTGGGTGATTTGCAGGTTTTTCGCGTCCTTGGGCACCTTGGTCTTCAGGTCTTCGGCCGTGGCGTTGCGCAGGAAGCCACCGGCTGCCGGGCTGCCCGGACCTGAAGCAGGTGCTCCTGCGGCCTTGGCTTTTTCTGCGGCCGCCAGGCTTTCAGCGGTGTCCCAGCGCGCCGACAGGCTGGCGTTGACGCTGGCGATGCGGTAGGTGCCGGTCTGGGCCAGTTCCACATCGAACACGCTGCGGTACTTGCCGGTGTGCGGGTTCTGCGCGGCCACGGCGCTGCCGTCGGGCGCGGTGATGACCAGCGATTCGAGCCGCATCGGGAAGTGGTCGGGGTAGTAGAGGTTGTTGGAAATCGCGCCATCCACGCTGACCCACGGCGCATTGCCGGAGACGACGGTGGCCGAGGGCACCAGCCAGGCTTTGTGCGCCTGTGCCGCGAACGGCAATGCGAGAGCGAGCGCCAGTGCGGCGGAAACGGGGCGGAGCAGGGAAGTTTTCATCTGTCGGGTTCTCCAGGAACGTAAGGGTCAGGGCGTGATGTCGAGGGTGATCCGGCCCAGTTCGCTGCTGCCTTCAACGCTGGATTGCACAGCATCTGCTGGCGGCCATAGCAGCGGCAGTTTCAGCAGCTCGCGGCCACCGACTTCGCGTGCGGCTTCGACCACGAGGTTGTAGCTGCCGGCCTCCAGCGACTTCAGCGGTTCGCTGGTCGAGGAAAACACCAGGCGGTGCCTGCCGGCCGGGCGCGTGGCGCCGGTGACGCCGTCCACCGGCAGGTCCAGCGCACGGCCGCTGCGGCGCCACCACTGGCGCAGATCCGGCAGCCATTTGGTTCCGCTTTCACCGCGCTGGTCGGGCTTGTCCTGCTGGTACCAGACCGACAGGTTGGCGGCCACGCTGGCATCGGCGCGTTCGATCCAGATCGCCACGTAGGGGCGGTGGTACTCGGCCACATCCAGCTTCGGGATCTCCACCTGCACGGACAGCTCGGCGGCGTTCAGCGCAAACGCGGAAGGAAGCAGCAACAGGGGCAGGAGCAGGCGTTTCATCAAGGCTCTCTCAAAGTCTGTGGAAGGGTGGAAAAGCGGATCAGTGGATCAGCAGCAGCGCGATCAGCAGCGGCACCAGAAAACCAAGCCCGACCATCGGCCAGGTCAGGCCGCGCTGGCGCGCGTGCAGTTGCAGCAGGAACAGGCCGGTGATCGAGAACACCAGGCAGGCCAGCGCGAAGATGTCGATGAACCAGCTCCAGGCCGGGCCGGTGTTGCGGCCTTTGTGCAGGTCGTTGAAGTAGGCGATCCAGCCGCGATCGGTGCCTTCGTATTCGATCTGGCCGGAGGCCAGATCCACCGACAGCCACGCGTCGCCACCGGGCCGTGGCAGTGACAGGTAAATCTCGTCCGGCGACCACTCGGCCTCGCGCGTGCCGACGCGCAGGCCCAATTCGTCGCGCAGCAAGGCGCGCAGCGCCAGTGGCAGCGCGCCGACCGGTTCGGCTTCTTCGGCCAGCGCGGCGAGGTCTGCACGCAAGGTCTCCGGCAGTTGCCCCTGGTGGGTGGTGGTGCGCGGTGACGCCGGAATCTGGCTGGCGTGGTTCAGCGTGATACCGGTGATGGCGAACGCCAGCAGGCCGATCAGGCACAGCGCCGAGCTGATCCAGTGCCATTGATGCAGCGTGCGCAGCCAGAAGGCGCGGCGCTGCGGTGCAGCGTGCGAAGTCAGCGCGGACATCAGGCGACCGCTGCCGCAGCGGAGTGGAGGAGGGTTTCAATGCGCGCCGTGCTGCGACGCACAAGGACTGGCCGCCGTACATGGCGGCGGTTTCCGGGCGCGTGGGCGGATGTTGCGGTCGGGTCTGGAAACAGCCGGGCGCAGGGGGCGACGTGCTGTTCCGGGCCGGCCGGAGCAGTGCTGCAGGTGAGGTGGAAACTCGCTGGCACGGCGTCCGGAGACGGGGCGGAAAGGCTCACGTCGGTACTGCTAATGAAAACTATTATCAATTGTAGGGAAGTCCCGCGCTGGCCGGCAAGCATCCGGCGCAACGCGGGTCACGGGGATGATGGCGGCCGGAAAAAGCTAACAAAGGGTATTGCGAATGTAAATGGTTCGCAATACGATTCTGCACTGCGACATCGACCCCATGCCCCGGAACCGCCCGCCATCGCACGGCGCGGCCGCAGCGTCGCCGGGGTCATGCCGGACCTTTCCCCTTTCAGGATCCACCATGCTCCAGCACACCGATGCTTCTTCCCGCAGCCGCAACCGCGCGCCTGCGCGTTCCCCGATCGCCCTTGCCCTCGCTCTGGCGCTGACCTTCCCGGCGGCGGCCGAAACCCTGCTCGATGCCGATGCGCAGTTGCTGGAACAGGTCGTCGTCACCGCCGCCGGCTTCGAGCAGAAGATCGTCGATGCGCCGGCCAGCATCAGCGTGGTGACGCGCGCGGAACTGGAAAAGCGCCCGTACATGACCCTGATCGACGCGGTGCGCGATCTGGAAGGCATCGATGTCGGCGAAACCTCCGACAAGACCGGGCAGAAGACCATCAGCATGCGTGGCATGGGCCCGGACTACACCCTGATCCTGATCGACGGCCGTCGCCAGAACAACCATGGCGACATCTACCCGAACAGCTTTGGCGGCAACCAGTTCAACCACATCCCGCCGCTGGACATGATCGAGCGGATCGAAGTGATTCGCGGGCCGGCTTCCACCCTGTACGGCGCCGACGCGCTGGGCGGCGTGATCAACATCATCACGCGCAAGGTCTCCACGCGCTGGACCGGTTCGGTCACGCTTGGCCACAACATCCAGGAAAACAGCGACTTCGGTTCGGACAGCAGCATCGACTTCGCCCTCAGCGGCCCGTTGGTGCCGGATCTGCTCGGCCTGACGGTGCGCGGTGCACGCTATGAGCGCGATGCTTCCACGCCCGAGTACGAAGTCATCACCGCGCCGGACGGCACGCAGTTCGAGCGCTCGCTCGGCTTCGGCGGCGGCGGCAAGACGGTGGACAATACCAACAAGGAGATGGGCGTCACATTGAGCTGGACACCGACCGATTCGCAGAGCCTGCTGCTGGATTACGACACCTCCGAACAGGTCTACGACAACACCCCGTATATCAACAATCTGGGCACCGAAGCCTATCCACTGGGCACCGTCGATGGCATCGCCGGGCTGTGGCGCTCGCCGCCGCGCGCCGGGTACGCAGCCGATCAGGAGTTCACCCGTGACCAGTGGGCCATCACCCACCACGGTGATTGGGAGTTCGGTCGCAGCTTCATTTCGTTGTCGCATGTGGAAACCGACAACCATGGCCGCACCCTGCCGCTGACCGTGGCCGAGCGCCTGGTCCATCAGCAGATGTTCCGCGGCACCGGCGACTACGCCGGCATGAGCGAGGACGAACGCCGCCAACTGATGATCGACACCTTCCTGCCGCGGCCCAAGCGCAACCTGCAATCCAGCCAGTACACGCTGGATGCCAAGATCGACATGGCGGTGGGCGACAACCACCACGTCGTGTTCGGCGGCCAGATGATCGATGGCGAACTGGACGACGGCGTGTTCGGCATGGAGCAGGGAAATGACGGCGCCAGCGTGGTGCAGGACCATGAAATGTGGTCGGTCTTCGTCGAGGACAACTGGACCCCGGGCGATGCGCTGACCATCACCGGCGGCGTGCGCTACGACGACCACAACATGTTCGGCGGCCAGGTCAGTCCGCGCCTGTATGCGGTCTACAACGTCAATCCGGACTGGGTGTTGAAGGGTGGCGTCAGTACCGGCTACAAGACGCCCAAGACCACCGATCTGTACGACGGTGTCACCGGCTTCGGTGGCCAGGGCACCTCGCCGTTCATCGGCAATCCTGATCTGGAGCCGGAAACCAGCGTCAACAGCGAGATCGCGCTGTACTGGACCTCGCCCAGCGCTGGCCACAATTTCAACATCACCGTGTTCAACAACGATTTCAAGGACAAGATCGCGCGTGGTGAAACCAATCTGAGCTGTGCCCAGACCGGCGGCGTGCGGCCCTGCGCCAACCTGGGCGACTACGAGTTGCTGGGCTACGGCACCTACGCGCAGAACATCAACATCGACGAAGCCCGCGTGCGTGGTGCCGAGCTGGCCGGCCGCTACGAGTTCAACGATGCGTTCTCGCTGCGTGCCAACTACACCTACACCGACAGCGAACAGCTCAGCGGCGCGCAGAAGGGCCTGCCGCTGACCAACAGCGCCGAGCACATGTTCAACACCACGCTGGAATGGCTGGCGACCGAGAAGTTCAGCCTGCAACTGATCGGCGAAGCCCGCTCCGAGCGCTACCGTGATGTGGATGTGGACGGCAATCCGCGCTACTACAAGGATTACACCGTGTTCCACCTGGGCGGGCAGTACCGCTTCACCGACAACATCTCGTTCGCGGCGCGCATCAACAACCTGCTGGATGAGGATTTCACCAGCTTCCAGACGGTGTGGAGCCAGGACCCGAACGGCGAGTACACGCCCAGCTATCTGGACGACTACAACAACAAGGACAAGTCGCGGAACCTGTGGCTGAGCCTGAATCTGCGCTTCTGACCGACGCACGGTTCCGGCCGTGGCGGGTGCTGATGTCTGCGGCCGGAATCCGTGTTGCAACTAAGCGCGCGGATTACGTGTTGTTGCCTGTCGGGTGACAGGCGGCCACGGCGACGAATGCCATGCATGACGCGAAAGCGGGACGGAGTGATCCGGCCCGCTTTTGCATTTCAGGCATCGGACATTTGAGCAGGGTGTCAGCCCGGCCACGGAACATGTGGGGAGCGCGTCATTCCGGCGGTTTTCAACAGCGAAGCGGGTCAAGCCGGGTTTTCAACAGTCGGGAGGCTGGTAGGCCAGCGCTTCGGGAAGTTATTGAAAGACTGGATCCCGGCGTGCGCCGGGATGACATGGTGGGGTTTGATTGGTTCTTGCTGGATCGCAGAAAAGGGCCAGGCGGGCTGGGCTTCGGGCGGAGCAGGTGCCTGACTGGACGGAGTGGGTGAGCACTCCGTGCTGGTCGAGCAAGCGCCAATGGTGACCGGTGAAAAGGTGACCGGCGAAGCGCCGCTTTTCGCAGCGCCCGCGCACGTTCAGTCCTGTGATTCGATGCCGCGCGCCTTGAGCACCGCATCCCAGCGCGTTGCCAGTTCGCTGCGCTGCTGTGCCGGGACGCCGACCAGTGCGATGTATTCCAGCAACAGCGCACGTAATTCATCGCGTTCGCCACCAGCGGCGCCGGAGAGATGGTCGGACAGGCGCTGGATCTGGATGCGGCGGCGCAATTCGCGTGCCGGTTCGGGAGATTCGATATCGGTTGCAAGTTCCGCCAGCACGGTCAGTTCGTCGGCGCGTTCGGCCGGAGCGGAAGTGGCGGCGGCCAGTGGCAGGTTGCCTTCCAGCGCACTGTGCAGACGCGGTTCCAGCGCCATTTTCGCATCGCCCGGCAGGGCAAGGCTACGGAGCTGTTCGGCCAGTGCATGGCGGGCCGGATCGGACGCATCCAGTGGCATTGTTTCCAGCTGGTCGCACAACCGGCCGGCCTGCGCGATCGTGGCCCATTCGGCCCGACGCTCGGCCGCGGCCAGCTGCGCGCGGGCCTCCTGCACCTTGGCCACGGCACGGTCGAAAGCGCGTTCGTCCAGACCGCCGCGTGTTGCGGTGCGGGGTGGACGTGCATCACGGCGCTCATGGCGCGGGTTGCGGCCATCACGTCCGCCACGCCGGTCTTCACGTGGCGTGTCGGCTTCGCCGGCGTCCGGCAGCGGCGTTTCGGCCAGCTCGCGCCAGCGCGTTTGCAATGCGGCCAGGCGTGATTCGGCCTGCGCGATCTGTTCGGGCGCGGACAGCTGCGCCAGTTCGTCGAGGATGGCGCGGGCCTGCTGTTCGCGCTCGTTCCGGGCCTGATCGTGCTCGCGTTGGCGTGCATCGGCCTGCGAGAAGAACGGATCGACCAGTTCGCGCAGTTCGGCCCAGAGCGCGTCCTCGGCCTTGCGTCCGGCGCGCGGCAGGGTTTTCCACGCGGCCTGGGCCTGACGCGCCAAAGACAGGCCGGCGGCCAGGTCGGCGTGCATCAGGTCGCGGCGCAGATTGGCCAGCAGCTTGCGCTTGCCGGCTTCGGCTTCGGTTTCCAGTGCGGTGATGGCGGCATCTGCGCGCGCCAGCGCTTCACGCAGGCGTCGGCCCAGTTCCCGCCGTGCGCCCGGTTCCAGCTCATCGCTCTGGCGCAGAGTGTCGATGATCTGGCGGCGGGTGCCGATCCATTCACGGATGCCGGCGTCGGCGCCGGGCTCGGTTTCAAGGCGCTGGAGGAAGGCTTCGATTTCCTCGCGCCGTTCGCCGCGCAGTTCACGCCGCTTCTCGAAGTAGGGCCGGGCCGGCTTCAGCACGCGGTGGCAGGCGCCACGGAAGCGGCGCGTCAGCGGGTGCTCGGGCGCATCGGCTGCGCGGGCTTCAGTATCGGCCAGCTGCTGCCATTCGGCCTGCAATTCCTTGATCCGGGCGGCAACTGCGTCCGGGTGCAGGCCGCTGCCGGCCAGTGCTTCGACTTCTTCAATCAGGCGCACGCGGGCCTTGTTGTTGGACCAGTGCTGCCATTTGCCCAGCGTGTCCAGCTCGCGCGCGGCTTCACCGAGGCGGCGTGCGATGGTGCGCGGGAAATGTTCGCGCAACTGTTTGCGGTCGGTATCCAACGCGTGTTGCAGTTCACGCGCTGGTGCGACCTGGCCTGCGGCCACGGCGGCTTCCAGCGCCTTGATGCGTTCGGGCAGGGATTGAAGCGTGGCGGTGCGTTGCTGCTCGGCCTGTCCCAGGCGCTTGCGTACATCGCCGGCCAGGCTCTGGAAGCGGCTGCGCTGGGTTTCTTCTTCTTCCAGCAGCGGTTCGATCTGGCGTACGCGGGTGTTCCAGCGCCTTTCGATATCGGCCAGTTCGCGGGTGCCCAGGCGTGCGGCGCGGGCGTCCAGTTCGGCCAGCAACGCGGCGATGGCGGGATCGGCGGTGCGTACCGGCGCAGCGGGTTCGGGCGTGGCCGCAGTGGTGCTGGTGGCGGCTTCGCCGGTCGCAGCTTCCGGCTCCGCTGGCGGGCCGGCCAGCGCGGTATCCAGTGCGGTGAAATAGCCCTGCACGCGGCGCTCCATCGCTTCATCCAGCCGCGGTGCCAGCTCTGCCCATTCCTTCCCGAGCGCTTCGCGACGGACGGCGGCGTCCTCGGCAGCAGTGCGGCGCAGGGTGTCCAGTTCGTCGCAGATCGCCATGGCGCGTTCGCGTGTGGTTTCGATGTCGCCGGCGGCAAGGCGGATCGCGAAGGCGCGTTCGCGTGCGGTGCGGGCCAGCACCTTGTCGGTGCGGCGGGCGCGTTCGGCGACGCGATCCAGTGCGGCCAGGTCATCGATGCGGTCCAGCAGCCACAGCCGCAGCGCCGGGTCCGGATCCTTGACGCAGCGTTCCAGCAGCAGGCCGGGGCGCGCGGCGCGTTCCAGGCCGAGCTGGCGCAGTGCGGTTTCCGGCGCCTGTTGCGCGATCGTGGCGAGGATCTCGGCGTCTTCCTCCACCGTCAGCACGCGCTCGCGCTCCAGCAGCGGTACTGCCGGATCGAGCAGGCGCTGCAGATAGCGCTGGCGCGCGGCGGCACGGATGCTGGTGGCTTCGTCGTTGCGCATGCGGTCGCCGAGCAGCGAAAGATCATCGATGCGGCGCAGGGCCGCCAGACGGACCTGTTCCTCGCTGTCGTTGCGGGCCAGGTCGGGCAGTTTCGCCAGCAGTTCGGGGTCGTTTTCAGCGGCAACAGCGGCAGCACGACGGGCGGGGTCACGATGTTCCCAGGAGGGTTTGCGCAGCAGGGAAAACAGGCTCACGGCGGATCGGCTCTGGCAGGTCTGGCCCGCAAGGCGGGCGAACGGGAACGGCGTTGTAGCACGAACACGATAGCGCCGGCGCCGCTTCGATGCAGCGCTGCGGTGAAGTGGATGGCCGCGATGGTGACGGCAGCCGCAGCCGATCCATCGGGCGCGGCGATATCCGGCGCGGTACGCTTATGGCCCCCGCGTTGGAGAACGACGATGAATCAGGCCATTCCCGTCCGTGGTGGCAAGCGCAGCCACCTTTTCATCCGCCTCGGCAGTGTGTTGCTGGCGCTGCTGGTGGTGATCGTGCTGGCGCTGATGTGGTGGTGGAACGACGAGCCGGCGCGCTTCGACGTGGCGGCCAGCGCGCGCGAGGCCGCGGCTGCACGCGGCCAGGCACAGGTCACCGGCACGGTCACCACACACAGCCTGATCCGGGTGTCGCGCAGCCTGCTGGACAAGCGTGGCGGCTACATTTCCAACGACAAGCTGCCGCCGGGCCTGTTCCTGGACAACATGCCGAACTGGGAATACGGCGCGCTGGTGCAGGTGCGCGATCTGGCCAAGGCCTTCCGCAACGACTTTTCCCGCTCCCAGACCCAGAGCGTCGAAGACCCGGATCTGGCCGAGGCCGACCCGCTGTTTTCCTCGCCCAACGACCGCTGGCTGCTGCCGTCCAGCGAAAGCCAGTACCGCAAGGGCATCGCCCATGTCGATGCGTATCTGGCGCGCTTGAGTGATCCGGCGGCCGCCAGCACCCAGTTCTATGCCCGCGCCGACAACCTCGCCGACTGGCTGGCGGTGGTGGAAAAGCGCCTTGGTTCACTGTCACAGCGGCTTTCGGCCAGCGCCGGCCAGGTGGTGCTGGACACCGACCCGGACAGCAGTGGTGAAGTCGGCCCGGACGGCCTGACCGTGGTGCGCACGCCGTGGACGCAGATCGACGACGTGTTCTACGAAGCGCGCGGCTCGACCTGGGCGCTGCTGCACTTCCTGAAGGCGGTGGAAGTGGATTTCGACCGCGTGCTGCGCGACAAGAACGCGCTGGTCAGCCTGCGCCAGGTGATCCGTGAACTGGAGGAAACCCAGGCCCCGCTCGGCAGCCCGATGGTGCTCAACGGCAGCCCGTTCGGCTTCTTCGCTAATCATTCGCTGGTGATGGCCAATTACATCTCGCGTGCGAATGCAGCGGTGATTGATTTGCGGCGCTTGCTGGAAAGGGGGTAGATTGAGGCGGTTTTGAATTGGGCAGACTCAACTTCCAAGTGCAACACCCCGAGATAGTCTGGTCTGAATCCGGGGCAAGCATCAGTTGATCACGTTTGATTATGATGATAAATGGGTGAAAAGAATGGCCGGAGTACAACCACTCGCGCATTGTAATGTCATCATCACCGAGATTGATGACGGAGAGTTCTTTGCGGGTGACCTTTTTCGGAGGAAATTTGCTTCGCCGCCACCCCCTGTGGGTCATCATGTCGTGGCGATGTTCAAGGACAATAATAATGCCATGAGGGTGGCTGGCTATGCACACTTCCGATCATTCGAGGATGTCATTCTGGTAGGGGGTGTGTGTACCGATGGTCGAGTCATGCGTCAGATGCCGGAAGAAAAAAGTTGCTTGATCGCGGCGGCAGGTGGCGTATATTTCAATATCCTGCGTCATGCATTCGATAGATTCGCAAAAGAATGTGATGCCTACTTCGGTTACTGTGGCGATGCGCGCGCCGAAGTGGTAAATCTGGATGCCGGTTTCAGGAAAGCAGGTCATCAGCACCTGTTGGTGAACTTTCACAAGCAACTGGACGAAGCGACGCGCGAGGCATTGATTGCCAAAGTTGCAAGGATGGGTCCGTTTTGACGTCAGCGCACGCCAAGCGCGTCTTTCAGTAATGGGTGCAGAGTGTCTGTACTTTTCCAGTGATGTCCGCAGACGTAACGCCCGAGCAGCCACCGCGACGAATGAGATGTCACCGGTTCCGGTTGAGTGGTAAATGCGGCATCTAGCCCATGCTCGTGACGGAAGTCAGGCAGGTATTCGGAGGTGAGGTAATCGGTAGTTTCACCGTAGGGATATGCGAACAGCCGAGTGCGCCGTTGTGGCAGCATCATGTCGAGGTAGGCGCTTGCTTGGCGAATCTGGATATCGGCGGAGGTGTGGTCAGCTACGTTGGAGAACATGCCTCCGGGTAGACCGCTGGCGATGGAAGGCAGTGTTTCGTGTTGATGGTCCCAGCTATGGTTCTCGATGCTGAGACGGCCGGTTTCAATTGCTGGTGACCACCATTCATCGCCCCACCAGCCTTTGCCGATCATGCAAGTGTGGTCCAGAATATCTCTGGCTTCGGGAGAGGCGATTACGAAGCTGGTGGCAGGTGCGGGCTGGTTGGTATCCTGTTCGAAGTCGGCCAGGATGTTGGCGAAACTCCGTTGGGGTCCACAGCTGGGGTGGTTCAGGTCATGCCAGTCGAACCACGATCCATCATCAAAGCTCAATGCGACGCACGGGCCAAGATTGTTGGTGCTGTCATCGAGGGCAGCGACCAATGTGTGTAGGGATATGATCGGGAGCCGCAGCGAATGGATCAGTCGCAGATCCTGGGCCAGGGCGACATGGTCGTTGTTTTCATGCTGGTTTCCATGGATGTTGATACCGTGATAACAGAGAACGACAGCGCGCATTCCGATTCCACACTTGTCTAGATAAGTGCCGGAGTATCGCTGGTTGTTCCTGGCATCACCACCCTGATGGCACCCGCGCGAACCAGCGGGTGCCGGCGTTACGGAAAAGCCCGACACGAGAAAAGTTTGACGCGCCCGGGGCGAGCCTGATCGTCCCGCGTGTCTCAGCCCACCGGCGGCTTTTCGTGCGCCGGGGCGTCGAGGTAGCGCTGCTGCGAGTCGATGATTTCCTGCCGTGCGGCGGCGGCATCGGCCCAGCCGGCGACGCGCACCCACTTGCCCTTTTCCAGATCCTTGTAGTGCTCGAAGAAGTGGCCGATGCGCTCCAGCCAGTGCGGCGAAACCTGGTCCAGATTCTCGATATGGGCATAGCCGGCGAAGATCTTGCCGATCGGCACCGCGAGGATCTTTTCATCGCTGCCACTTTCGTCGGTCATCTTCAGCATGCCGACCGGGCGGCAGCGCACCACCGAGCCGGGCACCAGCGGCAGCGGCAGGATCACCAACACGTCGGCCGGATCGCCATCACCGCCGAGGGTGCGCGGGATATAGCCGTAGTTGCAGGGATAGCGCATCGGGGTGGACAGGATGCGGTCCACGAACATCGCGCCGGAGGCCTTGTCGACCTCGTACTTGACCGGCTCGGAATCCTTCTGGATTTCGATGATGACGTTGATTTCGTTCGGTACGTCGCGACCGGCATCGACCAGACCAAGGCCCATGTTTTGACTCCTTCAAAGGGGTGGCCGCCGCAGCGGCGGATCAGGCCGGCAAGGATACGGGAATGCGTGTTGCGGCGCATCAATCCGGCGTGTCGGGACATCCACCGACCAGCGCTGGATGTGATCGCTTCGACATCGCCGATCCGGTCGCCTGAAAAGGCAACGCCCCGGGGAAACCGGGGCGTTGCGGGTTCAACATGGTGTGAAAACGCGGATTACAGGATCGGCACCAGCAGCAGCGCGACGATGTTGGTGACCTTGATCAGCGGGTTCACCGCCGGGCCGGCGGTGTCCTTGTACGGGTCGCCGACGGTATCGCCGGTGACCGCGGCCTTGTGCGCCTCGCTGCCCTTGCCACCGTGATGGCCTTCCTCGATGTACTTCTTGGCGTTGTCCCAGGCGCCGCCGCCGGTGCACATCGAGATCGCCAGGAACAGGCCGGTCACGATCGTGCCCATCAGCAGGCCGCCGAGCGCGTCGGCCCCGAGCGTCAGGCCGACGATGATCGGAATCACCAGCGGCAGCAGCGACGGCACGATCATTTCCTTGATCGCGGACTTGGTCAGCAGGTCGACCGCGCGGTCGTACTGCGGCTTGCCGCTGCCGTCCATGATGCCCTTGATCTCGCGGAACTGGCGCCGTACTTCCTCCACCACCGCACCGGCGGCGCGGCCCACGGCCTGCATCGCCAGTGCGCCGAACAGGTAGGGGATCATGCCGCCGATCAGCAGGCCGATCACCACGTTCGGGTTGTCGATCGAGAAGTTCACCGCCGCGCCGGAAGCTTCCAGCTTGTGCGCGTAATCGGCGAACAGCACCAGAGCCGCCAGCCCGGCCGAGCCGATCGCGTAGCCCTTGGTGACCGCCTTGGTGGTATTGCCGACGGCGTCGAGCGCATCGGTGGTTTCGCGGATTTCCGGCGGCAGGCCGCTCATTTCCGCAATGCCGCCGGCGTTGTCGGTGATCGGGCCGTAGGCGTCCAGCGCCACGATCATGCCGGCCATCGACAGCATCGCGGTGGCGGCGACCGCCAGACCGTAGAGGCCGGCCAGCCAGTAGCAGAACCAGATCGCAGCGGCCACGACAATCACCGGCGCGGCCGTGGATTTCATCGATACCGCCAGCCCGGCGATGACGTTGGTGCCGTGGCCGGTTTCGGATGCCTTGGCGACCTGCTGCACCGGCGCGTATTCGGTCGCGGTGTAGTACTCGGTGATCACCACCAGCAGCGCGGTCAGCACCAGCCCGACGATCGCGCACCAGAACAGCGGCATCGCATGTTCTGCGGCGAACATGTTGTGGGTGATGAACCAGAACGCGATCGCCGCCAGCACGCCGGAAACCCCCAGCCCGCGATACAGCGCATTCATGATCTTGCCGCCGGGGCGCGCCTTGACGAAGAAGGTGCCGATCACCGAGGCCACGATCGAGGCCGCGCCCAGCACCAGCGGATACACCACGCCGGCCCAGCCGTAGGTGGTGAACGCGATGCCGGCGACCAGCATCGAGGCGATGATCGTCACCGCATAGGTTTCGAACAGGTCGGCCGCCATGCCGGCGCAGTCGCCGACGTTGTCGCCCACGTTGTCCGCGATCACCGCCGGGTTGCGCGGGTCGTCCTCGGGGATGCCGGCTTCGACCTTGCCGACCAGATCCGCGCCCACATCCGCACCCTTGGTGAAGATGCCGCCGCCCAGCCGCGCAAAGATCGAGATCAGCGAGGAGCCGAAGGCCAGGCCGATCATCGGTTGCAGTGCGTTGCCCACCGCCGCCGCATCGCGCCCGTCACCGAGTACCAGCATGAAGTAGCCGGCCACGCCCAGCAGGCCCAGCCCGACCACCAGCATGCCGGTGATCGCACCGCCGCGGAAGCTGACCGCCAGCGCCTGGTTCAGGCCGACGGTGGCGGCCTGGGTGGTGCGCACATTGGCCCGCACCGAGACAAACATGCCGATGAACCCGGCCACGCCCGACAGCACCGCACCGATCGCGAACCCGATGGCCGTGGCCCAGCCCAGCGCCGGCACGAAACCGATGATCAGGAACAGCACCACGCCGACCACGGAAATGGTCATGTACTGACGCCGCAGATAGGCACCGGCGCCTTCCTGCACGGCAGCGGCAATCTGCTGCATGCGCTCGTTGCCGGCCGCCTGGGCCAGGATCCAGCGCGTGGAGATCACGCCGTAGAGAATTGCCAGCACCGCACACCCCAGTGCCAGCCACAAGCCGTATTGCTCAAGCATTCCAAACCCCCGCATCGTGAAGGAAACGTCCTGCGGCGCCGCCACCTCGGCCCGGCGCAGGTCCGTTCGCGAGTATCACGCCGCGCACTCCTATCACCAAGGAGCGGCGCAGCATTCAGCCACCAGATAGACATGCACCGATGTCCGGCGCGCGTGGCAGCTGGGCAGTGGCGTTATGGAATCAGCCCGGCAGGCGCTGGAACCGGCATAGGAAATTCCAGGTGGCTGACAGCTGCGCAGGCAGGATCTCGTGGCCACCGGAAAACACCGTCAGTGCGGCATCAGCGCCCCAGCCGGCGGCCTGGAAGCGGGCATGATCGGCCTGCACGTGTGGCAACAGCGGATCACTGCTGCCCGCCCGCAGATTCACCGGAATCCGGCGCTGGGCCTGGGCCAGCAATGTGGAGCAGTCGGCGGGCGACGCGCAGGCGTGGGCCAGGAGCGCACCGGCACTGACCGCATAGGCGGCGAAATCGCGGATATCCGGAACGGTTTCGCGCTGACGCAAGGCCAGGTCGTGCAGCACATGTCCGCCAGCGGAAAATCCCCAGCCATGCACACGGCTGGTGTCGATGTCGTAATGCGCCGCGACGTCGGCCAGCACTGCCTGCATCACGGCGTAGTCGGTGTCCGGAACCCAGCCGCCGCCGCTGCCCGATGCCACGGGCGCGGCCACGATGAATTTCCCGGCATTGGCAGTTGCGGCCCAGGCATCACGCACTGCCTGGGACGCCGTATTCGCCATGCCCGGGCCCGCGCCGCCGTGCAGGGCCAGCAATAACGGCACCGGCTCGGCGAAGGGATAACCGGGCGGCACATGCAGGTGGTAGCTGCGTGCGGTTCCGCCCACCACCACGGTGCGCGATACCGCCCCGGGGAAGACGCCGCCACTGCCGCCGGAAGGCTCCCGGTAGATCACGCCGCCGGCTTCGAAGCCATCGACGAACAACGGCGGTACACCCTGCCCGCAGACCCATGCCGGCAAGCGGCCGGTGCTGGCCGCATGGCAGTGAAAAAGGGCGGACAACAGTAATGCCAGCATCGGGCCGGCGACATTTCGGGTACGCATGGCGACACTTTTCCGCCCGCCCGGGCGCCGATGCAAGCCATGGAAGGGCGGACCCGGATCACCGGTATGATCCAGCCGATGACGCCCCATCCACCACCCCGCCTGCCGCCTTATGCCGTTGCGCTGATTGACTGAGCGAACACCCGTTTCTCGCACACCGCCGGCAATCTGCATGGGCGGTGCCGGCCCCGATTCCCGTCAAGGAGAGTTCCCGATGAGTCCCTGTGTTGCGCTGGTTGTTTTCGGAGTGGTGTGCCTGTTGCTGGCCACGATGGTCATCGTCGGCAGGATGCGCGGCAAACATGGGATCCAGGCGCCGGCGGTCAGTGGGCATCCGATGTTCGAGCGTGCCTATCGGGTGCAGATGAACACGCTGGAACAGGCGGTGATGTTCCTGCCGGCGTTCTGGCTGGCGGTGCAATTCGGTCGCGACGATCTGGCCTGTGTGCTGGGCGCGTTGTGGCTGCTGGGCCGGGTCGGGTATGTCGTGACCTATCTGCGCAATCCGGCCTCGCGCGCGCTGCCGTTCGTGCTGGCGATGGCGGCGTTTGGCGGGCTGTTGCTGCAGGCGGCCTGGGGTATTGGCTGGAGTCTGTGGCTGGGCTGAGTGTGGTGTGGCGGCGGTGGCGGGTTCAGGGGTGATTGGATCGAACCCGGCAAGACTGCCGGCTTTGCAACAGAAGCAACAGGAAACGCCGATGGCCGATTCGCCCTCCGTTGCACGTTTCATCCAGCCGCGCAGCACGCGCGGCGGCATCGCGCAGGCGATCCTGGATGTCGTGGGCCAGGTGCCGGCGCCGCGTGCCGGTCGCCGTCCCGCATCAGCGCAGGCGGTGCCGGGCATCGTAAGGCGTGCGACGCTGGAGGCTTCCGGCATCGCCGGCACCATGGCGCTGGCGCCGGGGCCGCTGGGCTGGCTGACGATCGCGCCCGAACTGTATGCGGTGTGGCGTTTGCAGGTGCGGATGGTGGCCGATATCGCGGCCTGCCACGGGCGCCGGCCCACGCGCGAGGAAATGCTGTTCTGCCTGTTCCAGCACACTGCTGCAGGGGCTTTCCGCGAGTTGGTGATCCAGGTGGGCGAACGCTACGTGGTCAGGCGCACGCCGTTGTCGGCGATGTATGCGATCGCCAACAAGATCGCCCTGCGTGTCGCGCAGCGCGGCCTGACCCGGGTCGGCACGCGTTGGCTGCCGCTGGCCGGCGCGGTGGCGGTGGCGGGTTTCGTGCTGCTGGATACGCGCCGCGTCGCGGCCACGGCGCGGATGCTGTTCTCCAGCCCGGTGCGCTACGAGGATGCGGCCGAAGTCGAACTGCTCGAGCCGGTCGTGTCCAGGCCCCGCAAGCGCCGTCGCAAGGCGCAGGTCGACTGACCCGCACAGCCCCCACGCTGGCACCCGTGCAGCGCAGGGTGCTGCCGGGGTGTGCCGTGATTATGCCGATTTCCGCATCTTCGCCGATGGGAAACGGCCTATCCTTGCCGCGCCCCGATCCAGCCCTACAATGCTGCGGATTGGGCGATCCCTCGCCGGAGACCTGCCGTGAAACCCATCCTGAGCCCCGAACTTGCCTTGCCCGACACATCGCTGTCGGCCCTGACTGCGGCCTATGCCGCCGATGAAGACAGCCATCTGGCCGCGCTGTGGCAGCAGGCCCGCGTCGACGAGCGTTCGCAGGAGGAAATCCAGCGCACCGCCGAGGCACTGGTGGTGCGGGTGCGCGAGAAGGCGCAGGACCAGGGCGCGATCGAAGCCTTCATGCGCGAGTACGACCTGTCCAGCGAGGAGGGCGTGCTGCTGATGTGCGTGGCCGAGGCGCTGCTGCGTATTCCCGATCAGGAAACCGCTGATCGCCTGATCCGCGACAAGCTCGGCGATGCCGACTGGGAAGCGCATCTGGGCAAGAGCGATTCGGTGCTGGTGAATGCCTCCACCTGGGGCCTGATGCTGACCGGCCGCCTGGTCGGGCTGGGCGAGGAAACCCGGCGCAGCTTCGGCAGTGCGATGCGGCAGCTCGTGGGCCGTGCCGGCGAGCCGGTGATCCGGCTGGCGGTGCGCCAGGCGATGCGCATCATGGGCCACCAGTTCGTCATGGGCCGCAGCATCGAGGAAGCCCTCAAGCGCGCGCGCAAGGGCGACAACGCCGCCTACCGCCATTCCTACGACATGCTGGGCGAAGCGGCACTGACCCAGGCCGATGCCGACCGCTATTTCGAAGCCTACCGGCTGGCAATCGAGGCGATCGGGCGCAGCGGGCCGGGCGGCAGCTTCGCCGGTTCCGACGTGTTCGCCGCGCCCAGCATCTCGATCAAGCTCTCGGCCCTGCATCCGCGTTACGAACACGCCAAGCGTGAACGTGTGATGGCGGAACTGGCGCCGCGCGTACTGCAACTGGCGCAGCAGGCCAAGGCCCAAGGCATGGGTTACACCATCGATGCCGAAGAGGCCGATCGGCTGGAGCTGAGCCTGGAACTATTCGAGCGGGTTTACACCGATGCCTCGCTCGATGGCTGGGAAGGCCTCGGGCTGGCGGTGCAGGCGTACCAGAAGCGCGCGCCGCTGGCGCTGGAATGGCTGATCGAGCTGGCGCGACGCGTCGGCCGCCGCATTCCGGTGCGGCTGGTCAAGGGCGCGTACTGGGATTCGGAGATCAAGCGCGCGCAGGTCGATGGGCATCGCGGCTATCCGGTGTTCACGCGCAAGCCCAATACCGATGTCAGCTATCTGGCCTGCGCCCGCATCATGCTGTCGGCGACCAATGCGCTGTATCCGATGTTCGCCAGCCACAACGCCCAGACCATCGCCGCGATCCACGAGTTCGCGCGCCTGGCATTGGGTGCCAGTGGCGGTGGCGAGCGCACCCCGTACGAGTTCCAGCGCCTGCATGGCATGGGGCAGGAACTGCATGACGAGGTGATCGCGCCGAACGCGCTGAACACGCCGTGCCGGGTCTACGCGCCGGTCGGCAGTCATGAGGATCTGCTGCCGTATCTGGTGCGCCGCCTGCTGGAGAACGGCGCCAACTCCAGCTTCGTCAACCGCATCACAGATCCGGAAGTCGCGCCGGCCGAACTGGTGGCCGATCCGGTCGCCACCGTCGCCGGTTTCGATTTCAAACCCCACCCCCGCATCCCGCTGCCGGCCACCCTCTACGGCGAAGAAAGGAAAAACTCGATGGGCGTCAACCTTGCCAATGACGACGAACTGCGCCAGCTCGCCGAAGGCATCAATGCTTCACTGGGCGATTGGCAGGCAGGGCCGCTGGTGCCCGGCGCACAGTCCAGCGGTCCGACCCATGCCGTCACCCATCCGGCCGACCGGCGCGAACAGGTTGGCAGCTGGCAGGCCGCCGACGCGGCCACGGTCGAAAAGGCGCTGGCCAATGCCGTGGCCGCGCAGCCGGGCTGGGATGCCTTGCCGGCGACTTCGCGCGCCAAGGTGCTGGAACACGCCGCCGATCTGCTCGAAGCGCGCATGCCGCAGTTCCTCGCACTGTGCGTCAAGGAGGCCGGCAAGACCCTCCCCGATTCCGTGGCAGAAGTGCGCGAAGCGGTCGATTTCCTGCGCTACTACGCGCAGCAGGCGCGGGCGCGGCTGGCGCAGCCGGAAACCCTGCCCGGCCCGACCGGCGAATCCAACCAGCTGTTCCTGCATGGTCGCGGCGTGTTCGCCTGCATCAGTCCGTGGAACTTCCCGCTGGCGATCTTCACCGGGCAAATCGCCGCAGCATTGGCTGCCGGCAACAGCGTGATCGCCAAGCCGGCCGAGCAGACCAATCTGGTCGGCCACGCGATGACCCTCCTGCTGCACGAGGCCGGGGTGCCGGCCGATGTGTTGCAGTTCCTGCCCGGCGACGGCGCCACCGTGGGCGCGTCACTGACCGCCGATCCGCGTGTGGCCGGCGTGGCCTTCACCGGTTCGACCGAAACCGCGCGTGCGATCAACCGCGCGCTGGCCGCGCGCGATGCCGCGATCGCGGTGCTGATCGCCGAAACAGGCGGCCAGAACGCCTTGATCGCCGACTCCTCGGCCCTGCCCGAGCAGCTGGTCAAGGATGCAGTGCAGGGTGCGTTCGGCTCGGCCGGCCAGCGTTGTTCGGCGACCCGCATCCTGTTCGTGCAGCGCGACATCGCCGACAAGGTGATCCGCATGCTGGCCGGTGCGATGGCCGAGCTGAAGGTCGGTGATCCGGGCCTGCTGTCCACCGATGTCGGCCCGGTGATCGATGCCGATGCGCTGAAGGTGCTGGAAGCCCACGCTGCGCGCATGGATCAGGAAGCCACCCCGATCGCGCGCGTGGAACTGGGCGAGGATGCCGCGCACGGCACCTTCTTCGCGCCGCGCGCCTACGAGATCGACAGCCTCGCGCGCCTGCAACGCGAAGTGTTCGGCCCGGTGCTGCACGTGATCCGTTACGACGGCGAGAAACTGGATCAGGTCATCGACGCGATCAACGCCACCGGTTACGGCCTGACCCTGGGCATCCACAGCCGCATCAATGAAACCGTCGAGAGGATTTCCAGCCGCATCCGCGCCGGCAACTGCTACGTCAACCGCAACATGATCGGTGCGGTGGTCGGGGTGCAGCCCTTCGGTGGCGAAGGCCTGTCCGGCACCGGTCCCAAGGCTGGCGGTCCGCACTACCTCACCCGCTTCTGCACCGAGCGCACACTGACGATCAACACCACGGCGGCCGGCGGCAACGCCTCGCTGCTGACGCTGGAAGACTGAGCGCGTCATCCGTGATGCCAGGCCGGACGCCAGCGCGTTCGGCATCTTGGATAGCAACGGCCCCGGAGTGATCCGGGGCCATTGCGTTGAGCATCATCTGGCGGACTGGTGATCATCCGGTTCCCGGACATGCGGACTGGGCGCATGCTGCTTTGAGCGTCAGCGTTCGTCCCGCATTTCGACGTGAAGCGCGGCGCCAGTGGATGATTCCGGGAGTGGCGGCAGACCGCGCTTTCGATGCCTCCCGAAATGTCCCCCGATCTGTTCCGTCGCTGCCTCGCGTCGCGACGATCCGGCCCGGGTGCATTAGGATGCGCGCTCGCATGGGGATGTCATGGCCAAGCTCTACTTCTACTACTCGGCGATGAACGCCGGAAAGACCACCACGCTGCTGCAGAGCGCGCACAACTACCACGAGCGCGGGATGCGCACGCTGATCCTGACGCCGAAGCTGGACAACCGCTACGGCGAGGGTGTGGTGGCTTCGCGCATCGGCTTGTCGGCGCGCGGGCGCGTGTTTGAACGCGATGCGGACCTGCTCGCCATCGTGCGCGCCGACATCGACGCCAGCGGTGCGTTGCACTGCGTGCTGGTGGATGAATCGCAATTCCTTTCGCGCCGCCAGGTCTGGGAGCTGTCGGAAGTGGTCGATCAGCTCGGGGTGCCGGTGCTGGCCTACGGTCTGCGCACTGATTTCCGCGGCGAGCTGTTCGAAGGCAGCCAGTATCTGCTGGCGTGGGCCGATTCGCTGAGCGAGATCAAGACCATCTGCCACACCGGGCGCAAGGCCACGATGGTGGTGCGGGTGGATGAGCACGGCCGCGCGATCACCGACGGCCCGCAGGTGGAGATCGGCGGCAACGAGCGCTACGTCTCGGTTTCGCGGCCCGAATACAAGAAGATCGTCAGCGGCGAAGGCCGGATCGAACTGCAACAGCCGCAGCTGCCGCTGGCGTCGGGCGAATGATGCGTCGCGCCGTGTTCCGCTGCGCGTTTTAACCGATTCCTAACGCAGCCCGGCAGGGCCGCTGGATAGAGTGACACAGATTCCGCCAGCCATCGTGCTGGCGCGTTCGTCCTTGTGGAACGACATGTACCTGGATTTCTACGGTCTGCGCGAAGCGCCTTTCTCGATCACGCCCGATCCGCGCTTCGTATTCCTGAGTGAACGTCATCGCGACGCGCTGGCGCACCTGCTCTATGGCATCGGCCAGGGCGGCGGCGGCGGCTTTGTGCAGCTCACCGGCGAGGTCGGCACCGGCAAGACCACGCTGTGCCGGCTGCTGCTGGAGCAGTTGCCGGAGAACGTGCGCGTGGCGCTGGTGCTGAACCCGAGGCTGACGCCGCTGGAGCTTTTGCAGAGCATCGCCGAGGAGCTGAAGATCGATATCAGCGGGCGCGGCGACTCGCTCAAGCGTCTGGTCGATGCGCTCAATGCCTACCTGATCGAAGCCTATGCGCAGGGCCTGCGCGTGGTGCTGATCGTGGACGAGGCGCAGAGCCTGTCGTTCGAGGCGCTGGAACAGATCCGGCTGCTGACCAATCTGGAAACCCCGACCCAGAAATTGCTGCAGATCATCCTGCTGGGCCAGCCGGAACTGCGCCAGATGGTGGCGCAGCCGGAACTGCGCCAGCTCGCACAGCGCATCACCGCGCGCTACCACCTGATGCCGCTGGATGCCGAGGAAACCGATGCCTATCTGCGTCATCGGCTGGCGGTGGCCGGCAGCACGCGATTCCCGTTTTCCAAGCTCGCGGTGCGGCGCCTGCACCAGCGCTCCGGCGGCGTGCCGCGCCTGATCAACACCATCGCCGACCGCAGCCTGATGGCCGGTTACGCCACCGGCCAGGCGCAGATCAGCGAGCGTCTGGTGGACCGCGCTGCCGCTGAAGTATTGCCGGCGCGGCTGCGACCACGGCGCATGCCGCGCGTCACCTGGTTCGCACTGGCGCTGCTGTGCGTCATGCTGCTGACGATGTGGCTGTGGCCGCGGCAACCGTCATCCGAAGCGGTCGATGCGGACCCGATCCCGGCAGACTCGGGCGAGTCGCTGGCCGAGCCGACCGGCGAGCCCGCCGCGCTGCTGGAGGCCGAAGACCTGGCGCGCCTGGCGGCCAGTGGAGAAGCCTCGCAACACACCGCCTTCACCCGCCTGCTGGCCTTGTGGAAGTTGCGCGGCGCGCAGGCCGATGTGGGGACCGCGATGCGCTGCCCGGCCGTGGTCGCGCCCGGGGTCCATTGCCTGCGTGGCGGCGGCACGCTGGCGAAATTGCAGACCCTCGGGCGGCCGGTGGTGCTGCGCCTTTCGGACGAAGGCGGTGACTTGTGGGCGGTGCTGCTGGGAGCCGATGCGGAGCGGGTGCGGCTGGGCGTGGGCGGCGACACTGTGGATGTGGCGCGTGGCGGCTTCGAGGATCTGTGGCTGGGCGAGTATTTCGCGTTGTGGCGGGCGCCGGTCTTTCTTTCCGGCGCCACGCTGAAGCGCGGTGACAGCGGTCCCGGTGTGGAATGGCTGCGCGAGCGGCTGGTCGCTTCCGGTCATGCCAACCTCGACATGGGCGGCCCGGCGGTTTTCGACGCCCAGGTCGAAGCCGGGGTGCGTGAGCTGCAGAGCGCCAGCGGATTGGTGCCCGATGGCATCGTCGGGCCGGAAACCGCGCAGGTGCTGGCCGGCACCGAGCGCGACGGCCCGCGTCTGCGGCGCAGGCTGAACTGAGGTGGCACCGATGTCCTGCTCAATCACATTGCCGCTGCCGATGACACGGCCGCCTGTCCGCCGCGCCGGAGGAAACGCGCCATGTCGCTGATCCTGGAAGCGCTGAAGAAATCCGAAGCCGAACGCCGGCTCGGACATCTGCCCGATCTGATGACGCCTGCAAGCGATACGGTCAGCGGTGCGGGCCGCGCCTGGCTGCCCGGTTTCCTGCTGGGTCTGGCGATGGCGCTGCTGTTGGTGGCCGGTCTGGCGGGTTGGTGGTGGTGGGCCACCCGAGACAATGTTGCCAGCGAAATGCCGATTGCCGAGACGGTGGGTGCGGCTGCTGATGCGCCGGCACCGGCTGTTGATAGTGACCGCCATGCACCCAGGCAGGACATTGCGGAATCGGCCCGTTCGCCCGCATCCGCGCCCCGGCCTGCGCCGTCCGCAGCCGTGACGCCGGCGCAGGTCATCACGCAGGTGCCGACGCGCGAGGATCCGGAGTTTGCCGGAGTTGAGCGCGAATCAATGCCGATGCCAGCCGGTTCCATCCCGTTGCCGCCTCCGGCGCCGACTCCGGCTGCTCCACGCCCGGTAGCGACGGCCCCGGCGCAGACTCCGACACAGATTCCGGCCGCGCCAGCACCTTCCGCCGCCGCACCTGCACCAGTCCCGGCCGAGCCGCTGGAAGCGGTGCCGCTGCTGTCGATGCTGATGCCGGCACAGCGCGAAGGCTTGCCGCCGTTGCGCCTGAGCATGCATGTCTACGATGCCGATCCGGCCGGGCGTTTCGTGCTGATCGATGGGCGCCGCTACCGCCAGGGCGATGCGATCGAGGGCGGGCTGGTGGTTGATGTGATCCGTCCCGATGGTGCGCTGGTTGCGCGCGGAAGCCTGCGCTTCCTGGTGCCGCGACCATGAGTTGCCACACCGCCACCGACGCGCGGCCAAGATCGCGGTGGTGCGGCTGAGATGTTCGTGCACGTGCCCTCGCGGCGTCGGCCGCCGCCGCCCTGGGCGACGCCGTTGCTGGTGCTGGCCTGCATGGTGGTATGGGTATGGCTGGCGACCGGTGATGCCGGCGAGCGGGGGCATTTCCTGCAACGCTGGGGCACGGTGCCGGAAACCCTGCTGGCCGGGGAGGCGGAGTGGCGCAGCCTGCTTGATGGCCGCGTGCTGACGCTGTTTTCGGCGATCTTCGTGCATGCCGACTGGCTGCATCTGGTCGGCAACCTGTTGTTCCTGATGATCTTCGGGATTCCGTCCGAGCGGGCGCTCGGGCCGTGGCGGCTGGTGTTGCTGTTCCTGCTGTGCGGCGGGCTGGCGAATCTGGCGGCGGCGATCTCGTTGCAGAACACACATGCGGCGGTGATCGTCGGCGCCAGTGGCGCGATTTCCGGCGTGATTGGCGCCTATCTGGCGCTGTTCCCGCGCGCCCATCTGGGCTTTGTCGTGCCGCTCGGGCTGTTCCTGGAGTTCGTGCGCACGCCGGCCTCGTTGCTGATCGCAATCTGGGCCTTGCTGCAACTGGGGTTCACCTTCATCGGGCCGGCCTTCGGTGCGGTCGCGTGGTGGGCGCACCTGACCGGTTTCGTGCTGGGCGTGCTGATGGCGCTGCTGTGGCGCCCGGCGGTGGCGCGACGGCTGCGAAGCTGATTTCAGCCCTTTGCGGTTGCCGCCGGTGGTGATTGCGTGTCGCGCGGGAAGCGGATGACGACTTCGCGGTGGCTGTCCTGATCGCTGCGCTCGGTGCTGATGCGGCCGCCGTTGTCCTGCACCGTGTGCTGGATCCAGGACAGCGCCAGGCGCAGCGTAACATCGCCGATCTCGTGCCCCATCGCGATGTCCTGCCAGTCCGGCAGCCGCGCGATGCCGGCGCTCATGCCCAGCCGCAGCTGTCCATCGTGTTCTTCGTGCAGATCGAGGATGAAGCGGGTACGCGGCGGGTTGGAGTACAGCAGGATGTCGAGCAGCTCGCGCAGCGCCACGGTGCAGCGGGTGCGCTCCAGTTGCGCCGGGGCGCTGGTCAGGCTGCTGCGGAACTCCAGGTGTTGGTCGAAATGCAGTGCGCGCGGCGTGGCCTGATCCACGATGTCGCGCAGCATCGGCACCAGATCGACGGCTTCGTGCAGCGCTGCCGTGCTGGCGTCACGGTCCTCCTGGCTGGCGCTTTCCAGCATCTGTTCGGTCACCCACAGCAGGTCGGCGGCATGTTGCGCGATGGCGGCATTGGTGCGGCGCCGTGCTTCGGGGTTCTCGTCCACCAGAGTGCGTTCGGCCAGGGTGCGCATTTCCAGCAAGGGGCCGCGCAGGTCTTCGCTGGCCAGGCGCAGGAAGCGCCGCTGCCGCATTGCGAAGGCTTCGGCCCGCTGCCGTTCGCGTTGCGCCTGCTCCACGCTGTGGGCCAGGGCCTGGTTGTGCTCGTGCAGTTGCGCCGCCATCGCCTGTCGCAGCCGGTTGCGGCGCCACAGCATCAGCGCCAGCCCGAGCGAGGTCAGCAACAGGGCGGCCAGCAACAGCAGTCCGCGCCGCTGTTGTACCAGTGCCGCGCTGCTGCGGACCTCCTGGCCTTGAAGGCGGTGGATTTCTCGTTGCTGGCGGGCGAATTCATAACCGGCCGACAGCATGCCGGCGCGGGCCAGGTCGGTGCGTTGGCGCAACGAGGATTGAAGCTCTCGCGCCTGGCGCAGCTGCTCCAGTGCGGCGGCGGGATCGCCCTTGAGTTCGTACAGCTCCGACAGCGACTCCAACAGCGTGGCGCGCCAGTGCGGGCTCTCCTGTGCCGCGTTGGTGACCACGGCGCGTTGCAGCGCGTGCTCGGCCTGGTCCAGCAGGGTGGTGCGCGTGTGCGGGTCCAGGTCCCCGCTGCGCGCATGCTGTATCAACACTTCGGCATGGGCGGCTCGCGCGGCGGCCTCGGCCCGTGCCGAGCCTGCGCTGATCGCAAGGCGTTCGGCCAGACCGATTTGTTCCATGGCGGCCTCGTGCCGCTGCCGGCGTGCCAGCAACTGCGCCAGACTGCTGCGGGTCAGGCTTTCCATCGCCGGTGCGGGGGCGCGGGCAAAGGCCTCCAACGCGCGGTTCGATGCGGCCTCGGCGCCGTCCAGATCGCCTTCGGCATCGGCCAGTTCCGCCAGGCGCTGATGGATCACGCCGACACCGCTTTCAATTCCGTGGGCCTGCTTCAGCACCAGTGCGCGCTCGTAGTGGCGCCGGGCGCCGGCGACATCGCCCAGATGGCCGAGTGAACCGCCGAGGTTCAGCGTGACAGCGGTGATGCCGGCTGGATAATTGATCGATTCGTACAGCGCCAGCGCATGGTGTTGCACTTCGATCGCTTCGCCGTAGGCGCCGACGAAGTTCAATGCGATGCCGAGCGTGCCCAGCACCCGCGCGCGGCGCCGCGCATCGGTGCTGTCATCCATGCCCTGGGCCAGTGTTTGCAGCGTGGCGATCGCTTCGTGGAAATGGCCGGCCTCGATCTGGCGTCGGGCGCTGGCCAGTTCGGGGCTGATCGGATACGCATCATCGGTGATGACGCTGCCTGGCGACGATTCCTGTGGCGGCTGCGGGACCGCCAGCAGCGCCGCCGGCATGGCAAGCGCGATGGCCAGCAGCGCGCAACACGACATCCTGCAATGCGGGGCTGTGTCCATGTGACAGACATCCTTGGTGGCTGGCGGCGGCGCTCCGCACCGTGCCGCCACAGGCAGCGGCCCTGCATCCTGGGGCCGCAGCTGCAAGCTTTGCATGTTTGCGCCGTGGCGGGGAAGTCGCCGGCATAAGGCGAGCGCGCTTACATCAGTGCCCGCATCGCCTGACCGAGCCCGTCCGGGGTCAGCGGGTACATGCGGTCTTCGACCAGTTCGCGCACCAGCTGGGTGGAGGCGGTGTAGCGCCACTGGGCCGGCGGGTTCGGATTGATCCAGACCAATTGGCGGAAGTGCTCGCGGATGCGTCCGAACCAGACCGCACCCGGTTCCTCGTTCCAGTGCTCGACGCTGCCGCCGGTGTGGGTGATCTCGTACGGCCCCATCGCTGCATCGCCGACGAACACCACTTTGTAATCCGGGTTGTAGCGGCGCAGCAGTTCGGTCACGGCCAGGCGCGAGCTGCCGCGGCGCTGGTTGTCGGTCCAGACGTGGTCGTAGATGAAGTTGTGGAAGTAGAAGTGCTGCAAGCGCTTGAACTCGGATCGGGCCGCACCAAACAGCGCCTCGCAGGCGGCGACGTGATCATCCATCGAGCCGCCGATATCCAGCAGCAGCAACACCTTTACCGCGTTGTGCCGTTCCGGCCGCAGCTTCACATCGAGCAGGCCGGCCTCGCGCGCGGTGGCGGCGATGGTGGCGGGCAGATCCAGTTCCATTTGCGCACCTTCCCGCGCGAAGCGTCGCAGCCGCCGCAGCGCGGTCTTGAAGTTGCGCGGCGACAGCTCCGCATCGCCATCCAGATTGCGGTATTCGCGCTTCTCCCAGACCTTGGCCGCCATGCGCCCGCCGCCGTGCGGCCCGAGCCGGATGCCGCCGGGGTGAAAACCACCCGAGCCGAACGGGCTGGTGCCGCCGGTACCGATCCAGCGGTTGCCGCCGGCATGGCGCTCCTTCTGTTCGGCCAGGCGCTCGCGGAAGCGGCGCATCAGTTCCTCCAACCCGCCGAGTTGCTCGATCTTCGCCTTGTCCTCGTCGCTGAACCGGCGCTCGAATTCGCGCCGCAGCCAGTCTTCCGGAATCCGCGCGAAATCCTCGTCCGGCAGCGTCGAAACGCCGTCCCAGAAGCGACCGAAGGCCCGGTCGAAACGGTCGAAATGACGTTCGTCCTTGACCAGCACCGCGCGTGCCAGCGCGTGGAACTGCTCGATATCGGCGAAGGCCAGATCAGCCTCCAGCGCGGCCAGCAGATCCAGCCATTCGCGCAAGGTGACCGGCAGCTTTTCCTCGCGCAGCGCATCGAACAGGTTCAGCAGCATCGCAGCGGACTCAGCGCGCCTGCCGCCGGTGCATGAAGGCCAGCCGTTCAAGCAGCTGCACATCCTGTTCGTTCTTGATCAGCGCGCCGTACAGCGGCGGGATCGCCTTGGCCGGGTCGGCGTTGTGCAGTGCTTCGGCGGGAATGCGGTCGGACAGCAGCAGTTTGAGCCAGTCGATCAGTTCGGAGGTGGAGGGTTTCTTCTTCAGGCCGGGCAGCTCGCGCAGCTGGAAGAACACGTCCAGCGCGCGCTGCACCAGGGTGTTCTCGATGCCGGGGTAATGCACCGCGATGATCCGTTCCAGCGTGGCGCGGTCCGGGAAGGCGATGTAGTGGAAGAAGCAGCGGCGCAGGAAGGCGTCCGGCAGCTCCTTCTCGTTGTTGGAGGTGATGACGATGATCGGGCGGTGCGTGGCGCGGATGGTGTCGCCGGTCTCGTGGACGTGGAACTCCATCCGGTCCAGTTCCTGCAGCAGATCGTTCGGGAACTCGATGTCGGCCTTGTCGATTTCATCGATCAGCAGCACCGCACGCTGATCGCTTTCAAACGCTTCCCAGACCTTGCCGCGGCGGAGGTAGTGGCGCACGTCCTGCACCCGTGGATCGCCCAGCTGTGAATCGCGCAGGCGGCTGACCGCATCGTATTCGTACAGCCCCTGCTGCGCCTTGGTGGTGGATTTGACATGCCAGGCGAACAGCGGCGCGCCCAGCGAACGCGCCATCTCCTCGGCCAACAGGGTCTTGCCGGTGCCCGGCTCGCCCTTGATCAGCAGCGGGCGCTGCAAGGTGATGGCGGCGTTGACGGCCAGCATCAGGTCGTCGGTGGCGATGTAGCGTTCGGTGCTTTGGAATTTCATCGGAGCAGGTGCGCAGAAGTGGGTTGGCAAGGGTACCGTGGCGGTGGCTGTCCAGGTCTCCACGAAAAAGGCACCGCCTCGCGACGGTGCCTTTTTGCGTTTGCCCATGCCGCTGACGGCGCAGGCGGTGGCCGATCAGATGGCCTTGATCAGCTCATCGGCGAATTCCGAGCACTTCACTTCCTTGGCGCCTTCCATCAGGCGGGCGAAGTCGTAGGTGACGGTCTTGTTGCCGATGGCCACGTCCATCGCTTCGATGATGGCGTCGGCGGCTTCGTTCCAGCCCATGTAGCGCAGCATCATTTCACCGGACAGGATCACCGAGCCGGGGTTGACCTTGTCCTGGCCGGCGTACTTGGGCGCGGTGCCGTGGGTGGCTTCGAACACAGCGTGGCCGGTGACGTAGTTGATGTTGGCACCCGGCGCGATGCCGATGCCGCCGACCTGCGCGGCGAGCGCATCGGAGAGGTAGTCGCCGTTGAGGTTGAGTGTGGCGGAAACGTCGTACTCGGCCGGACGCAGCAGGATCTGCTGGAGGAAGGCATCGGCGATGGCGTCCTTGATGATCAGGCCGGCGCCGGGCTTGCCGTCCGGGATGATGTGCCAGGGACCGCCATCCAGTTCCACCGCGCCGAAGTGCTCGCGCGCCACCTTGTAGCCCCAGTCGGCGAAGGCGCCTTCGGTGAACTTCATGATGTTGCCCTTGTGCACCAGCGTCACCGACTTGCGCTTGTTGGTGATGGCGTACTCGATGGCCGACTTCACCAGGCGCTCGGTGCCCAGGAAGGAGACCGGCTTGATGCCGATGCCGACCTGCACCGGAAGCTCGCGTGCCGGGGCGCCGACGGTTTCCAGTGCAGCCTGCCAGCCGGCGTTCTTTTCGGCCGAACCGAAGCGGATCTTGCCGTAGGCCTGCGGGAATTCGCGCTCGAGGAAGTCCAGCACCTTCTGTGCGTCGGCGCTGCCGGCGGACCATTCGATGCCGGCGTAGATGTCTTCACAGTTCTCGCGGAAGATCACCATGTCCACCAGTTCCGGGCGCTTGACCGGGCTGGGCACGCCCTTGAACCAGCGCACCGGGCGCAGGCAGACGTAGAGGTCGAGCATCTGCCGCAGCGCGACGTTGAGCGAGCGGATGCCGCCGCCGATCGGCGTGGTCAGCGGGCCCTTGATGCTGACCAGATAGTCGCGGCAGGCCTGTACGGTGGCATCCGGCAGCCAGGTGCCGAACTGGTTGTTGGCCTTTTCGCCGGCGAAGATTTCCATCCAGTGGATCTTGCGCTTGCCGCCGTAGGCCTTCTCGACCGCGGCGTCGAGCACGCGCACGCTGGCGCGCCAGATGTCCGGGCCGGTGCCGTCGCCTTCGATGAAGGGGATGATCGGGTTGTCCGGCACGTTCAGGGTGCCGTTGCTGATGGTGATCTTTTCGCCGCCGGCGGGCGGGGTCAGGACGGGGTCGGCCATGGATTCCTCCAGAAGTGCCGCGACCGGCTGCCGGTCGCTCGGTGGGGTGAACAGTCGCGTATTGTCCTAGGTTTCGGGGCGCAGCGCCAAACCGGTGAAAGCCGTGGCGACAATCCCGCGCCGGGCAGGGCTGGCCGTGGGCGAACGCTTCCCGCACAATTCCCCGTTGGTCTTGGCATTGGCGGGAGTTGTCTGGTGGATCTGGAGCAGGTGCGCGAATACCTGGCGGGCATCGACTGGACCCGCCAGTTCGACCCGGCCACGCTGCGGCGAGCCAATGGCTACCTGAAGGACAACCACCTGGAAAGCCTGCGCTACGAGCCCGAGCGGCGTGGCGGCGGGCGTTTGCGGGCGCTGGTGCGCGGCAGCGGCGAGGCGATCTACGAGCCGTGGATCCAGTTCCGCCCCGACGGCAAGAAAGACGTGGTGGTGTCCGGTTCCTGCGATTGCCCGGTCAACGGCCCCTGCAAGCACCAGGCGCTGGTGCTGCTGTACGTGCAGATGTTCCCGCCCTCCACCTGGCCGAAGGATGTGCCGCCACCAGCACCGGCGCCGATGCCGCCGACCTCGCCGGTGGAGCATCTGGATGCGCTGCCGGCCTGGCTGCGCACCGCGATGGAAGGGCAGGCCGGCCAGGTGCCGCAACGCTCCTCGCAGGACTGGGACCGGTGGTTGTCGCAGCTTTCGCGCGTGGCCGCAGGCGAGGCCAGCGATACCCGCGCCGACGCCGAGCGCAGCTTCGGCCTGATCCTGCGGCAGCTGGATGATCACCTGGCGGTACAGCCGGCCTTTCTTCGGCCCGGGCGCGGCCGCAATGCCGGACTGGTGGATCCGCAGCCATTGCGGCTGGAAGACGGCGGCCCGGTGCCGGAACCGGAAGGCGGCTGGAACGGGGAGGATCTGGTGGCGCTGGCGACCTTGCTGGAAGCCGCCGGGCCGGGCAGCCGGCGCAATGATCCGGTGCTGCTGGAGTCGGCCCATGCCGAGGCCGCGCTGGCGGATCTGATGACGCGCCACCCGCTGTACTGGGAGCGGGGCAGCGTGCCGCTGGAGATCGGCCCGGATGTGCCGCTGCAACTGGAATGGCACGATCGCCCGGATGGCAGCCAGCAGCTGGCGGTGGGCATGGAAGATGCCGCCGACACCCTGCTGCTGCGCGCGCACGGCATGTGGTACGTGCAGCCGGAAGCGCGTCGCGTCGGCCGCGTGAGCGGGGATGCGCAGTTGCTGGAACTGGTCGACAGCGCCCCGAACCTGCAACCGGAAGACGTCGCCGAACTCCAGCAGCGCCTGGCCGGGGTGAAGGGTCTGCCACTGGCGATGCCGCGTCCGCGCCGGCTGCGTGAGCTCAGGACCACGCCGGTGTCGGTGCTGGTGATGGGCGTGGCCCACATCGATCTGCACGCGCGCAATCCGCAGCGCATGCCGCTGCGGCTGGGCTGCGCGCAGTTGCATTTCGATTACCAGTCGCATCGCGTCGCGCCGTATTCGGGCGATGCGCGGGTGCGCGTCGGGCAGGGCGAGGAGGTGGTCGAGATTGTTCGCGATGTCGCGGCCGAGCAGCGTGCCGAGGCGGCGCTGACGCAAGCCGGCCTGGTCGATGCCACGCTCTGGGGCTACGACATGGCGCTGCGGCACGAACAATTCTCTTTGAACCAGTACCTGCTGCAACCGGACCGCCGCCGCCAGCCGCTGGCACCCGACGCCTGGGCCGAGACGCTGGAGGAACTGGCCGGAGCCGGTTTCCGGATCGAATACAGCCGCGAATTCCCGCGTGATGACGTGGTGGAAATCGATGACTGGCATGCCGAACTGGACGAGTTCGGCAATGCCTGGTTCGATGTTTCGCTCGGTATCGACGTGGAAGGCGAACGCATCGATCTGCTGCCGATCCTGCGCCGGGTGCTGGCCGATCCGGCCTTCCCGATGACGCCGCTGCCGGACGAGGCCGAGGACGCCGGCTGGAAAGTGCGGCTGGATGAAAACCGCAGCGTGCGCCTGCCGATGAAGCGCCTGCGCGCGATGCTCGAACCGCTGCTGGAATGGTTGCAGGAAAGCGACGACGGCCTGCGCCTGCACCGCACCCAGGCCGAGGCCCTGCGTCGCGTGGGCGAGGATGCCGGCTTGCCGTGGCGCGGCGGCGAACGCCTGCGCGCGCGGCTGGAGGAATTGCGTGCCAACCGGGTGCCGGTGCAGGCACCGGAAGGTTTTCGCGCTGAACTGCGTCCCTACCAGCGCGACGGACTGGCATGGCTGAACTTTCTGTCCGATGCTGGGCTGGGCGGCGTGCTGGCCGATGACATGGGCCTGGGCAAGACGGTGCAGGTGCTGGCCCATCTGGTGTCGGAAAAGGCACGCGGAAAGCTGGATGAGCCGGCCCTGGTGGTGGCGCCCACCAGTCTGGTCGGCAATTGGCGCGACGAGGCCAAACGCTTCGCGCCGGACCTGGAGGTGCTGGTGCTGCATGGCGCCGACCGCGCCGCGCACTACGATTCGATCAGTGATGCCGACCTGGTCATCACCACCTACCCGTTGCTGCCGCGCGACCGTGACGATCTGTGCCGGCAGCGTTTCTCGCTGCTGATCATGGACGAGGCGCAGGCGATCAAGAACGCCCGCAGCCAGGCCGCGCAGGTGGTGCGCGAAATTCCCGCACAGCGGCGTCTGGCGATGACCGGCACGCCGCTGGAAAACCATCTGGGCGAGCTGTGGGCGCAATTCGATGCGGTCGAACCGGGCCTGCTCGGCAGCGAATCCAGCTTCACCCGCAACTACCGCACCCCAATTGAAAAGCACGGCGACACCGAGCGGCAGGAGCGCCTCAGCCGGCGCGTGGGCGCGCTGCTGCTGCGCCGCCGCAAGGAGGATGTGCTGACCGAACTGCCGCCCAAGACCGAGATCGTGCATTCGCTGGAACTGCTCGGCGCGCAGCGCCAGTTGTACGAAACCCTGCGTCTGGCGCAGCACGAACGGGTGCGCGAATCGATCCAGCAACGTGGCCTCGGGCAATCGGGCATCGTCGTCATCGATGCACTGCTGAAGCTGCGCCAGGCCTGTTGCGATCCGCGTCTGGTCAAGCTGGAGAGTGCGCGCAAGGTCAAGGACTCGGCCAAGCTCGATGCCCTGCTGGAGCTGATTGACGGCCTGCGCGAAGAAGGCCGGCGGATGCTGGTGTTTTCCCAGTTCACCCAGATGCTGGCGCTGATCGCGCAGGCGCTGGACAAGCGCAAGATCAAATATCTGAGCCTGACCGGCGACACGCCTTCCACTGCCCGTGCCGATCTGGTGCGCGAGTTCCAGGACGGCGACGTGCCGGTGTTCCTGATCAGCCTGAAGGCCGGCGGCGTCGGCCTCAACCTGACCGCCGCCGACGCGGTGATCCATTACGACCCGTGGTGGAACCCGGCAGTGGAATCACAGGCCACCGACCGCGCCCACCGCATGGGCCAGGACAAGCCGGTGTTCGTCTACAAGCTGATCTGCGCCGGCACTGTCGAGGAAAAGATCCAGGCGATGCAGGAACGCAAGGCGGAACTGGCGCGCGCCGTGCTCGAAGGCGGCAGTACCGCCGCGCTGCGCTTCGACGAAGCCGATCTGGCTGAACTGTTCGCACCACTCTGACGGGGCTCGCGGCAGAGCGCGCCCGAAACGCGGTCAACGCGGATCGACGGCTTCCACCCAAGGCTGGTGGCGTCGCCCGTGCACCAGTTCCACCTGGTAGCGACGATCCGGCTCGGCGGCCGGATGCGTGGCGTGCGTGCCGATCACCGGATGGAAGCGCGCCGGCACATGGATGCGGTCGATATCGATGCTGCGGATGATGCCGCTGTAGAACGGTGGTGCCGATTCCGGCTCGCGCATCACGGTCACCGCGACCACGCCGCTTGCGATCAGATATCGGCCAGGGTCCGGGTAGCGGATGCGCAGCGACTTGGGATCGGTGCCGGCATTGATGACGAACAGGCGGCTGCGCGTGTCGCGTTCGTCCAGCCAGTTGTGCTGCGCGGCCCGGAGGCGCTGGGCCAGCTCTTCGCGATAGGGACCACCGGCTGCGCCCGGCCCGCTTTCAAGCGCCTGATAGCTGTGCTGTGCACGCTCGAGTGCGGCCGCATGTGCCGCTCCATCGAATTCAAGCACCAGCCATGCCTGCCGTTGTGCCGTCTGGTGGCGCCACAGCTGCCAATCCGTGGGCGGAACATCGCCGAGGTCGAAACCCAGTTCGCGCAGACGGGCCGCATCCAGCCAGCGGGCTTGGCGCTGGTAGGGCAGGGCGTGGCTGCCGCCGCTGCTCTGATGCGCGGCGACGCGCCAGTTCAACTGCAGGGCCAGCGCGCTCTTTTCCCGCTCCAGCCCCCACTGGTAGGGCACGTGCAGTTCGCGTTCGGTCAGCCGCAGCCGGCTGTCTTCGGCGCTGCGGTTCCAGCCGACGCCGGCCAGGATGAGAGCATTCACCGCCAGGATCAGCGCGGCGCCGAGCCACAGCAGTCGGCGGGCTGCCGTCGACAGTTTCATGTGCGCTCCTCCCGGCTCTGGCCTGCGGCCCGACGCAAACGCCCGAACACGAACAGCAACAGCACCGCCGTCAGCGCCAGCAGCGCGAAGAACAGGTACTTGGGCACCGCATCCCACCACCAGTCGAAGAAACGCGTGTAAAGGAAGATCGCGAAGAAGGTGACCCCGGTGTTGACCACCTCGCCCCAGCCACGACGGATACCGAGCCAAATCGCCGCAGCACTGAACAGGAAGCCGGCGACCTGGTAAACATGCTGGATCACCCGGGTCGAGCCGGACAGATAACTGCCCCAGGCCCAGTTGGCCAGCAACAGCATCGGCAGCATCAGGCACAGCAGGCCGGCCACGCGCCAGGTCTGGGCGAAACCGGCGTGGCGGCTCTGATCGATGAACTGCGGTAGGCAGAACAACACGACCGCGGCCGGAAAGAAGTTCTCCGGCCGTTCACCGAATCCCAGCCAGTACATGCCGCCGAAGGTGCCGGTACGCGCCGCGATATACGCGGCAATGCACGCGATGCCGGCCACCAGCAACAGCCGCAGATCGCAGCTGTAGGCCAGCAGCAGGGCCAGTGCCGCCCACGGCAGCAGGGCCGTGTCCGAGGGCGCGAGGTTGAACAGCGTGCCGAGCAGGCTGATGTTGATCACGAAGCAGGCAAAAGCGACCAGCGCCGCCAGCTTGGTGAAGTAGCCGCTGGCATCGTGCTCGCGGATGAGCACACAGGCCAGCAGCGAACCCAGCGAGGCCGCCAGCAGCACGCCAACCTGCCAAGGCGTGGCCAGCAAGCCCCAGAATCGGTGGAACAGGAAATACACCGCCGCTGCCAACGCCACCGCGCCGAGGAAGGACACGATCCGCATGCCGAGCGAGAGGCGACGCGCGCCGGCGTCGTAGTCGATGTTGAATTGCCGTGCCAGCGTCGCCAGCAGCTGGCGATGGTGCACCGCGACCGCTTCGCGCCATGCTGGATCGGGCGCGGGCACGCCTTCGTCGGCCAGGCGGCGCAGTTCCTGATCGAAGCCGACGATCGCATCGGCACGCTGTTGTGCGCTGCTCCTGTTCATGCGGGAACTGTCTGCGGCCCGGGTTTCCATGTCGCGAGTATGCACGAGTGCCGGATTCATGCCGCATCGGACCAGCGCATCGCGCGAAGACCGCGAGCACGGGTTTTCAGGTCAGCGTGTTTGCACGCGCTTATCGTGATCGGTGTCCAATCGCTATGCTGTAGCGCCCGGCACTGTGCCGGCTGATCGAGTTGCCCTCATGTCCCGCTCCCTGCGTATCGCGCTTGCCCAGTTCGATTTCCCGGTTGGTGCGATCGCGGCCAATGCTGCGCGTATCGGCCGGATGATCGCGCAGGCGCGTGACGAATATTCCGCCGATGTGGTGCTGTTCCCCGAGCTGGCGCTGTGCGGTTATCCGCCTGAAGACCTGCTGCTGCGTCCGGCCTTTGTCGCGCAATGTGCACAGGCGATGCAGGCGCTGGCGCGGGAAGTGCACGGCATCGTGGCGCTGGTGGGCTGGCCAGAGCAGGATGGCGATGCGCTGTTCAACGCGGTCGCGGTGCTGCGTGATGGAAAGATCGAGGCCAGCCTGCGCAAGCGCGAACTGCCCAATTACGCGGTGTTCGACGAACGTCGCCACTTCAGCACCGATCCCGATCCGGCTGCCGGTGTATTCGAGGTCAGCGGCGTGTCGCTGGGCGTGCTGGTATGCGAAGACCTGTGGTATCCCGCGCCGCTGGCCGCCGCCGCGCAACAGGGGGCGGCGCTGGTGCTGGTGGCCAACGCTTCGCCGTTCGAGCACGACAAACCGGCGCGACGCGATGCACTGCTGGCGCAGCGGACCGCAGAGAGCGGCGTGGCGCTGGCCTATCTGAATCTGGTCGGCGGGCAGGACGAACTGGTATTCGATGGGGGCTCGCTGCTGGCCGATGCCGATGGCCGGGTGCATCCGCCCGCCCGCGCCTTCGAGGAACACTGGCTGCTGGCCGATTTCGATGCCGCCACACGTCGCTTCACACCGGTGGCATGGCCGTCCGAATCCGACCGCAGCCGCGAGGCCCTGAGTTGGCACGCGCTGGTGCGCGGCACTGCCGACTATGTGCGCAAGAACGGTTTTTCCCGCGTATTGCTGGGTTTGTCCGGCGGGGTGGATTCGGCCATGGTGCTGGCGATCGCGGTCGATGCGCTGGGAGCGGAGAACGTCACGGCGGTACGGCTGCCGTCGCGCTACACCAGCAGCCTGTCCAACGACCTGGCGGCCGAACAGGCCAGCGCGCTCGGCGTCACCCTGCACACGCTGGCGATCGAGACGCCCTTCGCTGCCTATCTGGACACACTGGCGCCGCTGTTTGCCGGGCACGCGCCGGATGTCACCGAGGAAAACCTGCAAAGCCGCTGCCGCGGCGCGCTGATGATGGCGCTGGCCAACAAGTTCGGCGGGCTGGTGCTGACCACCGGCAACAAGAGCGAATACGCGGTCGGCTACGCGACGATCTATGGCGACATGTGCGGCGGCTATGCGCCGATCAAGGATGTCTACAAGTCCGAGGTGTTCGCGCTGTGCCGCTGGCGCAATGCGCAGGGCGATGGCGAGCGGATTCCCGAAGCGGTGATCGCGCGCGTGCCCAGCGCGGAACTGCGCGAGGGCCAGACCGATCAGGATTCGCTGCCGCCCTACGAGGTGCTGGATGCGCTGCTGGAACGCCATATCGAAGGCGGCGCCGACGCGCAGGAACTGATCGATGCCGGTTTCGATGCCGCCATCGTGCAGCGCGTGCTGCGGCTGGTGCGGCTGGGCGAATGGAAGCGCCGTCAGGCCGCGCCCGGTCCAAAGGTCGGTCGTCTGGCATTCGGGCGGGAACGGCGCTATCCGATCACCTCGGGCTGGAGCTGAGAGCGCCCATCCCGGCCGACCGGGTGGATCAGTCACCGGCCAGCACCAAACCGGGGAACAGCAACAGCGCGGCGATGCGCCGGATCAGGCCCGCCAACGTGTCAGCCGTGGCGTTCCAATACCGGCAGTGCGGCATCGGCGCGCAGGTCGTCGGCGTGGTAACTGCGCTTGTCAGAACCAAAGGGCGAGAGCTTGCGCCACCAGGCGCGTTCGGCCGGCCAGTCGCCGCGCAGGTAGGGATGGTCGGGGTAGTTCAGTTCCAGTACCCGGCGTGCGTCCACCGCCAATGTGTCCTGGCCCAGACGCTGATAGGCCTCGCTCATCACCGCCAGCGCATCGCTGGTGTAGATGCTCTGCGGGTAGTGTTCGATCACGTGCTTGCTGCGGTTGGCGGCGGCCACCCAGGCGCGACGTTCCAGATAGAACACCGCCACGTTCATGTCGTGGCGCGCCATCTGGTTGCGCAGATGCACCATCTTGGCGCGCGCATCAGCGGCGTAGCGGCTGTTGGGGTAGCGCTGGATCAGATCACCGAAATCGTTGAACGACTGCTGCAGCGACACCTGCTCGCGCTGCGCCGGGTCCAGCCCGGCAAAGCGGATCAGCGCGCCGTCGTTGCGGTTGAAGTTCACCAAGCCGCGCAGGTAGTACATGTAGTCGATGTGCGGATGCGCCGGGTAGGTGCGGATGAAACGGGTGATCGCGGAGGTGGCGTCCTCGGGCTTGTTGCCCTTGTAGTAGGCGTAGGCCAGTTCAATCTGCGCCTGTTCGGTGTAGGGGCCGTAGGGGAAGCGCGCGATCAGGCGCTGGTAGTAGCGCTGCGCACGGGCCGCGTTGCCGACCTCCAGTGAACCCTTGGCCTCGGCGTACAGGCCTTCCACGGGCAACGTTTCGAGTGGGTCCTGCCGATTGAAACGGCCGCAGGATGCCAGCAGCAGGGCGAGCGTGAGGAAGATGGCGAGGCGGGCAATGCCGGTAATTCGGGTCATCGAAGGCTCTGTGATGCCGCGATCAACGCGGAGCGGCGCATAATAGCTGAAAGCAGGGAGTCGGCCCATTAAGAAGCCGTAAAGCCGCCGGCCGCGTGCCGTGGGTTCAGATTCCCGCCCGTCCCGGATTGCTGTGAACCACTTCATGAACACACCCGATGAGCCCGACATCGCGGCACGCCGCGCCCAGATCCCGCTGGAAGCCGCCGGCCGCCGTATCGACCAGGTCCTGGCCGAACTGTTTCCCGAGTTCTCGCGCTCGCGCCTGACGGCCTGGATCAAGGCCGGCGAGGTCCGGGTGGATGGTCGCACCCCGCGCCCACGCGATGCGGTGCGCGGCGGCGAAACGGTGGACATCCACGCCAAGCTGGAAACGCCAGCGGTGATGGTGGCGGCGCCGATCGCGCTGTCGCTGCTGTACGAGGACGAGCACCTGCTGGTGCTGAACAAGCCGGCCGGGCTGGTGGTGCACCCGGGCGCCGGCAACCACCAGGGCACGCTGGTCAACGCCTTGCTGCATCACGATGCGGGACTGGCATCGCTGCCGCGCGCCGGCATCGTACATCGGCTGGACAAGGACACCTCCGGTGCGCTGATCGTGGCGCGCACGCCGCAAGCGCAGGCCGCGTTGACGGAACAACTCGCGGAGCGCCGCATCCATCGCCAGTACGAGGCCATCGTCAACGGCGCGATCATCGCCGGCAACAGCATCGACGCACCGCTGGACCGGCACCCGGTCGACCGCCTGCGCCGTGCCGTGGTCGAGGATGGCAAGCCGGCCGTCACGCATTACCGCGTGCGCGAGCGCTACCGCATCCACACCCGCATCGAATGCGTGCTGGAAACCGGCCGCACCCATCAGATCCGTGTCCACATGGCGCACATCCGTCATCCACTGCTCGGCGATCCGCTCTACGGTGGATCGTTGCGGCTGCCGAAGGCGGCCAGCGAGGAACTGATCACCACGCTGCGCGGTTTCCGGCGCCAGGCGCTGCATGCGGAAAAGCTGGCACTGGAGCATCCGGCCACGGGCGAGCCGCTGGACATCACCGCACCGGCACCGCCCGATCTGCTGGCCCTGGCGGCTGCATTGCGTGCCGACATGGCCGAACACCAGGATGACCACTGAACACCTGATCCAGCCGGACTGGCCGGCCCCGCAGAATCTGCGCGCGGCAGTCACGACCCGGTTGCTGCCCGGTGCGTCGCAGCCGCCATTCGATGCCTTCAACCTGGGTGCGCACTGCGGCGATGCTGCCGACGCGGTGGCCGTCAACCGCCAGCGCCTGATCGAACTGGCCGCCCTTCCCAATCCGCCGCACTGGCTTTCACAGGTGCATGGCGTGGCGGTGCAACGCGTTATCTCCCCCGAGCCTGCCACCACGCCGCCGCAGGCCGATGCTGCCGTCACCAGTGTGCCCGGCGCGGTGCTGGCGATCCTCACCGCCGATTGCCTGCCGGTACTGTTCGTCACGAAAGATGGCAGCGAAATCGCCGCCGCCCATGCCGGCTGGCGCGGATTGGCTGCAGGCGTGCTCGAAGCCACCGTCGCGGCCATGCACAGCACTCCGGAAAACATCCTCGCCTGGTTCGGTCCGGCTGCAGGGCCGGCCCATTATGAAATCGGCGAGGAAGTGCGTGCCGTCTTCGTCGACACCGACGCCGCCGCGGCCACCTGCTTTGTCGCCACCCGGCCCAGGCACTGGCGGGTCGATCTTTACGCGCTGGCCCGCCGCCATCTGGCCGCAGCAGGCGTAACCGCCGTTTCCGGCGGCGGCCTGTGCACGATATCCGACCCGCAGCGCTTCTATTCCTGGCGCCGCGATGGTCGGACCGGGCGCATGGCGTCGCTGGTGTGGCTCGCGCGTTGAATTTTGTGTCTGAATTCCAATTCTCTCGCCACCGATTGGGTTGGGCGTCCTGAGGCAGAAAATCAAGGCAGCCCCCGGGCGCGCCATGCTCAGGCAGAACACGTTCCGCAGGGGTCCGGATCAACTCCGTCTTCGGTCATGCGTCCACCTTTCGTTGTCGGGGTTCATTGAAAGGACCGGGCGGTTCGTGAGGAGTTGGTGGCTTCGGCCGGACGCGTTCAGGGTAAGGTGCTCTGTTGACGCTTGGTCCAGCCATCCCGACGCCGGGGGGACTCTGGCAAAACGCACTCCAGTCCGGGGAGAGGTCCCGCGAGGCTGGCCCGGGGAGGATTCATGCAACCAAACAGCTTGCCGATGGGTACGAGCCGCACCAGGTTCCTGCTGCTGACTTTTGCTTTGCCTGCGGTGCTGGGCTATTTCATCGTGATTCTGGGGGTGTTGGCCGATGCGACCGGGCCCCGGGAATTCACTTATCAGACCTTGCATCATGTTGAAGGCGGGCAGGCGGACTTCGAGCGTCTCAAGACCCAGGTCGCAGTGCTGGATGTGGGCGATCCGCGCATACAGAAAATATCACTGCATGCGCATGATCAGGTGGAGGAAAGGTGTGAGGGCCGCGTTTCCAGGCTGGAGGTGATCTTCCACGCCCAAGTTTGGGATGTGAGTATTCAGGAGCCCCATGCAGCGCTGCTCCAGCAAGCTTACGCGTTGGGGTTGGGGTCTCCATGCAGCGGCTTGCGATTCACCATGAAATCCGCGGGAGGCGCAACAGATCAGGGTTGGCTGATGCCGCTTTTCCTGGTTCCGTTGGCTGCCCTGATCCTGTTGTTCAATGGGCTTTCACGGCGCGGCTGGCGCCCTCTTTGGCTTAACTGGGCCGATTGGCAGCCCAGCGTGGGTCGGGTAGTAGCGTTACGGCTGGGCGCGGGTTATGGAGTGGTGGCCCTGCTGGTCGTGATTGCGCTGGGTGCGCTGGCTGATCTTGCCGGGTGGCTGCCAGAGCGGTCGGACATGCTTCCCACGCTGGAACATTGGCCCTGGCTGATAGTTGCCAGTCTCATTGCGCCCGTCTTCGAGGAATTCATTTACCGGGCGTGGTTGCTGGAAAGGCTCACACGGGTGATGCGTGAATCCACGGCGCTGCTGCTGAGTACAGCGTCTTTCGCTGCCATCCACCTGCCTTCGTCGATATTCGAGTGGCTGAACTTCTTCCTGGTGGGGTTGGTGCTGGGCCTGCTCTGGCTGCGTACCCGTTCCTTGCTGGCGGTTGTCCTGGCACACGGGCTCTACAACGGAATGCTGCTGATACTGCAGATCCTGCTATCCAGCTGAGTGTCATGGCAATCAAGCCAGTGTTGCTTGCGGGTACGAGCTTGCCGCCTGATCGCACACTTGCCGTCTGATCGCGCAGACGGGTGTTTCTGTCAGCGAAACAAAAAAGCCGCCGGTTTCCCGGCGGCTTTTTGTTTCGAGTGTGGGGCTGGATCAGCGGCGGCTGTTGCGGCGCGCACTCGGCTTTTTGGTCAGTGCCGGGTCGAGGCTGGCGTAGACCAGTTGGGAAGGTGCCCGGTGCGAGCGCACGATGTCGCCGGTCTTGGGCAGCTTGCCGCCGGTCAGGCGGGCGATCGAGAAGCGGTCCTGCACCGAGGTGACTTCCACCGAGCCGATTTCGGTTTCCTGGCTGCCCAGACTGATGCCGGTTTCCGGATCGATCAGGGCCTCGCCCTTGGCCATCAGCGACAGACGATCACCGACCTGCACCGCGCCGGCGCCCAGGTTGAGGTAGATGCCGTTGCCATCGGCCTTGACCACCGAGCCGCTGGCCGGGCGTGCGCCGATCTGCGCGATCAGGTCGTAGACGCCTTCGTTGATCGCGGCGGTGACGGCCTGACCGATCGGGGTCTTGGAGTACTGGTTCATGAAGCCGCCCATGGCGTTGCTGCTGCCAAAGCGCGCCGCGCCGAAGCCGATGCCCGAGTCCTTGATTTCCCGGTCCACCTGGTTGGTGAAGATCACCTCGCTGGTAGTGGCGTCGATCAGGCGGAAGTTCATGCCGATCATCGAGGTCTTGCTGCCGACATGCACATTGCCGAGCAGGCCGCCGAGGCGGGTGCCGGAGGCCAGTGCGCCGACGTTGACGTTGTTGCCGGCCACGCCCGGCTCGTAGCTGGTGATGACCACTTCGATCAGGTATTCGGCGCCGAGCACGCTGCCGATCTGCGCCGCCGAAGGCTGCGCGACGCGGCCGGAGGCGCCGAAATCCTGTTCCTGCAGCACATTGCCGATGGCCTGGCGTTCGACCATGCGGAAGCGGCCGGTGCGGTGCATCACATCAGTGATCATCGCCTCGATGCCGTTCACCGGAACCGACTGGTAGGCGAAGGAAATATCGGAGGAATAACCGCTGCTGCTGGTCATGCTGTAGCTGCGCATGCTGGAGCGGTTGTCGACCTTGCTGACCGCCACGCGGGTCTTCGGGCCCTGGTAATCGGACCAGTTCACATCGACCAGATACAGCGTGTTGACCTCGGACAGATCACTGGGTGAAGGCAGTGGAATCGACTGGCCGTTGGCCTGGGCGTAGGCGACATATTCGGCGGCGTGGGCGCCCAGTGGCATCAGGGCGGCCAGGGCGGTGGTGGCGAGGATGTGCTTGAGGTTCATGCTGTACCTATATGCGTTGGAGCGGATGCGGACTGGATACGCGGGACATGCTATCGGCGGCACAAGGCCACCAGAAAGGCCGGAGTCGATGTGTGGATACGGGAAGCGGCGATGTTTTCGGTCCTTGGTCGCCGGATTTGTTCAGCTGCCGTCAATGGTACGGATTTCCCGTGTCGCTTGCATGCGCCCGGACGCGCTTGAATCCTCCTCGGCCGCCCCGCACCTTGTGGACATCGCGGCTCTTTGCCGCCCCGCAAAGTTTGATACGGAACATCACGATGAGAATGGACAAGCTCACCTCGCGCTTCCAGCAGGCGCTCAGCGATGCGCAGTCGCTGGCCGTCGGGCGCGACAACAATATGCTCGAACCGGTGCACGTGCTGACCGCCCTGCTGGACCAGTCCGGCGGTTCCACCCAGCCGCTGCTGGCGCAGGCAGGCGTCAATGTCGGTGCCTTGCGCACGCGCCTGGGACATGCGCTGGAGGCGTTGCCGCAGGTGCGCGGGCAGGAAGGCAACATCAACATCTCCGCCGACCTCAACCGCGTACTCAACCTCACCGACAAGCTGGCGCAGCAGCGCGGCGATGCCTTCATCGCCAGCGAGCTGTTCGTGCTGGCGGCACTGGAGGACAAGGGCGCCGCCGGCGATGCGCTGAAGGCCGCCGGCGCGGATAAAACCCGCATCGAGGCCGCGATCGAGAAGATCCGGGGTGGCGAATCGGTGCAGTCGGAAAGCGCCGAGGAAACCCGCCAGGCGCTGGAGAAATACACCATCGACCTGACCGCGCGCGCCGAGTCCGGCAAGCTCGATCCGGTCATCGGCCGTGACGAGGAAATCCGCCGCGTGGTGCAGGTGCTGCAACGGCGTACCAAGAACAATCCGGTGCTGATCGGCGAGCCGGGTGTCGGCAAGACCGCGATCGTCGAAGGCCTGGCACAACGCATCGTGCACGGCGAGGTGCCCGAAGGTCTGCGCGACAAGCGCGTGCTGAGCCTGGACATGGGTGCGCTGATCGCCGGGGCGAAGTTCCGCGGCGAGTTCGAGGAGCGCCTCAAGGGCGTGCTCAACGACCTGGCCAAGCAGGAAGGGCAGGTGATCCTGTTCATCGACGAGCTGCACACCATGGTCGGTGCCGGCAAGGCCGAGGGCGCGATGGACGCGGGCAATATGCTCAAGCCGGCACTGGCGCGCGGCGAGCTGCACTGCGTCGGCGCCACCACGCTGGACGAATACCGCAAGTACATCGAGAAGGATGCCGCGCTGGAGCGTCGTTTCCAGAAGGTCTTCGTGGGCGAGCCCAGCGTCGAGGACACCATCGCGATCCTGCGCGGGCTGAAGGAAAAATACGCCGTGCACCACGGTGTGGAAATCACCGATCCGGCGGTGGTGGCCGCAGCCACGCTGTCGCACCGCTACATCGCCGACCGCCAGCTGCCGGACAAGGCCATCGACCTGATGGACGAAGCCGCCAGCCGCATCCGCATGGAGATCGACTCCAAGCCGGAGGAGCTGGACCGGCGCGAGCGCCGCCTGATCCAGTTCAAGATCGAGCGCGAGGCGCTGAAGAAGGAAAAAGACAGCGAGTCCAGACAACGCCTGGCTGATCTTGAAGCCGAGATCGAAGCGCTGGAGCGCGAGTACTCGGATCTGGAGGAAGTCTGGAAGTCCGAGAAGGCCGCCGTGGCCGGCACCAAGAGCATCAAGGAAGAGATCGACCAGGCCCGCATCGCGCTGGATGCCGCGATGCGCCAGGGCGACTACGCGCGGGTGTCGGAAATCCAGTACGGCCAGATTCCGCAGCTGGAAAAGCAGTTGCAGGCCGCCGCTGCGGTCGAGCAGGAAGGCGAAGGGCGCGGTTTCAAACTGCTGCAGGACAAGGTCACCGCCGAGGAAATCGCGCAGGTGGTCAGCCGCTGGACCGGCGTCCCGGTCAACAAGATGCTCGAAGGCGAGCGCGACAAGCTGCTGCGTATGGAGCAGGAATTGCACACCCGCGTCGTCGGTCAGGACGAAGCGGTGGCCGCGGTATCCGATTCGGTGCGGCGCGCGCGCGCCGGGCTTTCCGATCCGAACCGCCCGTCCGGTTCCTTCCTGTTTCTCGGTCCGACCGGTGTCGGCAAGACCGAGCTGTGCAAGGCGCTGGCCGGATTCCTGTTCGATTCGGACGAGGCCATGATCCGCATCGACATGAGCGAGTTCATGGAGAAGCATTCGGTCAGCCGCCTGATCGGCGCGCCGCCGGGCTATGTCGGCTACGACGAAGGCGGCTATCTGACCGAGGCCGTGCGCCGCCGCCCCTACAGCGTGATCTTGCTGGATGAGGTGGAAAAGGCGCATCCGGACGTGTTCAACGTGCTGTTGCAGGTGCTCGACGATGGCCGCCTGACCGATGGCCAGGGCCGCACCGTGGACTTCCGCAACACCGTGATCGTGCTGACCAGCAATCTGGGTTCGAACCTGATCCAGGACATGCCCGGCGACACCGAAGAGGAATACATCCAGATGAAGGCCGCGGTGATGGGCGTGGTGCAGGGCGCGTTCCGCCCCGAGTTCATCAACCGGCTCGATGAAATCGTCGTGTTCCGCCCGCTCGACAAGGCCCAGATCCGGCAGATCGCGCGTATCCAGATCACCCATCTGGAGAAGCGTCTGGCCGAGCGCCAGTTGAAGCTGGACATCTCCGAGGCCGCGCTTGATCTGCTCGGCAATATCGGTTTCGATCCGGTCTATGGTGCCCGTCCGCTCAAGCGCGCGATCCAGCAGCAACTGGAAAACCCGCTGGCGCGGCAGATCCTGGAAGGCAAGTTCAGCAGCGGCGACAGCATCCGGGTGGAGGCCGAAGGCGGGCATCTGGTGTTTGCCAAGATGTGACGGCTTTCCCTCGCCAGTGGTGGGGATCGTCTGAAACGTTCCAGCGAGTCCTTGATGCCCGCATCAAGGGCTCGCACCACGCACGCCCCCATGCAGAGCGCAGCTCGTCCGACAGCACAGCAAGCAGCGCTCTGGAGGCCGTGACCGAATGCAGGGAAGCTGGCTGAGGCGCGCGGCTGATCAGCTTTCTCGATCACCCATCCGAACCAATCCCGCCTCTCTACCGCGCAGGGACTGTCTTCAGAGACGCTCTACCACATTTGTAGTAAATTGAAGTTCCCCATCGAATGCACGCCGACCAGCATGTCCAGTTCAACTTCCATCCGGATCGACCAGACACTCTACGATCAGGCACGCAATGAGGCGGCCATCGAGCATCGCACCATCGCCGGTCAGGTTGAGTACTGGGCCAAGGTAGGGCGTGCGGCGCTGGACAACCCGGATTTGCCGGTGAGCTTCATCGTCCAGTCGCTGGCGTCGCTGGCGGAGCCGCGCGACGAGGCCACCGTATTCGTGCCGCGTTCGCCCCGCGCATGAGCTACGGCCTGCGGCAAACACGACGCTTCGCCCGCGTCTACAAAAAGCTGCACGACAACGTCGCGGCAGATGTGGACGACGCTGCCGAGGCGGTGGCGGCCGAGCCGATGCTGGGTGAGCGCAACAACGGCGATCTTGCGACGCTTCGCGTCTACACATTCCATAGCCACGGGCAGTTGTACCTGCTTGGATATACCGTCGATGAAGCCGTCCATCTGGTGTATCTGGAAGCAATTGGCCCGCATGAAAACTTCTACCGCGACCTCAAACGTTCGTAGCGGTGTTTTTTGACTGCCTTTATCTGATCGCAGTTTTTTCGGGCCCTGGAAGCTGACTGGCGGCCAGTTCCGCCGCCAACGGGTTGCTGGTGGCGCCGGAGAGTTGGCGCAGGGTGTTGGCCAGGTGCTGTGCTGCGGCGGTGTCGCCACGGGCACGGGCCAGGCGCAGACGTTGCAGTTGGGCGGGCACGAAACCGGGGTTCCAGTTCTCGATCCGGGCCAGCAGCAGCTCGGCGCCGTCGTGGTCGCCGGTATCGGTCAGGGCTTGTGCCAGCCGGGTCTGGACCCGGGCCCGCTGGCGCGGTTCGTCAATGCCATCCAGTGTGCGCAGGGCGTCACGCCAATGTCCGATGGCGGTTTCCGCATTGCCGGCCTGCCAGTGCAGTTCAGCCAGCGTGGCGTCGGCGAGTGCGGCGAGCACGGGATTGTCGTTGTCGGCCAGTAATTCCGGAATCTGCGCAATCAGCAGGTCCACCGGTTCACCCTGCACGGCGGCGACCTGGCGCGCCAGCAGGCCGTGCTGGATCTGGGCCGGCTGCGTGGCGCTGGCGACCGGCAGGCCTTGCAGGGTTGCGTCGGCTTGCCCGGGGTGGCCGGCCTCCAGTTTCGCCTGCACTTCCAGCAGGCCGGCGCGGACTTCGTACGGGCTGCGGCCCAGTTCGCGGTAGCGTTCGCGCGCGGCCGCCGCCAGTTCCATTGCGGCGGCCAGATCCAGTTCGTCCAGACGCAGCCGCGCCAGTGCCAGGTCGACGCCGGCCTGGCCGCCCGGGTCGGCGTTGGCATCGGCCAGTTGCCCGGCTTCGGTCAGGGTTTCCCGGGCCTGTTGGAAATGTCCCAGATCGTGTTCCAGCTCGGCCTGGTTGGTCAGGCTCAGCACCAGCATCGAACCCACGCCCAGACGCCGCTGCAACGCCACCGCACGCACCTGGTGGCGCCAGGCGTCGGTGGTGCGGCCACGGCGTTTGGCCAGGATCGAGGTGTTGGTATAGACCGCCGCCTCGCCGACCAGGTCGTGGGCGCGGCGGAAGCGGATCAGGGCCTGGCCGTACAGTTCGTCGGCCAGGTCCAGCTCTCCGCGGTTTTCGGCCAGGATGCCGAGATTGCCCAGTGCCGACGCCATGCCGTGGTTGTGGCCGATCTCCTCGTAGATGGCCACCGCTTCGTGAAAGCGGGATTCGGCCTGCTCCATGTCGCCGGCACGCCAGTCCATGATGCCCAGGCTGGTGATGGCGTGGGCGGCCAGCCGGGGATCGGTGGCAGCGGCCTGCGCGCGGATGTCCTGGAGCAGTTGCCGGGCCTGTTCGGGCTGGTTCATGCCCAGCTGCGCCTGGGCCAGTTCGTAGCGAGCCCACAGCAGGTTCGGGTCCTGGCTCAGGGCCGATTCGAACAGTGCTCCGGCGGCGCCGGCATCGCCCGCAAGCAAGGCGTGCAGGCCGCGTGCCATGGCCTCGTTGGCGAAGTCGTCGTGCGACATCACGCTGGGCGAGAGCTGGTCGCGCCAGCGGGTGCCGAGGGTGCGGCTCAGTTGCCGACCCATGCCGGTGACCATCGCGACCATGCTGCCCGGTTCGGGTGCCAGCTCGGTGCGGCGCCCTTCGCGGTCGATCAGCACCGCATGGGTTGTCCACTGGTCGCCTTGCTGCTGGATGCTGGTACGCAGCAGGTACTGCACGCCCATCGCGTCGTGCAGCAGCTCCATGATGCGTGCGTCGTCATCGTCGGCCACGCCGTGTGCGGCCAGCAGGCGCTTGACCCGTTCGGCCGGAATCACGTCCAGCGTGCCGGGGCTGTTCAGGGCGCGCGCCATCAGGTTGCGGGCGCCGATGTATTCGTCCTCGACCGCCTGTGCACTGGGCAGCACTGCGATGACCGGCCCCGTGTCATCACCGCCGACGCTGCGCGCGTAGAACCACAGGATCAGCAGCGCCAGCGCCGGCAGCGCCACGGCGGCCAGCACCCGGCGCGGCCAGCGGTTGTCGCGCGGGCGGGCCGTTGCGTCCGGTGCCGGCTGCGTGGCGGGCGTTTCGCGCTGGCCGTCATCGCTGCCTTGCGTTGCTTCCATCGCGTTTGATGCAGGTTCGCCGGCCACGCTTTCGATACTGCTGACCTGCGCCACGAAGCGGTAGCCGTAACCGTGCACGGTGGCGATCACGGCCTGCTGCTGGCCATCGTCGCCGACCGCGCGACGCGCCTTCATGATGGCCTGGGAAAACACCGAATCGCTGACCACCAGCCCCGGCCAGGCGGCGGCCTGGAGTTCGTCCTTGGACAGTGCCCGGTCCGGCTGCGTCGCCATGAAGACCAGCAGGTCGAAGATCTTGGGTTCGATGGGAACGGTCTGCCCGGCACGACGCAGTTCCCGCCGCTGGCGGTCCAGTTCGCAGTCGTGGAAGGCCAGCACGCTGTCGCTGCTGCGGTCGGCCTCGTAGGCTGGGGGTTGGATCGTCATGGCATCGGCTCGGCGGCGGCATCCTCGGCATGGAGGGGTTGGCATCACCGGTCCCGCCGGCGATGCGTCCATTCAGAGCAGTGCGGACGCAGGGCAAGGGCCCTGGCCCCGGTGCGTGCAGCGCAGGCAGCTCCCGTCCGGCCGTCGCGTCGCACTGATCCGATGGTATCGGCATGGGTGCCGGCAGGCCAGCAGGGCAGCCCGGGTGTGCGCCGGCGGTGCCGGGTTTTCCACGCCAGCGACCGGGCGCCGGGCCTGAAAACCCACTGCAAAAGGAAACCATCAGCAAACCCTCACGTTCCGGAAAGGCTTTGGTGAGGACTGCCGTGCCCGCCGGGAACAGTCTGTAACGGTTCGTCACATCCGCATCAGGGGCGCTTGGTGCAAGCCGGCGGGTGGATGTGGCGACGGATCCGGAAAGTCACCCTGGAGGCGGGAGAACGTGAAGATGAACAGTCGTGGAGATATGGGAACCGGCCTGCGTGCCGGCTGGTGCAGGTGGGCCCATCGCATGTCGGGGATGGTGGTGGCGGGTCTGTTGATGCTTCCGGCCATGGCACCGGCCTCGGGTGGGACGAGCGCAGCGGGTATCGCGGGCCAATGCACCAGTCTGCCGGAGACCGTGACGCCGAAGGGTGGCGAGGTCGTTCTGCAGATATGTGACGGTGATGGCCAGGTGACGAGCGCCGGCACGCCGTTCACGCAGGCGTTGACGGTGCGTCTGGAGGCGTGGCCGTCAGGGCCTGCGGCGGGAGCCAAGGGAGGCGCGGTGCTGCCCTTTGTCGAGATCGATTTCGAAGTGATCCCGGCCTCCAATGGTGCCGGCGCTACCCCGGCGCAGGCGACGGTCGTCACCGATCAGGATGGCATTGCCTCGCTGGTGCTGACCGCCAACGCGATTCCGGGGCAATTCCAGGTGCAGGCCCAGGCACAGGGCAAGGGCCTGTCCGGCGCCACTGCGCTGTTCAACCTTTCCAGCATCGCCGGTGGCTCGGTGCCGGTGGTGCACACCGTGCCGAGCGCATCGGCGCCGGTGCTGGTGGTGCTGGCGCTGGCGGTGCTGCTGCTGGTGGCACGGCGACGCTGAGGTGCGCACGGCCCTTCCGGATAGAACCCGATCGAACAACCGGTGCCAGACGAAAACCGGTTCCAAGGAGGACATCATGTTTTCACGTTTATTCGCAAGTTTCGCTGCGGCCCTGATGGCCGGCGTCATGCTGGTGGCCGCCGGCCCGCTTCATGCGCAGTCGCCGGTGCCCTATCCCAAACCGGATCTGGATATCCGCCTCGCAGGCGAGGCCTACGCGAGTGTCTTGATGGCCGATGGCAGCATCGTGATCGGTGGCGTGTTCAGCCAGGTCAACGGTATTCCACGAAACAATATTGTCCGCATGTTGCCGAACGGGCAGATGGACATGACATGGGATCCGGATATAGGTGGCGCGGTTTATGCGCTGGCGGTGGACTCCAGCGGACGCGTCTATGTCGGAGGAAGGTTCAGCAGCGTGAGGGGCGAGAGCAGAAAAAATCTGGTGCGCCTGTTCGGTGTTGGTCCGGGCGTTGTCGATGCCACCTGGTTGCCTGAGCCGGACGCGGCGGTGCATGCGCTCTTGGTAAGCGACAGCGATACGCCAATGATCATCGCCGGTGGCCGGTTCCTTAATATCGGTGGCGCTAATCGCCAACGGTTGGCGATGTTGAGTCCTCAGAACGGGCAGGCATTGGCCAGCTGGAATGTGCCAGTCAATGGTGACGTTCATGCGCTCGCCTTCGGTGTACAGCAGGGCTTTCTGCATGTCGGTGGTCGCTTTACCACTATCGGTGGTATTGCCCGCAATCGACTGGCCCGTCTGTTCACTGCGACTGGCGAGGTGGTGACCAATTGGGATGCGCAGATCGATACCAGCGGCATGTACCCGGAAAGCGCTCCAGGGGTGTATGCCCTGGCGCTGCAGGGCGGATATCTGGTGGTGGGTGGTTCATTCAGGAAGATGGCCGGTCTGAACCGGTTCGGTCTGGCCCGCATCTATGCGAACAGTACCGTTATGTCCGTTGATGCCAACTGGGCACCCAACCTGAACTACGGTGGCGCGGATGTCGACGTCCAGATTGACGCGATCGCGGTGAGCAGTACCGGCACGGTGTATGTCGGGGGACAGTTCAGTCATGCAGGGTTTTATCCCGACAATCTGGAGCGCAACGGTCTGGTGCGGATTCCGGCAGGCAGCAGCACCGGCGCTGGTGACCCGGACTGGAATCCCCAACTCGATCGACAAACCCGCACCTTGCAAGTGGCACCCGGTACCGAGATCGTGTACGCCGGCGGTGCTTTCCGCCATGCGCTGGCACTGGATCGTGTCGGTTGGGTCGCATTGGCCTCCAACGGTGCGGCGCTGAGCCGAACCGCGAATCTGGCCGGGCATAATGGTTTGGTCTGGAGTATGGCCAGGCAGCCCGACGGCGGGCTGATCGTGGGTGGTTATTTCCATATGGTTGATGGCAACCAGGTACGCCAATACATCCTGCGTGTGCGGCCGGATGGCACCCTCGATCCGGATTGGCGCCCGCGCTTCAATGACACGGTCAGGACGATCGCCATCGGTGGCGACGGGCGCATCTATGTCGGTGGGTCGTTCAGTTCCATCAACGGGCAGTATCGACACCGTCTGGCCAAGCTTTGGCCAAATGGATCGCCGGATGCCTCCTGGGTGCCAAGGCCAGTAGACAGCAACGCTTCTATCCAGGCGCTGGCGCTGACTCCGGATGGCAAGATCTACGTGGGCGGCAGCTTCAGCGGTATCCGACACGGATCGGACGCGCCGGTGCCGCGCGGTAATCTTGCCCGCTTGTTTACCAGCGACGAGGGAGCCGTGGACAGCACCTGGAATGTTCCGGTAACCCGGAACACGGGGGCTGCCAGCGTTCGCTCGCTGCAACTGTCGCCGGACGGAGGTGCCCTGTATATCGGCGGCCACTTCGATTCCGTCGGCGGTCTACTCCGGGGCAACATTGCCAAGCTGAGTTCTGGCGGGTCGATAGATCATGACTGGGCGCTTCCCACCGACGGGATTGTGGAAGTACTGCACTATGGCGCCGACGGTTGGCTCTATGTCGGAGGATCCTTCACCCAGGTTGGTGGTTACCCACACCACAGGCTGGCCCGGGTTTCACCCACGGGTAATGGCTTGGCTGACGCGGCCTGGAACCCCAGCCCTAATGAAACGCCGTTAGACATCGTGATCGGAGCGGACGCAGCGTATGTCTGTGGCTTCTTCACCCAGATCGGCGGCCAAACCCGGATGGGGCTGGCGAAGGTCAGTCTCACCGGCAGCGGGCAGGTCGATCCCGCATGGAATCCGGTGCAAGATGAAGGTTCTTGTCTGGCGGCTCTACCCGATGGCAGTAACGGGGTTTATGTCGGCGGGATATTCGAGATCGCCGGTGCCCAGCCGTGGCGGGCGTTGGTGCGTTTGCCGGGCACGGGCAGTGATGTGATCTTCGCCAACGGCTTCGAGCCCTGAGTTCCGGCCCAGCATCCCCGGCTGCTAGGCCAGCTGGGGATGAATTCAGCGCGGGAAAGCACGCGGGGAAAAACAGGGCGTCATGCGTTGTGGGTCGGCGGACCGGTTTCGTGAAGACGCCGGCTGCACCACAATGGATGCTCCCGGTTTTCGATCAGGTGTGAAGTGCCACTGGCCGCTGCACAACCCTGCCACCCGCGATGAACGAACAGGTCCAGGATTCCGACGTCAGCGTCGTGGCCGGATCGGAGCGCGGTGCATTGTGGCCACCGCCTGAGCCCGCACCAGTGCCGTTGTCGAAGGGCGGATGGAAGCCGCGCCTACGCAGTGCGCTGGTGTTCTGTGGGTGGCTGGCGCTGGGGGCCGCGTTCGGTTACGCGGCGGCGGAGTTGTCGTGGGAGATCAGCGGCATGCAGTGGCTGGTCGGAACGCTGGCCGTCATATTTGCCGGATGGCTGAATCTGATCCTGCATGAAGCCGGGCACGCACTGGCCGGGATTGCGTTCGGGCAGCGTGCCTATGCTTTCGGCATCGGGCCGTGGCGGCTGGAGCGCGGGCAGGCGGGCTGGCATGTGCGCAAGGGTGGTGCGATCAGCGGTGTCGGCGGGTTTGCGGCATTGGCGCCGCGTGCAGGCCGGGCCGGGTCACGCCGGGATATGGTGGCGTTCCTGCTGGGCGGCCCGTTCGCGAACCTGCTGACCGGCGCGGCGGGTCTGGCGCTGTTGCACTGCTGGCAGCCGCCTGCGCTGTTGGCGGCGGCGCTGGTCGGCGCGGTACTGTCGGCGTTGCTGCTGGGGGTGGTCAATCTGCTGCCGTTCCGCAGCAAGGGCTGGTATTCGGACGGCCTCAATCTGCTGCACCTGTTGCGCAACAATGCATCGGCGCGCGCCCGGATACAGGCGACCCAATTGCTGGGCCTGAGTCTGGCCGGCGTGCGTCCGCGTGATTGGCCGCCGCAGCTTCTGCCCGATACCGATACCGAGGACGGTGACCCGGCGCTGGTGTCCGGATTACTGGCGCTGCATCTGGTCTGCGCAATTGATCAGGATGAGCGCGAAGCGGCTGATCTGCTGGCACAGCGCCTGGCACCGATGCTCTACGACGTGCCGGAGGCCATGCGCGCCGCGCTGGCGGTGAATATCGCGTTCCATATCGCGTGTTTCCGGCCCGATGCGAAATTGCTGGCGGCGTGGCTGCCGCATTGTGAAGGGGGCCTGCTGGATGTTTCCGCCCAGCGCGAACTGCTTCAGGCCGAACACCGGCTGCTGCTTGGCGATGATGCAGCGGCGGCCGAACATCTGGCGCGGGCCAGCGACAGCATGCATCGGGTGCAGGATGCCGGTTCGGCGCAGATGCTGGCAGATCGCATCCAGGTGCTTCGGGCACGGCTGGCAGGTTGAATGGTGCGGGCGGCAGCTGCCGGACCGCTGCGGGGTATGCTGCCAGGCTTCCGGATTTCTATGGACCCTGTGATGCGCCTGATGCCCTTGTTGTTCGGCCTTTCAATGCTGTTTGCCGGCTCCGGCGTTGCGGCTGCCGACCGTATTGCCGGCCAGCCCTTCGCCACGCGTTCGGTGGTGTATGCGCCCAAGGCGATGGCGGCCACCTCGCATCCGCTGGCCACGCAGATCGCGCTGGATGTGATGCGCGAAGGCGGCAGCGCGATGGATGCGGCGATCGCCGCCAATGCCGCGCTCGGGTTGATGGAGCCGACCGGCAACGGCATCGGTGGCGACCTGTTCGCGATCGTCTGGGATCCGGAAAGCGGGCGCCTGCACGGCTATGACGGCTCGGCCGAACCCACCGGCCAGAACACTGCGATGAGCGACGGCGGCGTGATCGAACTGGAAAGCGGCTTCAGCTACGAGGCCGTGCGCGGCCTGATGCAAAAGGGCCACACCGTGCGCTTCGCCAACGGCCCCTACGGTGGTTACCAGGCCATCGCCCGCGACCCGGACACCGGCGTGTATGCCGGCGCCTCGGAAAGTCGCAAGGATGGGCAGGCGGCGGGGTTTTGAGGGTGCCTCAAGCGTGGTTCGGCAGGGCTGACGTTCCGGGTGGCGCGCCGTCGTAAAATGCCCGGCTGGCCCGGTGAAAGTCCGATGCTTCCCACGGTGCCGGTCGTCTTCCCCGGACACGTTTGAACAGCACCATGCCCCGAATTACTTCGCTGACCCGGCTGGCTTCCATTCTCGACCCGTTCCTGCTGATGCTGGTCGGCGTCATGCTGCTGGCGACGTTGTTGCCGGCGCGTGGCGTGTGGAGCGATGTCGTGGCGTGGCTGGCCAATGCCGGCATCGTGTTGCTGTTTTTCCTGCATGGCGCGCGGCTTTCGCGCAAGGCGATCCTCGGAGCGCTGGGCAATGGCCGGCTGCATCTGGCGGTGTTGCTGACGACCTTCGTGGCGTTCCCGCTGGTGGGGCTGGCGCTGGCGAACCTGCCGATGGTGCCGGCGCAGATCGCCACCGGGCTGCTGTTCACCGCGCTGCTACCGTCCACGGTGCAGTCTTCGATTGCATTCACCTCGATTGCTGGCGGCAATGTTGCGGCGGCGGTGTGCAGTGCTTCGCTGTCGAATCTGGTCGGCGTGTTCGCCACGCCGCTGCTGGTGGCGCTGCTGATGCGCACCGGCGGCACAGCGGGGGTGTCGATGGAATCGGTCAAGACCCTGGTGCTGTTGCTGCTGCTGCCGTTTGTCGTGGGCCATCTGCTACGGCCGTGGATCGGTGCCTTCGTCAGCCGCAACAGTGCCTGGCTGGGCAAGGTCGATCGTGGTTCGATCCTGATGGTGGTCTATGCCGCGTTCGGCGCGGCGGTGGTCGGCGGGCTGTGGGATGCGCTCACCTGGCAGGATCTGGCGTGGATTCTGGCGTTGAGTGGCGCGTTGCTGGTCGTGATGCTGGGCCTGACCTGGTTCGGCGGGCGCCGCCTCGGGCTGCCGCGCGAGGATGCGATCGTGTTGCTCTTCTGCGGTTCCAAGAAAAGTCTGGCGACCGGCGTGCCGATGGCTGGAGTATTGTTCCCGGCGGCCATCGTCGGGCCGATCCTGCTGCCGCTGATGATCTTCCACCAGATCCAGCTGATGGCCTGCGCGGTGATCGCGCGGCGCATGGCGCGTACGGTTGAAGCGAAGGGTCAGCTGCGGGTTGGGTAATTGCATCAACGGCCGGGAGGCCGCTGCAACAGCCGATTGCGGCGATCAGGCAAATACGCCGTCATGGGTTGCGACACATTACTCCGCCACCCCCAACCGTCTGCATTCCAGCCGGCGCAGGAATTCGCCCATGATGCGGCGGTACAGGTCTTCGCCCAGATAGGCGTCTTCGACGCCGGCGTCGATCGAGGGGTTGTCGTTGACTTCGATGATCGCGCTGCGCTTGCCGTCGGATTTCAGGTCCACGCCGTAGAGGCCGTCGCCGATGGCGGCGCAGGCCTTCAGCGCCAGGCGCACGATCTCCGGCGGCGCGTCGCGTACCGGCAGGGTCTTGAAACCGCCCGAGCGCGGTACGCCATTGCCGCCGTGGGCGTGGTCGTAGATCTGCCAGTGGCCGCGCGACATGAAGTACTGGCAGGCATACAGCGCCTGGCCGTTGAGCACGCCGATGCGCCAGTCGAATTCGGTGTACATGAATTCCTGCGCGATCAGCAGCGCGCTGTGCTGGAACAGGCCGGCGGCGGCGCTGCGCAGCCCGGCTTCGTCGGCGACCTTGACCACGCCGCGCGAGAACGAGCCGTCCGGAATCTTGAGCACCAGCGGATAGCCCAGCGTGCCGCCCAGTTGCGCCAGCTGCGCTTCGTTGTCGCGGAACACCACTTCGCTGCGCGGCATCGGCAGCTTGCGCGCGCGCAGCAGGTCGTTGAGGTAGATCTTGTTGGTGCAGCGCAGGATCGACACTGGATCGTCGATCACCACCATGCCTTCGCGTTCGGCGCGGTGGGCGAAGCGGTAGGTGTGGTTGTCCAGCGAGGTGGTTTCGCGGATGAACAGGCCGTCGTACTCGGCCAGACGGGAAAAATCGTTGCGCGTGATCGGATCGACTTCGATGCCCAGCGCCTTGCCGGCCTCGATGAAATGCCGCAGCGCACGCTTGTTCGACGGCGGCATGGCCTCGGCCGGGTCGTGCAGCATCGCGATTTCGTAGCGGAATTTGCGGCGTGCACGCGGTTTGCGCCAGATCTTGCGCGAAAACGCATCCAGCGCGGCGGCGAAAGCGTCTTCCTGCGCATCATCCAGCGTGTGCAGACCGGCAGGTTTGATCGAGCGGATGCGCCAGCTGCGCTGGTGTTCAAACTCCAGCCGCAGGATCGGGCAGGGGAAGGCTTCGAACACCTGTCGCGCCACCTCGGCCAGCGGCGCGTGGTCGCAGCGGCCGAAATGCACCAGCACGCCGAGTTCGGTGCCGCCTTCGGCGCTGCCCGGCGGCATCCGGCCCAGGCGCTGGTTCAGATCGTCGATGTCCAGGCCCCACAGCGAGCGCCGGCGCAGATCGTTGATGGTGCGCACCGTCGGAATCACGCGGTGCCCGCGCGCCTCGGCCAGCAGCGACACGTAATAGCCCACACCCAGATATTTGTAGCTGCGGCACAGGTTGATCACCTGCACCCGTTCGCCCGGTTCGGCGGCGGTGCTGTCCTTCAGGTAATCGGTGGCGGAAACGACGTTTTCGGAGGGGTAGTACGAGCCCCAGTCGGAAGGCTTTTCAACGACGATGAGCAGGCGGCTCATGGCGTACTCGAAGGGCGCACGGAGCGGCGCGGAACGGGGCGGATTCTGCCAGAATCCTGCATCGCCACACGTCCCATCCCCGGCGTGGTTGCACGCCATTCATGGCCTTGCCGATGAGCCTATCCGGATCCACCCCGCTGCTGCGCGATGCCCACGCCGACGACCTGCCGCGCCTGTTGCAACTGGAGGCGATGTTCCCCGGTGATCGGCTCTCTGTGCGGCAGTTCCGCCACCATCTGCGCTCCCCGCTCGCGCGATTGCGGGTGCTGGAAAACGAAGGAACGATCCAGGGTTATGCATTGCTGCTGATGCGCAGCAACAGCCGTATCGCACGGCTGTATTCGATCGCGGTTGATCCGCAGGCGCGGGGAACCGGCGCCGGCCGGGCACTGTTGCAGGACGCCTTCGCGCAGGCCGATGAGGCCGCTTGCCAGCGGCTGAGGCTGGAAGTGCGCAACGATAATGCTGCCGCGATCGCGCTTTACCTCAAGGCCGGCTGTCAGCAAATCAGCCTGCTGCCCGCTTATTACGCCGATGGCTGCGATGCACTGCGCTTCGAGTGCCGCGTATCGCCGGGTGGTACGGACTGACGCGCCCACGGAAACCTGCCGCGTTCGGCCTTGCCGGCAACGAATACGAAGGCTTCGCTGGAACGGGCATCAAGCCGCCGGCGACGGCGCGGCCGGGTTTTCGCCACCTTCCGGCGCGTCCAGTCGGCGGTCTTGCCGTGGCACCTGTTCCAGCCGGAAATGTCGGATCGCGTGGTCGATCGTGACCGCCAGCGTGCTGCATCCGGCGAGCGCATCGGGTGCCTGCCCGAGAAAGGCCCAGGCCGCACGCAGGGCTGGCAGCGGGTGTTCCGCATCCAGTGCCAGCGCCTGTTGCGATTTGCCGAGTTTGTGCCCCTGTGCATCCAGTGCCAGCGGCAGGTGCGTGTACTCGGGTGTGGGCAGGCCGAGCAGGCGTTGCAGGTGGATCTGGCGCGCGGTGGAATCGATCAGATCGGCGCCACGCACCACATCGGTGATGCCCTGATCGGCATCGTCCACGACCACGGCCAGCTGGTAGGCCACCAGTCCATCCGCACGCCGTACGACGAAATCCCCGACCTCGCGCGCCAGGTTCTGGCGTTGTGGCCCGCGCAGTGCATCGGTGAATCCGATCCATTCGTCCGGCGCCCGCACCCGCAGCGCGAACGGCCCGTCGCGGTGTTGCGAAACACAACCGTGATGCAGCCGGCCGTCCAGTTCGGCCCGGCTGCAGTGACAGGCGAACAGCGTGCCGCCGCGTTGCAGTGTCGCCAGCGCATCGCGGTACAGCGCCTGGCGGCGGCTTTGCCAGACCACGTCGCCATCCCATTCCAGCCCGAAGCGGCGCAGCGCCTCCAGTTGCTGTTCGGCGGCACCGGGCACGGTGCGCGGGGTGTCGATATCCTCGATCCGCACCAGCCACTCTCCGCCCGCCGCGCGTGCATGCAGAAAACTGCCGAACGCGGCCACCAGTGAGCCGACATGCAGCGGCCCGGTCGGCGAGGGCGCGAAGCGGCCACGATAATGCGGCGAGCGATGCTGCTTGAATTGACGTTCGGATGTCATCATTTAGGTTCGGAATCCGGGAATGCGCCGCACCCGGCAACGCACTGGAGACAGCTTCCCATGATTTTTCGACGCATCGCTCTGTTCCTGGCCACGAATCTGGCCGTGATGATCCTGCTCGGCATCGTGCTGAGCGTGCTGCAACACGTGTTCGGGATTCAACTGGGCAACAACGGCACGCTGCTGGTGTTCGCCGCGATCTTCGGCTTCGGCGGCGCGATCATTTCGCTGCTGCTGTCCAAGACCATGGCCAAGCGCAGCACCGGTGCGCAGGTCATCACCCAGCCGCGCAACGAAGTGGAGCGCTGGCTGTTCGACACCGTGCAACGCCAGGCCCAGCAGTTGGGCATCAAAATGCCGGAAGTGGCGGTCTACGATGCGCCGGAAATCAACGCGTTCGCGACCGGCGCCAGCCGCAACAACTCGCTGGTGGCGGTGTCCACCGGCCTGTTGCGTTCGATGAGCCGGGACGAGGCCGAAGCCGTGCTCGGGCATGAAATGGCGCATGTGGCCAATGGCGACATGGTGACGATGGCGCTGATCCAGGGCGTGCTGAACACCTTCGTGATCTTCCTGGCGCGCGTGGTCGGACGTGTCATCGACGGCATGATCAGCGGTAACCGCGATGATGGCCCGAGCTTCTTCTACTACATCATCGTGCTGGTGCTGGACATGGTGTTCGGTCTGTTCGCCTCGATGATCGCGATGTCCTTCAGCCGCTGGCGCGAGTTCCGTGCCGATGCCGGCGGCGCGCGTCTGGCCGGTCGCGAGAAGATGATCGCGGCGCTGGAAAAGCTCGCGCTCAACCAGGGCCAGAGCACGCTGCCCGACCAGATCCGCGCCTTCGGCATCGCCGGTGGTATCGGCCAGGGCATGCGCAAGCTGCTGATGACGCACCCGCCACTGACCGAACGCATCCGCGCGCTGCGCGAAGCAGTCTGAGAGTCGGTTCACGACCCGTACACGGTGCGGCAACATGTTGGCCGGGATGCACTGTGTACGATTGCACGGTGCGACGGCACTGGAGGGTGGGACGTATTGAAGACAGGGTCAGAGTCTTTCCACCCCACCAGACCCGCCCGATAAGGAGACAGTGATGAACCGAACGATGAAACGGGCTGCCTGTGCCGGCCTTGGCGTGGCACTGGTGAGTTGCTTTCTTGCACTTGCCACCGCTGCCGCCGCCGAGCCGCGCAAGCTGCGTTGGGAAAAATTGCCCGAGCCGCCCAGGCATGGAGAGTTCGTGGGTGAGCCGGGTATTGCGCTGGAGGTGATGACGTCGGGCTTCCTGGCGGCGCACCCGGATATCCGCTGGCGGCGCGAGGGCCTGCACGATTACAGCAACCAGCGCTACGAGCAGGCGTTGACCCACTTCCGCAGTGCCGCGCGCTACGCCGACAAGGCCTCGCAGGCGATGATCGCGGAAATGCACTGGATGGGTCTGGGTGTGCCGCCCGACCCGGTGCAGGGTTACATCTGGATGGATCTTGCCGCCGAACGCGTCTATCCGAACTTCATGATCCTGCGTGAAATCTATTGGGATGCACTGGATGCCTCGCAGCAGCAGGCCGCGATCGAACAGGGTCAGGCGGTCTATGCCGAGTTCGGCGATGACGTGGCAAAGCCGCGGCTGGAACGGGTGCTGCGCCGCGAACGCCGCAATGTAACTGGCAGCCGCACCGGCTTTGTCGGCAACATCACCATCATTCCCAATACCGGGCCGCTGGCCGGCGGCGGCCTGACGATCAGCGGCGACCAGTTCTACGATGCCAAGTACTGGGAACCGGCCAAGTACTGGGCGCTGCAGGACAGCATCTGGAAAAACCCGCCACGGCCCGAAGTCGAGGTCGGCACGCTGCGTCAGGATGGGGTCGAGGAAGACGACTGACGCCGGGGTGCGGCGCTGAGCGGCTGACCGGTCGCAGCGACACGCGCAGGAGCGGAGGCGATAAAAACGCTCAGGGCGTCGCGGCTGCTGCGGCGGCAATCGCCGCAATCCGTGCACGGCGCAGTTTTTCTCCGACCTGCGGGCCATCCAGCCCGGCCAGATCCAGATCGCGCGGGCGTACCGCCAGCGCGGCTGCGTGCAGGGCGTTGAGCGTTTCGCGTTGCGGATAATCCGCTGCGGCCATGCCGCGCCGGCCACGTTTGTCGGCTTCGCAGACCAGCCCCAGACGGGCGACGCGTTCGGGTTTGCGGAAGCCGTCGCAGCGTGCGATCAGGTCGTGCACGGTGCTGGCCTTCAGCTCGGCGAGGCGGTGCACGTTGAGGTGTTCGCGGCAGCAGATTTTTGCCAGTGCGGCGTGTTCGGCCGGGACTTTCAGCCTTTCGCAGAGTGTGTTCAGCGGTTCCAGTCCGGTGGTTTCATGACGCAGGTGCGCGGGCAGTTCGCGCGCCGGGGTGAGGGCTTTGCCCAGGTCATGGGTCAGTACGCAGAAGGCGATCAGCGCATCCCCCGGCGCCAGCTGCGCGGCGATGTCCAGGCAAAGTTCGACATGCAGGCCGGTATCGATTTCCGGGTGATATTCGGCCCGTTGCGGCACGCCGTACAGCGCATCGACTTCCGGCAGGATGCGGGCCAGCGCGCCGCACTGGCGCAGGGTGCGCAGGAAAGCGGAAGGGGCCGGTTCCTGCAGCGCGCGCGACAGTTCCTGGAGCACGCGTTCGGGTACCAGATGATCGACTTCGCCCTCGGCCACCATGCTGCGCATCAATGCCATGGTGTCATCGGCGATGGAAAACCCGAGTAGCTGCCAGCGCGCCATGAAACGCGCCGCGCGCAGGATGCGGACCGGGTCTTCGCAGAAGGCCGGCGAGACGTGGCGCAGCACGCGCGCCTCAAGGTCGGCGATGCCGCCGTAGGGATCGACATGCTGGCCGTCATCGTCGCGGGCGATGGCGTTGATGGTGAAATCGCGTCGCAGCAGGTCTTCTTCCAGCGTGATGTCCGGTGTGGACAGCACGGTGAAGCCGCGATAGCCGTGGCCGGCCTTGCGCTCGCAGCGCGCCAGCGCGTATTCCTCGTGTGTTTGTGGGTGCAGGAAGACCGGGAAATCCCGGCCCACCGGGCGGAATCCCTGCGCTTCCATCTGCGCCGGTGTGGCGCCGACCACGACGAAATCGCGGTCGCCGGCAGGCCGCCCGAGCAGCGCATCGCGCACCGCACCGCCGACCAGGTAGACCTTCATGTCATGCGCCGCGCGAGCGCCGGAAGCGGTCGAGACGGCGCTGCTGCGGATCCGGCCCCAGCAGGGCCGGAATCACCGCGCTGATTGGCGTGGGTTCGATGCCGAGGCGGTGCAGGCCATCGATGCCGCCGACCGAGTCGACCTGCAACGAAAGGAAATTGTCTGTGGAAAACGGCTTGCCCGGCATGAAATCCATCAGCGCCGCCTGGATCCGGCCCAGCGCATCGGGCAGTGCCAGCACCGCGCGGCGCAGTCCCATGCACTGCGCCGTGTACTGCACGATCTGCTTCAGCGTGAGCACGTCCGGACCGTACAGCTCATAGGTCTGGCCGATGCTGGCCGGCCGTGTCAGCGCGCGCACGAAGGCTTCGGCCACGTCACCGACATGGACCGGTGCGAACTTGGCGCCGGCGCGGGCCAGCGGTAGTACCGGCGCGAGCTTCAGCAGATCGGCGAAACGCGCGAACAATCCATCGCCCGGCCCGAAGATCACCGAGGGCTGGAAGATCGTCCAGTCCAGTCCGGACGCCTTCACCGCGGCTTCGGCTTCGCCCCGCGTGCGCAGGTAGTGGCTGCGGCCGCGCCCGGCATTGAGCGCGCTCATCTGCAGCAGGCGGCGGGTGCCGCTGGCCTGGCAGGCGGCGATGAGTTTTTTCGTGAAACCGGTATGCGCCGCCTCGAAACCGCGCCCGTTGCGGCCGCGTTCGTTGAGGATGCCGATCAGGTTGATGACCGCATGCACGCCCTGCAGCAGTTCGCGCAGCGCAGCGTCGGAATACACATCGACATTGATCACGCGCGCCTGCGGCACGATGTGCAGCTCGCGTTGCATGCTGCGGTTGCGGCTGGGCACCAGCACGTCATGGCCGGCGGCGACCAGGCGCGCGACCAGATGGCGGCCGACGAAACCGGTGCCGCCGAAGATGACAATGGGGCCGTCTGGGTTCATGGGGCGACTCCTTGCAGGGCGATGGACGGGGCCGGGCAGCCGACTTCGTTGCGCGGTTTGGCGGTCGGTTCCGGCGTGCCGGTGGCGCGTTGCTGCAGCGGTATCGTACGGCCATGGAACTGCCAATCGTAGATGACGCTGAAGGCGAGGATGCGGGCGACGTACTCGCGGGTTTCGCGGTACGGGATGGTTTCGATCCACAGATCGATATCGGCGCTGGACGGTGGCCGCTGTGCGAGCCAGCGCGCGACCGGCGTGGGCCCGGCATTGTAGGCGGCGGTGGCGAGGAAGGGCTGCTGATCGTGCCGTTCCAGCATCGTCGCCAGATGCGCGATGCCCAGGGTCAGGTTCTCGCGCGGATCGAACAGGCCGGCATCGCCGGGATAGCGCAGGCCGCGGCGGCGGGCTTCCTCGCGTGCGGTGGACGGCAGCAGCTGCATCAGCCCGCGTGCATTGGCGTGCGAGCGCGCATCGGCGATCCAGGCGCTTTCGGCGCGGATCAGAGCCGCGACCCAGGCCGGATCCAGGCCGTGTTTCCTGGTTTCGCGTTCGATCTGGCGCTGGTGCGGCAGCGGGAAGCGCAGCCGGTAGTAGCGCAGGTCTTCGCCGCTGTTGAGGGTGAAGGCGCCACGGTCGTGCCAGCCGGCGCGTTCGGCCAGCGCGACGGCGGCACGGCGCTCGTCGTCGGGCAGGGTTCCCTTCAGCGCGTCCCATTCACGCCGCGCCCAGGTTTCGCGGCCGATGGCGTGAAGTTCCATCGCGCGCACGAATCCGGGCCGGGCCTGCAAGCGCTGTTGCAGCGCGGCGTCGGGTTCGATATCGAGCGGGCACAGTGCGTGGGGTACGCCGATGCGGTCGGCGGCGAGGAAGCCGAAATAGGTCGGTTCTCGTGCCAGTTCGGCCAGTCTGGCCCGTGCGTCCGGATCGCGGGTCTTTTCCCCGAGGCGGGCGGCCAGATAGCGCCAGCGGGCTTGTTCACGCTGTTCGGACGGCATCGCGGCGATCGCGCTCAGGGTTTCGCTGAGCTGGCCGCGTGCCAGTGCTTCGCGCGCGCGCCATTCGTGCAGGCGTTCGTCCCAGGCGGCGGCCGGCACCTTGGCGAACCGTTCGGCGCTTTCCGGCAGGTAGGAAGCCGCGCTCCACAGCGCGATCTGGTTCAGCACCTGGCCGCGCTGGCTGTCATCCAGCGCCAGCCGGTCCTGCAGCGAGGCCAGCAGCGCTTCGGCCGCGCCCGGGTCGCGCCGCGCCAGGCGTTCCAGCCCGAGCACGGCGATGTTGCGGCTGCGGGCATCCTGCGGCCAGTTCGCGGTCGGCGCCTGGGTCGGGGCTTCCAGATAGGCGGCGTAGCTTTGCGCCAGCGCGGCCTGGGGTGCGGGCAGGGCGCGGGCGAGGAAGCGGATCAGGCCGAGATTGTGTTCGGCCGCAGCCAGTTCGATGCGTTCCAGATGGCGTTCGGGCGTGAGCCGGCCGGCGGATGTCAGGCGCGCGAACACTTCGTCGCAGAGCGCCGGTTGCGAGCGGCCATGCAGCCACAGCTCCAGGCCGGCATCCAGCCATTGGGAATCGGGTGTGGCGGTGCCGCGCGAGAGCAGGTCGGCGCAGCGCAGGCTGGCGTCGCTGCTGCCGCGATACAGCTGGCGGAACCCGGCCCAGTCCTTGCGCTTGGCCAGCGCATGCAGGGCCTGGCTGCGCAGCAGCGGGGTGATCGGAAGATCGGCGTGGCGCTCGGCGAAGTCGGCGATGCGGGCCGCGTCGATGTGTTCGAGCTGGCGGCGCAGTGCGGCGTATTCCAGATACGGTGCCAGCGGATGGCCGGCATGGCGTTTGGCGACCGCGGAAAATTCGGCCGGTGGGCGGTTTTCGGCGGTTTCCAGCGCACGTTTGAAGCTGCCGCGCTGGCTGGCAAGGTCGGCGGCTGCGGCAGGCGCAAGCAGCAACAGGGCGATGCCGAGCAGGCCAAGAGCTTGCAGCAGGCGGAAATGGCGAGGGATCAGGCGGGAGTGGGACATGGTCGGCACAGTGTAGGACCTGCGGCGCCGGCGTCGGCGTTCCCGCAGTGGCGGTACACCGGCTCAGTCGGCGCGTTGCGGCCAGCCCGGCAATGCGATTTCGGCCGCCACGGCGAGATGGTCCGAGGACAGGTCGGCCAGCGTCCAGCGCCGCTCAACGTTGACATCGGAGGACACCAGGATGTGGTCGATGGCGCGCTTGGGCTGCCAGCTGGGGAACGACAGCAGGCGTTGTTCCGGCGGTTGCAGCGGGGTGTGGCGGTACAGGACATCCATTTCGCAGGAGTCCGATTCGCAGTTGAAATCGCCCATCAGCACCTTGTGGCCCGGCCCGGACAGCAGTTCACCCAGGAAGGCCAGTTGCGCGCTGCGGGCACGCGGCGACAGGGACAGGTGTGCGATTGCCACCGTCAGCGAATCCTTGCCGTCGCCGTAGCGCACCAGCAGGGCGCCGCGTCCGGGGATGCGGCTGGGCAGCACATAATCCACCACCTCGTCCGGTTCCAGCCGGCACAGCAGACCGTTGGCACTGGCCGCAATGCCGGCCACGCGGCGGTTGGGCTGGTGGCTCCAGTACGGAAAACCGGCGCGTTCGGCCAGGTAGTGGGTCTGGTTCATGAAGCCGGAGCGCAGCGAGCCGGCATCGGCTTCCTGCAGGCCGACGATGTCGAACTGCGAGGCTTTGTCGGCCAGTACATCCAGATTGCTGCGCTTGCGCCAGCCCGGCAGTACGTGGTTCCACGAGCCGGTGACGTAGTCGCGGTACTTGGCGGTGGCATTGCCCGCCTGGATATTGGCGCTCAGCAGGGTCAGGCGCTGTTCGTCGCTGACCGGCATGGGCGCGGCGGCTGCGGATGCGTGGGACTTGGCCATGAGCTGCACGTGGGGCCGGGATGCGGCGCGATCAAGCCGCACCCGGCTGCCGTGGTTCAGTTGCCGCCGGCCTTGGCGGCGCGTTCACGCGCGACCAGTGCGTCGGTGATTTCCAGCATGCGCGGATAACCGCCTTCGCGCGGAGCCATCACGCGGTATTTGCCGGCCACGATGATGGTCGGGGTGCCTTCCACGCCGTAACCGGCGACCCGTGTGCGGGCGTCGGCGATCTTGCTGTTGACCACGAAGCTGTCGATCGTGGACAGGAACTGTTCCTTGTCGACGCCGTGCTCGGCGTAGAAATCGGCGATGTCCTCAAGCTTGCCGATCTGGCGGCGTTCGGTGTGCAGCGCGTGGAACAGTGCGTCGTGGGTGCGTTCGGTCACGCCCATCGCCTCGGCGGTGTAGTAGACCCGGGCGTAGATTTCCCAGATGCCGCCGAACACGGCCGGCACGTATTCCACCACCACGTCATCGGGCTGGGATTTCTTCCACTGGGTGATGACCGGCGCGAAGTTGGCGCAATGCGAGCAGGAATAGCCGAAGACTTCGACCACTTCGATGCCGCTCTCGGCGCGGGTCGGCACCGGCGGATCGATCAGCTGGTAGTCCTGGCCTTCCACCAGGGTGTCGGCCTGAGCCGGTGCGGCGGCGGAAAACAGCAGGGCCGACAGGCACAGCAGGGCGGCGGACAGGCCGAAACGGGGCGCGGTGCGTTGCAACATCGAGAATCTCCCGGGTTGGGTGTGGGGCCGCTGCGGCGCGGCCGGAAACGAAGTAGACCACGGACGCGTGGCAAGGTTCCGGGATCGGCTGCGGAGAAGCGTGATCCGGCCGGTGTCCGGTTCAGCCACAGCGTGGCGCAGGGATTCCAAACAACAATCCCCGCCGTGGCGGGGATTGTGGGTGGAACGGGTACGGAAATGCGGTCGGATCAAGGTGCGGCGTCGGCCTGCATCTGCGCGATTTCCTTCTGCGCCAGCCAGCGGGCCGATTGCAGCATGCCGGCGTGGCCACGGTCGGAGGTGGTGATGACGCGGTACTTTCCGGCCACCACGATGGTCGGGGTGCCTTCGATCGCCCAGCGCGCCAGCGCCCGCTGGCCACGTGCGATCTGGGTGTTGACTGCAAACGAGTTCGCGGTGGCCTTCAGTGCATCGGCATCCACGCCCAGATCGGCGTAGAGGCGTGCGATGTCGTCGATGCGGCCGGCGCCCAGCTTCTGCTGTTCGGCCAGCGCCTTGAACATGCCGGCGTGGGTCTGGTCGAGCACGCCCATGGCCTGGGCGGCGTAGAAACCGCGCGCGATCGGCTCGAAGGCGCCATGCGACATCGGCGCGTAGACGAAGTTGACCTGCGGCGGCAGCGTCGCCTTCCAGGCCGGGGTCAGGGCTTCAAGCCGGGCGCAGTGGATACAGGTGTAGGAAAACACTTCGGCCACTTCGACCTGCCCCGGCGAGGCGGCCAGCGGGTGCGGCGGGTCGATGATCTGGTAGTCCACGCCCAGACGTGGTTCCGGGCCTTCCGGTACAACTTTCGGTCCCGTCGCCACGGTGGCTTCGGCAGGAGCGTCTCCGGTGACAGCGTTGTCGGTGGCCGGGGCGTCGGATGTGGTGCTGCCATCCGCAGCCTGCTTGTCATCAGCCACCGGCGTGGTGGTTTCAGCCGGAGCGGTTGCGGTTTCCGCAGGCGCAGGGCTTTTGGTGTTGGCGGCGGGGGCGCTCGGCGCGACGGCCGGTGCCGGCGCTTCGGGAGGCGGGCTCTCGCTGCCACCACAGGCGGCCAGCAGCAGGCAGCTGCCCAGTGCCAGGCCCAGGGTGGAGGGGAAACGATGCAGGCTGATCATGGCTGGGAGGCGACCTCACGCGAGGAATGCAGGCCTTCGATGTAGCTGGCCAGCGAGCGGATTTCCTCATCGGTCAGGTGCTTTGCGACATCGACCATGATGGTGTTCTGGTTGTCGCCGCTGCCCCAGGCGATGCCGGAGCGGAAACCTTCCAGATGTTTGGCGGTGTATTCGGCGTGCTGACCGGCCAGCGCCGGATACGCGGTGCCTGGGTTGCCGCGACCGCTGGGGCCGTGACAGGCCAGACAGGCCGGAATGCCGCGCTCCATGTCGCCGCCGCGGTACAGCGCCTGGCCGACTTCGTAGAACTTGCGGCCGGCATTGGGGCCGTCGGTGATCTCGCTGTCGTCGGCGATGCCCGGGGTCACGCTGAGCGTGGCGAAGTAGGCGCCCAGATCACGCATGTCCTGCGGGCTGAGGGTGCTGGCAAAGCCCATCATCACCGGATCCTGGCGGCTGCCGTCCTTGTACAGCGCGAGCTGGCGCGCGATGTAGGCCTCGTTCTGGCCGGCGTGCTTGGGATACATCGGTACCGGGGAATTGCCGTCGGCGCCATGACAGGCGGCACAGACCGCCGCCTTGCCTGCACCGGCCGCCGCATCGCCGGGCAAGGCCGGACCGTGGGCTTCGGTCAACTGCACCGCAGGTGCCGCCTCGGCCTCGGGGGCCGGGGTGACTTCGGCCGGAGCCGGGGTTTCCTGGGCCATGACGGAGAAGGCCAGGCCAAGACCGAGGGAAACCGCACCGGCCATGCCACAATAGCGCCGCAAACTCATAAGACGTGCTCCGCGAGAAATTCATACCGGCTGCACGGCGGGACTGACCATCGCTGCCTCCATGGTGAGCCGGGATTCCACCATGCGCTGGCATGCGGAACCTGCGGCACCCTGGTCATGCACAGGCCTCTGACGAGGTCGTTCCGTCAAGGCGACGACCGGTACGGCGTGGCTGGGCGGCAGCGGGTCGAACCCGGCGATGCAGAAACACTCCGATTATCCCAGCCGGTGAGCGACCGGGTCAAACACAAAAGGCAGCTGAAGATGTCCGAACCCAATCCGCTGCGCGTTGCGCGCTACCTCAAGAGCGTGCACGAGCTGCACCAGCTACCGCCCGATGACGGCATCGAAGTGGCGATTGCCGGGCGTTCCAATGCCGGCAAGTCCAGCGCGATCAACGCCATCGTCGATCAGGGCGCACTGGCACGTACCAGCAAGACGCCGGGCCGCACCCAGCAGCTGGTCTATTTCGAAGTGGCGCCGCAGCGCTTCCTCGTGGATCTGCCCGGTTACGGCTATGCCAAGGTGCCGCCGTCGCTGCGCGACCACTGGCAGATGCTGATCGAGCGCTATTTCCAGACCCGGCAGGCGCTGCGCGGGCTGCTGGTGGTGATGGATGTGCGCCATCCATTGCGTGAGTTCGACCAGCAGATGCTGGCCTACGGCAGCGCGCGCGGGCTGGCCTGCCACTGCCTGCTGACCAAGGCCGACAAATTGCCGCGCGGGCAGCAGTCCAGGGCGCTGCTGGAAACCCGCCGCACCCTGGGCGACAGCGCCAGCGTGCAGCTGTTCTCGTCCAGTTCCCATCTGGGTGTGGACGAGGCCCGCACGCGGCTGTCGCAGTGGCTGGAACTGGTGCCGGGCGCATCGCCGGCAGCGGATTGAAGGCGGGCAAAGCGGCCGATCAGCTCTGGAACAGGCACTTCACCACAGCCGGAGCCAATTCGGCAGCGTGCCCCGGAATAGCGTCGGCAGCACTGTCGCGTGCAGCCAGCTGATGCGTGCATGCGGTGAACAGGAACATTGTCGGCAGGGCGTTTTGCCGCATTCCGGCGCTGGCCTGCGCGCGTTGCAGACATTGTTCGCGCATAGGTGTGCGGTGACGCGGAGAAATTGTCACTCCGGCTTCGCCCACGCATGCGGATCGGCATGATCCTGATCCAGGTCCGGGTCGGCGCGGCGGCAGGCCGTACAATTGCCGGTCCAATGACGGCGTGGAGAACAAGATGAGCAACCCGGGCAACCAGCGCGATCTGGAGCAGGGCATCACCACCGACCTTCGGGACCGCATGACCTATTCGGGTTACCTGTGCCTGGATACGCTGCTGGCGGCGCAGCGGCCATTGTCGGATCCGCCGCACCATGACGAGATGCTGTTCATCATCCAGCACCAGACCTCGGAGCTGTGGCTGAAGCTGATGATCCACGAGCTGCTCGGCGCGGTTGCGCATCTGCGCCAGGGCAATGTCGACAACGTGTTGAAGATGCTGGCGCGGGTCAAGCAGATCCAGCGCCAGCTGATCGAGCAGTGGTCGGTATTGGAAACCCTGACTCCGAGCGAATACCTGGAATTCCGCGATGTGCTGGGCCCGGCTTCGGGCTTCCAGTCGTTGCAGTACCGCATCGTGGAGTTCGTGCTGGGCAACAAGAACGAAGGGATGAAGCGGGTGTTTTCGCACGATGCGCAGGCCGCAGAGCAGCTGCGCCAGGTGCTGGAAGCGCCGAGCTTGTACGACCAGTTCCTGGCCTGGCTGGCGCAGCGTGGGCATGCGGTCCCGGAAGAACTGCTGGAACGCGATGTTTCCCAGCCGCACCGGCAATGCGCGGAACTGATGCCGGTGTTGCAGCGCATCTACGAGAACACCGACACCTTCTGGGAGGAATACCAGCTCAGCGAGGCGCTGGTGGATGTGGAATCGGCGTTCCAGCTCTGGCGCTTCCGCCATATGCGCACGGTGATGCGGATCATCGGTTTCCGCCGCGGCAC
>Ga0265293_10000316_pt1 | contig 118331 bp, 116 predicted proteins | sample Munlanlewell138R_FD_192505 | JGI IMG/M metagenome (GOLD analysis project Ga0265293, IMG submission 192505) | Leachate microbial communities from a municipal landfill in Southern Ontario, Canada - Leachate well 138R | ecosystem: Engineered > Solid waste > Landfill > Unclassified | place...
ATACATTATAAACTTGTGTTTCTATACTTGCTATAAATTGGTGGCAGATGGAATATAGGGATTTTCGCCCTTTATTCCAAATAAAAAAGGCTTGACACTTTTGTATCAAACCTATGCTTTCAATATGGTGGAGCCAAGGGGGCTCGAACCCCTGACCTCATGGCTGCCAGCCATGCGCTCTCCCAACTGAGCTATGACCCCTCAATGGCGGAGGAAAGGAGATTTGAACTCCTGCGTCAGTTACGACCTACGAGCTTTCCAAGCCCGCCTCTTCAGCCACTTGAGTATTCCTCCGCAATGGTGCACCCGACATGAATTGAACATGCGACCTTAACCTTCGGAGGGTTACGCTCTATCCAACTGAGCTACGGATGCCTGATTAACTTTAAATGGTCGGGATGACAAGATTTGAACTTGCGACCTCTTGGACCCCATCCAAGCGCGCTACCAAGCTACGCCACATCCCGACTTATTCATTATATCAAAATTAAAGACAAAATAAAAGATGTTTATCTCTCGATAAACATCTTCATTCTATTCTTATGCAAGAGACCCCATTGGATCCCAAGGTTTCAAGATAATTGGGGCTTTTTCCCATGCTGCTTTTTGTTCTTTAGATAAGTGTTTATGGTGAATGACGGCTTGATAAACAAATCGATCAAACCATGTGTCACTACACATATAAAAGCCTTTATTACCGCTTTGTTCGCCCCAGCTGTTTTCGATTTTCCACCGCTTAGTTTCATTGTTTTCTAGATGAATCGCAGTAAACACCATGGCGTGGTTCATTGCACTTTGAGAATAATCTAACTGGTCTTCTTTTGACATGTGAAGCGACATTCCTAATAAGGCTTCATCATCAAATTGTTCATCATCCCATATCCCTGTTTCACGATTGCCATAACGGGCTACATCTGATCCAAACCAAACCACTTCGTTGTCTTCGATTTGTTTTCTTACAAGGGCTTTTAAATCATCCATTTCTAAGTTTAAGTATTTAATATCACGACCGCCAATCACATTACCTAAATATTCGACTTGAAAAGTGTGTAAGAAAGGTTTGTCTTGTGTAGGTGCATTAATTATGGAGACATAGTCTGATAAATTAACACCAACATGTTCTTGATAAAAAGTGAGGGGTGTTAAGTCTTTAATAACTTGATATTGGTTGTCTTCTTTTTTGAAGTATTCAAAGTTAAATGTTTCAGGAGGAGTACCAAAGTTTAAGACTAAGAAAGTGTAGAGTTCATCTAGCGTTTGTTTTTTAAGATCTTCAATTGCATCACTTTGGTTATTTTGTGTCAATTTTCGAGCGTTTGCGACATACTGTCTTAACTTCACATTAATGATTTGATTCATATAACGGGTTGAGTTTGATGACGTTGTTTCTGGCATCACTTCTTTTGGGACAACACCGTATTTTTCAACTAAAGAAACAAACATATCCCATTGACCACCGTCTTGAATTCCCATTTTTAAAATGTGTTGGAATTTACGGTCATCTTGATCTGCTTCTAAAAAGTCGTCCATCACTTGAATAAAGTAATTGATTTTTTCAAACTTATCCCAAAAAGCGGTGTAGTTATGGGAAAATTCAAATGTCTTTAAGTCATATTTGCGAGCGAGTTCGTATTTCATAACGTTAAGTCCAGCGAAGATCCAACAACGACCCGTTGCGTGTTGATGGCTTATTGAAAGAGTCGGTAATGTTTTAATTTCATGCGAGAACTTGTACTGGTTTTGTTGAGCTTGTTCTTGTTTCATAAAAATCTTACTGAGCTCGCTTTGCATGAGAACACGTTTCAATGCTTTTTGAACTGGTTTGTTTTCGAAATTTTGTTGAAACTGCTGTAAATCTTTTTTGGTAATGGCTTTCATTTCTTTCTCCTTTTTATATGTATAATCTTCTTTCATTGTTAAACGCTTCAACGATTGCATAATCATCATCTTTGACAATGACTAAACTGGTGTTGACATAGTTAATAATATTCGAAACTCTTTGCGGGGGTACCGCGATTAAAAGTTGAATACTTAAAGAATTATAAAACTTCATCATCGCATCGATACGGCTTTCATCCATGTTGTTGAAAGCTTCGTCAAATAAGACGATACAGCCGGAGTCAACACGACGGTTTTTCGTTAACAATTGTTGGAAAGAAGCGGCGATAACAATGTAGAAAGGAACTTGTGTTTCCCCACCACTCTTTTCTTTTGATACTTTTGAGAAAAAGGATTTATTACCATTAATATTCGTCACTTCAATGTCATAAGACATGTAGTTACGATAATCTAAATACTTATACGTTAAGTGGTCATACTCAGGATCGTTTGAGGCAATCTTATCAAAGAGTTCTTTTAAGACCGCTTCGTGTCGTTTACTAAGGCCTTCAGTAAATAGTGTGTGTTTTTGAATGGCTTCATTACTCATAATGATGTCATAGTAAATTTTATAGTCTGAATCAACACTTGGACGATAAATTAACTGATAACTATCGGTGCCGAAACGTTTGTCTTGAAGGGCGAAGTTAAGTTCTTCTATTTGTTGTTGAGCATTTTCAATAGAGGCTCTCAGCTTACCAACAAATTCTTCTTTAAAACCAATTTCAGAATGCTTTCTAAGTTCGGTAGCTTCTTGTTCGTATTTAACAAGGTCGTTATTCCGGATTTTGAAAGCTTCTTGTTCATAATAGATCAATTCATCAAGCGATGGATTGGCACCAAAGTGATAGTTGTCGTTGTATTGACGCATCATATTGGTTAGTTCTGAATTTTCTTTAATGAGCTGATGTTCAAGTGATGTTGATGAACTTGCCAGATAGGCAGTAATCGCTTCATGGTCCTGTTTATGACGTTGTTTTAGAGCATAAAATTGGGTGTTTGCCATGCTGAGTTTCTCAGGATGCTTCCGCGCAAGTTCTTTTTGATTTTCAATGTATTCATCAAGACGCATTTGCGTTTCATCGATACGGTCTAAGACACGTTGTTTCTCTTCTCTTTGAGTTGCAATCTTTCCGACCAATTCATCTGACTCAAAACGAAGTTCTCTCCGGGCATGTTTTGCTTTTTCGATTTGATCTTCGATATTTTGTAAGGTTTTACTCTTACCGAGGCTTTGAATTTGTTCTTCAATGTTCGCATATTCTTTTCGCGTTAAACGAATGAGATCTAAATAACGAATATAACCTTGATGTAAAAGTTGGGCACTCTTTGATTGGAGTAGCAAACGGGTGATTTGGTCGTTTGTATCGGATAGTTGATACAATGTGTTCATTTCATCTTCAAGGCGAATTAAGCGTTTTTGTTCAGCTTCTGTTTGTATTTTAGTTGCACTTTGACCGATGAATGGAGTTTCGTATGATCTTGGGTTTAATTGACGCGCTGTGTAATTACTATAGGTCATGCAAGTGGCAGTAATGGAACGACGATGATTTTTTAAATCTTGAACATGTTCTACCGTTTGTACACCGTTTAAGAGTAGGTTAACATAGTAACGTGCATAGGTATGTTCAGTCGTAATTTTTTCAGCCAATGAACCAGGAACAATGTCTTCATTTGGTTCTAGTTTTTGAGTGTTAACCAAACCAACTCCATAAATTTTATGTTCAAATTTAACCCGTTCGTAAATATCTAAGGCATCGTTAAAATATCGAGGGTCAACGATGATATCAAAACGTTGGCCACCTAAATATCCTTCGAGGGCATTCCGCCACGTTTCGTCGTTGACTTCAATCATTTCAGAAAGAGCTTGGACGTTGATGTCTCGTTGGTGATGACGTGAAAGTTCCTCATTTAAAGTAGTAATGAGTTTTTGAACATAATAAGGATAGGTTTTTACATGTTTTTTAAGTTGATTGAGTTTTGTTCTTGATTCATAAATTTGTTCTGATAATTGTTGTTTGTCTGTTTCAAGTTTATCTTTTTCTAATGTGTAAGCTTGAATAAGCGCTTTGACCTCTTGGTCTAGGTTTGCTAAATGATGATTGAGTTCGGTTGTATCAAGCTGATCCATGTTTTGTTGGTAATAATTAACAAATTGTCTAAATGCTTCATTCGGAATGAATGTAGCAACTTCTTTAATAACGTTAAACTCTTTTTGTAAGTTTTGCCGAATTTCAAGAACGTAATCTTTTTGTTTTTCATATTCTTCTGCTTTTTTAGATAGAGCTTCTTGGTAAGAAGCCAACGTTCTTGATAGGTCATTATCGCTTCGAGCACGTTCTAAATGAAGGATTGAATTGTCGTTTTCTTCGATTTGATTATCAAGCTGTGCTTTGGCATCGCGTAAGAAATCGAGTTGTTTATTAATATGAACAATTTTATTTTCGTTTTCTTTAATAAATTGTTCACGTTTTTCAACCCAATTGAGTTGGTCAATAATCGCATTGATGTCTTTTTGTTTAGTATTTTGTTCAATCGATTCGCCTTTATCGGCAATGACATCTAATTTTTCCAGTTTTTCTTTATCGTTTTGAATTTGTTGTTCGATGCGTTTTAATTGAGCAACGTTATTTTTTAGCGATTTGATGTCAATCGGATCATCATCTAGTAAAAACTCGAAAACGAATTCTTGTAAGTCAATCGAACGGAAAGCCAAGGCTTTAGGAAGAATTTTAGCGTATTTAGTCGCGTCCATCCCGAAAAAACGAGCCAAAGCTTCACGGTATTTCCGTTGTGAGTCAAATGGTGTGAAATCAATATCTAATGTCTTTAAATATTGTTTCATTGATTTATAGTCACGTGGATATTTTTTGTCTAAAAAGAGTGAGTCATGAATCGAAACGTCATCAAATAAATAGAGTCGCTCTTTTAAGTTTCCTGTTTTGGGTAATTCTAAAATCGCGCCAATGATCGCGAACGTTTTTGCTTGTTCATCGTAAAACTCTAAAGCGATGTGGGTAATGACATCACCATTACGTAAATACTCTTTATTTTCTGCCCCAATACGGCCTTTAATATAACCTTCTAAAGTCCGTTTCGCATCGTCGGTTGCGGCTACGTTAAATTTGGAACCACTTCTACCACCAACAAGCAAATATTGAAGGGCGTCTAAAAGTGTCGATTTCCCGGAGCCATTTTCGCCCGAGATTAAAGCATTGTCTTTAATTTCAATTGTTTGGTTGGTAAATAAATGCCAGTTAACAAGTTTAATCTTCGTCAGTTTCTTCATCTAAATAAACCTCCCCCTCGGTGTATTCGTCAAGTTTATTGACGACATCTCTAATTGAGTCTAAGTTTGTTACGTAAAGGATTGTTGGATAAATTTTAATTCGTGCATCGTCTTGAAGACCACGATCAATATAATCAATTAAATTGTAACTACGTAAAAAAGTAAGTGCGGGTTTGAGACGATCTTTTGTAATCCGTTTATGATCTAAATAACCAATTCTCGTCAGTTCACTGTGAATTTCGTGCAAGTAGATTTCAACATCTTCATCTAAAGTCACAAAATCAATTTTTCGTTGATACAAAATCCTTAAGACTAAAATTAAAATACTTTCTGTTTTACGCAAGCGAATGTGGTTAAAAAGTTGATCGTTAACGATGTGAACAACCTCGTTATCGCGATAGATATTTAAAGAGAAATCTGCAAGCGTAAAATACGCTTGGAAAACATCCTTAAAGGCCAGAATAAAGCGATAATCATTGGCGTCACCTGGTTTTCTTTTCGTAATGAAGTTAACTTGAAGCAACTTATTAACGATTCTTGAAACGTTGTTCTTTTCGCCTTCTTTTAATTCTAAATATTTTTCATTTAATAGTTTAATCGCTGCCGTTTTGTTCATGTTATACTCCTCTTATCGTGAAGTTTTGGAAACTAATACCGTTATTTTCTACCCGGTTTTTCGATGATTCAATTTGGTAATGCATTCCGGTTGATTTTGAATATAAGAAAATTAAAATAAGACGCACGAGATCTTCCTGGGTTTCTAGTTGAATCTCACTTGCTTGGATGGATCCATTACCACCGAGTAATGTTTTTACATACGCATCGATTTCTTTTTTCCCATAAATGTTATTTTTAAGGAGTGCTCGAATCTTTTCTCGCTTAAAGTCTTCACCGATGATGTTGTCATCATAATAAATTTCTTCTGGTTCTGCATAGACTCGAGGTCTTCTTTGATTATAAAGTGATTCTGTATCGATGTTTCGTGGTTGAATCAAATAAAACAGTTGGTTATAATCAAATGCTTTTTGTGATAAAACGATACGGAAAAGGCGGTTGAAAATCCCCTCAATGTCGTCTGATTGATTTGAGAAAAAGAGAATTTTAGACGCTGCAGCTGTAATATATTGTTCGTTTTTCCGGTCGATGGCTAAAATTAAATGTTCCAAAGCACTAAAACTATCGGTAATAAAACGCATTCGTTCTTCAATATACAAATAGGCTTCATTATAGTCTTCGATGCGTTTAACTTTGATGACTGTATTAGCCAGTTCGTCCATGAGTTCAATGTTATTTTGCATTTTATTTATCGACTCTAAAATCCCCCGCTTATAGCGGTTTAAACTGTCGGTTGTTTTTAAGTTAAAATAGGCTGAATCAAAAAAGTTTTGTTTATATTCAACGAGAAGTTTTTCTAAAAGTTCTGGTAAATCGTCGTGTGAGTGTTTACGAGTAATATCGTAGTAATAACGATAAATATTTGCCTTGAGAGCTTTTAATTTACGAATGATGTCGTTGGTTTTAGAAAAGGCTTGTTCTAAAACACCAATCCCCTCTTCAATTGTGAAGTTGTTTAAAAGAGAATAGACAGTATAAATTTCTCCAGTATATTCATCTTGTTGGTTATAGCGAATGCGATTTAAAATATCAATGATTTGGATTGAATAATCGAACAAATTCAATGATGTTTTATAGTCACCCAATTCTTCTTCACCAAGCCATCCATTTTTCTTGAGGACGTTAATAACATGAAGTGCTTTTTGTCTCGAAGTATTCGTTGTTTCTTCTGGTTCCACGTCTAAAAATTGATCGATATAAACATCATCAAAATAATCGACCAATTTGCCAATAATAAATTCGCGATCCCCTTGAAAAGCGTCTTCAATGGTATCAATTGCATCGTAAATAATAAAAATACAATCAACGTAAGTCATTCGGTTAGGTGAGGCAAGCACACTAAAAAAGTTTTCTGGTAGACGATCAAACAATTGTGCCATGCAAGTCCTCCTTAAACGGCTAATCTATCATAATAACTATAAATATTGTATCACGAAAACGATATTTTATCTATTTTCAATCACATTTTATCGTTTTTTGAAAAGGTTTTTTTGGGAAGGATACTTCCAAAAGTAAAAAAAATCCATTTAACTTGGATTTCTTCTTTTACGGATGCAATGCTCGCCTTCACAAAATTCGTTTGGATCAATCCCAATTAAGGTTTTGTTTAAGCCTTCGATAATGCTTTGTTCCGACTGAAGTCCTTGCAATTTTAATTTCCCGTTAATTCTTAAAGTTGGCAGTTCGAAGATGCGTTTTAGTTGGGCATTTTCCTTATTTGATAGCACTTGTGAGTGATAAAGATCGGTTGTTAAAACACGATCAATATCTGCTTCAAGGAGGCCTGCTTCAAGACTTATTTTCTTAAGGGTGTCGTGGTTACTTAAATCAAGTCCATCTTCATAGATGGCTTTGAACACCATGTCGATAAATAATAATTGTTTTTTTGCTCGTTTTGCTAAATGAGACATCCGATGAACATCATGAATACGAAAGAGTTTGATGTCAAGGTTATATTCTTTTAAAAGAGCTTCAACAGCTTGGAGCGGCAAATGACGATAGGATGCGATAAATTCGGCGTGTGTCATCGATGGATCCATCTGATCATCATCAACCATTTCGTAGTTGCGATAGATGAGCTCTAAATTATGAATTTCATAGGTTTGTAATAAATTGACGATATTTTTGTGTTGAATATAACATTTTGGACATAAGAAATCGAGCCAAAATTCTATTTTCACATGAATCACCTCTTTATGACTGTTATTTTATCAAGAAAAGGGGGGCTTCACAAGTTTTATACATTATGAAAAACAATCGCTTCATCAATCACAGTCATCTTCACGGTATTTTTAAGAAACTCGTGTTTTGGAACCGTTAATAGATTTTTTTCAAAGACCGTAAAATCAGCTACATACCCTTTTTCTAAGTGACCACGATTCATGTGATAAGTTGGAATGTTTGCGCCAGATGTATAAAGTTTAATTGCTTCATAACGGGAAAGTCTTTCTTTTTTCTGGTGGATTTGATTTTCACTCTCACGATAAACAGCAGCATAGATACCTAATAAAGGATTTGGATCTTCAATTGGTGCATCGCTCGAGCCAGATAAAATGAAACCTTTTTTAAGGTACGTCTTAAAAGGATATAAATAACGTGGTGGTCGAGAAAATAATGGATAGATTCGCGGTAGATCTGTTGTAATAAACTGAGGTTGGATATCAAATGTTACAGGCAAAGTTTTTAACAGTTTCAAAGCTTTTTTACATACCAAAGATGCGTGAATGATACGATCTTTTTGACCTTTTTGCGGTGGATATTTTTTAAAGAGTTCAGCCACTTCTAGTAATCCCAAATCACCAATAACATGCACCGCAACTGTTAAGTGGTGCTTGCGGATTTTCTTCATTAATGTTTCGAGCTCTTGTTTAGCTAAAATACGGATTCCTTGATGATCTTTCCCTTGATAAGGTATATGAAGGAGTGCTGTTTCTGATGAAAAAGTACCGTCATAGTAAATTTTTACCGGGCCAAACTCTAAAAAAGGATGGCCTGAGAAAGCTTGGTGTTTTGCTTTTAAAAAATCATCTAAGACATGATGATGGATAAGTAATTGAGTTCGGAATGGATATTTCTGACTAACCTTCTCAAAAATTTTTACAGTTTCGTTATAGCCATTGTAATAAGATAAATCTTCACTATGGCCCCCTGTAATTCCATATTGATAAAGTTTGTTTATCGCTTTGATTAATCGCTCGGTAACAACTTCATCAGATGCCGTTAAAAAATGTTGACTAATCGTTTCAGTATCTGCTTCTGTAACAAACCCAGATTCACTTTTAATACCAACAGTATTTAAAACAAAGTCGTTGACAGTTAACGAGTGATAGTCATTGTGCTTTAAAATCAGTGGTTTTGTTTCAGAAATTTCATTTAAGTCTTGTTTAGTAATTTTTTGATCAAAATAACCTTCAAAATAAGTTGCGCCTTTTTGTAATGAGGTCGCCACTTGTTTTAACACATCTGCTTTTGTTTGCCACTGACTTAAATCGACAACTTCTAAGTATCGTCCATAACCAATTAAGTGTAAATGTGCATCGACAAATCCAGGATAAAGATGATATCCTTTTAAATCAACGGTTTGTGTAAAAGGAAGATTGTTAATCTCTTCATCAAAACCGACGATTAAACCTTGATGGGTCGCCATTTGATAGTGAGTATCTTTTGGTGATTTTAATGTGTGAATGGTTCCGTTTTTCCATAAAATCATCGAATCACTCCTTATAGGTTCATTTCTTCTAAAACTGTATTGATATCATTCATTTTAAAGCCTTTTTGATACAGTTTTTGTTTTAAAGTTTGAATTAGATCATAACCTTGTTTTTTCTTTCCATATGATTGTAAGTATTTTTGTGCTGCTTTTTTTAAGTTTTCAATATCTTGAAAAATAAATGTGGGTTGAAGTTGAAAAAGAACCTTTTCAATTACTTCACGTGTATATCCTTTTCTCATGAAATGGATCCGTGTTGCCTCAAGTGCTTGTTTTTTGGACCGGTTTTTATATGTTTTAACTTTTTTAGGAATGGTGTTGGTTAAAACCTCTTCTTCATCAATGGTTGCGACTAGTCGGTCGATTAAGGGGAAATAGACACCATCTGTTTTTAGTTTATCAGCAATCATTTTGGGTCCATGGATATATTTTTTTGTTTCAATATAAAGCCGCACATATGCTTCATCATCTAAGTATTTTTTCGTTTGAAAAGAATGAATCAATTTGTCTAAAAGTGGTTCTGGGCAGCCCTTTTCACGTAAAAAACTTTTTAACATAAATGTTGATTGCATTTTTTTAAGTTTCTCAATTCCTAAACGTTCATAATATAAATAATCATTTTCTTGATTGAGCTGTTTCCATGTTACTTTATCAATTGTGAGACCCACTTTAAGACGAAATTTGAAAAAGAGGTCGAGCTCGACCGCCATAAAGGTTTCATCCGTAAACGTTAAGTAGACTTGTTTTTTAGTTTTCTTAATTTCTTGAATTATTTTCATTGTCAATCCAATCGAGAAGCGTCTGTAATTGTGTATCAACTGTTAAATCTTCTTGTTTGCTTTTCATAATTAAATACATTTTGCGAGCTGTTTCTAAAGTTAGAGTGCCTGTTTCAGCCAATTGATTATCGGTTTGAAACTGAGACAGTGCTTGACTTGTTTTTACATCGAGATAACCATCGGTACGAAGAATATTTGCACCCGTTGTTTCATAATAAACATTTAAGAACGTTTGATATGATGCTAATGAAGCTTCAACTTCATCAAAATGAACTTCTTTTACAAAGGGGACCAATTCTAAAGCATAAAAGCCTGATTGATGAATCGTTTCAACTATTAAAGGTGTTGTTTGGACAGAAAGATTGTTGCCATAACGCCAATAACCTTCGGTATAAGTTAAAAAATATTGTTGTTCATTTAATGTAAATAAACGGCGTGTTGTTTGGTAAACATCTTTGCCAAAAGTGGGGGTACCATAAAGTGGGTAATTGCCGTTAGTAGATAAAGCGGCAGCCAGCACTTCTGCAGCAGACGCAGATTTTTCATTTACTAAAATTTTAATTTGATAAGGCTTTGCTTGTGCAAGACCTCCGTAAAATTTCCGTTCTAGTCCGTTTCTATTCGCCATGGTGAAAAGAGGGTGAGCCAAGTCATTGAGAATAAGCTGTTGGGCAATGCCTGGAATTAGATTCGTCCCTTCATTGTGAAGTGCCGTCAAGGCACCACCGGGATTGTCTCTTAAATCTAAAATTAAAACTGCATTTTCATTTGTTAACGTTGATTCTTCTAAGGCACGAAGGGCATCGTTAAAGATTTTTGCAGTTCCTTCTGTTTCATTTTCAATGTAACTAGAAAAAGTATTGATTTTAATATAACCAACGTGTCCAGCTAACGCTTCACCCCAAGCTGTTGGAGTTAAAATTTCCGTAATTGTTAACGATTCTTGGCGTTCATCTCCTAAAGGATCCTCAACAAGTAAATGGATGATGCTGCCTGCTTCACCTTTTAAATGTAAACTGGATGAATCAAGTGTATCCGTTTTTGAAAAATAAATGTTTGTTCCATTTTTAACGACACCAATAATTTTATCACCAGGATAAAGGACACCAAAACTAGGACTCGCATAACGAACATCTAATACATGAAGGGCACCTTCAAAAAAATGAACAGTAACCCCTAAGCCTAAATACTTTTCTTGGTCACTTGAAGGTTGATAAACCGATTGGCTCGTTAATCTTGTATACGGATCTTGATTGCTTTCTGCGTATGCTTGGACAATGCCTTCAAGTTGCCCTAAAAAGGCCTTTTGTTTTGCTTCGGTATCTAATTCATATAAGTAATAGCGGTCTAATGTTGCTGTAATTTCATCATAAACATTTAAAACTGGGTTTGGATCGTTTTGATCCAAAAACCCCTTGATTTGAAATCCCGCAAAAAAGACTAAAATTAAAGCGGCAATATATAAAAGACTTAATCTTCGGTTTCGGTTTTCCATGATTCACTCCCACGACTAAAGCCATAGCCCAATGCTTCTTTTGTGCGTGTCACAAACGTAAAGGCCTTTGGGTCAATCTCTTGAATTAAATGCTTAAACGTATAAAGTTGAAACCGGTCAATCGTACAAACAATCATTTCTTTTTCTACGTTTTGATAGCCACCAATGGCTTTGATTTTAGTAATTCCTCGATCTAAACGCCGGTAAATTTCTGCTTGCATCTTTTCAACATGGTTTGTTAAGATGAAAGCTGTATATCCTGACTTTCCTTCAATATGCATCCGGTCAATAATAAAACCTGTCAAAAGCATCGTACCAAAAGCGTAAAGACCTGCTTGAAAGTTAATTAAAAGAGCAATGATAATAATAATGCCATCAGTAATATATAGAGCCCATGCAAAAGGAATCTTTAAATATTTGTGCATAATATTTTGAATCACATCAACCCCACCTGTGGTGGCGTTATTGCGAATAACCATCCCTAACCCAACACCAAGTGATAAAGCCCCAAAGACAGAAGCGACTAAATAAGGACTTTCTGTCATATGTTTCATAAAGTAATCGGGTTCAATTGTTTTTTCTAAAATAAAAATAATGACTGGATAAACCAACGTTGCATAGGCAGTTTTAATAAAAAATTGTTTCCCTAGGAAAATTAAACCTGTCAATAACAAAATAACGTTAGCTAACATAATAAAGGTTGAAACACGAATAAAGCCTTGAGTGATAATCGCAATTCCCATCACTCCACCAACAATTAAATCTTGTGGTAATAAGAAAAAATAGAATCCGAGAGTTAATAAAATAACACCTCCCGTAATTTCTAAAAATTCAAATATCCGTTCTTTACTCATTCATTTCACCTGCTTTCAAAAAGGCGTTGATAAAGCCATCAATGTCACCATCCATCACCATGTCAATTTGACCCACTTCATAATTGGTGCGGTGGTCTTTCACCATTTGGTAAGGGTGAAAAACATACGAACGTATTTGTGAGCCCCAGGCAATATCTTTTTGTTCCCCTTTAATTTGTTTTAATTCTGCTTCTTGTTCGCGTATTTTTATTTGGAGTAATTTCGCTTTTAAAAGTCCCATTGCTGTTTCTCGGTTTTTAATTTGACTTCGTTCATTTTGACATGTCACAACCGTGTTTGTTGGTAAGTGGGTGATACGAACAGCTGAGTCAGTTGTATTAACTGACTGACCACCAGCGCCACTACTTCTAAAAACATCAACTTTAATTTCATCTTCTTTAATTTCAAAATCAATTTCGTCGTTAATTTCAGGCATGACATCAATTGAAACAAAGCTTGTATGTCTTCTTGCATTAGAATCAAAGGGTGAAATTCGGACTAAACGATGGACTCCACGTTCGGCTTTTAAATAGCCATAAGCATAAGGGCCTTTAATTTTTAATGTCGCACTTTTTAACCCTGCTTCATCACCAGATTGATAATCAAGCACTTCAACTTTATAATTTTTGCGTTGCGCATAACGGGTATAAAGCCGATATAACATATCGGCCCAGTCTTGAGATTCAGTTCCTCCAGCACCTGGATGAATTTCTAATATCGCATTGTTTTCATCATAAGGTCCGTTTAAAATGATTTCCAATTCAAACGCTTTTAATTCTGCGTCTAATTCATGAAGGTCTTGTTCTAAAATATCCCATTCTTCCGTTTGTTCTTCAGAAATTTCAAACCATTCAATGAGTTGATCATACTTTTGTGTTAGTTCATAATAGCGATCGACTTTGGCTCTAAGGGTTGTTGCTTCTTGAGCGACTTTACGGGCTTCATTGGGTTGATCCCAAAAGTGTGGGTCTTGCATTTTCTCATTGAGTGCTTGAATCGTTTCTTCTTGCTTTTTAGGTTGAATGGCACGTTCAAAACCTGTGAGTGAATCTTTAAATTGTTCAATCATTTTATGAATTTCATAGCGTTCCATAAAAACCTTCTATCTCCAAGGTAAGTTGCGTTGGCCTCGATTTTTCCTTGTTTTAGGTCGTCTTGGACGTGTTGCCGTAAGACCTTGGTTGGTTTGTGTGTTTTTAACAACTGCTTCACGTTCTTGGTCATAACGAATTTGCGCTCTAATGACGTAACGTGTAACGTCATTAGAAATGTTTAAGATCATTTCATTAAACATTCTGAGTCCTTCTTGTTGGTAAATTGCGAGTGGTTGTTGCTGGCCATATGCTTGGAGAGTCACACCTTGACGAAGTTCACTCATCGCATCGATATGACGCATCCAATACGTATCAATGACTCGTAACATAACGACTTTTAAAAACTCATTAAAGACTTCAGGTGGGAAATTGGTTTTTTTCTGATTCAATTCTGCTAAACCAAGGTCGATGATGTATTCAACCAATTCTTCAGGATCTAAGTGCTCGATTTTTTCTAGTTCGATTGTGTCAACGAAAAAGACATTTCCATTAAAATGAGCAATGAGCGGTTCGTATTCAATTTTCATTTCGGTGCGACTAACGGCATGAATAAACATTTCTGTTTGTGACCGCAATGATTGCGTCATCGTTTGGATGATTTGATCTTCAATTGAATCTAAAACAAGAACATCACGACGGTTTTGATAAATGATTTCTCTTTGTTTTCGCATCACATCATCATATTTTAAAACTGTTTTCCGAGCATCGTAGTTATTGCCTTCAATCCGTTTTTGGGCGCCAGTAACAAAGTTAGAAAACATTCTTGATGAAAGTGCTTTACCTGATGTATTCAGTCGTTCAAGCATTTCAATTCGTTTCTTAAAGGTGTCTCCACCAAAACGAAGCATCAATTCGTCTTCTGCTGATAAATAAAATCTTGAATAGCCAGGATCTCCTTGACGACCACTTCGTCCACGAAGCTGATTATCAATCCGTCTTGATTCATGACGTTCACTGCCAATAACGGCTAAACCGCCAAGTTCAACGACTCCTTCACCCAATTTGATGTCCGTCCCCCGACCAGCCATGTTGGTCGCGATTGTAACCGAACCTTTCAACCCTGCTTTTAAAACAATATCAGCTTCACGAGCATGATTTTTCGCGTTTAAAACTTCATGGGGGATCCGTTTTGCCTTAAGCATTCTTGAAATGTCTTCTGATGTTTCTACGGCAATCGTCCCAATCAAAACCGGTTGACCTTTTTTATAACGTTCTTCAACTTCATTGACCAAAGCTTCAAATTTATCGTCTAATGAAGCATATAAAAAGTCTGGGGCATCATCCCTTACAACAGGTGCATTGGTTGGGATTTCAATGACGTCCATATTATAAATATCTCTAAATTCTTCTTCTTCAGTTTTTGCTGTCCCTGTCATACCTGAAAGTTTTTTATACATTCTAAAAAAGTTTTGGTATGTGATGGTTGCAACAGTAATCGTTTCTTTTTTTACTTGAACATTTTCTTTAGCTTCAAGGGCTTGATGTAAACCTTCAGAAAACTGGCGGCCACGTAAAATCCGTCCAGTAAATTGGTCAACAATTAAAACTTCACCGTCTTGAACAACATATTCTTTATCGCGAGCCATAATTAAATTAGCTCGAAGAGCATTGTTAATGTGGTGGACTAAAGAAACATGTCGTAAATCATATAAGTTTTCAACTTGGAAGATTCGCTCTGCTTTAGCAATTCCTTCTTTTGTTAAAACAACTGTTTTTAATTCAATGTCAATTTCAAAATCTTCATCCCGAAGTGACTTAACAAACCGGTCAGCAGATGCATATAAGTTTTGGTTTTGTTTGGCACCACCAGAAATAATGAGCGGTGTACGGGCCTCGTCAATTAAAATGGAGTCGACCTCATCAATAATTGCGAAATTTAAGCCACGTTGTGCCACCATGTCTTTGGCATATAAAACCATGTGATCACGTAAGTAGTCGAAACCTAATTCTGAGTTAGTCGAATATAAAATATCGCAATCATATGCTTCTTTTTTCTGTTCTCTTGTTAAGTCACGAATATTTAAACCAACTGTCATCCCCAAAAAACGGAATAAATCACCGATTTCTCCGTCGGCTTCACGTCGTGCCAAATATTCGTTCACAGTCACAATATGAACCCCTTCGCCATTTAGTGCATTTAAATAAGCGGGCATAACCGCTGTTAACGTTTTTCCTTCTCCGGTTTTCATTTCCGCAATATTGCCACGGAAAATAGCGACCGCTCCTAAGACTTGAACGTAATATGGAAAAAGACCCGTGACGCGTCTTGAAGCTTCTCTAACAACTGCAAAAGCTTCTACCATTAGGTCGTCTAACGTTTCTCCTTCAGCAAATCTTATTTTAAATTCATTTGTTTTATTTTGTAAATCTTGATCCGTTAGTTGCTCCATCTTTTTTTCTAAGACAAATACTTCATCCGCGATGTTTTTCGCTTCTTTAAGTAATTTACGACCCGGATCAAACCATTTTTTAAACATAGGCACACTTCCTTTTCGCTCTTTAATATCTTACACTATTTATGGCTTTTTTACAAGTATTTTAGTGAGATTCGTTTCGATTAAAAAAGGCTTAAAAAGACATTTTTAACAAAAAAAGATCTATGATAATCACAGATCCTTTTCATTCATTATTCTTTTCGAAAAAACGTTATTTGACTTTGTTTAGCTTGTCATCTTAAAAATCAAAGACAACATCTTCGCGCTTCGCAGCTTCCGCTTCAAAGAAGGCACGTTTTTCAAATTTTTTCATATTGGCAACGATGTTTGTTGGGAAAACAACAACTTTTTGATTGTAAATGGAAACGTTAGAGTTATAAACTCGACGTGACGCTTGTAAGTTTTCTTCAACCGCAATCGTCGCTTCTTGAAGGGTTTTCACATTTTCACTGGCCTTTAAGTCAGGGTATTGTTCCACAACAATATTGATGCTTTCTAAACCACGAGCAATTTCATCTGAAAATGCTTGTTTTTCAGACATCGGTGCTCCTCGTCCAGGTTGACGCATCGCCACAACTTTTTGTAAAGTCTCAGCTTCGTGTTTCATATAACCTTTCGCTGCTTGGAAAAGTTTATTTAACATGTCAAAGCGTTGGGTTAATGCCACATCAATACTTGATTCTGATTCATCAATTTTAATTAGCATGGTTCTAAAGCTGTTTAAAGTAGAAATGAACCAAGAAATAACAATAATAGCAATCCCTAAAATGACTAATAAAACGATAAAGATTGGATTCATAGCGTTCTATTCTAATATAAGCTTGTCCCTTTTTATATTAGATCCTCCTTTTCTTATATTTTTAGGACTTTTTTTTAGTATATCACAATTATGAACTTAAGGTTAAGCTCATTTAAATTTTGGGCCGTTTAAACTAAATTCATTAATAATTGCAGGAATAATATCGATGTCAGCCATAAAGTTTTTTAAGGCTTCTTCCGTTAGAGGTGTTTTAATTCCTAGTTCCATATAATCTTTTCTATCGTTAATTCCAATGTGGAGCTCATTGTTTTGGAAACAATACAAAATGGTGCCACGATGCATCGATTCTAAATGGAGTAGTTTTTCTATCATCAGCGAAGTAATTAAATAAAAACCGAATTGTTGTGAGCTTGAAAAGATGTTGAATTTTTTGTTAAAAGCGATACTTTCTGTTTCAAACTTTTCAAGGTTACGGCGATTCACATAGCTGCTTCTACCTTCAACTATTTTTAAAACTTCATCAAAGTATTTAGGATATTGATAAATATACCAGCGCCCTTTAAAATACGTTTCATAAGTAACTACGACGTTACCATTTTTATCGCGAGTTTCAATTCGCTCTTTTAAATCAACATCAGAAACTTCAAATTGAACACCTTTATAGACACCTTTAATATAATCTTCACCATAAAACCGATCTGGTTTACGAACAGTTCCAGTGCCGTTGATTCGATCTAAAGCAATTGTCCCATTAGGTGAATAACTAACATCTGAAAATTCATTTTCAAGAAGTGAGTGAATGAGGTCATTTTTAATAACATCTCGATATTTACTCGCTTCTGATTGTGCTTTTGCGAAAAAGACAATGCCGATAATAAAGGTAATAACCGCGATGATTAATAAAGCTGGTATTAGTCCTCCGCCAATGAAACTAGCAACAAAGAGAACGATGGCGATAACTAAAAAAATGATTCCTATCCGGCTATGTTTTAAAAATGTTTGAAGTAGTTGTTGCCGTTTTTGTTCTAATTTCTCAAGTTTTTTATCCATTTTTATCACCCTACTTATTTTATAATAATTCTTTGAATATAGCAATACGGTCCGTTTTTTCCCATACAAATTGGGGTAATTCACGGCCAAAATGACCATATGCAGATGTTAATTTATAAATGGGGCGATTTAGATCAAGCATTTTAATCATTCCTTTTGGTGTTAAAGTGAAATGTTTTTTAACTGCTTGATAGATTTTATCCAACGCTACTTTTTCTGTTCCAAAGGTGTCAATAAATAAACTAACTGGTTCTGAGACACCAATTGCATAGGCAATTTGAACTTCACAAGCTGAGGCAATTCCACTTGCGACAATATTTTTCGCAATATAACGAGCCATATAAGCTGAACTACGGTCAATTTTTGTTGCATCTTTTCCTGAGAAGGCACCACCACCATGGCGGGCATAACCACCATAGGTATCGACGATAATCTTTCTTCCCGTTAAACCCGCATCCCCTTGAGGACCGCCCGTGACAAATTTACCTGTTGGATTGATGCGGTATATCGTTTGGGAAAGATCATAATCTTTTAAAACTGGATAAATAACGTGGGTTTTAATTTGCTCATGGAGCGCTTCTTGGTTTTCGACCCAACGCTCGTCGTGTTGTGTTGATAAAACAATGGTATGAATATATTTTGGTTTCTCATTTTCATAGGCAACCGTGACTTGTGTTTTCCCATCGGGACGAAGGCCTTCTACGAGGTTTTCTTTCCTCACAAAAGCCAATCGTTCAGCTAAACGATGTGCTAAATAAATTGGTAATGGTAAAAAAGTATCCGTATCTCTATTCGCGTAACCAAACGTAAAGCCTTGATCGCCCGCACCAAGTTCTTTTTCTTTATTTAAGTTAACACCTAAAGCGATATCACCGGATTGCTCTTTAATGCGAATATCAATCTCAACTTCTTCAGCACTAAAACCTGAGTCACGGTTGGTATAACCCACATCATGAATAGCTTGTTTTACAATTGCTTTGTAATCAACATGAGCGCTTGTCGAAATTTCTCCAAATAACAACACGTAATCGGTTGTAACAGCGGTTTCAATCGCCACCCTCGCGTGGGGGTCTTGTTTGAGACAGGCATCTAAAATACTATCAGAAATGTAGTCACTCACTTTATCTGGATGACCCTCGGTCACCGATTCACTTGAAAATAATTTAATCATGGTTGTTCTCCTTTTATTATTATAAAAGCCGCTTCCATAAGGAAAGCGGCCATATTTCCTTATTGTTGGGAAGATCCCCTCGTGAAGAGCACCTAATTTAAGAGGTTGCTGCTACGTCTACGGTCACTGGCCTCAGTAGCTCTGAATAAGATTCATTTATTTTTTTATTCAAAATTATCATACACTTTTTTATCACTTTTGTCAAAAGAAAACAGTTAAAAGTTAATAAACATTTCCGCAAATTCATCGTGGAATTTTAAAAATCGTTCTTTAAGGTCATAATCAAAATAATGTCCCAATTCACCTTGGAATTGTTTTAAGACTTGACTATGAGTCATGGGGCGTTTATAAGAGCGCACACTACGCATTGTAATGTATAAATCACTCAGTAAAATAATTTGAGCTTCGACTTCTGGTTGAATGAGTAACATTTCTTTCAAAAACGTTTCGTTTGCCGTATCTTCAATATGAGCCCTAGCAATATCTTCACATTTTTGAGCCAATTGAATCCGTTTTGCAATGCGAGCGCCTAGTTCTGTTTTCTCTTTTAACTGATCGTATTGTTGTTCAGGAAAAGTATCCATCCCTTTCAGTGAGTTTTTAATTTCTTGGTATTGAAGATGGACCATCGAATACTCATTTAAACCTTTAATCGTTTCTTGATTCATACCATAATAATCTGCTAGTTTTTGACTCATCTGTTGGACTTGATAAGCATGACGCTTGTCCATTAAAATATACGATGATGAGAAAACAACGTTAAACAAGTCACCAACAATATGAGAAAAATCATTTTGAACTTGACGTCTTTTAATTAACTCTTTTTTTCTTTCTTCTTGCATATATTGACCCATCGAAACGATGGCATATAAAACAAAGTAAAAAAGAATGAAGAGTAACGTTCTTAAAAGGATGTCTTTAAATTCAGGCAATCGTGTGAGGTTTGGTAAAAACTCTAAGATCGATTGTCCAGCTACTAAGCCATGGAAATTGTAAGTCCAAATTAAGTGAATAGCGGTTAACAAAGCGATAATGACTTGAAAACCTTGAGATAATAATTTGCGGTCTTGATATAAAGAAATAACGACAACAGCATAATATAAAAGGATATAACCGCCGGTTTCAAAATAAGGGACATCATAGAGACGTGCATAAATTAAAATCGCTGAAAAGAAAATATAAAAGGCAGCGACATACATCGCAACACCTTGTTTGGCTTTGTCCTCAGTATCTAAATAGATTAGTTTCTTTAAAACCTTGTTAATAACGAACGTAACAGGAAAAGCTAAAACGGAAATGACCCAGTCTGATACATCAGTCGTTGCTAAAGACAAAAGGAGTAATAAAACAGTATAAATTAAGTTTGATACAAAGACAATGTTTTTAATAACAACGTTTCGTCGAAATAAAACAGCGACATCATTGGTAATGTCGACACCTTCTTCAAAACCAAAAAAGCGGGCAAAAATATTTCTGCCTGTTGTTTTGATGTCAAAAAATTTCCGCTTCTGCTTTACTTCTTTTTCGATAGCACATTCCCCTTCTTGTTATAGATCAAATAAAGTAAGTCTCCGTGATTCAATTTCATCATGAGCTAAATCTTCGTTTAATACTTGGGCAACTCGAGTAGATGCCGCAGCCGCAATCGCACCGACGATGTCATCTAAAAAAGTATGGCAAATACCATCTTCTTTACCGGCATCATTGAGGCGCTTGACAATCCCGCGTTTATTAACATCGATATCACCAAAATTGGTTTGACCAATTGTACCGTATAAACTAGAGACATCTAAACCCAATGTTTCATCGACACCAAATAAACCTAAATCTTCGTAAATAATATCTTGAATTGGGCCTTCAAATAGACCTTCTTCAGCCAAACGATCAATCTCACAAGCTAACTGAACATTGTGAAAAACATCACGAAAAGATAAAATCTTTTCAACAGATTCTAAACACAATTCTCGGGTGACGCCGTTGGAATATTTAGATTGTTGTTCATAAGAAATTTCTGCAATCGCTTCTAGTGTGACGCCACGTTTAAGAAGAATCTTCTTATTTAAATCAAACATTTCTTGGCGGGTAAAAAGTAATTTTTTCTTCCCTTTTTTCATTTTATTTCCTCACTTTCGAAAACATCGCCGACGGCAATGACTTTTTGCCCATTTAAGAAATCTTGAGCAGTCATTTTGCGTTTTCCAGGCCATTGAACTTCTAATAATTCAACAACACCATCAAGCGTTTGGACGAGCAGTCGTTTTTTTATTTGTAAAACAGTGCCAGGCCGTTGCTTGTTATCATTTATTATATCACTTTTTTTTGCATTATAGATTTTTAATTGATGCTCTTTAATCACAGCATAAGCCCCTGGTTCTGGGGTTAGTCCGCGTAGGCGATTTAAAATCATTGTCGTTGATTGTGCAAAAGATAGTAATTCATCACTTGGTTTTATAATCGGTGCATATGTTACATTTGTTTCATCTTGTGGGATTCGTGGCGCTTTTTTCTTTTCGATTAATAATAGAGCTTCTCTTAGAGCATCGCGTCCTAAAAGACTTAAACGATTTGTTAGGGTTGCAACATTTTCATTGGGTAAGATTGAAAGTTCTTTTTGTAAAATAATATCACCTGCATCCATTTTTAGAGCCATATGCATAATGGTTACACCTGTGGTTTGATCACCATTAAACAAAGCATATTGAATCGGAGCACCCCCACGATATTTTGGTAATAAAGAGCCATGAACATTGATTGCGGTTGTTGCCTCTAACAAGGCTTTTGGTAACATTTGTCCATAAGCAGCTGTGACAATGATATCTGGTTTTAAATCCATTATTTTTTGATAGTCAGTTTTAATTTTTTCCGGTTGAAAAAGAGGAAGATGATTGGTTTCTGCCAATTCTTTAACGGGAGACTTCTCGATTGTTTGCTTCCGGCCTACTTTTTGGTCGGGTTGAGTCACAACTAAAACAACATCGTGTTCTTCAATTAATATTTTTAAAATTGGAACAGCAAAATAAGGTGTTCCCATAAAAACAATTTTCATCATGACCTCCTATAGCACATCTAAAATTGGATAAAACTTGACGTAATACTTATCTTCTTTCATTGTTTCCAACATTTTATCAATCACATTTAAATCAAGCGTTTGATATTTTATCGTAATGACAAAACGATACCCCCATTTAGATTTTTTAATAAATGGTGATGTCGGTCCTAAAACAACGACGTCCTTTAATAAAGATAGTTGTTTTTTAAAAGTAAATGCTTTTTGGTATGTTTTTAAGTATGCTTCACCTTCAAATAAAAACTGCGCAACTTTCATAAAAGGTTCATATTGACCAATTTGACGATCGAAAAGTGCTTCTCGATAAAAAGATGCGTATGGTTTCTCCACACTTTGAATCGCATAATGATCCAACTGATATCCTTGGATGAAAACTTCGCCCATCTGATGACGTCCTGATCGGCCAGCCATTTGGGTTAAAAGCATGTATGTTTGTTCGCTGGCATTATATGCCGGGACTTTTAATGATAAATCGGCCATTAAAACGGCAGCCAATGTAACCTTGGGAAAATCTAAGCCTTTCGCAATCATTTGTGTACCTAATAAAATATCGGCTTCTTCATTTAAAAACTGATACCATAGCTTTTCATGGGCCCCTTTAGTTCGTGTTACGGTTGTGTCCATTCTTAGAACCCGAGCATGGGGAAATGTTTTTTGTAGTTGTTGTTCGACATATTCAATCCCTACACCAATGGGTTTTAATGTAGGCTGATGACACATTTCACAAGTAGGCACATACGGTTTTTCATAGCCACAATAATGACATTTAAGCTGCTCTTTGTCTTGATAATATGTCAATGAAACTTCACAATCTGGACACCGTGGTACATGACCACATTGTCTACATAGGACAAAAGGCGCAAACCCTTTACGGTTAAATAAAATCAGCGTTTGTTCTTTTTTATTTAAGCGGTCTATAATTGCTTGTTTTAAAGCACGTGAAAAAATGGATGTGTTTTTTGCTTGAAGCTCTATTTTCATATCAACAAAATGGACGTTTGGTTCTTTTATTTCAAAGGGACGTTTTGTTAGTGTTAATAAGTGATATGCCTTTTTTTCAGCTTGATACATACTGACAACAGATGGTGTTGCACTTCCTAAAACAAGCGGAATATGGTGATATTGAGATCGGTTCAAGGCAATATCTCGGGCGTGATATATAACCCCTTCTGTTTGTTGGTATGCTTGATCGTGTTCTTCATCAATAATAATCACACCTAAAGTTTCTAAAGGGAGGAAAACGCCACTTCTTGTCGCGACAACAACATCAACGTCTTGATTTAAAATTTGGTGGTATTGATCGTGCCTTTCACCTTTTGATAACATACTATGATAAAGACCAACACGATTAAAACGGGCTTGAATCCGTTGAACCATGGGGGCAATTAATGTAATTTCTGGAACTAAGACTAAGGCTTGTTTTTTTGAAGCGATAACTTTTTCAATTACATCTAAGTAAATTTCTGTTTTACCTGATCCAGTAATTCCATGAAGTAAAAAAGTTTTATTCGTATGTAAATTCGCTTTTAGAGTATTAGAAACTTGTTGTTGCTCGGGTGTTAAAATAACGCGTTTATCTTCATTAGAAAAGACATGTTCAACAGTGCGAGCAACCCTTCTTTGGTCGCGTTTAAAAACACCATTTTTTGTTAAAGTCGTCACATTGCTCGCTGAAAAACCAAAGGCTTTTAGCATCGCCACTGTGTATGATTCATTCACAGTTAACTCTCCAAGTTGTGGGTAATAATGTAACCTCGGATATTCAGTATCATCTTGATAAAAGTATACTGTTTCATACTTTGGAGCCGTTTGTTGTTTGGTCACATTTTCAATTGTCAAAAGTTTTTGTTCTTGCAGTCTTTTTAGTCGTGGTAACAAATGATAATCTTCTTTTTTTAAACGCCATATCCCTTTTTTACTAAATTTTTCTTGCCACTCTTCTGGCAAGTGATCAACTTGTTCTGAATGAATCACTTTGCCATAATTCATAAGTAATTCACTTGGGATAACAGTTTCAAAAATCGAACTGTAAAGCGATCTTGTCGATTCATACAAATAATCAATGATCGTACTTAGCTCATCGCTAATAATTGGTTTTGAATCTAATATTTCAATGATTTCTCGACTTGCTGTCTCACTTTCATCAACCAATCCCACAACAAAACCCATTCGGGTTTGGTTGCCAAAAGGAACCATGACTCGAATGCCTTTTTGAACATCATCTAGTAATGCGTCTGGGATGAGATAATCATATATTTGGTCGACAGCTTGGTGCTTAATGTCAACGATGATTTGAGCAATCAATTTTATCTTTCCTTTGAAAAAAAGTAACCGAAGTTACTTTATTGTTTTCAAGATTTTATCGATATGGTTTCCATAAGCCAACGCTTCATCATACTTAAAAATTAGCTCAGGAATCCGACGGGTTTTTTTAATTTTTTTCGCAAGTTCCATCCGGATAAGTGCTTTTGCATCTTCGATGGCTTTATGTGCACGCGTAAGGACGTCTTCATCGTCATTTAAGATGGTGTAATAAATCGTTGCAAAAGAGAGATCTTTTGTCACTTTAACTTCGGTTAAATTAATATAACCAAAGCTTTTATCTTTCACTTCTTGATTGACGATGTTAACCAATTCTCTTTGGATTAAACTTGCTAAACGTTCTGCAGTAATTGACATTTCTTACACCTCAATTTCTCTAAGTTGTGATGCTTCGACGATGTCGCCGATTTTTAAATCGTTGTAGTTTTCAATCGATAAACCACATTCATATCCTTGACGGACTTCTCTAACATCATCTTTAAAACGTTTTAATGACGCGAGTTTACCTTCGTAAATGACGATGCCATCACGAAGAATTCTAACCAAAGCATCACGTTTAACGACACCATCGGTGACCATACAACCAGCAATGGTTCCAATTCTAGAGACCTTAAAGAGTTCTCTAACTTCAGCTTGTCCTGTAACAACTTCTTCGTATTCAGGTTCTAACATCCCCTTTAGGGCTGCTTCAATGTCTTCTTGAACACGGTAGATAACACTGTATAAACGAATCTCAACGCCTTGGTTATCAGCATCACGCTTAACTGCGGCCGTTGGTCTCACATTAAAGCCGATAATAATGGCGTCAGATGCTGATGCTAAGACAACATCATTTTCGGTGATGGCTCCAACTGAAGACCGGACAACGTTAACCCGGAATCCTTCAATATCAATTTTCTCTAAAAGTCCCTTTAAGGCTTCAATTGATCCTTGAACGTCACCTTTAATAATTAAGTTCAGTTCTCTTTCTTCTTGTTCGAGTTCGCCTAGTAATGAATCCAATGAACGTTTTTTCATTTGTTTTAATTCTTGATCACGAGCTCTTGATTGACGACTATCAGCAATGTTTCTCGTTACTTTTTCATCATCAAAAGCCATAAAAATATCGCCTGCTTCAGGCACTTCATTTAAACCCGTGACTTCAATGGGTTGTGAAGGAAGCGCCTCATCGTATCGTTGACCTAAGTCATCATTCATCGTCCGAATTTTACCGTATGTGTTACCAATAACAATAAAGTTACCAACTTTAAGGGTTCCTGTTTCAACAATTAATGTAGCAATCGGCCCACGACCTTTGTCTAGGCTTGCTTCAATAACAGTTCCTTTGGCTAAACGTTTTGGGTTCGCTTTAAATTCATTGAGTTCACTTAAAAGTTGAATGACATCAAGTAATTCATCAATGTTTTGATTTTTTAAGGCTGATACTTGAACAAATGGCGTATCCCCACCCCATGCTTCAGGGACTAAACCACGTTCAGATAGTTCTGTCATCACACGGTCTGGGTTTGCTGTAGGTCGATCGACTTTATTTACAGCAACGATGATCGGAACTTGAGCAGCTTTTGCATGATCAAGTGCTTCTAATGTTTGCGGCATCACGCCGTCATCAGCTGCAACAACTAAAATAACCAAGTCGGTTACTTTCGCACCACGAGCTCTCATTTCTGTAAACGCTGCGTGACCAGGAGTATCGATAAAAGTAATTTTCTCACCGTTACGTTCGATTTGATAAGCACCAATATGTTGGGTAATTCCACCGGCTTCACCTTCAACAACACGCGATTTACGAATGGTGTCTAAAAGGGTTGTTTTCCCGTGGTCAACGTGACCCATAACAGTCACAATTGGCGGACGTTTAATGAGGTCTTTCGGATCATCAACAATTTCCATTTCATCATAACGGGTGACATCGGTAATCACTTCATCTTCTACTGTAAAACCGTCATCTAAAGCAATAATCTCAATTGTGTCACGGTCTATTTCTTGAGTCACTGTTGACATTAATCCTTGATTCATCAGTTTTTTAATCATCGCTGCATTGGTAATCCCAAACCCCTTCGCAGCATCTGCGACCGTCATGTCAGGACGATAGATAAATACCTTGTTCTCTTGAACTTTTGGTTTTTTATTTGGGTTGGGTCCTTGGTTTCTTTGATTTGGTTTTTTCTTTTTAAAACTCGTTTTATTTTTCGGGTTTCGCATCATTAAAATCACTTCCTTTTCTCATCAAGCAATAAGCGGCTAAATCCTGGGTCAGTAATGCCAATCACTTTGATATCGTTTTTTCCTAATGCTTGTGATAATTCACGACCACTTAAGGGTTCAATCACACGCGTATGATAAGTACTTGCTTTATCAAGCACTTTCTTTTTCGTATTTAAAGATGCATCATGAGCTAAAACAATTAAATGAATTTCATTTTTTCGCAATTTTTGAATTGTGAGTTCGGTCCCTAAAGTTATTTTTCTAGCACGAAGCGCAAGGCCAATTAATTTATCCATTCGCTAGTTTTAATAACTCCTCATAAATATGTTCAGGAACTTCGACTTCAAGTTTACGGTCGAGCGCTTTTGATTTTTTCGCCTTTAAAACAACCGCTTCACTTAGTTTTAAATAGGCGCCTCGTCCGTTTGCTTTACCTGTCAAATCAACAGTGACTTGACCTTCTTTCGTAGCTACAACACGAATAAGTTCCTTTTTAGGGTACACTTCTTTTGTCACAACACATGTTCTTAGTGGTATTTTTTTAACTTTTTTCATGAAAACACCGCCTTTAAATTAATACAATATGCCTTCTCCTTGAGCCATCGTTTCTGACTTGATGTCGATGCTCCAGCCACAGGCTTGTACTGCTAGTTTTACGTTTTGACCTAATTTGCCAATTGCTAATGAGAGTTGATCATCTGGTACAATTGCAAGGGCACTTTTTTCTTTGGGATTGACATGCGTTACCGCAACCACTTCAGCTGGCTGCAACGCATTGGCAATCAATTCCTTTTCGTTGTCACTCCAACGGAAAAGGTCAATTTTTTCATCACTTAAAGATTTGACAATTTCTTTAATCCGACTACCACCTTCACCGACGCTTGCGCCAATGGGGTCGACTTTAGGATCATTTGATTTCACACCAATTTTTGCCCGATCACCCGGATCACGAGAAATACCCATAATTTCGATAATGCCATCTTTAATTTCAGGAATAAAGTTTTCCATTAAACGAATAATTAAACTTGGATGTGAACGACTAACAAAGACTTTTGGCCATTTTGTTTTCATTTCCACATCAGAAACATAGACACGAACATGGTCTCCAGTGTGAAAGACGTCTTTTGGTAATGCTTCTTTTTTGGGCAACAATGTCGTTAAATCTCTACCAATGTCTAAACGATAATGATCATCTTGAACATCAATAACACGGGCAGTAATCATCTCATGCTCCAATGCTTTAAAATGATGATACAAGTTTTCTTTTTGGCTTTTCACTAAATTTTCATTTAAACGGGACTTAAAGTCACGAACCGCATAATGACTAAAATCTTTTGGATCAATTTTTTCTTCGAGAATATCTCCGACTTTAATCCGCGAATTAATTTTTTTAGCATCATGTAATTCCATTTGCGAATATGTTTTATCCGCCTCTAAATCTGGTTCGTCAACAACTAAGTATTGTTTATAAACTAATATTTCGTTTCTTTCTTCGCGAAATTCCACACGACAAGAACGAACATCGTGTGCTCGTCTGCATCCAGCAATTAATCCTTCAGTAAAAGCTTCAAATACTTGTTCTCTTGTCAATTGTTTTTCTTCTGCTACTGCATCGATATTATCAAAAAATGCTTTACTAATCATATTATCACCCTTTATACTTTTACGGAAGTTCGCATATTTTTAACAGTTGCGTACGGAATTTGAATTTTCCGGATCCGTCCTTTTTGGTTAATTTCTAATTCAATCACGCCTTCATTAAAGGCTCTTAAGAATCCCACTCCTCGGTAGATGTCGGCCTCTAAATAAATATATTTATCAATGGCTTTTTCTACTTCTTCAGCTGTCTTCAAAGGCCGTTCAGCACCCAATGATGACAGTTCCAAATAATAATCAGGATCGATATCATCGTCGTCAAGTTGTGCAACAAATTCTAAATGAATGGCTTCTAAATCATTAATATTCATCGTTTCTGTGTCAAGAAGAATTTCAACAATTTTTTCACCAAACTCCTTTTTTGTTCGAATGCTATAAATTGTAAGACCATGTTTAGCTAAGATGGGATTGAGTTTTTCTTCGAGTTTTTTAAAGTTCATTTTTATACCTCAATAAAATGAGTGGAAATCATCATCCCACTCACATTTAGGCTTTTATTATAACATTTTTTAAAATGAATTACAATTTATTACGATCTTTTTTTCGTTTTTTTTATTTGTTTCTTTTCTTTAAAAAACATTGATCAACATTTAATTGCGAACGATTTGCAATTACATCTAACTGTGTTATAATTTAGTTGCAAACGATTTGCAAAAGGAGTTTTTTATGAAAAGACTTATTTTACTAGTTACTTTCATTTTCTTTGGGATTTTTTTCACTGCTTGCGATACAAAAAGCGAACATCCTGATGTAGTCACAACGATGTTTGTACACTACGATATCGTCCGTCAGCTAGCAGATGACTATTTAACTGTTGAACTACTCATTCCTTTAGGGGCGGATGTTCATTCTTTTGAAGCAACGAGTAAAGATATTGTTAAAATTAAAAATGCGAAACTATTTCTCTTTACTAGTCTAGAGCTTGACACATGGATTCAAGATGAGAAAACAATTGGCGGTGATCAGACGGTTGTAGTCAATATGTCGCAAAGTTATGAACTTGATTTAGAAATAGTGGATGAACACGATGAACTCCATTATTGGGTGGATCCAATTATTTTCACTCAAATGATTGATTATGTTTTAGACCATCTTCTTTTGATAGATCCTGAACATGCAGATCACTACCAACGAAACGCAAACCTTTACAAACAACAAGTTCTTGACTTACATAATGATTTTATAACATCTTCTTTATCACAATCAACACTTTATTTTGCTGGTCATAACGCTTTTGGTCTTTTTGGCTTACGATACGACCTGACTTTCGTATCCTTATTTCCTGAATTTAAACCGGATGATGATTTAACAAGTCAGGAAATAATCTCTTTTTCTAACGCTATACGAGAAGCTCAAACAACCTTTTTATTTAGTGAGGCTCTGATTGAACCAAAAGCTGCAAAAGCCATTCAAAATCATTTAAGAACACAAAACTATCAGTTATCATTATTAGAACTTCATACTTATCACAATGTCAGTCAAAGCGATTGGAATCAAAAGATAACTTACGCTGATTTATTTGCACGAAATATTGACCAACTTAAACAAGGATTAGGAGTCAGAGACAATGATTAAATACGATAATGTTAACATCTATTTCGGGAACTTTCATGTATTAAAAGATATTAATTTTCAGATTAAGCATGGTGATTTCCTTCATATTATTGGCCCCAATGGCAGCGGAAAAACAACTCTTATCCGCAGTTTAATTGGCCTTTTAAAACCCACTACTGGACATATTCAATTAGGAACTTTTCATATGGGTTATTTACCGCAAAAACTTAATTTAAAAAACAAACTACCGATGACTGTTCAAGAAGTGATTTATAGTGGTTTTAAAAAGCAGTCACTAATTCCTAAAAAGAAAGATTGTGATTTAATCCAATCATGGTTAGAAAAAATGGAAATCCCCCATTTATTTAATCATAGTATGAACCATTTATCAGGCGGCCAACAACAACGGGTTTATTTAATTAGAGCATTAATCTCAGAACCAGATGTCTTAGTTTTAGATGAACCCACATCTGCCTTAGACCCCTCTTTTCGAGAAAAATTTTATCAGTTACTCCACGATTTACAAACGAAGAAGCAAACAACCATTATTCATGTCACCCATGATTTAACAGATATGATTCATTCCGATAGTTTAGTGATGGTTGTTGATCAAACGATTAAGTTTTGGGGAAGCAACCTTGATTATCAACATTATGAAAAAGGAGGACATCACCATGTTTAGTTTACTCCAATACGATTTTATTATTCATGCCCTTTTCATTGGCCTTTCCCTCGCTTTATCAGCAGCTTTAATTAGCCCTTTTTTAGTCTTAAATCAGCAGGCAATGATTGCGGATGGCTTAGCTCATGTCAGTTTTGCGGGTTTAGTTATTGGTTTGTTGTTTGCTAACCAACCCTTGATTATTGCAATTCCTTTTGTCATTCTTGCTTCACTACTTATTAAGTACTTAGCAACGTCTGATAAAATGAATAGTGATGCCGCGATTGGCTTGGTTGCGAGTGTTTCTTTCGCGATTGGTCTGATTGTTATTAAAAAGAGTTCTGGTTTTCATCTTTCTGCGGAAAGTATGTTAGTCGGTAATATCTTTACTGCAACTCGTTTAGATTTAATTTTATCGTTAATAACAAGTGGACTTATTTTAATTTTTATCCTACGTTTTTACCGCCCTTTATTTTTAATGACGTATGATGATGAATATGCGAAGTTTGCCAAAATCAAAGGAAAGACATTGGGTTATCTACTTTCATTGTTATCAGCCGTTTTTATTGTTATTGGGGTCAGAACCATCGGCACTTTACTTATTTCTGCTTTCATTGTTTTTCCATCTATTTTAGCCAGTCAATGGACCAAGAGTTTTAGAATGACAGTTATTTTAGGGGTAATTATAAGTCTAGTTGTAGTTATTACCGGTATTTTTGTTGCTCATCCTTTAGAAATACCTGTTGGGTCCACCATTGTTGTTTTATATGCTGTTTTACTTCTTTTCATGTTAGCGATCAAAAGATTGTTTCATATAAAAGCATCATAAATTTATGTTAAAATAAATAAGAAAGGAGAGATTGTTCTTACAATCAAACATCCAATATGCGAATGACTTCTCAAAGAAAACAAATATTAAATCTTTTAAAACTTGCGAAAAGACCGTTAAGTGCTGAAATGATTTACGAACAACTCCCCCATGATGCACTTAACTTATCAACTGTTTATCGAACTTTAGATTTATTTTTTAAAGAAAAAATGGTTGCGAAAAGTTTTATGCAACAAACAACTTATTATTACTTAAACGAAGAGAAACACCATCATTATATGATTTGCCTAGGCTGTCAAAAAATGATTGAAATTGCCTGTCATCTTGATGATATGGAAAAAGATTTAGCCGATAAACACCACTTCGATATTAAATATCATGACATGACGGTATACGGCTATTGTCAAGCATGTCAAAACAAGTGATACAAAGAAAACACCCTGCGGCAGGGTGTTTTTGTATTTATACTATAAAATGTATCAAAAAAAGGCTAACGCCTTTTCTTAATAATTTCTTTCTGTTTCATCAAGTTTGACTACATCTTCTGGTTTAATCTGAAAATCAACTTGACTATTTTCAATGATTCTTGCTTCACTCACTGTTTTTGGTAATGGTAATGTATCTTTTTCTAAACAATATCGGATTAACAATTGAGCAGGTGTTTTTTTATATTCTTTTGCTAATGCCAAAATGAGTGGATGATCTAAAGCTTTCCCTGTTCCTAGAGGCGAATAGGCTTCTACTAAAATACCTTTTTCTTTACAATATGTGACCGTTTCCTTTTGGGGATGGCCAACATGAAATTTAATTTGATTCACATGAGGAACAAAATTTAAGTGGGTGATGATATTTTCAATATCTGAAGGTGAAAAATTGGAAACACCAATGGCACGAATTTTCCCTGCTTCGTACAGTTCAGTCATTGCTCTAAAGGCTTCAACATTACCAGCATCACAATTTTTTCCCATATCATGCCATGGCCAAGGTGCATGGATTAAATAGAGATCTAAATAAGCTAAACCCAGTTCATCTAATGTCTTTTGAAAAGCAACTTTCGTTTCTTCATATGTTTTAATATGTGATTCTAACTTTGAAGTAACAAAGATTTTTTCGCGCGGAATTTTTGAAGCAACAATCGCTTCACCAACGCTTTTCTCATTTTGATACGCTGCGGCTGTATCAATATGAAGATAGCCTTGTTTTAAAGCCGCTAAAACAGATTTAAACGTTATTTCACCAGGCGGTATTTGCCAAGTACCAAAACCAAGCCTAGGGATTTTGATTCCATTCTTAAGGGTAAAATTTTCTTTGAGAATACGCATGTTAAAGATCTTCTTTCTTCGTTAACAAATGAACTTGAAAACCAATTCCTACTAAAGCAATAACCATGAGTGCCGAACTAAAGACAATTTTTAGTGCTTCTGTTGGTAATGAAGGTAAACCAGAAACAACAAGTTCTACGACATAAACGACCAAATAACCGTAGAGTAAACCACGAATCCATTTCATATGACTTTCAGTAATCGGAACGATGTCATCAGACATTTTTCGATAAATCAGAAAACCTATAAGTCCAGCTGTTACTAAAACGGCTAAAACAACAATATGATACGCACTAAATGATGGGGCAACATAATATTGAACAATTAAGTTTAAACCCATTAAGAAAAAGACGACGAATAAAATAATTTGAATCACAAGACTTTTTCGATAAACATTCATTTTTTAACAACTCCTTTGTTTTTTTTAACTGTTATTTGTTATACTATTTATGAAACGAGGTAATTCTATGAAAAAAGCTGTCTACCCCGGGACCTTTGATCCCTTAACCATCGGTCACTTAGATATTATTAAACGTGCCGCCCGTTTAGTCTCAGAACTCCACGTTGTTGTTGCAGACAACTACCGGAAAGCACCAACATTTACAACTGAAGAACGGATTGAAATGATCAAAATGGTTACAACCGACGTTGACAATGTCATCGTCACTTCTACTAATGATCTAATTGTTCGTTATGCAAAAAATAATCATATCGATTTAATCATCCGTGGATTAAGAAATATCCAAGATTATGAAAATGAATACGCGCTTTATCAATTTAACCGTAACATTAATAAAGAAATTGAAACATTGATTTTGTTCCCCTCATCAAAAAATCACTATGTCTCGTCATCTGCGATTAAAGAGTTGGTTTATCATAATGCGGACATTTCTCCTTATGTCCCTCGAGAAATCATATCCACTCTTGAAGAAAAACTGAAAAAACGTTTATAACTGATAATAAAGTGAAGCCGTGAAAACGGCTTTTCTTTCGCCTTTACAACTCAATTATCTAAAAACATTATAGCATAAATCGCTTTTGGCTTTCATTTTTTTGAAAATTATTTTATAATGAATTAAGAAGTAACCGTTACTGGAGGAATATTCATGAAAAACACCTTATTAAAACCGGGTGAGATCGGCATTTTTGCATTAGGTGGTCTAGGCGAAGTCGGTAAAAATACGTACATTTTTGAAATTGAAGACCAAATCTTTATTGTTGATGCGGGCATCTTGTTTCCGGATGAACATCTTTTAGGGATCGATTACGTTATTCCTGATTATACATACTTGCAACAAAACCAAGATCGGATCGTTGGTCTTTTTATTACTCACGGTCATGAGGATCACATTGGTGCCATCCCTTATTTACTAAGACAAGTTAAGATTCCTAAGATTTATGCCTCTGGTATTGCCATTGATTTAATCGAATATAAATTTATGGAACACAAAGACATTACACCCCCTTTTATTGAAGAATATAAAAGCTATTATAAATATCGATTTAAAGGGGTTGAGATTAGTTTTATTCGGATGACACATTCGATCCCTGATATGTTTGGCATTGTTTTTACGACACCTAAGGGACATATTTTCCATACGGGTGACTTTAAAGTTGACTTTACACCTGTGGGTCCACCTGCTGAATTTGATAAACTCGCTAAAATAGGAAGTGAAGGGGTTTTATGTCTCTTATCAGATTCAACCAATGCTGAGCGTGATGAGCTGATTATTTCTGATAGTAAAGTGGGTCAGTCCATTCATGAGCTTTTCACAAGAATTAAAGGGCGGATTATTATCGCGACTTTCGCATCGAATATGTACCGAATCCAACAAATTATTGAAGCTGCGGTCTTAAATGAACGTAAAGTGGCCGTCTTTGGTCGTTCGATGGAACGAGCCATAGAGGCCGGGATGCAAACCGGTTATATTAAAGCCCCAAAAGATACCATTATTAGTGGTGAGCAACTACACCAATTACGTCCCGAACAAGTTTGTTTACTAGTCACTGGATCTCAAGGCGAGCCACTCGCTGCTTTAAGTCGAATTGCTAACGGTTCACACCGTCAAGTGCAAGCGATGGCTGGCGACACAGTCATCTTCTCATCTTCACCGATTCCTGGAAATCAAGAAGGCGTGAACCGAACCATTAATCGGCTCTTTAGACTCGATGTGAATGTTATCACCCATGGTCCTTTGGCTGATACGCATACCTCTGGACATGGTGCCCAAATTGATTTAAAAATGATTTTAAGTTTAATTAGACCGAAATATTTTATTCCTGTTCATGGGGAGTATCGGATGTTAAAACACCACCATAATTTAGCAATTGAAACAGGTGTTTTGCCAGAAAACATTTTGATTATGGATAATGGTGAAGTCGCTGCTTTATCAGAAACAGAAATTAGATTAGCAGGACGAGTTCCTTCTGGTGATGTTTATATCGATGGAACCGGTATCGGTGATATTGGCAGTGATGTCATTAAAGAACGAAAATATTTAAGCGAAGAAGGCCTCTTCTCTGTCGTCTTATCGCTTGATACTAAAGAGCGTAAACTGATTTGTAATCCAACGGTTATCTCTCGTGGTTTCATTTATATGAAAGATAACGAAGCTTTAACCAACCAACTTGCTGATGAAGTAAAAGTCATTAGCGAAGCCGCTCTTAAAGATAAAATCGTTCATATTCCTAATTTAAAACAAAAAGTGATTGATACTTTAAATACTAAAATCTTTGAAATTACGCAAAGAAAACCTCTCATCATTCCTATTGTTGTTGATTTAGCAGAAAGCAATGAAAAAGTGTGAAAATTTTCACACTTTTTTTTATGCTATTTGATTGATATCAACAACAACTTCTAAAGTAGATTGAGTCATTTCATATTGAATGAGAAGCGTTCTAACCTGGTTTTTAATGGCATTGATTTCTTCGATCTTGTTTGTTCCAACGAACAACGTTGCCGCAAACATATTTTCTTCCCCATCTAAAGAGTGGGTGTGAATGTTTGTGATTTTATGAACGCCTTCGACTTGAAGGATTGCTTTTTCTAATTCGATTAAATCAACATCAACAGGAACACGGTTTAAAAAGACCTTAAGGGAGTCAAGAAATTCTGGAGACGCTTTATAAAGGATAAACGATGCAATTAGAATCCCTAAGATTGGATCTAAGATGTACCAGTCTGTAAATCTTAAAATAATTGATACGGCTAAAACGGCAACCCATCCCAAAACGTCTTCAAGCATATGATAAGAAAGCATCTTTTCATTTTTACTATGACCGCGGTTCATTAAATACCATGCAAAAACGTTAATAAAAATTGCGATAACTGCAAAAATTAACATCCCGTCATAGTTAACTGCTTGTGGATTGATGAGGCGGGGAATACTTCTAGCAATCATAAAGATGGAGCCACCAATTAAAAATAAGCCGGTAAATAACGCACCTAAAACTGAGAAACGACCATAGCCATCTTTATATTTTTCATCGGGTTCTTTTTTAGACATTCTTTGTAAAATCCACGCAATCCCAATTGAAAAGGCGTCACCTAAATCATGAACAGCATCTGACATAATCGCAATACTATTAAAAATAGCGCCAAAGACAAACTCACTAATCGAAAAAAGTAAATTTAATAGAAAAGCAATCCCAATATTTCTTGACGAATGATCATGAGCATGATGATGATGATGGTGATGATTTTCTTTTTTAGCCCTTTCTAAAGCGGCTGGTGGTTCAACTAAATGTCCTCCGTGGGCTTGGGCTAAAAGATGAATGACATCATAATCTTTTTTATCAGTAATACCAACTTTTAATGTGTGTGGATCAAAATCAATTGGCCCCAGATTTGTTTGTTTTGATAAAGCGGTTTGAAATTTCAAGGCACACTCGTGGCAATGAAATCCGTAAATTTGATATTGTTGTTTCATGCTTTCCTCCTAGTCTTCTTGTGCATGTAAGATGGCTTGTTTAACAATTTGATAAACATGATCATCGAGTTGTGAATACAAAATGTGTTGCCCTTCTCTTCTTGATTTCACGAGGCGAGCAGTTTTTAAATTTTTTAATTGATGGGAAACAGTTGATTGTTCCAATTCAAGTCGTTCAGCAATTTCGCCAACGGCTAATTCTTGTTCTTCAAGAAGTAATAAAATTGATAGTCGTGTTGGGTCTCCCAAAACTTTAAAAAACGATGTTGTTTTTTGAAGTAGTTCATTATGAGCCATAAGTTCACTCCTTTATATGAACACATGTTCATACATTCATATTATAAATGAAGAAAAACAACTTGTCAATCCTATTAAAGAAAAAAAGCCTCGATAGAGGCTCATTCCATTTGTTTTAAAAAGGCGTCGAAAACGTGTTTCGTAATAATCGCATCATCTTGGGCATCATGCACTTGCGTTTCTTCTTTTTGATAGTATGTTTGAAAAGCTTTAAACAACCCAAGATCATCTTTTAAATTATAGTAATCTTTATGAAGTTTTAATAAATCAATGAAATCCCAATCACGTGTTAACGGTTTCTTTTGATAAAGTTCATACGATTCATGAAGCGCTTGGATATCATTTTTACCCCAAACAACGAGTTTGGGTCGATATGTTTTAATCAATCTTTTTAAATCACCATAAAAATGTTCAAAATGAAAAGCTTCTTCATAAAACTTTAATTCATCTAATTTTAAAAAGCGCTTTGTTCGTTTTGATAATGTCGTCTCTGGTAGGGGCAAGATGTAATATCCTTTTTTCTCGACAAAGCCTTGTTGGGCTTCTGCAAGCACATAACCAACTTGGATAATTTCAGGACTAAATTTTTCGTATGTGTATCCCGGCATTGTCATTTCAAAGTCTAAAAAAAGAAAGTATTTATGTCGTCTTAGCACCGCTTCCATTTCATTTCTTAACGTAAATAAATCGTAATGAACGCGATATGGATTTAAAGAAACGATTCGATTAAAAAAGGCAACTTGATAAAAGATACGGTTTTTAATCCGTTTTCTCCGGCCCGTCGTTTCAAAATCAACGAGAATACCACGGTCTAAATAATTATAAAATGTTTTTGCAAGACGATTGGGTAAATGAAAACCTGTTTTCTTACCATTAACAATGACATAAAACACATTGTATTCAGAATCAATTTCATAAATTATCTTTGTCATGAATAGCCTCTTTCAATGATTGAATAACCGCTTCTGAAAGCCCTAATGCTTTAAAGTCTTCAGATGTTGCTTGGCGCATGGCTTCAATCGATTTAAATGCTTTTAAAATGGTTTCTTTTCTCTTAGGCCCAATTCCTTTCACTTGATCTAAAAAGGAAGTTTGGGCTGTTTGTTGACGAGTTTTACGGTGGAACGCCACTGCATAGCGGTGGATCTCATCAGATATTTTCCGTAACAATGCATATAGTTCACTGTTTTTTAATAAAGGAATTGTCTGCTCTTGATAAACTAATGCTTCAAGTTGGTGCTTACTATTTTTCTTCAATCCAGCTACGGGAACTTTTAAATGAAGTAAATCTAAAACTTCTTGAGCCGCAGATAATTGTCCTTTCCCACCATCTACTAAAATGAGGTCAGGCATTGGTTTATCTTCAGTTAGTAAGCGATAATAACGACGATAAATCACTTCTCGCATCGCTTGATAATCATCTTTATCGGTTGTTTTTAAATGGTACTTGCGATAATCCTTTTTCGCGAACTTTTGGTTTTTATAAACTATCATGGCTGATATCGGTGCCGTTCCAAACAATTGGGCATTATCGAAAACTTCGATTCGATCGACTGCTTGGCCAATCAATGCTTCAAGCTCATCTAATGCTTCTTGGGTTCTTTCTTGTTGGTGACGATAAAGCATGAAGTGATGTTTTAAATCATGATCGGCATTTTTCGTTGCAAGATCAACCAACTTCTTCTTATCACCACGTTGGGGAAAATGGGCTTTATTACCAAAAATAGGAATCACATCAGCTTCATTAAATCGTTGACTAAAAAGGACTTCATCAGGAATATGGTGTTCATAATGTTGCTGAAGATAACTTAAAACAGATTCAATATGTTCGCCAACATAACCAAAAACAATTTGGTCTTGATCAACGACTCGACCTTGGCGCATCATTAAAATTTGAATTGCAATATCATCTTCATTATATGCATAACTAATGGCATCACGATCTTTAAAGTCATTTAAATTAATAATTTGTTTTTCTGTTGTCGCTTCAATGTGAGCAATCATATCACGATATTCCATCGCTTTTTCATATTGCATAAAAGCAGATGCTTTCGTCATTTCATCTTTTAACTTATCTAAAACAACTTTTGTATCACCTTTAAGGAACTTGGTAATTTCAGTAATCGCATCACCATAATCCACATCAAACTCACATGGACCTAAACACTGTCCGATATGGTAATACAAACAAACTTTTTTTGGCATCGTATCACATTTTCTAATCGGGTAAATGTGATTGAGTAAACGAACCGTCTCGCGAGCTGCATAAACGTTGGGATAAGGACCAAAGATCCGTCCTTTAGGCTGTTTCTTGCGGACAACTTGAAGCTTAGGATGTTCTTCTTCAGTTAATTCAATATAAGGGTATGTCTTATCATCGACGAGACGAATGTTGTATTTTGGCGTGTATTGTTTAATTAAATTGTTTTCTAAAATAAGTGATTCTTGCTCATTATTCGTTACTAAATAAGAAAAATCCGCAATTTCTAAAATCAAATGCGTCGTCTTTTTATTGTGAGCTCCAGTAAAGTAAGACTGAACTCGATTTTTTAAATTTTTCGCTTTGCCAACATAAATGACCTGGTCTGCTTTGTTTTTCATCATATAACAACCAGGTTCTTGTGGTAAGAGTTTTATTTTCGCTTTTAAATCCATGGTTTCACCATTATTATTTTAACATATTTTCGTCGTTTTGTCGGTAAAAAGAAAAAGCGAATCATCGCTTTTCTTAGGTTTCAAACTCGATATCGACTTTATCGCTTAAAATTTCTTCTAGAGCCATACCAACGCTTTTTACACATTTGGCCCCTTCAATGGTCAATTTTTCTTCATCGATAATTTTCGCAACTTTACTCGCAGCATAAACCAGTTTATATTTCGAATCGATTTTCGCTAAAAGATTATCGATCGACGGATAGCGCATCCCATCTTTATTTTTTGTCATACATTCACTCTCCTATCATCTTCATGTAATTATGAATGGTTCTTTCTGTCTTCGCATGTTCGGCACGAATAATGGCCATGATACGATCGGCAGCGTTATTGACTTCGTCATTAACGACGATGTAATCATATTTGTGAGCCAGTGAAAATTCAGACTCAGCTTTTTGCATCCGTTCGAGAACAATTGTTTCTGACTCAGTTCCACGAACATTTAAACGGTCATATAAAGCCTTTTTCCCAGGAGGTACTAAAAAGATAAAAACAGCATCTTTCATAATCTCACGAACTTGAAGCGCACCTTCAACTTCAATTTCTAAAACCACTTCTTTACCTTCCATGAGCTGTTCTTCTACTTTATCTTTTGGGGTTCCGTAATAGTTCCCGACAAATTCAGCCCATTCAAGAAAACCATCGTTTTCAATTCGATCTAAAAACTCTTTTTTTGACACAAAGTAATAATCGACACCATCTACTTCGCCCGCTCGGGGGGGTCTGGTTGTCATTGAAACCGAATAGACCAGATCATGATTGGGCAACTGAAATAGTGCTTTTCTAACGGTTCCCTTGCCAACGCCGGAAGGCCCTGATAAGACAATTAAAAGTCCACGTTCATTGAGTTTCATAAGCGGCTCCTCCTGTTTGTTTACATCTAATTATAAACGATAAAATGGCCTAAGTAAAGATAAATCTCTTAAATCGGCAATAAAAACGTTTTTATCAAACGAAAAATGATAAAATAGAAAGCGAGGTGACAACAATGATTGATGGTGCATTTATCTACCATTTGGCAGCTGAATTAAAAGACGCTCTTGTTGGAGCTAGAATCGATAAAATTATCCAGGTCAACGAAGAGACCTTTCTTTTTCAATGTTATTTACGAGGACAAACAAAACACCTCATCATTGATTTAAACACCAATCGTTTTAGCGCTTATTTAACAAGAAAAACACAAACAAGTACCGAGCACACTCAGTTTTTACAACATTTAAGGAAGCATTTACTTGGCGCCATCAACGTTGACATTAGACAGCATTTAACAGACCGAGTCCTTGTTTTTACTTGGCGAACAATGGATATCATTGAAGGCGCTCAAGAAAAATGGCTCGTCTTTGAAGCCATGGGAAAACATTCCAATCTACTTCTTGTCCATAATAATAAAATTGTTGATTCTTTTAAGAAAATGTTTTTTACAACTGGAAGACAATTGCTTCCGGGTGCTGAATTTTCCTTTTTTCCTGTTGATAAGAAACCCTTTACAACGATTGACTACTCAACAATGACTAGTCCTAAAATGGTTTCTCAATCATATATGGGGCTTTCCTCTTTTTTAGCCACTTATCTCTTTGATCACCATTATCAAATAGATGATTTACCGTTAGACCCCACTATGGATTTAACGAAAAACAAAGTGTATTGGACGAATCTCTTTCCAGAAAATCATCTAACAAAAAAATATCCTTCTCTTTCACTGCTTCTTGATGATGTAGAAAGAGATAATCAACAATACAAGCAATCTTATCAAATCTTCATCGATAAAATGATGAAAAAAATGGTCCATAAAATAGCAGAACTTGAAAAGGACCGCAATCATCATCAAAAAGGACTCCTAAAAAAAGAGGATGCGGATTTTATTTACCAATCCGGCCTCACCCTAACAGAAAAGTATTCATCGATTGATATGGATACGAAGACAATCCTTTTAGATCCTACAAAAACACTTAACGAAAATGCCCAAAAATTTTATAAGGATTATCATAAGGCAAAGCGCGGCCTAACCTTTGTTGAACAACAAGTGAAAGAAAACGAAGCTCTTCTCGCACACCTAACGTCACTCAGAACTTTTCTATCTTGGTCTAAAAAAACTGATATCAATGATTTAGAAAAGGATTTAATTGAACTGGGATACCGACTGAAACAGAAACAACAACCCCGGAAAAAGAAACCAACAAAACCACACCTAACAACAATCACAGACGCAGACGCACAATACTTCATCGGGAAAAACCATCTTCAAAATGCGTATGTGACGCACGAGTTAGCACAGCCAAATGATTATTTCTTTCATGTGAAAGATGCGCCTGGAAGCCATGTTATCGTTCGAACTGAACAATTAACAGAACTCATCTTAAGGAAAGCGGCGATGCTTGCGGCTTATTTTTCCTCATTTAGACACTCATCCAGTATCCCCGTTGATTACACACTCATTCGCCATGTTAGAAAAATACCTCGTACATTAGGTCATCAAGTTCTCTTAAGGCAATACCAAACAATTTATATTGATATCGATGAAGATTTAATCAAAAATTATTTATAAATCGTTTAATTATTTTTTATAATCACTATAAGTAACCAAGCAAATAGATTGCGAAAAACGGCAAAATACGGTATGATATAAGTACAAATCTTAGGAGGAATAAAGATGAAATACGAATTACCAAAACTCCCATATGCCTATGATGCATTGGAACCCTTTATTGACCAAAGAACGATGGAAATTCATTATACGAAACACCATCAAGGTTATACGAACAATTTGAATGCTGCTTTAGAAAAACATCCAAATTTTAATGTGAAATTAGAAGACGCACTTGCTGATCTATCCTTAGTACCAGAGGACATTCGTCAAGCTTATCGCAACAACGGTGGCGGTTATTATAACCACGCTCTTTTCTGGGAAATCTTAAAAGTCAACAATGGTCAAAAGCCAACCGGTGAATTAGCACAAGCAATCGACAAAGCCTTCGGTTCATTCGATGCCTTTAAGGAACTTTTCCAAAAAGCTGCAGCAACCCGCTTCGGTAGTGGGTGGGCTTGGCTCATTGTTACACCCGAAGGACTTAAAGTAACATCCACACCAAATCAAGACACACCGCTTGATTTAGGTACACCAATTGTTGGTTTAGACGTTTGGGAACATGCGTATTACTTAAACTATCAAAACCGTCGTCCTGATTACATCTCCGCTTTCTTCCAAATTATTAATTGGGATAAAGTGGCAGAATTATACGCCAACGCAAAATAAGATAATAAATTAAGGCGCATTTAAATAAACAGGACAAATCTCATCGAAATATATATTAAAAAAGGCAGATATATGATGAAAATCATAAATTTGCTTTTTTTTACGCCTATCTGCTGTCTAAAGTTTTCCAAATTCTCTAAGGATCTCTATTTTAATGCTTCCAAAGTGGTATAGACTTTTTAATTTATTGGGACAGCCAAAAACAGCTAAAAGAAATAAAATTTTATTTAAGAATTTTTTATATATATTAATATGATATTAATTTCAGGTATAAAACTTTAACGGAAGACGGTCGTTTCTGAAAACTTCGCTTGTATTTTTATAAATTATATGATAAAGTGAGTTTATAAATTGCTAAACATTTAAATAAACAACAGTTTTTTTGAAATTAAGAATATATTCTAAAATAGGGGGATTTAAATGAGAAAAACACTTATTATACTTACATTGTTTTTTGTATTTGCACTTTATACAAATGTTATGCTTTATGCGGCAACTGATGGTGACGAAGTATTATTTTTTGATGCTATATCAAACGTAAAATTTGTCAATAAAATTTTAGATCACGATAAAATAGACGAAACATTGGCAAAATACGATGCTGTTTTTTTGTATCGCACAACTAATAGAGATGACGAAAATATACCTGTGGCTAATTTTATTTTTAAATATTCTGGGAAAACTCTCTACAAAAATTATTTTACAACCCAAGAATCTTCTAAAGTTATCAAAAAAGAGGTGAAAGAGTTTGCTAAAAATGCTTCTTTTCTTGTCGAGAACCCAAAAGAAATTTTTAAAGATGATGACACCATGATTTTCAAATCAACAAAACTGTTAAATTTGGCTATGAAATCGTGCGAAAATTCAAAATTATTTTATGTGGCAAATAAAGACCGGCAAAGCATTCAGAAATTAGCATCAATATCAGATGACTGGGCATTAAATCCAGTAATTCATTCCGCAGAAAAAGCATTTGCTCCATATGGAAAAATAAATTATACAATGAAGTATTATGAAGTCATTGCTTTGAATCACTATTTTACTAGAGTAGAAAGCCACGTAGAGTTCATCCCTGGAAAGGCATTGTCTAGTGCGGGTGTGTCTGGTTATAATCCTTACTATATAAAAGATTCTGCATTTCACAAAGTATCCCTCCAAACTTATCAAACTGATTATAATATTGGAGATGAGCCTAAAGGGATTGATTATTGGCCAATCAATGGTACAGGTGTTTATACTGTATCATCTGCCTGGGGATTAAATGCAACCGTAGGCTACTCACAAAAAGATGGATTTAATGGTAATATTGTTGGTGGTTTCTCTAGAAATACAACTTATGAGCTCAGTGATCCAGAATTTAATGCCATGCAAATCACAATTCACAAAAAGTTTTCTTGGGCGTATAGTAATTTTACAAGCAAAACTAGAGATAAAACAAATCATCATTTTCCCGGAATTATTGTTGAACAAAAAACCGATACCCCATTTTACGGTGATTTTAAAATCTATCAAGAATTTTACATGAGAGTAGACAGGTCGTTTCTACATAAGGCACATGAGCTCACATGGAATGTTTGGAATTCTAAGGAAGGACAGTATGGGCTATGAAAAAAGACTATATATTAAGATTAATAGCTTTGCTTTTCCCAATTATATTACTTCTCATTCGTGATGGTATTGAAACCGATTTTCTACTTAGTTATACAATTATTTTTTATATAGGGTTAATATGGCTAGATATCGAGTTTAACGATTTATTAAAATCACGAAAAGTTTATAATCTGTTATTATTATTACCTTTTTATTTTATTATACTAGCTTTCAATATGTTTCTTATTCTAGACTAATATAGAACTTTCGCTGTTAAAATGTAAATGTTTTATTTAGATTAAAGTAAATAGGCTTAACTACGTGGCTCTTTAAACAGTGTTGTTTTATAAGTTTAATTAATCAACAGTAATAAAAAAAAGCAGTAAATTTTCAGCGCTTTTAAATAGGTGGAGTAAATCGCATCTCTGTAATCTCATAGTTCAGTCTTTTCTGTTAAGTGGCTTTAAAAGTGGACATTAATGATCTTATAGAACTGAAAACTCACTCTTTCTATAACAATCTAGTGACTTTACTTTAATGGCTGATTATTCCTTATAAAATGATTGAGTACTTTTATCTGTGCTAAACCTAAAATATATAACTCAAATATTTGAAAGCGAACACCTTACCCCCATTTAATTTAAAAGATCATTTAAAGGATTTAAATAAAAAAATGCTCAGTTTATATTTGAGCACTTTTTTTATGGTTATTTTTAGAACGGCTGCGTCTCAATAATTGCGTAATCGCCGTCTTTTCTCCGATACACAACGTTGGTCTTTTCTGTCTCTTTATCTAAGTAAACATAGAAGTCATGGTCTGAAAGCTCCATATGAGCAATCGCTTCTTCCGCTGTCATCGGTTTCAATTCAATCTTTTTATTTTTAACAAGCTGTGAAGCCAAAATATCTTTTTCTAAATCTTCTGCATCGAAGGTTTGACTATATGCTTGTTTAATCCCTTCTTTTTCTAAATGACTTTTCAATTTGTCTTTATGTCTTCGAATTTGTGAAACCAATTTATCGTTCGCTTTATCAATGGCTGTATACATGTCTTGATCTGAAACCTCAGCACGAACAACAGTTTTTTTCGCATGGACATTCACTTCAACTTTATGATGATCCTTATAAACTTTACAGACAACACGAATCGCATCAACGACATCGGGTCCGAAAAAGGAAACCACTTTACCAAATCTTTTTTCTGCATAATCTTTAATGGCTTGGGTTGGAACGAATCCATTTTTACCTAATACTTCGAAAATCATAAACATCCTCCTTATTTTTAATTCCATCGTAGTGGGTTACTAAATAAATCCTACCCCAATTTAACTGCTCCAAACGGATAACCCAATCTTCTGTTAACCGTTCGATGAAAATCATTGTATGTGTCTTTTTTAACGCCTGAATGAAATGAATATAAAAAGGCTGATAAAAAGACATATGCGCAAGCGGTGAAAGGGTATCGTTTGTATTGAGCAAACTATGCCATAATATTTCACCTCCATCAATGGGAATAATACTTTCTTTTACATGCAAAGGATATTTTCGGAAACATTTTTCACAAATATGATGCACTTCACGGCGAAAGATATTCATCAAATGGAGCCGAACAATGATCTTTTGTCGGCAAATCTCGCAAAACATAAGAAGCCCTCCTAACTGATATTAGGCGGGCTTTAACAATTTTACTTTTTGTATTCTTCGATAATACCATCGATTAAATGCGCTGGAACTTCTTGGTAGCGAACAAATTCACGTGTGAATGATCCACTACCTTGCGTCATCGCTTTTAAGTCAATCGCGTAAGAAACAATTTCTGCTTCAGGAACTTCAGCAACGACGACTTGATAGCCATCAACCTGATTCATTCCTGAAACTTGACCACGGCGTTTACTCATGTCACCCATGACATCACCGACATATTGGTCTTTGACTGTTACTTCAACTTTAACGATTGGTTCTAAAATCGTTGGTTGACAAGTCTTTACTGCTTCCCTAAAGGCTAAAGATGCAGCCATCTTAAAGGAAATCTCGTTAGAGTCAACGGCATGATAAGATCCATCATAAAGGGTTGCTTGAACGTTAATCACTGGGAATCCTGCTAAAGGGCCATGTTCAAATGTTTCAATTAAACCTTTTTCAACAGCAGGGAAATAGTTTCTTGGAACCGCACCACCAAAGACTTCTTCTTTAAAGACAAAGAGTTCTTTAGAGGGTTCAAAGCGAATCCAAACATGACCAAATTGGCCCGCACCACCAGATTGTTTCTTATGCTTACCTTCAGCTTCCACGCGTTTTTTAATCGTTTCGCGGTAAACAATTTTTTGATCTTCTTGGTTGACTTCAACTTTATACATGTTTTTTACACGATCTAATACATATTGTAAATGGGTAATGCCCTGTCCACCCAATAAGAGTTGTTGGGTTTCTTTATTACGTCTAATTTCAAAAGTTGGATCTTCAATGTTAATTCGTCCAAGCGCCATTGAAATTTTATCTTCGTCATTTTTATTTTTTGGAGAAACCGCAATATAAATGACGGGTGTTGGTTGTTCAACTGGTTTATATAAGACAGGTTGACGAGGATCGGTTAAGGTAAAGCCGGTTTCAATGCCTTCCATTTTTGCAATCGCACACATGTCACCTGCATGGAAACGTTGTTGCTCAATTTGTGTTTTTCCACGAATGGCTGATAAGTTAGAAATTTTCTTTGTGTCACTCGTATTGGGGATTAACACTTCTTGTCCGTTTATTAACGTCCCTGAATTGACTTTCACTAAATGAATGTTACCTAAGAAAGGATCAACAACTGTCTTAAAGACATAGGCTGAAAACGGTGCATCATCGCTCGTTTCTCTCGTTGTTTCTTCTTTCGTCTTCACATCTGTTGCTGCTAATGGTTGTAAATCACCAGGAGCAGGCATATAATCAATGAGCATTTGCATCAGTGATTGAACGCCAATATCATTGGTCGCACTACCAACAACAACCGGTGTTAATTCACCATCAATAATAATGTTTGATAATGTTTGTTTAATTTGGTCTTCAGGGATTGCTTCGCCCATTAAATAAAGCTCTAACAATTCTTCTGATGTTTCCGCAACACTTTCAATTAAATTGTTGTGGAGTTCATCGATTTTATCTTTTTTATCATCCCAAACATCTTGGTCATCTAGTTTTTGACCATCTTGGATTTTTGCTCGTTTGGAAATAACATCAATAAAACCATCAAACTGATCTTCACGCCCTAAAGGCCAAGCAAAGGGGACAGCCCCTTTTCCAAGTTTTTCACTAATTTCTGCTAAAACTTCTTCAAATTTAACGTTCTCTTTATCCATCTTATTAATAAAGACAATCGTTGGGATATGGCGCTTTCTAATTTCTTTCCATACCCGTTCGGTGCCGACCTCGACACCTTTTGTGGCATCAACCAAGACGATGGCGCCTTTAACAACAGCTAACGCTTGATTGAGATCACCAACAAATTCATCACTTCCGGGGACATCTAAAAAATTAAATTTATAGCCTTGCCATTCAACGGGAATTAAACTTAAGGATAAGCTGGCTAAGCGATTATGTTCTTCTGCTAAATAATCTGAGTGGGTCGTCTTTTTCTCCACTTCACCTTTTTTATGAACAGCGCCAGAGGCATATAATAATGCTTCTGTCATCGTTGTTTTTCCAGTACCCTGGTGTCCTAAGATGGCGATGTTGCGAATCTCTTTGGTGGTATACTCCTTCATCTTTTACCTCCTGTAATCGTTTTCTAATATATATCTTAATTATAGCATAAAACCATAAGATTATACATATAATAAAACGCAAATTATTAATTTTACATAATTCTTTTTTTGGTGGTATACTATCATTGGTGATGCAATTGAAAAAACTAGCAATCCGTTTGATTGAGTGGTATCAACGCGAGATTTCTCCTAAAAAAAATCACGTGTGTCGTCATACACCCACGTGTAGTCAATATGCTAAATTAAGTTATCAACGCTTTAACTTTTTTAAAGCTTCTTTCTTAACGACAAAACGTTTACTCACGTGTAATCCCTTATTTAAACCCAAGTATGATCCTGTACCGGAAAAAAAGATAAAACCGAAAAAAGAGGGTGTGTCTCCTTGACACACCCTTTTATTAAGCTCTTTTTTTAGCTTCTTGATGATTTTTAATAACCTTTTGGCGAATAAAAGCCTCACGATCTTTTTCTTCTAAAGCTAAAGTAATAAATTTAATTTGAGACGCAAAGCGAGGAATAACAACGTGATCCAAAGCATTCGCTCTTTTTTGAGCTTTTCGAATCGCGTTTGCCAATCGATAAACAACGTTTTCAATTTCAGCTAAACGGATCGTTAAGTCTCTCACTTTATGAAACATTTGGTAGGCATAGTCAAACTTTGTATTGGTCGAGCCAATGCCATACGAAAGACGCACGACTTGTTTTTCGTGTTTTACCTTGGGAATTTCTACACCCATCACAGAACGATATGTGACTGAAAGTCCTGAATCAATGGGAATTGATTTGGCAATTTCAGAGACAATACCTAAGGTAATGTTCGCTTCTTGAAGCGCACGATACCCTTTTCTAAACGTTTCCCAAATTTCACCACGAATCGCTTTAACATCATCTAAATAAGTCATCATTTCTGCGATTAAGATGTTGCGTTTGCGGTCCATTAATTCAAAACCTTTTTGGGCGAGTTCATATGATTTTTGTAATGTCATTAAGTTTCCTTTGGTTGGAGAAACTTGATTACTCATAATCTTCATCCTTTTCGAGTTCTTGAATAATCGGCTTAAAGCCTATTTCAAAACGCTCTAAAGCCCGTTCATGATGATAATGCTCTTGGAGTGTTTTTTCATCCACACGGTGCAATTCGGAAGCTGGTAAAAGGGATAATAAATCCCACCCTAAATCGAGCGTTTCAATCATGTTTCGATTGGTATTAAAGCCTTGGTTTAAATAATGTTTTTCAAATAAGTTACCAAATTCAATATACTTTTTATCAATTGGGGAAAGTTCATCTTCACCAATGACTGAAGCGAGGCTCCGTGCGTCTTGAACTTGAGCATAAGATGCGAATAGTTGGTTTGCGAGAGTTGAATGATCACTTCTTGTATAACCATCACCAATTCCATCTTTCATAAGTCTTGATAATGAGGGCAAGACACCAACAGGTGGATACACATTCGTCTGGTTTAAATCACGGCTTAAAACAATTTGTCCTTCGGTAATATAACCTGTTAAGTCAGGAACTGGATGGGTAATATCATCGTTTGGCATCGTTAAGATAGGGATTTGGGTCACTGAACCTTCCGCACCTTGAACAATTCCTGCACGCTCATATAATGAAGCTAAGTCAGAGTATAAATACCCTGGATAGCCTTTACGACCAGGAATCTCACCTTTTGAACTGGAAAACTCACGAAGTGCTTCACAGTAAGAAGTTACATCGGTTAAAATGGTTAAAACATGCATATTGTGTGTGTATGCTAAATATTCAGCTGCCGTCAAGGCAAAACGAGGGGTGAGCGTCCGCTCAATAATCGGTTCATTGGCGAGGTTTAAAAACATCACCACTTTGTGCATCACGCCTGCTTCTTCAAACTGACGACGGAAATAATCCGCGACGTCATTTTTAACGCCCATCGCAGCAAAGACGATTCCGAAGTTATCGCCTGCTTCTTCAGCAATTTTTGCTTGTTTAACAATTTGAACAGCTAGTTCGTTGTGCGGCATCCCAGAACCAGAAAAGATTGGGAGTTTTTGCCCACGAATTAACGTTGTTAAAGCATCAATACTAGAAATTCCCGTTTGAATATAGTTACGGGGATAAATTCTTGCTACTGGGTTGAGGGGATGACCGTTGATGTTTCTTTTTTCAGAAACATAAACTTCACCTAAACCATCAATCGGTTGTCCTGCACCGTTAAATGTACGTCCCAAAATTTCTTTCGAAAGGGACATTTCTACAGGTTTACCAAGAAACTTCGTTTTTGTATTTGTTAACGAGATATTGTGCGTGCCTTCAAAAACTTGAATCGCAACGCGCTTGCCTTCAATATGGACAACGCGGCCAAAGCGTGAGGGTTGGTCAACCATTTTAATTTCAACCATCTCATCATAGCCAACGCCTTCCACATGGTCTAAAAAGATTAGAGGTCCTTTGATCTCATCTAAGCCAATATAATGTAGATTCATCATTTCCCTCCTATTCTATGCCTTTAATAACGGCATCGATTTCATCAAAATAACGTTCAAATAAATGGAGTTCATCATTGGGAACATCGTATTTCATTTTAATGATTTCATCAAAAATGTTTGTTTCAGCTAAAACGTTGAGTGATTTTCCTTCGTGAACATATTTGTTTGCTTTTTCGTATAAGTATAAGATGACTTCCATCATCCGATTTTGTTTTTCTAAAGGAACGAAAGTATCGTCTTTATGAAAAGCATTTTGTTGGAGAAAACCACGACGAATGACTTTCCCCATTTCAATGACCAATTTTTGATCATCAGGTAAAACATCTGCACCGATCAATTTTACAATTTCTAACAATTTATTTTCATCTGCTAAAAGATTCATGATTTGATCACGGTTGAGTAAAAAAGATGTCCCAACTTCTGTGTCAAACCATTTGGTTAAATCATTGATATATTCGGAATAACTGGTGTTCCAGTTAATTGCTGCATAATGACGTGCATAGGCTAAGTCTTTATCTAAAGCCCAGAAACTACGGACAAAACGTTTGGTGTTTTGCGTAACGGGTTCAGAAAAGTCTGCACCTTGGGGTGAAACGGCACCGATAATTGAAACCGAACCACGATCACCATTTAAAGTTTGCATGTATCCAGCCCGCTCATAAAATTGTGACAGTCTTGATGGTGAGTATGCTGGGAATCCTTCTTCTGCTGGCATTTCTTCTAAACGGCCACTAATTTCTCTGAGAGCTTCTGCCCATCTAGAGGTCGAGTCAGCCATAACAGCTACATCGTAGCCCATGTCACGATAATACTCAGCAATCGCAACACCCGTATAAATACTCGCTTCCCGAGCCGCAACCGGCATGTTAGATGTGTTCGCGATTAAGACCGTACGATCCATTAAAGGTTTGTTTGTTTTCGGGTCGATGAGTTCGCTAAACTCTTCTAAAACTTGCGTCATCTCATTGCCCCGCTCGCCGCAGCCAACATAAACAATAATATCGGCATCACACCATTTAGCAAGTTGGTGTTGGAGCATTGTTTTTCCGGTACCAAAACCACCAGGAACCGCAGCAGTGCCCCCTTTTGCAATCGGGAATAAAGTATCAATAACTCTTTGACCCGTAATTAAAGGGGTTGAAATCATTAAGCGTTTTTTCGTTGGCCGTGCAGTTTTAATCGGCCATTTTTGGTATAAATTTAGCTCATGGTTATTGCCATAAGTATCTTGAACAACAACAATCACATCATCGATTTTATAAGCACCATCAGCTTTGACATCAATCACTTTACCGCGAACGCCTTTCGGAACGAGTAAACGATGTTCAATCACATGCGTTTCTTGGATGACACCATAAACTTGACCAAACTCTAGGTCATCACCTTGTTGAACAGTCATTTTAACATCCCACAGCTTCTCTTTATCTAAAGGATCAACATAACTACCTGTTGGAATGTAAATTCCAGCTTCTTTTTCAATGGTTCTTAAAGGTCTTTGAATCCCATCAAAAATATGGGTTAGTAAACCAGGTCCTAGTAGAACGGAAATTTGTTCGCCAGTTCCCTCAACAGGTTCACCTGGGGCAACACCCGTTGTATCTTCATACACTTGGATTGTTGTCAGTCCTTTATTAATCGAAATAACTTCGCCTAAAAGACGTTGTTTACCAACGTAAACCATTTCTAACATTTGAAACTCAAGAGCGTCTTTAACGGTAACGACAGGACCATTAATGGAATAAACTTTTGATTTTGCCATACTGTCCTCCTAAATGCGCGTGAAAAGTTGTGAGTTTTGATAAAACCACGCTTTTCGTTCTCTTAATTTTTCATCTAATGTCTCATCCACTTCAACAGAGTCAGAAGGGATTCTCGCCAAAAAACCACCCAAGTGAATGTCTTGGGAATACACAATTTCATAAGCCGTTGTCATTGTTTTTTCAATGACATCCGCAATTCTTTCATCAACGGTTGCGACATGAAAAACGACTCTTTTGTCTTTCACAAATGCTTGAAGTGCTTGAAGTCTCTCCGTCATCGCTTGATCATATGCTTCTGTTTGAATATAATCACCTAAACGAACCAGAACATTATGGAAAATAATATCAACGATAAAGGTTCTTTCTTTAATGAGTTTCTCATCAAAGCCAGCTCCGATTTGGTTAATTTGGTCTTGATATTCAATGCGAACATCACGCATATCTTTTTGGAGTTGCAAGTCCGCTTTCATTTCTAAATCATCTTTAATCTTTTTCATTTCGCGTTGATAAAGACGATTAATTTCTTTCGTCAACTGGCCAATCTTTTTATTAGCATCTTTTTGAATCGCGTCTTCAAAAAACTTTTTCAATTGATCTTCATTATAATATGCCAATCTTTCCACCTCACAATTTCACGCCTATGGCTTCAGATACGTACTTGTCAATGGCTTCGCCAATGCCCGCATCGCCATGACGGTCAGGAATTTCGACAATCAGTTGTCTCGGTTGTGTGAGTTTTAATTCAGAAATAATATCAGGCGCTAAACCAACCAATTTTGTCGTCACTAAAATAACCGCGATTGATGGGTCCTCTAAGGCTTTTTCTAAAGCGCGTAAAAAGGCTTGTTTCTCATGGACAACAACACCTTCGATTCCCACTAAACGCATCCCGACTAAACTGTCTTGATTGTCACTCAATAAGAAAAATTTCATATGAACTCACTTCCAATATCTTAAGATAAGTTATTAATAATTAAGATGGAAATTAATAAACCGTAAATCGCAACCCCTTCACCTAAGGCAACGAAAATAAGTGATTTACCAAAGTTTTTCTCGTTTTCTGAGAAAGCGCCAATCGCAGCTGGAGCTGCTGCAGCAACTGCAATCCCTGCACCTAAAGATGAAAGGCCGGTTGCAAGGGCGGCACTTAAGAAGCCTAAACCTTGAGCCATTGTTCCAATAATAGTTGGTTCAACTTCGCCTTCTGCGAAAACTCTAGGGCTAATTATTAGTTGCATAACTAAAACTGCGGCAACAATTCCAAAGAAGCCAAAAACATGCATATAAATCCGATTTTTTGCGGTTTTTGCTGATGTTTTTCCTCGGAAAACATTGATTAACGGGATGGTGATTAATACGAGCATTACCAGTGGTAATAAAATTTCTACTAAGCTTAACATTTTCTATTCCTCCGAAATTATAAATTTAATGATTTAAATTGAACGCCATTACCTTCGTAAAAGCGGGAAAACAATTCGTAAAACTCAAGACGTAAGACTTGAATCCCAACAATGAGACCCTCTAAGGCAATGACAAAGATATTACCAAAGATGAGTGTAATAATACTGCCGGTTGTCCCAAACATTGCCATGAGGCTAAAGACAACGAGCATCATGCCGGCATGTGCCAAGGCGAAGCCGCCAACTCTTAAGAAACTCATTGAGTTGGTGACGTATGATAACACCGTTTCAAACAGTTCGAAGAACCCTTCTGCGAAGAAGCCACCAAATCCAGTGGGAAACATCGGTTCACCTTTAAACTTTCTTTCTAATGGTTCTTTTAGGAAGATAGCAAGTAAAGGAGTAATAATTAGAAGTAAGATCGTTACGATGTTAAAAACTGCAAGACCTAAACCCATTTGAAGAATAATACCAGCAAAGAGGAACCCATAAAATAGGAAACCTGCAACACCATTGTGGGAAACGATCGCTTTGGCATAGTCCTTCTTCTTCATTAAAGTCATAATGTTGAGGATCATCACTGATAAGATGAGAAGAGCCCCAATCCCAACCGCAGAAATTAATAAGATCATCGTAAAGTCAGGTGACATAACGTGAATCGGTTTTCCTGCAAAGCCTAAGGCATGATACATTGGATCAAGGATTGTTTCATTGCCAAAGACAGAACCGAACATAAGGCCAAAGAGCATCGCTGATAGTCCAATGCGGACACCAATTCCACCCAGTGCCATCCCTTTTTTCTTTTGGGCAAACCACCCGATTAAAAGAAGAACGAGGCCATGCCCTACATCGGCGAACATAATCCCAAAAAGAAGAGCATATGTTAACGCGACAAAGGGTGTTGGGTCCATGTCTTTATAACCAGGAAGTCCATACATTTCGACGAACATCCCAAACGGTTTTGAGAACCACCCATTTTTTAGTTTTGTTGGTGGTTTAATCCGTTTATCAGCATCAGCTTCACGAATTTCGATTTCAACCTTTTCTTGGATATCCCCAAAGGCAGCTTCGACGCGGTGAACATTTTCTTCTTCTACGAAGCCTGAAATCATAAATTTATCACCAAGACCAATAACATACTTTTTCGCTTCAAAAGTTTTATTTAAGAAAAGCAGTTCACCTTTAATACACGAGAGTTTGTTGCTGCAGCCACAAGAGATATCATAAATGTCTTCTTTATATTCATCAATTTTTGCTTGTGCTTCCGCAATTTTTGCTTCTAAAGATGCGATGGCTTCCTTCGGTCTACCTTCAATGAAACCTGGAATATAAATTCTTTCGAAAAAGAGTGATGAGAAAATATTATCAATTTCATGACGGTGTTCTTTCGTTGTAATATACATACACCAACTATTATTTAAATCTTTCGTAAACGATTTAAACATAAAGGGTCGCGATTGAAAGAACTTTAATTTATCCAAACTGTCGTTTGGAAGTCTTCCAAAACGGAAGGAGATGAATTCCAAATGAAAGAGATCTTCTAAAGGAATATCTAAACTCTCTAAGTTTTGGACTTGAACGATGGCGTCTTTGTATTTAACAATGTCGCTTTCAAGATTTTTGATTTGTCCAATTTCGTTTTCTAAACTTTCTTTAATTTGCGTCATATAATCTTTCATTTCATGAAGGTCATAATGACAATCTCGCATGTTTACATCTGGTAAATTTAAAGAAAATTTCTTTTCGATTTCGTCGAGTTCTTGTAAGAGTGGTTGACACGGGTTTTCAGTAACAAACGATGTCAAACCTTGGACACTATCTAAAATTTCAGTTGCTAAGACGGGATGAAAGGATTTGATATCAATGAATCTCGAGATAACGGCATCTAAATCGTTCGTATTCGCGATGATATCAATTAGTTTAAGTTTTGCAATTGCCAATGATAGATCCTCCTTTAATAAATTAACATTTGTTTAATTTCATTTTCGCCAACCTCATAACGAATGCCTTCGACGATGTTGGTAATGTTTTCGATTTCTATTTCTGATAATGTTGCGAAGGCAGTATAGACTTTCGGAACATCTGTTGAAAAGTAAATAAATTTTTTAGCAAGTTCATATTTAATCTTACCGGCGTAATATTCAATATAAACATAGTCTTGCGAGTTGGTAAATTGTTTAAATTCAGATTTAGATAATAAAGAAAGTAGTTCATCAGGATTATCTAAAGCAATCATTTCATCAATTTTACGCTCGCTCAAACGACCGTTTTTACGAATGAGCACATTTTTTATCGTTTCAGAATCGGTATCATAAAACTTTTTCAACCGATAAATTTTAATAATGTTACTCAGTTCGATCTTTGTTTGATAGATTTCTTCTAAGTCTCTTTTTAAGCGTCCGGTATAATACTTACGAATCCGTTTAAAGGCTTCTTCGTAATAATATACCTCCAATGCAGATTCGATATCTAAATACCGAAGATCATCTCTATCTTTGACATAGTAAGGTTCTAAGATTTGATAATATTCTGTTTCTGAGATTGCTTCTAGCAAGTCATCAAAGTTAACTGCACGAATAATCTTTTCAATGTCGAGTTTTGTATGAACATCGAAAAAATAGGGAATTCGTCCGCGCTGTTCTTCGGTATCATCAGATATGAAGGCCCGAAGGACAGAAAGGATGATTTCACTTTCTTGTTTAATAATATAGAGTTCATAATACTCAGCATCTTTTGAGTACACCGCTTTAATTAAGCGAATCATTTGTTTAAACGCATTTTTGCGGACAAGAACTTCTAAATTCCCCCGATGAATTGAATGTTCAGAAACGTCTTTAAGGATGTCTTCGTAGTGAGGATGCTTTTTTAAGTAAGCGACAACGTCTTGAACGTTGTTATATTTCACAAGTTTTTCGTAGTCACTTGCCTTTAAAAAGTTTCCATACATCGACTTTGCTTTCGCAATGATTGCGTTATTAGCCCAAGCACACATGTTTTATAGCCACCACTTATTTGATACAAGCTTTATAGATTTCTTCAATCCACTCATCTTTTTTCTCACGATAACGTTGATGAAGGGCTTTGAGAGTTAAATCGTATTGGTCTTGTTCCTTTTTTTGACGTTCATCAATTTCATTGGTAAATTGATCGCGTTGTTCTTGTAAGATGCGGGCGTTACGGTCTTTAAAAGATTGTTCTAAAGCTTTACCATCTTTTTTAATTTTTTGTTCGAGGTTTTCTTTTTCTTTTTTCAACGTTTCAATTTGGATTTTTGCTTGTTTGTCGAGTTGAATCGTTTCTTTAATTATTGAACTGTGCATCATTCCACCTCACTTTTAATAGGCACGGGCAAACCAAACGGTTTGCGTTGCGGGTTGTCCCGTGACGGGACATGTTTCGGTTATTAGATTTTGTTCAAAAGGAATGACCCGAGCGGTTGCGGTGGTGTCTTCTTTAATTTTTAATTCTGCTTCTTCACCGGAGATGCTCATAGCAACATAGCCACCCCGTTTAATGTGGGTTTTAAATTCATCGTATGTTTTTGCAATATAAGTGTTTGCTTCAACATAAGCTTTCGCGTTATCATACATGGCTTGATGAATGTTTTGTAAAAGGCTTTCCATTTGGTTAGCGACATCATCAATTTTCATTGTGAATTTTTCTCGGTTGTAACGTGTAACAATGGTCACTTCTTGGCGTTCTAAATCGCGAGGCCCAATTTCAATGCGAACCGGAATGCCTTTCATTTCGGATTCACTAAATTTCCACCCTGGGGATTTATTAGAATCATCGATTTGAACCCGGAAACCTTTCGCTTTCAGCTCATTTGCAAGCTTGGTTGTTGCTTCATTCATATTTTCTTGGTTACGGATAGGAATAATTACCACTTGTGTGGGTGCAACGTATGGCGGTAATACTAACCCTTCATCATCACCATGAACCATAATAATAGCGCCAATCAATCGCGTAGAGACACCCCATGATGTTTGATACGCATATTGAATTTGGTTATTTTCATCTTGAAATTTAATATCGAATGCTTTTGCGAAAGATTGTCCAAAGTAATGGGTTGTTCCTGATTGTAACGCTTGGCCGTCAGGCATTAACGCTTCAATCGAGTATGTTTCTTCTGCACCAGCGAATTTTTCTTTTTCTGTTTTACGTCCAGTAACAAAAGGTATTGCGAGCCATTCAGTTCCTAAATCTTCATAAATTTTCAACATGTCTAACGTTTCTGTTCTCGCTTCTAATTCTGTTTGATGAACAGTGTGTCCTTCTTGCCATAAAAATTCTTTACCACGTAAAAAAGGCCGGGTCGTTTTTTCCCAACGGACCACGCTACACCACTGGTTATATTTTTTCGGTAAATCCCGATATGAATTAATAATTTTTTGATAATGCGTACAAAACAGTGTTTCTGATGTTGGGCGAATAATGAGTCGCTCTTGTAATTCTTCAACACCGGTTGTTGTAATCATCGCTGTTTCTGGGGCAAACCCTTCCACATGATCTTTTTCTTTTTGAAATAATGATTCTGGGATGACCAAAGGCATGTAGACATTTTCATGACCTGTTTCTTTAAAACGTCGGTCTAAATAAGATTGAATCCCTTCCCATAAGGCATAGCCATATGGACGGTAAATAATAAATCCTTTGACATCACTATAATCCATTAACTCGGCTTGAAGACATAAATCCGTATACCACTGGGCAAAGTTTTCAGCACGAGACGTTATTTTCTCAACAAGTTTCGTTTGTTTTGACATCGACGCACGCTCCTTTGTTTATTTCACTAAAATGGTTTTTCCGGAAACGAATATGACTTGACGTTGTCGATATAAATTTCCTACTGCTCGTTTAAAAGCTTTTTTACTCATGTCACTAAAAAATTCTTTGATCGCTTCTGGTGAACTATTTGCGTCTAGAGGGAGCTCACCATGAGATTTTAAATAGTGGAGAATCATTGCTGCATCATCCAAACGTTTTGTTTCTTTTTGTTCAATGAGGGAGCCGTTGATTCCTTTATCAGATATATAGGTAATTTGCACTTCCACTTTTTGACCAATTCGATACTGACCTTGGATCAGTGATTCATGAACAAAAAGGTGTTCTTTTTGAGCGGTTATTAATTGCAGTCCACTCGATGTAATTCCGTAAATGTAGGCATCTACTTTATCTTTCACTTCGCGTGTAATCAAACCATCTTCTAAAAGATCTTTTCTTGTTGCCATTTTGGCAACCATCTTGCCTTTGATTTTCAAATGAACATAAACAAGATCATCCACATGTGGCCAGGCATTTTTATCAGCAGGTAAATCTTCAGCAGATAACAATAAATCCTTCGCAATTCCCATATCTAAAAAGACGCCAAGTTTCGGTTCTACACTCGTCACACGTAAGAATTCTGGAGCGTTTAAATCGATTAAAGATGTTTTTAAAGTGGCGGCTCTTCGCCCTTTATGGTCTAAATAGACAAATGCTTCTACAACATCTCTAGGCTTTAATTCTTGATAAAGACTTTCATTAAAATGTAAAAAAACGTCTTCCGTCTGATCGGTCAACATGTAGCCAATATCGGTTTTTCGATCAACGGTTAATTTTTGGGTTATGCCAATTGTTATCGCCATTTCATCACCACTTCTAATTGTAACATATAATCAAACAAAAAGCACCAAAAAAAAGAGTGCTTGCGCACTCAAATATCTAGTATTTGTAAAACTTCTTCGTATCGTTTAATTAAGAGGTTACGGAAAAATTCTGTCAGCGGCTTTAGATCTTTTTCTGTCTTAAAAATTTCTAGTTTTTCAATGTATGTTTTTATCTCTTCTACAGGGATAGAAATTGGTAAAAAGTCATTTTGGATTAAATAGAAATTTAATACCAACTTTGCTAAGCGACCGTTCGCATCAACAAACGGATGAATTTTAGCGATACTTGCATGGGCATACGTCGCAACTTCTAAAGGGGTCCCTTTAAAGTGTTCTAAATTAGTAAAAAATTTAGCCATTCGGTCATATACTTTAACGTAATCTGGGGGTTGATGAGTCGCCCCAAAAATACTGATGTTTACGTTCCGATAAACGCCGCCTAAAAAAATTCCATCGACTAAAATCTCGTGAATGTCTTTTAACTTTTCTTCGTTTAGCGGCCGGCCTGATTTCGCTTCTTCTTTAACATAAGCAAACGCTTTAATATGGTTTAAAATTTCTTTTTGTTCGCGTTCACTATAATCAGGTAAAGCTTTCGCTTTACTAATTCTTTTAATGTCTTCATAAGACATTCTGTTTTCGCCAACACCTAAGGCATCATAGGTGTAGGTAAATGTGAATTTTTCTTCGAGTTCTAAAATTTGTTGCGGATCACATTCTTCTCTTACATTTTTTAAGTGTTGACGCTCAAGCTCCAAAAGGTCTTTCTCCATAGCTTGTATCACTCCCATCTATAATGAGATTATATCATAAGATATAAGGGTAAACAACTGGAGATAGCAATTACATATTTTTCCAAAAAGTAGCCTCTTTAAGTGATAAAAAAAGAAGGGGGAATTTCCGAAGAAATTCCCCTTACTACCTAAATAAATTTTAAAATTATAATTTAACTACGTTAGCCGCTTGTGGTCCACGGTCGCCGTCTTTAACTTCAAATTCTACTTGGTCGCCTTCTGCTAATGTTTTGTAACCTTCAGATTCGATTGCTGAAAAGTGTACAAACACGTCTTTGTTATCTTCTGTAGATATGAAACCATATCCTTTATCAGAGTCAAACCATTTTACAGTGCCTTTCATTACGTTACTCCTTCTTTAAATCTAACAACTTAATGTCTATTCCCATTATACACAAAATAAGTTGAAATACAAGTGATAGAGTTATTTTTTAATGGAATGAATGGTTTTTCAACCCTTTATAATTGGGTTTATTTTTAAACGCTTAAAGATTCACTTTTTTTGGTGGTTGTTCAATCATCCATGCAATGGCTTCAACATAACTTTTTGCTTGTTTCCCCATAAATGTTTGATCACAAACAGCTTGTACATAATCCGTTTGACGAAAATTCTCACGCTTAGTAATATCAGATAAATGAACTGCAACTTTTAAACATTGAGTCACCTCTAGTGCATCGCGAATGGCGACGGATGTATGCGTATAAGCACCTGGATTAATTAAAAGTCCATTGTAAAAATGGTCGGCTGTTTGAATCCAATCGATCAGTTGCCCTTCATGATTGCTTTGATAAAAATCAAAGCTAACATTGGGAAATTGTTCTTTTAACATTTGAAAAAGTTCTTTTTGTGTCAGGTTGCCATAGTGCATAACATTTCTTTTTCCTAAAAGATTTAAATTTGGGCCATGTAAAACTAATATTTTCATACGGTTTTTCCTTTATTTAAATGAAGCAAAATCGCGTTAACAGTTTTTTCAGCGGAACCATTGTTATCGACAATAAGATCGGCAAAATGTTGATATTGTAAAAAGCGTTCATCGTATAATTGGTCCAAACTTTTTTGTTTTAGTAAGGGCCGCTCGTAATCTTGTGAAAGACGCTCACGAATGATATCGATGTCGGTATCTAAATATATTGTTAAACCATCCATAACATCTTTATTTTCTCTAACAGTAACGATACCACCACCACAAGAAACAACTGCTCTTGGGTCTTTAAGTAGCTTTAATTGTTCGGTTTCAAGTTTGCGAAAAGTCTCTTCACCATGATGTTCGAAAATGTCTTCAATAAACATCAGTGCATCTTCTTCGACTAAAGCATCTAAATCATAGAAAGGGGCTCTCAAAGCGAGAGCTAACGCTTTTCCCACAGTTGTTTTTCCAGTGCCAGGCATGCCAATTAAATAAATTCTCATGATGATTCCTCCTTGTAAAATTGTTCAACGATATTTAATGCTTGTTCTTCAAGGTTAGGATCTGTAATGTTTAATAGATGGACTCGCATTTGGTTTTTAAACCATGTTTTTTGCCGTTTAGCAAGTAGTTTTGTTTTCTTAATAATTTGTCTTTTCATCGTTTCTTCATCAATAGCACCGATTAAATACTGATGAATTTCTCGGTAACCAATCATATTTAAAACAATATTTTGGTCTGATAATTGCTTAACTTCATCAAGAAATCCTTGAGCAAGCTGTTGATCAAGACGGACATGGAGGCGTTCTTCTAAGTATTTTCGATCAACATCCAAATATAAAATACATAAGTCATACAAAGGGATGTCTTTCCGTTTCTTATCTGACCGAAGAATGCCTGATAGAGCCATTTCTAAAGCACGTAACAGCCGTCTTCGATTATGAACATCGATTTTAATATTAGGATCTAACTGCAGTAACTTATCATAAAGTTCTTGGTTTGATAAATCTTGGTGTTGTTCAAGGAAAGATGGTTTTTTTGCCATTTCATCTTCAAACTCATAATCATACAGCGCCGCTTGAATATACAAACCTGTTCCTCCAACGATCATTGGACGTTCGATGGTTTCAATTAAGGCACGAGCATCTTTTTGAAAATCATATACTGTGTATAGTTCACTCGGATGACGAATATCTAAAAGATGGTGTTTAACACCTTCTTTTTCTCTATCAGTAATTTTGGCAGAGCCAATATTAAGGCCTTGATAAACTTGAACAGAATCACCATTAATAATCTCTGCATTGATTTGTTTGGCGATTTGAACAGATAAGGCTGTTTTACCTGAGGCCGTTGGGCCAACAATGACGACGACTTTTTTCATGAGACCACCCGTTTAAACATCCGTTCAACGTCATAATGTGATAATTTGATAATGGTCGGACGACCATGGGGACATGTGTACGGATTTTTACAAGCACGTAAATCTTTGACGAGCTGTTGAATTTCTAAAAGACTGATACGATGATTAGCACGAATTGAACTTTTACAAGAAATGTCTTTAGCTAAAGCATCTCTTAATTTCGCTAAATCGATGGTATTTGTCTCTGATAGCTGTTCGACTATATCTTGAAGAGCAATGTCAATTTCTGTTTCTCTAAGCCAAACAGGACAGCCGATCAACTGCTCATTTTTAAAGGCAAATTGATACTCTTTTAGTTGTTCTTCGTGTTTATGAATGATGAGCCAATCCATTTTAGTTAACTCTGGATGATAAGGAATAAGTAAATGACGTTGGCTTTTTTGTGGTTGACCTAATTTTTCATAATAATATTCATAACGAATCCGTTCTTCTGCTGCGTGTTGATCGATGAAATAAAGACCTTTTTCATTTTGAAAGAGCAAATACGTACCGGAGAAAATGCCAATAAATTCCATGTCAGGAATTTTTGGTGATGTTTCTGGTGATTCTGCCTCACTTTCAAAAAGAAATTGCTGAACGACATACTGTTCTTCTTTGGGACGATAAATATCTTGGAAACGTTCAGGGATGGCATGTGTTTTTTGTTCAAGAGCACGTTTTATTTCTTGCTCGATTTGAAAGGCTAATAGCGATTCATTCATCAATTTAATCTCCAGTTTTTGGGGATGGACATTGACATCTAAAAGCTGGGGATCAATTGTTAGATGAATAACGGCAATGGGATATTTATTGACCATTAAGAAACTATGATATCCATCGATGACTGCTTGAGTTAAACGATAGTTTCTAATGTATCTTTGATTGACGAAAAGAGAAATATCTTTTTTACGAGTTCGTGAGATTTTTGGGCTCACTAAATAACCCTCAATATCGATGTTTTGCATTCGCTCCTTAAAGGTAATTAAGTCTTTCGCAAATGAAGTCCCGTAAATTTGGTCGATCAGTTGTTGAAAATCATTTTGACCAAACGTTTCTTTAGTCAACTTTCCATCGATCCATAACTGGAAACGAACGGCTGGGTTTGCTAGAGCTAAACGATCAAAAATGTCAATGATTTGGTTTTTTTCTGCTTGTTCGGACTTAATATATTTAAAACGGGCTGGGGTATTATAAAAGAGGTCTTCAACAATGACGACCGTTCCTCTATTTAACGTCGCTTTTTCATGATTGACGAAATGGCCTCCATGATAAATAACTTGAACACCATCGTCTGTCTCTGTTTTCGTTTTTAAAGTAACTTTTGCGACTGCTTGAATCGCAGCCAAAGCCTCTCCACGAAAGCCCAAAGTGTGAATGCGACTTAAGTCATATTCTGTTTTTATTTTTGAAGTTGCATGTCTTTCAAAAGCTAAAAGAGCATCTTCTAAATTCATCCCGCTTCCATTATCTGTAACTTGAATTTTTGTCATCCCCACGTCAAAAATTTCGATACGAATGACATTCGCATCGGCATCAATGGCGTTTTCAACTAATTCTTTGACAATGGAGCTTGGTCTTTCAACGACTTCTCCAGCCGCGATCATATTGGCTAGTCGTTCGTCCATTTTCAATATTTTTGTCATATAAACCTACTTCTTTTTTAAAATCGATTGCAGGTGACGTAGTAAGAGGAGGGCATCAATGGGTGTCATTTGGTCAATATTCACCTTTTCAATCTCTGCTAAAACCTCGCTATCGCGAACATCGATGTATGCAGTGTTTTCTTTTTCAAAATCTTCATAGTTAAACAAATCTAGCGTCATTTTTGTTTCCTTGTTTTCGAGTTTAGCTAAAATTTGTTGACTTCGCGCAATGAGCGATTTTGGCAAATGTGCCAAGGAGGCCACTTGAATCCCATATGATTTATCAGTGGTTCCTTTTTCAACTTTATGAAGAAAAATCATTTTGTTATTTTCTTCTTTCGCTTTAACACTTAAATTTGTTAAACGACTTAAACTTTGTTCTAAAGCAGTTAATTCATGATAGTGAGTTGAAAATAATGTTTGACAACCAATTTTTTCATGAATATATTCAATCATTCCTTGGGCTAAAGCCATGCCGTCGTATGTCGCTGTTCCGCGACCTATTTCGTCAAACAAAACGAGTGATTGTGGCGTTGCGTATGTTAGGGCTTCGTTTGATTCAACCATTTCCACCATAAAGGTCGATTTACCACCTGATAAATCATCGCTTGAACCAATCCGGGTATATAAAGCATCATAAATGGGTAAAACAGCTTCATCAGCAGGGACGAAACTACCAATCTGGGCCATGTAAACAATGATGGCAAACATCCGCATGTACGTTGATTTACCACTCATATTGGGGCCGGTAATTAAGAAGATTTCGCCTTCTTTCATCATGACATCATTTTTAATAAATGTCGTAAATTTCTCAACAACAGGATGTCTCGCTTCGAGTAATCGAACATGTCGTTCATCGTGTAATTGAGGGCGAATATATTGATTTTTCTCTGCAATGACGGCCAAGTTTAAATACACATCGACGTGAGCAATTTGTAAAGCTAATTCTTGTAAATCGTGAATGTAGCCGGCAACTTGTTGGCGAATTTCAACGAAAAGCTCATATTCTAAACGCATTGCTTGATCTTTAGCGTGTAAGATTTGGTCTTCTTTTTCTTTTAATTCTGGAGAAATATATCGCTCGCTATTTGTTAGGGTTTGTTTTCTTTCGTAGCCAAATTCATCACGAACAAATTGGGTTTGTCCCTTGGAAATCTCGATGAAATAACCAAAGACACGATTATAACCAATTTTTAAATTTTTGATGCCTGTTTTGTTTCGTTCTTCTTGCTCAAAAGCTTCAAGCCACGATGCACCTTGGGCATCGATGTCACGAAGGGCATCCAGTTTTTCTGAATATCCTGTTTGAATAATGCCACCTTCTTTAATCGTGAGCGGTGGATTATCAATAATCGCTTTATCCAATAATGTTGTCAGTTCGGTAAATGTTTCCATTTTTTCAGATAAAGTTTGTATTTTCGGATGTTCATATCCCTTTAAGGCATCTTTAATAAATGGTACTTGTTTTAATGTTTCTCTTAACTGGTATAAATCACGCGCGTTCACAGTTTGGAAGGAGACCCTTCCAACGATACGGTGAATATCATAAATATATTTTAAGTGTTCCAAAAGGGTGTTTCTCGGCGCATAATACGAAAAACCTTCGATATAATCGTAGCGATCATTTAAAGCTTCACAATCTTTGAGAGGTTGATGTAAAAAGGCTTTTAATAATCTTGAACCCATCGCTGTTTGACAGTGGTTTAACAAGTGGATGAGCGTTGTTTGTGGCTGATGGGTTAAAGATGTCATAATTTCAAGATGGTTTTTCACTCTAAAATCAACATGCATTTGACCGATTGGTGTCGTGTATTCCATTGTCATCAAATGATTTAGCGTGTCCTTTTGCGTTTGACTTAAATAAGAAAGTAAATGCGATGCTGCGCGTCTTTGTTCTTGAGTTAAATGTTTAATCGAGCGGTGCTCGTGGAGTTGGTAGTGATCAAAATGGGATATTAAAATACTTTTTTGTTCTAACTCTTGTAAAAAGGATGTATCAAAGTGAGAGGCTGCGACCACTTCTTTAATTTCTAACGATAAAATTAAATCCAACGCTTCTCTTTTATTTAAGTGATCGGTTAAATACGCTTCACCCGTGGAAACGTCGATGTGTGTTAAAGCATATCCCTTTTCTGTTAAAACAATACTCGCAATATAATTGTTGGTGTTTTGATCTAAAATACCTTCTTCAAAAACTGTTCCTGGCGTTATCAAGCGAACCACTTCACGTTCAACCAAACCTTTGCCAGGTTCAGTGACTTGTTCTGCAATAGCGATTTTAAACCCTTTTTCAATGAGTTTTTGAATATAGGGTTTTACCGAGTGATACGGAACACCGCACATCGGAACTTTTGCACCAGCATCTCTTGATGTCAATGCGATTTCTAAAACTTTGGATGCAACAATGGCATCATCAAAAAACATTTCGTAGAAATCACCTAATCTAAAAAAGACTATCGCATCGGCGTAGTCTTCTTTAATCTTTAAATATTGTTGCATCATTGGGGTGTAAAGTTGTTGATCCATTTTGGCCCCCTTATGTGTGAAATTATAATCCGGTTAAACTGATGAGGTGATGGATAAACTCAAGCAAGCCTCGGCCGCCAATGGAAACAAGGTTGTTTAAGAAATCATTCGCTGTTTCTAAGAACTCAAGGTCGATGAAATAAGTAAATGCGCCGTAAAGGGCAAGTAAAATCACTACGATCAAGACAAGGACGAGAACGAGTTTCAAGAGTTTAAGTAAAGCGCGTGCCCATAATGGTCTTCTCTTTGGACCTGTTTCAGAGCGTTTAGATTTACGTTTTTTCTCTTTTTTCAATTCTTCCTTGTGAACCTCTTGAGCAACTAAAGCCTCATAGTTTTCTTGTTTACGTTTTTTCTTGTACTTTTTACTAACACCGTGGAATTCATTTGTATTCACAATGATTGCTTCACGTGGTTGATAAGCTAGACGTTCAGAACCAGTGAAATCCGTACGAATTTCTTGTTGACTTGGGACAACTGCCGCTTCAACAACTGGTGTTTCTTTACTGAGTTGTTCGATTGATTCCCGTAATTTTTTAATTTCTTGGGTAATTTCTTCTAAATACTCATCTTGAGCTACATAGACAGGTTGTGGTTTTTCCTCAACAATGGTTTCCATCGAAACGATTTCTTCTTCAATCACCGGTTCTTCTTCGACGACAGGTTCCTCTTCAACAACAGGTTCCTCTTCAACAACGGGTTCTTCCTCGACGACTGGCTCTTCTTCTTCAACTTCAGGTTCTTCAATCGGTGCTGGTGGAACGACGATATCATCTTCGATCGGTTCGTCAGATACGTCTTCGAGTTCTAAATCATAAACATCGCCTGTTTTAGGAATATAATACATTTCGTTTGTTTCTTTAGCAAACTTTAAAATGTATTCAATAATTTCTTCTTTTTTCAGTTCACTAGAAACCTTAATGTCATGATCTTTAGCAAATCTTTGCATTAACACAACTGGCATCGCCTTCACTTGCTCTTCAAGTTCAGGTGTATGTTTGTTTTGGTCTTTTAAGCCTTGAATAATCAATTCGATGAGTTCTTGTTTTTTCAAACGCTTAGGAACATTAACACCGTATTTCGCTCCTAAATCACGAATTTCTTCAAGGGTTGAACTCTTGTATAAAACGGGTCTAAATTTTTCGACTGTTAAACCATCAATGCGTCCATAGTGATCAAAGAAGATTTCTTTTAAATCACGGTTGTACGTTTTTAGATCAGGAAGCTTGAGGTCAAATTTTTTAACATGGTCTAAACTGAGTTGATGGAGTCGTTTTAAATCGGCATTCGGAACCTTACGTGTCATCATGTAATCTAAAATTGCTAGCCATAACTCTTCTAAATACGCTTTAAATAGATTGGGGTCGTTATAAGAGACTAAAACGTTCTCTAACTGCGTTTCGGTGAATTGAGAAAACCATGAAAGACGGTAATTGACTTCATCTGCCATTGTCAATAAACCTCTTCGTGTTTCTTTTACTGGTTCGGCTAAAATTTCTTTTAAAACATGAATCCGTAATTCGCGTGGTAGCGTTAATCCTAAATTTAAAAAATAAGCTTTCACTTCGGCTGAGGATAAATAAATGAGGGTTTCTAGAAGATCTTTGATGGTAAACCCTTGTCTTCCAAGATTAATTTTACTTTCTCTCGTTAAGTTTGGCATATAGAACCTCCGTATATCTCTATAATCTTATCATACATTTTTTTATAATATTTATCAAGTTTATAAGTTAAATTATATTTGAAAATCTTTTTTTTAGCTAATCTTCGTATAATTTCGTATTAACGCCTTTTTCTAATATTTCCGCAATAGATTGAATTGTTTCATTTATTTCGCTTTGTAAAGCCAGATACTCCGACATTAAAGGAAATTCTTCAATCGATTCAAGGAGAGCATTATATTGATCAGTAAAAAGCGCGATCGCTTTCGGTTTTTGGAGCTCTTTTGCGTTGATGAGCTGTTTTTGTAAATCTTTAAGTTGTTTTAACTTCGCTTTTAAACCTTCGTTTTCGTGGATTGCTTTTTCAATCCGTTGATACCTCTGAATTTTTGGGTGCTCCTTCATCATCTGAAGCAGTTTTGTTTTTTCAGTCAACACGCTCACCCATTAAAAACCAAGTTTTCGCTTCCGTAATTTTGACTTTAACAAGTTGTCCAATTAAAGATGCATCACCTTTAAAGTTAACAAGTTTTTGATGTTCAGTATAACCTGCTAACACCGTCTCATCATTTTTAGAAACACCATCGACTAACACGGATACAGTTTTGTTTAGAAAACGTTTGGAACCGCGCAAATATCCTTCATTGATTTTTTCATTTAAACGATAGAGACGTTCTTTCTTTTCGTCCATCGATGTTAAATCTTCGTATTTAGCTGCTGGTGTTCCTTCACGTTTTGAAAAGACAAAGGTAAAGGCACCTTCAAAATCAGCTACTTCAACTAAAGCCAATGTTTCTTGGAAATCAGTTTCGGTTTCTCCTGGAAAACCAACAATAATGTCGGTTGTAACTGAGATTCCAGGAACGGTCTCTTTTAATTCTTTTAACTTTTCTAAATAAGATGCTTTTGTATAATGACGATTCATTCGTTTTAAAACAGCATCTGAGCCCGATTGAACGGGTAAATGGAAATAAGGCATGACGTGTGCACAATCACGCATCGCTTCCATTGTTTTCGTATCTAAATCATGGGGATGAGATGTTGTAAAACGGATTCTTTCAATTCCTGTTTTATCCAAATCTCTTAAAAGATCGCCAAAGGTATAGCCATCTTTACGGTCCTTCCCATATGCATTTACATTTTGACCTAAAAGAGTGATTTCTTGGTAGCCACTTAAAACGAGTTCTTTCACTTCTTCTAAAATATCTTCTTTTGATCGTGAGCGTTCTTTTCCTCTTGTATAAGGAACGATACAGTACGTGCAAAACTCATCACAACCAAACATAATATTGACCCATGCTTTGTGTTTATACTGTCTTGTCTTGGGAAGATTTTCAACAATTTCCCCTTCTTTAGAAAAGACTTCGACGACTCTTTCTTTGCCAAACATCGCTGTTTGTAAGTAGTCAGGTAATTTATGAATATTATGAGTCCCAAAAACAAGGTCGACATGTTGATATTTTTTCAAGACCCGTTGAACGACATTTTCTTCTTGAGGCATACAACCTGCTAAAGCTAAAATGAGATCAGGGTTTTCCCGTTTATAAGCTTTTAATCGGCCCAGTTCACCCCATACACGGTTTTCAGCATTTTCCCGAATCGCACATGTGTTAATAATAATAACATCACTTTCTTCTTCACTTTTCGCTGGGGTAAAACCCATCAATTCCAAAATACCAGCCATCGTTTCGCTGTCGGCTTCATTGCCTTGGCAACCGTATGTCTGGATTAAATATGTTTTATGAAGACCAAGATGTTGATAAGACGTCGCAAGGTCAAAATCGACTTGTTCAATCATCTTTTTTGTCCGCTTGCGGGCCTCTTTCAAATCTGGTCGAAAATACTTTTTTATATCGATGTCTTTGTTCATTTTTTATCACCTGTCAACATTATACATAAAAAACAGTATAGATTATACTGTTTCACTTTCCAAATGGATTCTTTGGATTTTTTTCAAGTCTAAATCGATGAAAACGGCGTTGAGTTGAACGGGTCCATCAGCCACTCGATTTGGCGTCGAAAAACCATTTAAAAACCGGTTAATAACAATCTCGCGGTCAACACCAATAATACCTTCTAAAGGACCTGTCATCCCAACATCTGTCATATAAAAGGTGCCTTTTGGTAACATTCTTTCATCAGCCGTAGGAACATGTGTATGGGTTCCTACAACGACATCTGCAAGTCCATCTAAATAATGGCCTAAAGCAACTTTTTCTGATGTCGCTTCGGCATGAAAATCAATGAAAGAAACGTCTGGTTTTTCCGTTTCTAAAATGGCTTTAATTCCCGTGAAAGGATCTTCTAACGTTGTGTTCATAAAGGTTCTTCCGAGCGCATTAATCACACAGACACGTTTATCATTATACTGAAAGATTAAATACCCTTTACCAGGGGCGTTTTTGTAATTCATGGGACGGACAATGTTTGTTTCCTCAATAAAATCAAAAAGTTCACGATTACCCCACGTCCAATTGCCCATCGTAACGACATGGATTCCCATCGTCATTAATTGTTTATAAATTGCTTGGGTAATTCCTCTTCCTTGGGCTGCGTTTTCGGCATTCACAATAATTAAATTGGGTTTATAATCCTGTTTTAAAGTCGGTAAGTATTTTTCTAAAATTGCGAGTCCTGGGGGACCGTAAATATCACCGATAAATAAGATTCTCATACTTTCACCTTGATGAAAAAGAGGCAAAGAGCCTCTTTTTTTATTTTGCAATGTCGGTTGCTCGAGTTTCTCGAATAACCGTTACTTTAATCGTGCCTGGATATGTCATCCGCTCTTCAATTTGTTCTTTAATTTCACGGGCGACCTTGAAAGTTGATAAGTCATCAATCTGGTCGGCTTTTACCAAGACACGAACTTCACGTCCTGCCTGAATAGCATACGATTTTTCAACGCCAGGAACTTCATTCGAAATCGTTTCGAGTTGTTCAAGTCGTTTCATGTAATTTTCCATTGATTCACTTCGTGCGCCTGGGCGGGCTGCGCTAAGCGCATCTGCTGCAGCGACTAAGATCGCAATAAAAGTTTCTGGTTCTTGATCCCCATGATGGGAAGCAATCGCATCAATCACTGCTTTTGGTTCTTTATAGCGACTGACGAGGCGAACTCCAATTTCAACGTGACCGCCTTCAACTTCATGGTCAACAGCTTTACCGATATCGTGAAGAAGTCCTGCTCGACGAGCTAAAATTTCATCTTCACCAATCTCAGCGGCTAACTTACCAGCTAAAAAGGCTGTTTCTATTGAATGTTTTAAAACATTTTGGCCATAACTCGTACGGAAACTGAGGCGACCAAGTAATTTCACTAAATCAGGATGAATTCGACCGATACCAACGGTAAAGACTGCATCTTCACCCGCTTCACGAATATATCGATCCACTTCGAGTCGTGCTTTTTCAACGACTTCTTCAATCCGTCCAGGATGAATCCGTCCATCTGAGACTAACGATTCTAATGCTCGTTTGGCAACTTCTCGACGGACAGGGTCAAACCCACTTAATACGACGGCTTCTGGTGTGTCATCAATAATTAAATCAACACCTGTTAATGCTTCTAAAGTTCGAATATTACGGCCTTCACGACCAATAATTCGACCCTTCATTTCGTCGTTGGGTAATTCAACGACAGAGACTGTTCGTTCGGTTGTTGTCTCGCTTGCATATTTTTGCATGGCAAGGGTTAACAACTGAATGGATCGGGAATGAACTTCACTTTTCGCTCGTTCTTCCTCTTCACGAATAAAGGTTGCAATCTCATCTGCCATCTCGTCTTTGACACGGTCCATCATAATGGTTTTTGCTTCTTCAACCGTTAAACTCGAGATTGAGATTAATTTCTCTTCTTGTTCTTTTAACGTCTCTTCCACTTTGCTATTTAATTGTTCAAGCTGTTCTCTTCTTTCATCAAGTCGTTCTTCGCGAGAGGCCAATGTTTGTTCCCTACGGTCTAAGTTGACCGAACGATTATTTAAATTTTCTTCGCGTTGGCTCGCCTTATTTTCTAAGGCGACGACAACTTGACGACGTTCTTTTAAGTCGTTCTCGAAATCTTTCTTGAGGACAAATATTTCCTGTTTCGCTTCTAAAATACTTTCGCGTTTCGCTTTTTCAGCTTCTTTTTTTCCATCTTCAACAATTTTTTCAGCCAATTCATTAGATGCTTTAATACTTTTTTCGTGGTGCCAAACACGCAAAAAGTATCCAATTAAAAGTCCTAAAATTACGGCTAGCAAAATGGAGATGACGGTTTCTACTGTTCCGAATGCTATTAAATATAACATTCTACCACCTCCATTTATTTTTCGATAAAACATATAATAACAATTATTTTTTCATGATAATTGTGTAAATCATCATACCTATTTATTATAACTTATTTGCTTTATGTAAGTCAATTGATTTTACTAAGAAGCTTAGAAAACTTTTAATTTATTATTTTTTGTGTATAATATAAATTGTAGATTGTGAAGGAGACTTAGATATGAAAAAACCGCATGAAAAAGAAAAACTAACTTTCAAGGATTGGCTAAAGAAAAATCCAACACGGATTGGCTTATTACTATTTGCGACCATCTTACCGATTGCTTTGGTGTTGACTGCTTATATTGGTAGTTATACTGCGAATCGTTCTGTTTATTTTGACCGTAATATCACGGAAGATTCTGAAAAAATCAAAGACTTTAAAACTCTTGACGAGCTCACCGGTTTAACTTTAGATCTTGAGTGGAGTGCCTTAAAGAAGCCAGAAACGAATGATGATGGTGATCTTGTCCTTGGTTATTATCAGTTTAAAGCAACTTACGAACAGCAGTCTACTTATGACATTCAAACGATATCAATTACCCCCGCTCTTAAGACTGACTGGAAAAATGTATCTTATGTAGGAAATAAGCAATCACCTAACAGTAGAAACGAATTTACGCTAAAGGTTGATTTCAATCATAAGCTTCCTTTAAGACCGCTACCATTTGTAAAAGTTGATGATCCACACTTATATTTGAAAATTGAATACAGCTATTTAAGTGCCGGTCAAACCATTACGAAAACAGAATATGTAAAATTTACGTTAACAGGGTTAAATCCAACAACAGTCATTCGACCATAAAAAAAACCACAATGTGGTTTTTTTATTTATTAATTGTCATATGAAATATGATAATGCTCTAAAATCTTATCATAAAGCTCTTTGTAAACTTCTGGATGATCTAGTAAATACTGTTTAGCGTTTTCGCGTCCTTGACCAATTTTTTCGTCTTGGTAAGAATACCAAGCACCACTCTTGCCAATTAAATCAAGATCGGCAGCTATATCAACGAGTTCACCAACTTGAGAAATCCCTTTTCCATAAATAATGTCTACTGTGACAGTTTTAAACGGTGGGGCAACTTTATTTTTAACCACTCTAATGTTGGCTTTATTACCAACAATATCAGCACCAATTTTAATCGTTTCACTTCTTCTAATATCTAATCGGACAGACGCATAGAATTTTAATGCACGACCGCCAGATGTCGTTTCTGGATTGCCAAACATGACTCCCACTTTTTCACGAATTTGGTTAATAAAAATTGCAGTTGTGTTTGTCTTAGAAATAGCACCTGATAGTTTTCGCATCGCTTGGCTCATCAAGCGTGCTTGAAGACCAATATGAGAATCACCCATTTCACCGCTAATTTCCGCTTCTGGAACTAAAGCTGCAACACTGTCAATCACAATGGTACTAATCGAGCCACTTCGAATGAGAGCTTCAGCAATTTCTAAAGCTTGTTCACCGGTGTCTGGTTGTGATAAAATTAAATTATCAATATCGACACCTAAATTTTGAGCATATTTAGAATCTAAGGCATGTTCTGCATCAATAAAGGCAACATAACCACCTTTTTTCTGAGCTTCGGCAATCGCGTGTAGTGCCAGTGTTGTTTTACCGGAACTTTCTGGGCCGTAAATCTCAACAATACGTCCTTTTGGATAGCCACCGATACCTAAAGCGATATCTAAGCCAATCGAGCCTGAAGGGTTTGCGGCAACATGCATATCTGCTTCATCACCGAGACGCATGACGGATCCTTTTCCATATTGTTTTTCAATTTGTTTCATCGCTGCCTCGAGGGCTTGCGTTCTTTTATCCTGGTTCATAGTATATACCTCCATTTTATGATATGTATCTTTTGCCTTTTTTACTTTTTACATATTTTCAAAAATTATTTTTTTGTTCTTAAGGACGTAATCTAAACCACTTAAAAGGGTGAAGAATGCGGCAATATAAAAGATCACATTTGCAATCCAGGGTTTCAAGCCAAAATCATTAAAAAGCATAAGGATTAAAGCGAGCATTGTTGTTGCCGTTTTTATTTTTCCCAGTGAGGATGCTGCAATAACGGCTCCTTGATCGACTGCGATTAAGCGAACTCCAGTAACAACAAACTCACGGATAATAACAACCATCACTGCCCACAATGGGACGCGTTCAGGTGCTAAAACCATTAAGTGAAGTAAAGCTATAAAAACGAGCACTTTATCCGCAATCGGATCTAAAAACTTTCCGAAAGTTGTAATTTGATTGTATTTTCGAGCAATATAGCCATCGAGTAAATCTGTTAAGGATGCTAGCACAAACAAAAAGGCGAAAAGCAATTGGCCCACAGTCAACCCAAAGAGACTCGTTGTTTGTTTCAAAGCATCTAAATAAATAACGATGAGCATCACAGGGATGATTAACAATCTTGAAACGGTCAGTTTATTCGCAGTGGTCATGATTTTTCCTCTTCTTTCTAGACAGTCCTATTTTAACATATTTATCACTTAACTGTTGTATTTTCAATTTGGTTTTGTTATAATAAGTTGTGCGTCATATGGAGGTGAAATTGTGGCTAACATCAAACAACAAATCAAACGAAATAAAACGAATGAAAAACGTCGTTTACTCAATCAATCTTTTAAATCTTCTGTAAAAACATCAATTAAAGCAGTTGAACTAGCTATTCAAGCCAATGATAAGGAACAAGCACTTTCGGCTTTGGCTTATGCTCATAAAAAATTAGACAAAGGGCAAGCAAAGGGTATTTACCATAAAAACTTTGTTGCCAGACATAAATCGCAATTAACAAGATTGGTTAATCAACTGTAAAAGAGGGAGTATTTATACTTCTTTTTTTTATAGTTTTTCGATTTCGCGACGACCACCATATTGAGCAACATATTGGACATGATCGAGTTTAGGTCCACTTCGTCCATATTTTGGATTATAACCCACTTTGTTTACATATTTCTCAAGATTGGGTTGTTCTTGGTTCAATTTTTCTAATACATGATAAGTTGCAACAACATCATCGATTGCACGGTGTGTGTTTTGAACCTCAACCTGATAAGTTTGAACCGCACTCTCAAGACGATGAGGAAAACGATGGCGATCTTTGTAAACAGCCATCACATCTAATACATCTAAATGAATTTCAGCTTGTGGATGGGTATAGCGGCGGAGCCATGATTGTAAAAACCCAAGATCAAATTGGATGTTATAAGCGATGAGTAAAGGTTCATACGCTAACATCATTTGAAATCTTTGACAAGCAATTTCTTGAGCAATGCCCTGCTCTTTTAACATATCAGCCGTAATTTGCGTAATTTCGGTAATTTTCTCTGGTAAAGGGCGGTCAATTTGAAGCAGTTCATTCATGCGTTCGACTTCAATATATTGGTCACCGCTTTTTTTTAATAATAATGCCCCAACTTCAATGATCTGGTCGTTGTAGGGTGACAACCCTGTTGTCTCAAAATCAAAAAATAATAAATATGGATGATTTAACATGATTACGCTCCTAATAAATACAATTCTAAGCCAAGTTTTTTATCGATTCTCCCACTTTTAATATCGTAATCGAGCTTACTTAGCTTTTTCAAATGGGCTTCTAAACTTGCTAAAGTAACTTTTTCTGAGTTTTTTACAAGATAATACGCTCGTCCACTTTTAATGTTAAAATGACTGGCAATCTCATCTTGGCGATAACCTTTTTCAATAAGTAGTTTCGTGTGAATCATTTCTCTAATTTTATTAACGATAAAATTTAAAATTCGCAAAGGATCTTCATTACGGGCAACCAAATCATAAAAAATTTCAATGGTCTTCTCCTGATCTTTTGCGAGGAGTGCATTGGTAAGTTCAAAGATGTTCTCTTCTAAGTTTCGGCTTACAAGTAAAATCACATCTTTTTCTTGAACTTCTTTACTATCATATGAAAATAACATCAGTTTTTCTGCTTCTTGAGACAACAATTGAAAATCATAGTTGGTCCGGTCTAGCAGTGTGCTGACTGCTTCATTGGTAATTTCATATTGATATTTTTTAAAGAGGTGTTTGACAAAATGGGGATATTCCTCACGTTTCATCTCTTCAATGGTTTCAACGAACCCATATTTCATTAAGAGATTTTGGGTCGGACTTGATTTAGGTAAAGTTTCTAAAAGTTCAATTAAAACAATGACATCTGGATTGGGGTTTTCAAAATAGCTTTGCCAATTTTGAAATGTATCACCATCCACTTTATCAAGCAGTTGAATATTTTTAATAACAATGACTTTTTTCTCCGAAAAAAAGGGGATGGTCATCATATCCTCTAAGACGTCTTCTTGTTTGCTTTCTAATAAATCATATTTCATCACATTAAACGGATCTACATCTAGTGCTTTGATTTTTTCTTCAATTTTATGGCCGAGTAAGTATTCATTAGAACTTTGAAAAACGTAAGTCGACTCCTTCATGATAAACCCTCCTTTGACGTTATTCTTATTATACTAAATAATCATTCAAAATGATAGCGATACTTGCCATTTATCTTTTCGTTTTTTAGGGTCGTAAATGATTGTTCCTTGATAGTCCGTTCGGTATATTTGAATTCCTAGACGTTGGTAACGTTCTATTACTTCATCATGAGGAAAACCAAAGCGATTGTTTCGTTTCATTGACATAATGGCAATTTTTGGATTTACTTTTTTAAGAAAACTTTCTGATGAAGATGTTTTTGATCCGTGGTGAGGAACTTTTAAAAGATCGCTTTTTAATCTGGAACCATAATATGAAACCAAATCTTTTTCTGCTGCAGCTTCAATGTCACCAGTAAATAATATGGTTTGTCCATAAAAATCGGTTTGAATGACTAAAGAATTGTCGTTTGCTAAAGGATAACTTCGTAATGGACCTAAAAGATGAATGTCCATTGATCCACACGGAAGCGTCATCTCACCCATCAGAGCCAACGGCTTTTGGGTGTATGTTGGATAGTTGGGGTCTGTTCCGCTAATGACTACTTCACCAACTTTTAGATCGCGAATAATTTTTTCTGCATCTAAGACATGATCTAAATCACTATGTGTTAAAAATAAGTAATCGAGATTTCTAACACCTAAGTTAAGCAAAAACTGGTGTGTACCATTGAAGCTGTCAATTAAAAAATTACAATCAGGTGTTAAAATTAGGCTCGAGTCTCCTTGGCCAACATCAAGAAAAAACACTTGTTTTTGCAAGGAAATCTGCCGATAACAGAGTAAACAACCTAGAGTCAAAATAAAAATGAGTAAGCGCTGAAGACTTTGCCTTAGTGATTGTGAAAGAAAAAGATAAATAATAAGTGCATAATAAAACGCAATTAAATAACTACTCGCTTGAGGTAAAAAGAAAGATGTTCTTAAAGTTCCTAATTTTTCAATGAATTTTATAACGAACTGCATCAATTGATTAAACAACAATTGGCCACGAACAAACCAAAGAGAGACCATTGCAAAACTATATAAACCAATTGTTACAGGACCCAATAAAAAAGGTGTCACAAGCCACTGTAAAAGGGCAAGTTCTTTGGTAAAAGGGAGTGTCAGTAAAAGAACAATCCAACTTATAACAATTTGTCTTTCAATCCCTAAAAAGCGTTGATGAAAGGGATGAAGCAATTCTAAGCCTACGACAATAATAAAAGTCATTAAAAAGCCTTGATGATACAGATAACCCGGATGGAATAAAAGCATAATCATAAAAGTTAAACAAATGAGATCTAACGCATGAAGGTGAAGTGAGTATCTTTGGTTTAGTTTACGTAACCCAAAAATAAGAATAATTCTTAAAACAGCATAATTAAAGCGATTTAAATAACCAATCCAAAAAAGACATAAAAAGACAACTATTTCTTGAAGATGGGGTGGCACATTAAAATAAAACATTATCTTCCTTAAAAGCCTAACAAAGCCATATAAATGCAATCCGGACACTGTAAATAAAAATAAGATCGGGACGTTTTCAAACGAGGACCTGCTGTCCTCGTCACGAATTGGTTCTCCAAAAATAAAAGCCATTAAGAACGGTCTACTCTCAGACTCAAGGAGTTTCTTTTTTAAAAACTCACGCCCTTGATAAAAATGAAAAGAGCTTTTTTGGAGATTATTTTTCGTTAATTTGACTTGACCATAAACATGATGTGATACATAATATTCCCAAGCATGAAAGCCGTAGGGGATACGCTGTTCATCATAAGGTGTCACAACGCCTTCAACATACAAACGATCACCTATTTCGTACAGTTCATTACTATAAAAATGATACTTACGACAACCCTTCTTAATAGTGTACCGATTGTTATATGAAAATTCATCCACATCCACAACTTGATAAATACCTTGAATCGTTTTTGGAGGCGGTTGTTTTAAAAGGAAAATAAATGACGTCCAAACAACGAGGAAAAAGCATAGTAAATAAAGATTCATCCGTCGGTAAAAGAAAAAAAGAAAACTTAAAAACCCGCCTATAAAAAGGGGGCTTTTAAAGCTCAAACCAAATAACAAAAGCGCTGTAGCATGGTAATAAAAATTATTGAAGCGAAAGATATGGCGCCAGTTTTTCAAGGGTTGCTACTCCAATATATTTGACATTCAACAGTTCCTCTAAATGGACAAAAGGTCCATTCGCTTCTCGGTAAATAATAATACCTGCAGCGATTCTTTCCTGCATCCCGGGAATGGTAATCAAAGTTTGAAAATCAGCTATATTAATATTAACTTGTGTGGGCCGTAGTGGCTCCTCTTCATCACAAAAAGGGATGTAAAGCGTTGTTGTCGCTTGAATGACTTGATAAGGATTGATTTTTGTAAGATCTGCTTCTGGTTGTAAATAAACATGGTTTGATAGTAAATCACCCAGCGTAATCGGTTCATACATTTTCACCGTTTTAGGAAAATAGACTGCCCCATCTATATGGATTTCATAAAAAGGGATGGCAGCTGCTTCATAAGTCATTGGTTCAATATCTACCTTCTTAGGAAATAAAAGGATCCACAGCAAAACGGTTATGATGACAATAATAATAATCTTTTCTTTCATTTTATCCCTCCACATTATAGTAGAGAGAAGGTAAATACTTTACTTTATTAATAAAAAAACGCCGATTATTCGGCGATAAAGTAATGCTTTCTTGGGTCGGGTCCTTCTAAAATTTGAACATCTTTGAAGCCCACTTGTTTTAATGTTTTAAGGTAATGCTCTTTAGGATAGATTGTTTGCTTAATAAGATAGGTGTCATCACCGTGAGTTATAGTGTGTATAAGTGTCCGTCTTGACCGTTTAATGTGCCATGTATATGCAAGTGGCTCGGTTTCTTCTTCATAATAACCATCGTGAGTTTGAAGAACATCTTCTTTATAGACATCAAAGATAAACCGTCCCTCTGGATTTAAATTTTGTTTAATATTTTTAACGATGGGGCGGTAGTTTTTCGAATAATTTAAGACATCAAAAAAACTAACTACCACATCCGCATCGCTCAAAAAAGGTTTTTTTAAGTTGTGATGAAAAAGGAGTGCCGATAAATTTTTACTTTGAAGTCGTTGTTGAGCCAAAGCCAACATTCTTTCGTCTTTATCGATGCCCCAACAAAAATGGCCTGCCCGTAAACAGACTTCTAAGAAATATCCACTGCCACACCCTGCATCTAAAATGGTATCATTTGGTTTTAGAAAAGGGATGAGCCACGCAAAAATTTGTTTGTAATCAACATCTGCCATTAAAACATCGTAAAGATCGGCGAAGTTCATTGGATTTTTTTGACCCCAAGAAGTCGTTGGTCAAAGCCATAGTATTCGCGGTCGTCTTGTGTAAACAAATGCACGATGACTTCGTGACAATCGACTAAGACCCAAGAACCACCACGACCTTCAACATGTCTAATTTCGTTGACACCCAATGCTTTTTTTAAATGATTGACAGCAGCTGAGGCTTGTCTTTCATTGGTTGTCGCAATCACGAAATAGTCATAAAAAGGGGATGTGTTTTCAAAGTCAAAAACTGCTAGATCTTTTACTTTTAAATCTTCAAGAGTCGAGACAATTTGTTTAAGTTTCTCCACGTGTTACCTCCTTGTAATAGTGGTAAGCTTCCAGTTGTTCTGGATGGGGATTAGCCCCTTGTTCTTTTAAATTATTTAATGTGATTTCCATACAGCGAAGCGTTGCCTTTTCTAAACTCATACATGCCAATTCATAAAGGGCAGTAGCATCGATGAATGTCCGGTTGGGTTCAGCATAGTCAGCGATAAAAACAATCATTTCAACAGAACTCATTTTCGGACGTCCCCAAATGTGATGACGAATTGCTTGAATGATTTCTTCATCCAAAATATGGTGATTCTTTTGGAGGAGATGTTCAGCACTGAGAGCATGATACATCACCGGATAATCCTTATATAAAGCGACTTCGTCAGGAGTTAGTAAAGCGGTTTGTGTTTCTATTTTATCATTTTTAGTGTAATCATGGTATAGACTTGCGATTTGAACTTTAAATGGGTCTATCTTATGGTGAAGAGCAAGTTTAGTTGCGGTTTCGTAAACACCCATAATATGAGTCAAACGCATTGGGTCATTTTTAAATTTATGTTGTAAATCTTGGATGATACGCTGAATCATTTAAATAACGCCTCCGTTAATGTTAAGTGCATCTTGTTGGGGATGATAAAGGATAAAGTGTTTGTTTTTTCAGTGTGAAGAAAACCGATATCCGCAAATGTGATTTGAGTTTTCTTTTCACCAATTTTAAATGCTTTTTCTTCATACGCTTCTAAAGGTAATAAAGTTGGGTCTTTTTTCAGTAAAGCTTCGATTCGCTCGATTCTCGTTTTGTGGATTTTCACAAACGGAGAAAGATATAAAACAAGACTCGTATCTGTTTTCATATTTTGTATTGCAAGCAAGCCTTTTAAAATTAAAGCTTGACCTTTTTTCAACTGATAAATGCGTGGTTTAATCGTTTGTGTAGGAATCAATTTTTTATAGTCTTCATAAGGAAGAAACTGATGGATATATCCTTCTTGATAAAGACCAGGCATATCCCAAATCATTTGATAGCCAACCTTTGCAGAAAAAGGTTCTTGGGTTAAACCGGCTTTCGTAAAAGCGAGTGCTTCTTCATTATCGGTTAATGCTTTATAAACCGTTGTTTTTCCTGAGTTTTGGACGCCTAATAAATATACATTTGGCTCTTTGAATGTTGCTAAGTACGTCTTTAGATTAGCGATGTCTAAAGGATTTTTCGCTGACATTAAAATAATATCATAATAAGGTATTTTTAAAGCTTTCGCTTTTGCGATAATCCTCTTTAATAGTTCGTCAAGGTTTGTTTGTTTAGGTAATAAATCAATTTGGTTAATAATGTATACATATTTTAAATCCGGCTCAAATCGATAAACTGGATATTGAAAGAGCATATCTAAATGAAGCACTGAACTCATCATAACGGCGACTGCATTTCTTCCTAATTGCGGCAAATCTTGTGGATGAAAATGAGCATTCACTTCTCCATAATGCATTAAACGATAACACGATTGACAAAATGGTTGTTCAATATTGATGACGTAACCGACTTCCTGTTCATTTTCAGTTTGAAGTAATGCCCCACAGCCTTTACAGTGCATGGTCATTGACATACACCTCAAGTCTTTCTTCATATAATTTCGGATCTTTTCTCCGAATACGGTTTAACATCCGTCGTTCTAGCCAACGATTGATTTTAGTCATCCATCTATCGGATGATCTGCGGACACTTTTTACTAAACAAACTTGCATTTTCATCCGGTGAGCGCCAAAAACATCAGTCATCAGTTGATCACCAATCACCAACACTTCATGCGGTTTACTATGACTCTTTCTTAAAGCTTTTTTAAAGCCTCTTTTAAAAGGCTTAAACATAAGATGAATAAAAGGGAATGTTGTTTGGATTGCTTTTTGAACTCGTTTATAGCCACTGTTTGATAAAACCATGATTTTAAAATCAGAAGTCAAAGTGTTTAGAAAAGCAATTACATCTTCAGGAAGGATGTCTTCATCATAACCAATTAAAGTGTTATCTAAGTCAAAAAACAAGGTGGTGATGCCTTGCTTTTTAAAATCGTGATACGGAATTTCATAAATGGATTTAACGTATAAATCCGGAATGAATTTTCGTGTGAGACGCATTAACTAATTTCCAATATTTTTAATTCAAAAACTTTGCCTGAATCTGTTTTAATATGAACGATGCTGCCAATCACATTTTTATCGTCTTCTTCTTCTTTTTTCCGAGCAAAATCGATTAATCCTTTTCCGATAGCCGATTCAACAGAAATTTTATTTTCTTTTGGATCAACTTCTAAACTTCCGACTAAATGGAAGATTCTTTCTTCGTTTTTCTCGACAAAAAGAACTTTGACTGATTTACCAATGTTAATTTTATCTTCAGGGGTTTTCTTAATCAGTTTGACATTTTTTAAAATGACTTCAATTTCATTGATCCGTGCTTCAATTCGTGCTTGTTCGTTGCGAGCAGCATCATAATCAGCATTTTCAGATAAGTCTCCTTGTTGGCGAGCATCCTTTAGGGCTTCAATGTTTTCTGGTCGTTTGACTTCTTTTAAATTTGTTAATTCTTTTTTGAGTTTATCAACACCTTCTTGAGTGAGTTGATATTGTGGTTGTTTAACTGCCATGATAGTCCTCCTTAAATCCTTATTTATTATACACGATTCTTTAGTAAATTACCATTTTTTTAAGGCTTTTTTGAATCGAGCGATGATTTTCAATGAGTTGGTCTAAGAGTTGATAAAACTCTTTCGAATGATTAAAGACTTGATAGTGAGCATATTCGTGATAAATGACGTAAGTCAAATAAATGGGGTCTAATGATGCAAGAAAAGTATTTAAGGTAATTTGTCGTTTCCCACGATGATATGAGCCAAATTTTGAACGAAGAAAAGCTAGACGATAAGGTAAGAGGGGAATCCCTAAAGCAGCAAGTTGTTTGACAATGTCCCGGTCGATTTGTTCTAAAGCCTGTTTCATCTCTTGGACATAAAGCTTCATTCTTGCATCAACCGGTGATTCGTTTGGTTCGTAGGCAATGATGTGAGAAGCACCGATGTGATAAGTAAAAAGGCCTTTTCGCACTTCAAAGGAATACGTTTTTCCCCAAAGGTTTATTTCATTTGAGACAAACACTTGTTCTTTTTGTTGAATTCGCTCATAGTATCGATCAAAATGTGTTTCAATCAGTTCGATCAATGTTTTTTCTTGCACCCGTGGTTGGGTTGTAATTTGTAAATAACCTTTTTTTAAACGAAAATATGTATGTTTAATTGGCTTCACAATAATTTTATAATAAATTCTTTTGCCATCTTTTTCAACGTATTTCATGAAACTCTCCGAATCATCGCATAGGGTTCAATTGCTTGCGGGGTTTCCATATAAAGAAGTTGTTTTGGATGACGGGCAATCGTTAATGTTTGATAGTTTTCATCAAACAGTTTTTCTAAAGTAAAGGTGAAATGATTGCCACTTGGATTAAAGACTTCAATTTCCATTCCTGTTGTAAAATAATTTCTTTGTTCAATCTTAGCTCGTTTTGTCTTTTCGTCATAGTCTATTCCTAACCCGATAAATTGTTGAGTGGGTTTTTCACTTCTTTGGTTAAAGAGTTGTTGATCAATACCTGGTAAACCTTCTAAATAACCAAATGAAGTTAAACGATTTTCAGCTTTATCTAATTCCTTTTGATAAGGTATAAAATCAGTTATTACACCTTTTATTTTGTAATCATCGATGAGTTTTCGATACGTCGAAACGACTGTTGCGATATAGTGTAGAGATTTCATCCGTCCTTCAATTTTAAGAGACTTCACACCTGCATCGATTAAAAAGGGGATTTGTTCGATGGTTGCGAGATCTTTGCTTGACATTGAAAAAGGAAGATCATGGATGGCTTGATTGTTTTGTCTAAGTTGATAATTCCAACGGCATGAGTGGGCACAACCACCTCGGTTGGCATCACGGAGAGTGAAATTATCAGATAAGCTACAACGTCCAGAAAAACTCATACACATGCCACCATGAATAAATACTTCAATATCTGCTTTTGTACCTTGAATGAGTTTAGCAATTTGATGTTTGTCTAACTCTCGTGCTAAAACAATCCGCTTAATTCCTTGATCGTACCAAAAGTTAACTGTATTAGTATTATAGACAGATTGTTGAGTCGAAAGGTGAACCTCCAATGATGTTTCCTTTAGGGCGACATCTATGATGGAGGGTGAAGCTGAAATAATCGCATCGACACGCGCTTTTTCAAGCGCTTTTAAATATTCTAAAATGCCTTCTAAGTCTTCATGATGAGGGATGATGTTTGTCGTTACATATACTTTTTTACCTCTTTCATGGGCAAAACGGCATGCTTCTTCTATATCGGCAATCGTAAAATTCGATGCTCTCGCCCTTAAGGAAAAGTTTTGTCCGCCAACAAAAACGGCATCGGCACCGTACAGTAATGCAACTTTTAATTTTTCCAAATCCCCAGCTGGAGCTAGTAATTCAATCATTGTCTATTAAGTCCTTTGTCTGATAAATCGTCTTTGTATAAAGGAAACCTTCATCCCAAGTTTCTTGATATTGTGCTTGAAGGTTTTTTACATCTGCTTCATTTGGTGCATCTTGGCGGTATAATGATAAAACTTGAAAACCATACTCATCGTCTTTAAAAAGAGTGTCAATGACTAAATAATCAATCACCGTGGCAAGATCTTTTTGAACATTTAAAGTTTGAAAAACAGGGGCACGAAAGACATGCGTTCCGGCCTCGTCTTCTAAAATCGGCTGGGTTTCTTCTCGTCTTTCTTCAACGATGGCAAGATTTTGTTTTTGATGAAGAGATAAAGATAGTTCGGCATATTGTAAATAGTTTTGCAGCAGCTGTCGTTTTGAATAAAACATATTTAAATGCCCATGCCCGACCATAAAAAGGGCGTGTTTTTTTGAATGGCCGATACGTTTTAAATCAGCTAAGGTAATTTCTTTCGCAACAAAAGCACCAAAGATATGTTCTCTTGATAAATGGTTGAAGTCGTAATCATTTGTTAAAAGTGTTTCTGGATTGTATATCGCTAAGTGTTCTTTTCCTAGTTTTTTAAGAACCATGATTGCCCCTATATCACCAACAATCACCCCGGTAAAAGCAGCCAATGGTAGTTCTTTTAAAAAGTGGGTGAAAGAATCGAGTTGCTCATCAGTCATCATTTGATTAGCTACTAAAAAGAGTTCTTTTTGAAGCACTTCGTTTTGCTCAACAACTTGTTTGATTTCACTGATAGAAAAACTTTTTGTTAACCGAGTGCCAAATTGATCATTACCAAGTAAAAAACCATCCGCAACTTCTGCGAGTTTTTCAAAGTGATTCACTTGATAGAGAGTCACGAGTCGTTTCATGGTTTCACCTTCTTTGAAATGCTCATCCCATCACCGACATCGTAAAAAGTTGTTGAAAAGGACGTAATTTCTTGTAAGTATGTTTTAAAACGGGCGATTTTTCTTAATAGTTGTTTCGTGTGCCGATTCACTTCTTCGGGTTTTAAATGATGAAAATGAAGATTGTCACATATAACAAGTCCACCTGGTGCTAAAAAAGGCGTATATTTCTCAAAGAAACGCTGGTATTGAGCCTTCGCACCATCAATAAAAATCAGATCATATGTTGCTAGAGGTCCGTCGTAGATAAGGGCATCCGCTTCGATTAAAGTAACTTCTTTTACCTTTCCAAGATGCTTTCTTGCTTCAGCAACCATAATAGGGTCACGTTCAATCGTTGTAACATGACAGCCTAAACCAACCATAAAAAGCGCACTGTAGCCAATGGCGGTGCCAATTTCTAAAACACGCTTGATACGGTGAGATTCAATGACCTGTTGTAAAAACAAAAGCCCATCGTCACTGATGATCGGGACGTGATGGTCTTTTGCGTATTGCTTAAGTGTTGATAATTGTTTTATTCTTCATCTTCCTCTAAATCTAGTTCGTCAAAATATTGATCCAAGACTTTGTCTAACATTTCCCATTCTTCATCGGTTGTAATGTCTTGGAATGTTCCTTCTTCAGGATTTTCTGGGTCAGGAATAAATTCTGCAGCTGAAATTTCTTCTGTGCCTGCAAATTCAAAAATGACATAGCTTTTTCCGTTGTGTTCGTGAGTTAAAATAATCTCACAAATGGTTTCTTTGCCATCTTCGTCAATCAATGTAAGTTTATTGTTATCCATGTTTTTGTTCTCCTTTATAATCGAGATAGTTTTGTAAAATAAGAACTGCAGCCAGTTCGTCTTTTTTCTGTTTTTGTTTTTGTCGACTTTCCTTACCGGAAATCAACGTTGAAAGGGCCAATCGTGTCGATAACCGTTCGTCCCATAAAACGACATTCAGAGACAAGGTTTCATCGAGGCGCTTTTTAAAATCTTGACTAATTTGCCCTCGTTGGCCAATATCATTATTCATATGTTTGGGTAAGCCAATGATGACATCGGTTATGTTTTCTTTTTGAATCCATTCGACTAGAAGATGAAATGCTTCATCGTAATCATCTTCTTTAAAGCGTAGTGTGGTAATGCCTGTAGCAATCACACCCGTTTCACTGATGGCCAACCCCATGGTTTTTGAACCTAAATCAATTCCTAAATATTTTTTCATAAATTTTTCTTAATGGTTTCAATCATTTGATTGATCAAGGCGACATTTTGGGTTCCACCTTGTGCCATTTGTGGGTTTCCACCCCCTGAACCTTTCGTTAAAGCAGCCGCTTCTTTAATAATTAAATGAGCATTATTTAAACGGCTCTTACAAATAAATGTTGCTTTTTCTTCGGTTTGATTGATGAGTAAAACAACATCTGCTTTTATTTTATCATAAATGGTATCGATGAGTTGTTTTAAAATCCGTGGTTGTAAGTCGTTTGTTAAAATGATAGGTTTTTTATCATTTGGATTTGTAATAAAATCGTCAATATGGGAAAAGATGTCTTTTTGATATTGTTCTTGTCGTTTTTTCTCAACTTCTTTAACTTGGTCTTTTAAAGCATCTAAATAGCGTCGATGAGAGACAATATCTTGATAGCTGCCTTTGATTTTTGGTTTTAATGGGAGCGTTGCTTTTGGGTCAAGACGAACAATCTTTTCCTGGATGGTTTCAATTTCTTGTTCATAATTAGCTAATTTTTCTTGCATTTGCTCGTTTAAGTCATCGCCAGCAATACCTTCCATACGGTAAATTCCAGAGCCGATGGATTCGTATTGGTAGATGGCAAAATCGCCAATTTCTTTTGTGTTAGAAACATGTGTTCCCCCACAGAGCTCTTTACTCCAACCCATATCAACAACCCGCACAATATCACTATATTTTTCACCAAAAAGGGCGATTGCGCCGAGTGCTTTCGCTTCTTCAAGCGGTAATTGACGGATTGTGACTGAAAGGGGATTTGCCACAATATGTTGTTTAACCTTTTCCTCTATAGCGACAATCACCGAATCATCAATCGTTTCAAAATGATTAAAGTCAAAACGCCAATACGTTGGCGATACATAAGAGCCTTGTTGAAAAACATGATTTCCAAGTGTTTCTCTTAATGCTTGATGATACAAATGAACCGCACTATGGTTTTTAATTGTTTGGTTTCTTAATTTTTGGTCAACAATCGCTAAGACTAATTCACCTTCGGTAAAATCGCCTTCTATTTGATGGAGGTGTTGTCCGTGCGGAAGTTTAACAACATCTGTAACAACAAGTCCATTGATCGTCCCACTATCATGAATTTGACCACCCGATGTTGCATAAAAAGGCGTTTGGTCTAAAACGATGCCTTCAGGGAAGATTTTAATAACTGTCGCTTCGGTTTGAAGAGTTTCATAGCCAACAAATGTCGATGGCGTTAAGAAGTTTAAATGGGCTTCTTTTTGAGCATGCATGGAAGATGTTTCACTCCGAGCTTGTCTTGAACGTTCTTTTTGTTTTTTCAGTTCATCTAAAAATCCTTGTGTATCGACAATGATGCCTTGTTCTTCAGCATATTCCATCGTCAGTTCAATGGGAAACCCGTATGTGTCATAAAGTTTAAAAGCGGTTGTTCCTGAAATGCGTTCAGGTTCTTGCTCGAGTGCTTCAAAGAAATGTTTCTCGCCTTCATTGATCGTTTCCATAAATTTTTCTTCTTCTTGTAAAATAATTTTTTTCACAATCGTTTTCGTTTCCAGCAAACTATCATAAAAGATTTTCATAACATCGACAACGTCATCCACTAATAAATGTAAAAATGGTTTTGTTAAGCCGATGTCACGTCCATATTTAACAGCACGACGTAATAAGCGCCTTAAAACATAACCCCGCCCTTCATTTGAGAGCATGGCGCCATCAGAGATTGTAAAAACCAAAGCTTTGACATGATCTGCAATGACTTTATATGCCATTTGACCTTCATAAGGGACGCCACTTAATTTTTCTAGATGGGTGATTATTGGTAAAAAGAGGTCGGTTTCAAAATTTGTTTCCGTTTCTTGAATCACACAAGCAAACCGTTCTAAACCAGCACCTGTATCGATATTTTTAAATGGAAGTTCTTTGTAATCTTCTCTGGCAACGCCCGGCTCAGCATTGTATTGTGAGAAAACAATATTCCAAATTTCAACATAACGATCGTTGTTAATATCTTCGCGAATGAGTTCAACTCCTCGAGGATCATATGTCGGACCACGATCATAAAAGATTTCGGTGTTTGGTCCACAAGGACCAGGACCGATTTCCCAAAAGTTTCCCTCAAAAGCAATGAGATGAGCAGGATCAATTCCTAAAGAAAGCCAGATATCTCGTGCTTCTAAATCACTGGGGTGGTAAGTAATATATAATTTTTCTTGAGGAAATCCAAACCATTTTGTATCTGTTAATAGTTCAAGAGCCCAAGCAATCGCTTCTTTTTTAAAATATTCACCAATCGAAAAATTACCCATCATTTCAAAAAAGGTGTGATGTCTTGCGGTGCGACCCACTTCATCAATATCATTGGTGCGTAAACATTTTTGTAAGTTGGCAAGTCTTGGATTATCGGGTTTGATTGTGCCATCAAAATATTTTTTCAAAGGGGCAATTCCGGCATTAATCCATAGTAACGTTGGATCGTTATGAGGAATTAACGATGCGGATTTAATTAGTTCATGATTTTTACTGGCAAAAAAATCTAACCACATTTGCCGAATTTGTTGTGATGTCATATATTCACACTCCTTTTTTATAAATAAAAACGCCCAAAGAACTTAATCTAAGGACGAAAGATTCGCGGTACCACCTTAGTTCTAACATTTTTATGTTAGCCCTCTTATGTCGTTACGGCCGACTGACCTATGCTCCCAAATGGCTTCATCAGATTTCTTCTTCGTTTTCACCAACCACGAAGTCTCTTAAAAAGAAATGTCTGATTACTCGTTTTGTTCATCGCAATCTTATCTTAACATTAAAACAAGCGATTGTAAAGAGATTTATGCCTTTTTTAATGGTTCATAAAGCATTTCATAATGCCAAATATCTTCTTCAATATAAGGCCCTTTAATTGTTTTAAAACCTAACTTCTCATAATACGGTTTTAAATAGGCTTGACCAGAAATCCGGATGGGTAGTCCTGGTAAATCTCGCATCACTTCATGCATTAATGCAGTTGCAAACCCGTAATTTCGATAAGCTTCTAATGTCGCAATCCGACTCACTGTATGCTCTAAATAACGAAGACCTGGCGGCAAAACTCGACAATAAGCAACAATGACATCATTGTCTTTAATAAAGTAATGCATGCTTGCTTGATCTTTATGATCAGTATCAACATAAATAATGTCTTGGCCAATAATAAAGACGGTCGCTCGTAAATCTAAAATCTCATATAGTTCTTGATTTGTTAATTCAAGAAAGGTTTTCTTGTGTATTGTTTTTGAAAACATATTTAAATACTATGGGAGCTCCGATTGCTGCCCATGCTCCAATCATTAAATATCTAAGGAAATCAAAAAATAAAGTGTCTGGGAAAATCAACTTTAAACCTTCTTTAAGTCCAAAGGCTATCGCAATTCCAATTAAGACTTTAAGAATTTGTTTTAAAAGAGTGTTTTTTACTTCATATTGTAAATATCTCTTTTCTAAGAAATAGCCACCTGCAAAACCCATAAAACCACCTGCACCTATATATAAATCGTGTTGGGGAATAAAAAGCATTAACACAATTAATACTGGAATTAAAGCCAACGTATATAAATCTTCACGATCACCCATTAAATGTGCATAACGGAAAACGAAATACGCAATTCCTAAGCTTAACACCAAGCCAACTAATACATCTGTAACAAAGTGTTGAGCAAGATAAACACGTGATAAAGGAACCATAATGAGAATAAAAATACTAAAATATTTTAATAGTTTATATCCCGTTTTTCGATATCGTTCATAAGCGGTAAAACCAATGACTCCACTGGCTTGGGCATGTCCCGAAGGGAAAGAATAGCCTTGTGTTTCAGCAAATACAGATTCAATGCCATCGTATGTATAAGGCCGTGCTCTTTGAAAAGCTTGCTTTAAGCCTGTATTTACAAAGACACTTAATAAAAAGGTAAGAGTAAATTTATGGGCAAACTTCTTATCATATGTCCAATATAAAATCGCTGCTAAAGCGATAAAGAAATATTGATCACCTAAATACGTAATCACATAAAAAAACCAGTCTAAAATTGGATGTCTAATTGTTTGAAACCATTCAATAATCTTAAGATCCATTGTTTTCCTCCGCTTCTTTTAGCATTTTTTCATCTTCTTTAGTTAGTTTAACATGAGTGAAGGTATCAACGCTTTGAAATTGACTTTTCGGATTGAGTAAATTGAGTTCTTTTAGTTTATCAATCATAAAGTTTCCTACCATCTCGCCGTAAGTAACTTTACGATGAATGTCTGCTGGATCAAAATCTAAAACATCGATTGGAACTGTTCTAAAAATATAGTGAGGCCGAAAATTAACTAAAAGAATCGTTTCTTCTTGAAATTTTTTCGGGTTAAAGAAACCATCAATTGGGACTGCTAAAATGGTTTGACAACCGGCATCAATCAGTGGTTGAACAGGTGTATTATCGATGGTACCACCATCGACATAAAAAGCATCGTCTATTTCCGTTGAACCGAATAAAATCGGAATCGAGGCACTCGCTAAAATCGCTTTGAGTGGATCTTTAAATTCGTTTAAGAAAAAGACTTCTTTTTCCATTCGGTGCAAGAGAACTTGATCGATTAAACTCCCTTTTTTTAGTTTAGCTGCCGTTGCGAATCCTTTAATTTTACTAGAACGTATTTCGGATAGAGGAATTTCCCCTTTGAGTTTTTGATAAATTTCTTGGAGACTGAACAAACCTTGACGATCGATTTTAAAACGGTCAATTCCTTGTCCGTAAATCTCTTTATTTTCAATTTTTTCCCAAATGTCGATCATCCTATCATGTGAGAAATTGGCCATAACCATTAACGCATTAATTGCGCCAATCGATGTTCCGGACACATGGGTAATTTGATTGAGGAGGCCGTGTTTGCGAAAAGCTTTTAAAACACCAATTTGATAACTTCCACGAGCACCGCCACCACCTAAGGCAAGGCCAATCTTTTCAGACATTTTCTCACCTATTTCGTTTCATAATTTTTTCTAAACGACGTTGGTCATCTTTTTCTTTTAAGTCTTGGCGTTTATCGTATGCTTTCTTACCTTTAGCCAAACCAATTTCTAGTTTCGCTAAACCTGATTTAATATATAACTGTAAAGGAATGACAGAATATCCTTGAACTTGTTGTTTACTTGATAATTTTATGATTTCTCTTTTATGGAGTAATAGTTTACGAGTTCGTCTTTCGTCATGGTTAAAACGATTCGAATGATCATACTTTGAAATATGCATGTTAATGACAAAAGCCTCACCATTTTTAAAGGTGACGTAACTGTCGTTAAGATTTACTTTTCCAAGCCTGATCGATTTGATTTCACTACCAAAAAGTTGAAGCCCTGCTTCAAACGTTTCTTCGATGAAATAATCGTGACGTGCCTTTTTGTTTTGCGTAATGGTTTTCATCTTTTTCCTTTCGAACGTTTTTTCTTCGCTTTTTTCTCGACAATACCAAAATCCATTTTCTTCTCGTGTAAATCAACATGGAGTAATACAACACGAATTTGATCGCCTAAGCGATAGCGTTTGCCTTTACGTCCAATATACGTCAATTGTTCTTCGTTGTAAAGATAATAATCATTTAAAAGTCTTAAAGGAACGAAACCTTCAATTCCGTTTTGTAGCTTTATGAACATCCCTGTTGGCATCATTTGAACAATGGTCGCCTTAAATTCAGCATTGATTTTATTCGCCATAAATTCAACACTTTTTAGTTTTTCAACATCACGTTCCATTTGAATCGCTTTGCGCTCTTGTTCGGATGTGTGTTGAGCAACCTCAGGTAAAATTTGTTCGTATTGCTTGATTGCTTTTTGAGTGTCTTTCGCTTCATTAAAAACAAATAAATGTAATAAACGATGAAGCATCAAATCTGGATAACGGCGTATAGGTGCCGTAAAATGCGTATAGTAAGTTGCGCCAAGACCATAGTGGATATCACTATAATGGGTGTATTTAGCTTTTTGCATGGCCCGCAAAATAAGCATATGAACAATTGATTCATAGGGTGTTCCCGTCGTATTTTTAGTCAGTTGTTGCAAGGGTTCTGGTCTTCCCAAATGTTTTAAATTGACGTGGAGTCCCAATTTTTTAATATTGAGTAATGCTTGTTTTAGTTTTTGTTGGTCTGGTTTTTCATGAATCCGATATAAAGACGGTAAATCTAAATGAACCATATGTTCTGCAACCGTTTCGTTTGCGATAAGCATAAATGATTCAATTAATTCTTCTGCTTCATCGGTTGCGCGTTCATACACGTCTAATACTTGACCTTGTGCACCAACGACAAAACCAAGCTCACTACTTGAAAACTCAATTTCGCCACGTTTTTTACGAATCCTTTTGAGTTTTTGTGAAAGTTCATTCATTTGCGTGAGCATCATTTCTAAGGCCGGATTTTCTAAAGTTTTTCCTTCTAATAAAAACTGATTAACCGCATGGTATGTTAAACGATGTTTAGACGTTATAACGGTTTTTTTAAGTTCATAATCTATCACTTTGCCTTCCTCATCTAAAACCATTAAACAAGAAAGAGCAAGTTTTTCTTCATTGGGATTTAAAGAACACCAATCATTTGAGATTAAATGGGGCAACATAGGAATGACACGGTCTGCTAAATAAACACTTGTAGAGCGGTCATATGCTTCCTTGTCAATTAAAGCATTTGCTTGAACAAAGTAACTCACATCAGCAATATGAACATGAAGGTGATACTTGCCATCAACTACAGTTAAACTGATTGCGTCATCTAAATCTTTTGCATCAGCCCCATCAATTGTTACAATTAAATCATTATTTAAAACAAGTCGTTCTTTCTTTTCTTGATTCATGTCGATCTGAATCGTTTTTAATTCATCTAATAAAGCATCAGAAAAAGTATCATGCCATTCATATGCATGGACAATCTTCAATGTTTCAATATCGGGGTCATTCGTGTGACCAATAATTTTTTCAACTATCCCATAAATCCCGTGTTGATCAATGTCATGGACCTTTAATAAAACAACATGTCCTTCTACTAAACCTGGATAATCATCAATAATAAGTTGTTTTTCTAAAAAAGTCTCAGCCTCAAAATAAAGTCCTTTTTGATGTTTTTTAACAGTCGCAATCACAACTGTTAAAGCACGTCTAATAATGTAGACGACTTTCGCTTCTAAACCATCTTTGACAAAAACGATATCATCGTGCATCGCATCCATTAAATACGGATAATCAATATAAATATCACCTGTTTGTTGGCGTAAAAAACCAAAGGTTCGTTTCCGGTCCAAGCGACCAACTAAAATCTCTGGTTTTAAAAAGTAATACGGTTCTTCATAATAAAGATAGGGATCATTCGTGACATCTAAAGTTCCTGTTAAATCTTGATGGAGTTTTCTTGTTTGTTGATCATAAAACATTAAATAAATTGTGTTCATATTGTCTTTTTCTTTCTTTTTTCGTTTAAAAAAAGCGCATCGCAAGAGAATGCGCTTTCGTTTTCTTTACTTTAAGTTTTTTAAGTTATAAAAAACACGTGCACCTTGATATTCGGCTGTTTCACCCAATTGGTCTTCAATTCTTAACAATTGGTTGTATTTAGCAATCCGGTCTGTTCTTGAAGCACTACCGGTTTTAATTTGTCCAGCATTGGTTGCAACTGCGATATCGGCAATTGTTGTGTCTTCTGTTTCACCCGAACGGTGAGAAATAACCGCAGTATATCCAGCACGTTTCGCCATTTCAATCGCGTCAAACGTTTCTGTTAGCGTACCAATTTGGTTCACTTTAATTAAAATTGAATTGGCAATGCCTTTTTCAATTCCTTCACGAAGTTTTTCAGTGTTAGTCACAAATAAATCATCACCAACCAATTGAACATCTTTACCAATTTTTTCTGTTAAATAATGCCAGCCATCCCAATCATTTTGATCAAGACCATCTTCAATGGAGACAATCGGATATTTTTTAACAAGTTCTTCATAAAAATGAGTCAATTCTTGAGCGGTAAAAGACTTATTTCCTTCACCTTGTAAAACATAGGTATTGGTTTCTTTATTGTAAAATTCACTTGAGGCAACATCCATGGCAAGATAAATATCTTTACCTGGTTGGTAACCTGCTTTTTTAATCGCTTCCATAATCACTTGAAGTGCTTCTTCGTTTGATCCAAGATCAGGAGCAAATCCACCTTCATCACCTACAGAAGTATTATAACCTTTCGCACTTAAAACAGCTTTTAAATGATGGAACACTTCTGCGCCCATGCGGATGGCTTCTTTAAATGATTTCGCTCCCATTGGTAAAATCATAAACTCTTGAAAGTCAACGTTATTATCGGCGTGTTCACCGCCGTTAATAATATTCATCATTGGAACTGGTAATACTTTTGTATTAAAGCCACCTAGATATTCATACAGTTCAACGCCTAAAAAGTCAGCAGCGGCTTTTGCAACAGCCATGGAAACACCTAAAATAGCGTTCGCACCTAATTTGCCTTTGTTTTTCGTTCCATCAAGTTCAATCATTTTTAAATCGATTGAGTTTTGTTCTGTTACATGAAAACCAATAATTTCTGGAGCAATCACATCGTTAACGTTACGGACTGCTTTTTCAACACCTTTTCCTAAATAGCGATTTTTATCTTTATCGCGAAGCTCGACAGCTTCATGTTCGCCAGTCGATGCACCAGATGGAACAATCGCCCGACCAAAAGCACCTGAGTCTGTATAAACTTCAACCTCAACCGTTGGATTACCGCGAGAATCAAGGACTTCACGTGCATATATATCAGTAATAAATGGCATGTTTTTCACTCCTTTAATAGCTTTTGCCTGTTTTTTTCACCATTTCTATTATACACAATTTAGACAATTAATAAAAGCGAAAACGTTTCCTAAAAAAGAAAAAAAGTCCAAGAAAGACAAAAGGAACCAATTTAAGGGGGAAATGGTTAAATTAACCCTTTAGTCATTTCTTGGACAATAATGATTTGACTTATAATTCTAAATATTTCATCCGTGGTTTTAAGACCATAAAGATAAAGGTAATGATACTTCCTTTGACTAGGTTAAACGGAATATACGCTGTTAAAATAAAGATCGTATATGTTTTTACGGTGTAAAAGGAGTCGTTAATAAAACTAAAAGCCCAAAAGTGAACATTACCACTTTCTGATAATGCAAGTGGTGGTAATGATAAATAAAGTGGAGTAGTAAAGAAAAAGTTAATAATTGTTAAAAAGATAGCAAGGGAGACGGCGACCAAACCAATATAAACAGCTGTTTCCTTCACATGGTTTTTCGTGCCATTGACACTAACTTCATAAATCAAGGGTTTAGAATCATCTTTTAACAACTTCTTCGCGACATTATATGCAAACATAATCGATAACGATGCGATTGTAGCGAGCGCCTCGCCGACGAGTTCGGCAGGTTCAACACTTAAAAATAAGCGGCGTGCAATCGCACGAACTAAAATCACTAAAAATGTTTCTTTATTCCCTAAAACAAGGAGTGCCACTAAAATTGCAACTTCACTGAAATCTAACTTTAAAAAGCTAAATGGGGGAAACCAAGGAATTTCAATCAGTGCTAAAACGATGGACACAGCAGCTAAAGAAACCACATACAACATTTTCTTTAAACGTAGATAATTGGACATATTGCCCTCCTTAAAAATAAAATCGCCCGAGAAAACTCCGGCGACAAAAGTGCGTCAAAAATGACATCTTCTTCCATCCAGACTTTACTGTCGGTACTTGAATTTCACAAGTTCAACCCGAAGGTTCGCGGACTTTACCGCCGGTCCCGAATTTCACGGTGCCCCGAAGTATGTTTTACATTCTTATTTTAACATAAACATTTTTTAATGCAAGAATAAACGTCAAAAAGAGCCGTTTTAATCGCTATTTTTAAACCATTATTTAAAGTTTTTGGTATAATATAGGTGAAATTCGAATTGTGAGGATAAGTCATGAAAAAAAGATTTACGGCTCTCATTATTTTAGACGGCTATGGCCTTGCCGAGCCCAGTGATTCTAATGCCGTCTATTTAGCAAAGACACCCTTTTTAGACACCCTTTTTCAAACCTACCCAACCCAAACGCTAAGAGCGAGTGGGGAAGCGGTTGGCCTACCTGAAGGACAAATGGGAAATAGTGAAGTTGGACATTTAAATTTAGGCGCTGGACGCGTCGTTTACCAGTCATTAACCCGCATTAACGTCGCCATAAAAGACGGTTCTTTTTTTGAAAATGAGGCTTTTATGAAAGCCATTGAACATGTGAAAAAACATCAATCAAAACTCCATATCTTAGGTTTAGTCTCTGATGGTGGAGTTCATTCTTACCCGACGCATATTAAAGCTTTGAATGATTTTGCGTTAAGTCATGGGGTGACTCCTTATTTACATGCTTTTATGGATGGTAGAGATACGCCACCCACTGCAGGCATTGACTACATTAAAGATTTAATTGATAGTGGTATGAAGGTCGCAACTGTCTCTGGACGATATTATGCCATGGACCGTGATAACAATTGGGGACGAATCCAACTTGCATATGATAATATGGTTTTTGGCAGTGGTCAAAAATATGAAAATGTTTACGATGGTTTTAAAGCATCTTACGCCGCTGGCGTAACTGATGAGTTTATCATTCCATTTTTAGTTGATGAAACCGGTTTAGTTCAAAATCATGATGCAATTTTATTTGCTAATTTCCGACCTGATCGAGCGATTCGCTTAAGCGTTGCCTTTTCAAATCCAAAAGCGACAAAACAATTTATTACCCCAGGAAAGCCAGCGTTTGATACGACAAAAGCTTTAGAAGATATTTTCTTAGTCTCAATGATGCACTATCACGATTTAGTGAAAGGTCCCATTGCCTATGGCCTCCAAACATTAGATGATTTATACGGCGAAATCATTGCCGAAAATGGATTAAAACAACTTCGAATTGCGGAAACAGAAAAATATCCTCATGTCACCTTCTTCTTTGATGGTGGTCGGGAGATGGACTTACCAGGGTCAAAACGGATTTTAATTGAATCACCGAAAGTTGCAACTTACGACTTAAAACCAGAAATGAGTGCTTATGGTGTCCGTGACGCTGCTGTTAAAGAGATCTTGTCCGGTGAGTTTGATACAATGATTCTCAACTTTGCTAATCCAGATATGGTGGGTCATACCGGATCAATTCCTGCAGCCATTAAAGCAGTTGAAGCAGTCGATGCTTGTGCAAAAGATGTGATTGAAGCTATTTTAAGTATTGGTGGTGTTGCCATCGTCTTAGCCGATCATGGCAATGCAGAAAAAATGCGCGAAGCAGACGGGAGTCCCCATACAGCTCATACAACCAATTTAGTTCCTGTAACGATTACTGATCATCATGTAGAAATACGAGACGGTGGAGCCCTTTGTGATGTTGCCCCTACCTTACTAGAATTATTGGATATTCCTCAACCAAAGGCGATGACCGGTCATAGTTTAATTATAAAAAAATAAGACGCAAATTTGCGTCTTTTCTTTATTTCTTGTCGTAAGCAGCAATAACTGCCTGCGTTCCTTTTTCAGCATAATCATTTTTAGATAACATCTCATAAGCTTTTTGTGCTGCCTTTAAGACTGGTAAATCTAAAGCAGCGCTTGCTTCAAGAGCTAAATTTAAATCTTTTAAGAAGTGTTTAATAAAAAAACCAGGTTCATCATCACGGACAAGCATTTTTGGTCCGTTATTTTGGGCTTGCCAGGAGTTGGCTGAGCCACCTGTGATAACTTGTAACATCTTTTCTAAATTTAAACCTTGATCTTTAGCTAACGTTAATCCTTCGGCAATACCTAAAATATTTCCAGCAATAACGACTTGATTGACAAGTTTTGCCATCATCCCTGACCCTGCTTCTCCCATATAGGTAATGGTTTTTCCTAAACATCGTAAGAGGGGAACAATCTTTTCATAAATCTTTTCATCACCACCAACCATAATACTTAAGGTGCCATTGATGGCGCCAATGTCACCGCCGGTCACTGGTGCATCTAAAAAGTGGAGTTGTTTCGCTTGTGCTTTTTCGTTGATAATTTTAGCTAAAACTGGCGATGAAGTTGTCATATCAATTAAAATCGTGTTTGGTTTTGCATGTTTAATAATTTCTTGATAAACTTCATCAACATCTTGAGGGTAACCAACAATCGTAAAAACAACATCAGCCTTTTTAACGCCTTCTTCGATTGTTTGACAAACTTGAATATCAGGTAAAAGGGCTTTTGCTTTTTCTATCGTTCGATTATAGGCAAAAACTTCATAACCAGCATTCGCTAAATGTTTTGCCATCGGTGCGCCCATGACGCCGGTTCCAATCCAAAAAATTTTCATGCTTTCTCTTCCTTTGCTTTTAATGTGAGCCAAGAAACAATGTCTTCACGTACCTTTTCTTGACCATAGTCGTTTAAGATTTCATGATACGCCTCAGGATAAAGAATGAGTTTTTTGTCTTTTGTAGGAATTACTTCAAAGAAGCGTTCACTAAAGGCCGCTGGCACAATTTTATCATCTTCACCGTGAAGAATGAGAACGGGAGTTAAAAACTTCTTAATGTGGGCATTTAAATAACGCACCCCACCAACCATCACTTGGCCAGCTAAAGCAAGAGAAAACCGTTTTAAGTTTAAGGGATCATTCAGGTATGCCTCTTCCACATCTTTCATTCTAGATAGTTGGTCATCTGCAAAATTGGTTTTCTTATGTGCCCACCCAAGCCACTGATAACCAAGTAAACGTAAGGGTAAAATGTCTTTCACAAAAGATGTTGGTGCTGCTGAGGCAATAATACCATCAACGGCTCCATATTTGACACCATACATATCGACAATTAAACCACCCATGCTGTGACCAAATAAAAAGATTTTTTTAGCTCCAAGGGCTCTTTCCATTTCAACTAAAACATGTAAATCATCGATAAATAATTGAAAAGAACGAACATGGCCTCTTTTACCTTGAGATTGGCCGTGGCCACGCAAATCATACAAAACAACTGTAAAACCAGCTTTTTTCAACGTTTCTGTTAACACTTGATAACGACCACTATGCTCGGCTATACCATGCGTCACAATGACCGTTCCTAATGCATCATCAACTACTTTTCGATCGACGTGCAATAAAATTCCATTGACTAACATGAGATCAACTCCTTTGGTTATATTATACATGAAAGTTGTTCACTTTCGACGTTAATTTATTCTTTCCTTTTTTGACGGTTTCATCTTGGTTATCTCTAAAAATAGTGTATAATAAAGGTTGGGTAAGCGCTTTTATTTTAAGGAAGTGTTCTTTTCTTAAAAGAAAAGCCAACACCGTTGCATTTTACCAAAAAATAGATACGAAAGGAGTTTATTCAGCAAGCTCGATGATTGCTGCATAAAAAAAGAAAAATGAAACGAACGCCGCTTTATGAATCGCATCGAAAACTCAATGCGAAAATGATTGAGTATGCCCAATATGAAATGCCGGTTTCCTATGCTGGGATCCAACAAGAGCATTTAAGTGTTCGCACACAGATGGGAGTTTTTGATGTCTCACACATGGGTGAATTTTTAATTGAAGGACCCGAAGCTCTAGCTTTTACCAATGTTTTAGTCTCCAATGTTATTCCTTTAGATTTAGCAAAGGTGACTTACGCATTATTACTCAATGAGGAAGGCTTCCCTCTCGATGATTTATTGGTTTATGTTTTAAAGGAAGATCAAGTTTTATTAGTTGTAAACGCTGGAAACAGAGATAAAGACTATGCTTGGATTGAAGAAAAAATTAAAGGGTATGACGCCACTTTAACCGATGTCTCTGAACAATATGGTCAAATTGCGATTCAAGGGCCGAAAGTTCAAGAAATCATTGATCAATTGTTAGAGCATCCTGTTAACCAACTAACGTTTATGACCTATGAAACAATTGTCTATCAAGGGACCCAACTACTTGTCTCAAGAACGGGTTATACCGGTGAAGATGGTTTTGAAATTTATGGCCCACCAGAAACGATTATTAAACTTTGGGATTTAGTCATCGAAATGGGAGCTGCACCATGTGGACTTGGTGCCCGTGACACACTACGTTTTCAAGCTAACCTACCTCTTTACGGCCAAGAATTATCAGAATCAATTAATCCATATGAATCAGGATTAGGCTTCGCTGTTAAATTAAATAAAGAAATGTTCTTTGGTAAAGAGGCTTGCCGCTTACATAAAGAAAACCGGACAAGAAAATTAATTGGTTTTGAGTTATTAGAAAGAAACATTCCTCGTCATGACTATTTAGTCTTTAAAGGTGAGGAACAAATTGGAGTTGTAACAACAGGTTATTTACTCCCCGATTATGAGCACCCTATTGGGGTTGCTTTAATTGAAAAAGATGTCGGAAATTTTGGTGATGAAGTTGAAATCGCCATTCGTAACCGCCGCGTCAAAGCTGTTTTAAGAGATCGAAAATTTTATCATAGAAATTAATAAATAGGAGGAGTTAATAATGATTAAAGAAGGATTATTGTACGCACCATCACATGAATGGTTAAAAGTGGAAGGCAATGTCGCAACCGTAGGGATTTCTGATTATGCTCAAGAAACTTTAGGCGATGTTGTTTTTATCGATTTACCACAAGTAGGCGACACGTTTAAGAAAGGTGAAGCTTTTGGCGCTGTTGAATCTGTCAAAGCTGCTTCTGACTTATACCTCCCTGTTTCTGGAACTGTTTTAGAAGTAAATAGTGATTTGGAATCAGAACCTGAAAAAATAAACGAAGATCCATATGGCAGCTGGATTATTAAAATCGAACTTGAAAATCAAGACGAACTCGCTGCTTTACTCGATCACAATACTTACAGAGAAGAATAAAATGCAAAAATATTTACCACATACCGAACAAGAAATTAAAGCGATGCTTGAACGCATTCAAGCATCGTCTTTAGATGATTTGTTTAGTGCGATTCCTAAATCACTACAATTAAAACAAAGTTATCAAATTCCTGAGGCGATGGATGATTTGACGCTCACGAACCATATGCACAAGTTGGCTCAAAAAAATAAAGAGCTGATTATTTTTAGAGGTGCAGGTAGTTATGATCATTACACTCCAAGTGCCGTCAAAGCTTTACTTTCTCGTCAAGAATTTTTAACATCTTATACCCCTTATCAACCTGAGGTTGCTCAAGGGACTTTACAATATATTTTTGAATACCAATCCATGGTCTGTGAATTAACACAAATGGTTGTTTCTAATGCATCGATGTATGATGGTTCTACTGCAACCGCTGAAGCAATGTTTATGGCTCATTCAGAAACACGTAAAGATCACATTTTAGTGAGTGCCACGATGCATCCAAAAACCATTGAAGTCATTCAAACGTATGCTCGTTATCGTCAACTAACTGTGGTCATTGTTCCTGAGAAAAATGGCGTCACTGATCTTGCTTTTGTGAAAGAAAACCATAGCGATAAAATGGGACTTATCGTTCAAAACCCAAACTATTACGGCATCGTTGAAGATTTCACTGGCGTTGCCGATATGATTCATGAACACCGCGGTCTTTTCATTATTAACCAAGAAGGTCAATCGCTTGCTTTAGTTAAATCAGCGGGCGAATGGGGTGCGGATATCGCAACCGGTGAACTTCAATCCTTAGGTTTACCGATGGCATTTGGTGGTGCTTATATTGGGTATTTAGCAACCAAACATCAGTTAGTAAGAAAAATGCCAGGCCGCATTTGTGGTGTCACTGAAGACGTCGATGGCCGTCGTGCTTTTGTCTTAACTCTTCAAGCTAGAGAACAACACATTCGTCGAGCAAAAGCGAATTCTAATATTTGTTCTAACCAATCATTAAATGCGCTAGCAGTCACTATTTACCTATCTCTCGTTGGTAAAGAAGGATTTGTTGAGCTTGCTGAAGAAAGCATGCGTGGGGCACATTATTTATATAATGAATTAATCAAAACCAAAAAATTCACCCCTGTTTATGAGCAACCTTTCTTTAATGAGTTTGTTTTAAAAGCGAATTTTGATTTAGAGCGTTTCAATGAAGAACTTCTCAATGATGGCATTTTAGGGCCGCTCGTTTTAGATGGTCAAAAAGCTCTCTTTGCAGTCACTGAAAAGCGTTCACAAAAAGAAATTGATCAGCTCGTAGAAAAGGTGGTGGCTTTCAAATGAGAATCTTATACGATAAACTAATTTTTGATTTGTCTAAAAAAGGTCGCATCGGTTATCAATATAAACCGAAAAACCTTGCTTCTGTTGAACTGCCACAACATTTAATGAGAGCTAAAAAAGCGGAACTTCCAGAAGTAACAGAGTTTGATGTTGTTCGTCATTATACCAATGTCAGTCAAAAAAACTTTGGCGTTGAAACCGGATTTTATCCGCTCGGTTCTTGTACAATGAAGTACAACCCAAAAATTAACGAAGAACTTGCAACTTTATCAGGGTTTTCCCAAATTCATCCTTTACAACCTGAAGAAACTATTCAAGGTCTTTTACAAATTTATTATGAAACTCAAGAAATGTTAGCCGAAGTCTCTGGCTTAAAAGCATATTCTTTAAATCCTTTTGCTGGAGCTCACGGAGAACTTGCTGGTTTAATGATTATTAAAGCGTATCATGAAAAACGCAATGATTTAAAACGGACAAAAATTATCGTTCCTGATTCAGCACATGGAACAAACCCTGCATCTGCGACTGTTTCTGGGTTTGACGTTGTTGAAATTAAATCAAACATCGATGGAACGGTAAATATTGATGCTCTTAAGGAAGTTTTATCTGATGAAATTGCTGGACTCATGTTAACGAACCCAAACACAGCAGGTGTTTTTGAAAAAGACATCGTTGAAATTGCTGATTTAGTCCACGGTGCTGGTGGCCTCTTATACTACGATGGCGCCAACCTAAACGCGCTTCTAGGAAAAGCGAAACCCGGTGAAATGGGTTTTGATATTACCCATATTAACCTTCATAAAACCTTCTCCACCCCCCACGGTGGTGGTGGTCCTGGTTCTGGTCCTGTTGGTGTCACTGCTGAACTCGTTGAATTTCTTCCCAACCCAATGGTTGTTAAAGAAGGGGATCGTTATACATTTAAAAAGCCCGAAGATACAATCGGACAATTAGGTACTTTCTATGGAAACACCAGTGTCTATATCCGCGCTTATGTTTATTTAAGAACATTAGGAAAAGAACATTTAAGTAAAGTGGGTCCACTTGCGGTCTTAAACGCCAACTATATTAAAGAATCCTTAAAGGATGTTTATGAATTACCGCTTCAAGGTCATGCGATGCATGAATTTGTCTTTGACGGGTTAAAAGATAAATCGACTGGTGTGAAAACATTAGATATCGCTAAACGCTTACTCGACTACGGTTATCATGCACCTACAATTTATTTCCCCTTGATTTTCCCACAAGCGATGATGATTGAACCGACTGAGGTTGAATCAAAAGACACTTTAGACGATTTTATTCAAATTATGCGTCAAGTTGCGGAGGAAGCAATTTCACAACCAGACATTGTCAAAACAGCTCCACATCACACCATCGTTCGTCGATTGGATGAAGTCAAAGCTGTACGTCAACCAATCTTAAAATACAAGGATTTACAAACTAAATAACACAAAAGGCGCCAATGCGCCTTTTCTTTTATCCGTCTGGTTCTTCACTGTTGATTTCGATATAAGTATATAAAAATGCGAGAAGCATCACTCTGTCTGCTGAGGCGCCACCCAAACGAACGTTTAGTTCCACTGCTTCACGGTAGCCTCTCGTATGAATCAAAATGTAATAAATGAGGGAGATGGCTTCATGGTAGTTACAAGCCGTCCCTGAATAATTTTTAATAAAGAATTCGCTATCTTCAACTAAAAAAGCTTGTTTTAAGTTTTCTTGTTGGTCTTTTGGCGCATAAGGTATGGCAGCTTTTAAGCCACCAGGGATGTCGCTTACGGTCGTTGTTTCAATAATTTTATCTAGCATCTTAAAGTAGTCTTCGTATTCTTTTCGATTGGTAAATAAACTAGCAAATTCCAGCGCTTTAGAAAGCACGTCTACTTCAACCTCATTTGACTTGAGCCATTTAAAAACCATGTATGGAATAAAGGCTGGCAGTTGATCATCATCCATGGGGATTATAGGTTGATTAAACCCTTTTGCGAGTTCATTGTAGACCATTTTTTTAATGTATGACTCTGTATAACTCGTGTAGTGGCCCCCAGGCATAAACTGTTTTAATAAGATGGCTTTAAATTCATCCTTTGTCAAATTCTTATTTTCTCTAACGGCTTTAAAAAGCCATTTTAAGATATGCCCTTGGACTGTAAACTGGTCTATTTGTTCATAGGCAAAAAAGCTTAAATTCGCTTTTTCATAATGTTCCTTAGCAGGTGCTTGATTGAGTAATGACTGGGTTTGACTTAAAGCGAGCAAGTATTCACGGTCATAAATCCAGTGAAAACCTAGCGTTGCTTCATTGGCTCTAAGAGCACTTTTTATCAAATGTTCATTCATCTTACTTTCTCCATAAATTCTTTTAATGATTGGGTTTTAGGATTTGTTAAAATACTCGGTTCACCGTGCTCTTTAATAACACCTTGATCCATGTAAATCACATAATCCGCAAAATCTTTAACAAAACTCATGACATGGGTAATAAAGAGAAATTCTTTACCTAATCCTTTCAATTCTTCAACCGCCTTTAAAACCTCATCTGTTAAAATAGGATCTAAAGAGGATGTCGGCTCATCAAGGAAAATAAAATCAGGATCAATACTTAATGCTCTTGCGAGTGAGGCACGTTGGGCTTCTCCCCCACTGACATGCTTGGGAAGTTTATTTGCTTGGTTTTGTAAGTGTAAGAGGTCTAAGTAAAAGGTCGCTTTTTCTTGAGCTTCTGCTTTGGAGTAGTCGCGGGTTTTTTCTAAAACTAAAGTAATATTTTCTTTAAGAGTGAGATGAGGGAAAAGGTTATGTTTTTGAAAAACAAAGCCAATTTTCTTTTTATGTTCTTCGCTGTGAACTTCAAGACCGTTGACTTTAGCTGTTCCCATCGTTGGAGCTTCAAGACCAGAAAGGATTCGAACAAGTGTCGATTTTCCACTTCCACTGACACCAATGACGGCAATACTTTGATAGCCATCTATATCAAGGGTACAATCATCGATAACGACACGATCATAAATATGGGTCAAGTTACTTAATTCGATTTTCATAAAGCCCACTTCCTTTCAATCAGTTTTGCAAAGTTACTTAAAGGAATGGTGATGACTAAGTAGAGGGCCCACATAATTAAATAACCTTCAACAAACGCATACGTCTTCGATTGAATAACGACGGTTGCGTAAAAGAGTTCTTCATAACTTAACACGTTGAGAAGCGCACTCCCTTTAATAATAAGAGATAGGTTATTCATTAATGGGGGCATTAAAATTCTAATGACTTGAGGTAAAATAATATAGCGATATTTTTGATAGGTCGTAAAGCCAAAGGCTTCCATCGCTAAGTACTGTTCTTCATCGATACTTAAAATTGCACTTTTAAAAATATTTTTCATAAATGGCGACATGTAAAAGATAAGCGCTAAAACGCCTAAAACATTCCGGTTATAAGAACCAAAGGCAGGACCAATTAAAAATGCTGTGACAACCACCATAACTAAAAGCGGCGTTCCATAAACGACTTCTGTAAAAAGGTCGATTAAGGCATTAAAATATTTAATCTTTGAAATTGATAACAAGTAAAAGATAAAACCTAACACTAAACTTCCAGCTAAGGTAATTAAAGAGATAAAGATGGTTTTGAAAAAGGCACTCACCCACATACTTGTATAAGGTTTCACCACATCGAGTTCAAAACCACTTCGTTGTCTTAAAATAATAAAGGCGAGAAAAGCGAGTAATGTTAAAAGGGCGAGGACATAAGCGAACGCTTTACTCTTGAAGATAGAACTCAAAGCCTCTACCTCCTAAAATGGCGCGAATTTCCTCATCGTATTTCGCTGTTAATTGATCGTATAAACCGCCTTCTTCTGCCATTGTCGCGATAAACGCATTGATTTGATCGAGTAATTCTGTATTGCCTTTTTTAAGGGCCATCCCAATTGGTGAAGCGATAAAACTATCCCAAATAATCATTGTTGTTTCGGGGTTTTTATTGCGTGCATCCGCAACCGGGTTTCCACTCATTAATAAAATATCACTACCACCTTGAACAACGTCTTCAATGGCAGTTGACATCGATGTTGCTTGTTTAACTTCTTTGTTATATGAAGCTGGTATCGATGAACTGACTTGAGATGCTAAACCAATAAAACGAATGTTTTCGAGGGCAAGCAATTCTTCTACTGTTGAATCTTCAGTTAACTGATTTTGTTGGGCAAAGTTTTTATTGACCAACGAAATAATTTGAAAATATAAATACGGTTCACTAAAATCAACGACACGCGCTCTTTCTTCAGTAATACTCATCGATGAAATAATGACATCCACTTCTCCTGATTCTAGTGAAGGGATTAATGCGGAAAAGTTTGTGTTTACGATTTCAACTTCTTTTCCTAAGTATTCCCCAAGGGCAAAGGCAATATCAACACTAATGCCTTCCGGTTTCCGGTTATCGATGGTTTCAAATGGGGGGTATTGAAGATCCATACCAACCCTTAAAACATCACCACTTCTTTGACATGCACCTAAGGTGATGGTGGTTACCATCAAAACGAAAACGATCCATAGTTTTTTCATAAATATTCCTCCAATTCGTCTATATTATAGTCTTTATTGACAGGTATCAAAAGCGATATACTCATGCAACAAAAAGGGCTGTTAAGGAACAGCCCTTTTCTTCATTAAGCTTTAATTATCCTTGTGGCTTCGTGTCAAGAATCCAAAGTTCAGTACTATAGAGACCATCATGGATATAGAAGGCATACTCACCAAAGGCTGCAAATCTATTGCCATCTTCGAAGAAGGTGTAGCCAAATGGATTGCTTGATTCAATAACAAAGTCTTCGTTAATAAATGCTCTTAATTCAACCATTGATTGAATCACTTCATTAAAGTAATTAAATGGTAGACCAGGATCGTAAGGATCAATATCTAAATTGTATGTATCTACTGTTGTGATAAAACTGTAATCTCTTTCGGTAATGGTAATTTGATCATCATCAAATGTAACGGTCCATGGATAAGGTGAACTCCAAGCTTCAAAGTAAGCAACATCATCTTCGTAATCATAATAGTATGTGCCCCAACTACTCATGGCTTGGGAAAAGAAATTTACTTTGAGGTACAGTTTCTCTTGAATTTGATCAACCGCTTCTAAAACTGTCATGTATTCGATAACAGGTAAAATGAAAATCTCATTCGACTCACGCTCATCACGGAGGGCTTCCAGATCCACGGGTTCACCATACACAGTCCAGCCCGTGATGAAGCTAAAGCCAAATTCACCTACTGGAAGAGCATCGATTTCATATAAGTTAAAGGCTTGGCCTGTGTCTGTCGAAATTAAAACAGCATCAACATCCGTATTATAAATATAAATGCCGAGATCCGTTAAAAGAACAGTTACAAGACCATCTCCTATATCGTAGACGAGTGTTGAATTAAAGCCATCCATATTGAAGTATGCTTCATATTTTAAATTAAATTCATTGTAGTCGTAGTAATAGGTTTGGCCAGTGTTTGAGGTGAGCTCAAATGATAAGAGCCATGCCTCTGCAGAATGTTTCATATCAACAAAATCGACCCAAGGATGGATAAAGGTTTTCACAATTTCTTCATCAACAGCTGTTCCTACATTAATGCCAGGTGCAATAAAGTCTTCATCCACAAACGTGTATGAGCTGTTATAAGATGCAGGACCAACATTCAGTTCAATGGTTTCATTATCAAAGTATAGATCCATCCACATAAGATATGGATAAATGCCACTATAATAGTATCTATCTACCCCATTTGAAATGAAGTCTTCAGCTTTTAAGTTTTGGAAGAATGTATCATAATTGAAGATGGCTTCATATTCAAAGAGGCGATATAAGGTGTCACCAATAAATTCGTAAGCTGCTTCATTAACAGTGTCTAAATAATAGACGAGTTCTTCTTCAATGTAAATATAGACAGCTTCATCTTTGACAACTTTAATTTCAGAATCTAATCCTCGCAAAATGTATTTATCATTTGTTAAAAATTTCTCGCCGAGTTCTTCAACACTAACTGCTTTAGCAAAATCTGCATAAAGATTAAGAACACCACCTGCATAAGAGAAGACATCGTAAGGATCATCTTCATGGACATCTTCAATAATTTCATAAAATTCAACTAAGATGTAATCTGTATAGTTTATCGTTCCATTTGGATAAATAATACCATCAAAGTCTACAGATTTTAAAACGATGTCGGGTTTATGGTCACTTTTAATCGTGATGATGTTGTTATAGTTAGTAGTATCGTAAATGTTAGAAACAAGTTCTTCAGTTGAGGTAATTTCAAAGACGTATGGACCACTGTCAATAAACATCCGCCCTACTTCGAAGTAAACAGTTGAATCGTTGTCAAACTCATACTTGCCATCAATAACTTCATGTGGGACTTGATTAGAAAAGACATCTAGTAGCCGGATGAAAGCATCTAGTTCATCTTGACTGAAATTGTAACCAAACATTGGCCAGATCACACGGCTGTTAAATGCGAAGAGGTCAATATTTTCTAAACCGACTTCAATATATTGATTGGCATTATACATTTTAAATTCAGTATCTGTTACTGATAAAATCACATCATCATAGACACCGCTCAAATGGAGAAGGAAATAATCTGCGTTAATCTTATAATAAATGTCATAATAATAACCATGAATAATGATATTACCTTTAGTGTCTAAGTCACTGAGTAAAGTTGCGTATGGTTTTAAGTCATAACGATTAGATAAAATTAAAACTTTATCAAATACTGAAAGATCTTTAAGCTCTTGAAGCGTATCAACATCATACAGATCATTGACATAAAAACCAACAGCATCTAAGAAATCATGATCGTTAATGATTTCAGGAAGAGCGACCATATCGTTTAAATACTCGTAATCACCGCTTCCTTTCACCGCAACAATTTTACCTTTTTGACTATCATAAAACTTATATTCATTAAAGATGCTTGAAATGCCATTTTCAATCAAAGTAAAGGTGTAGCTGTTATCTTCACTTGGTAAAATATAATCGATTAAACCATTGTCCTTCATTTTTTTCAATGTCATGTAAGATGAACTTCCGGACATGAAATGAACGAGGAAGAACATATCATCTTCAAGGGTACGAATATCTTGGAAATAGTCCCAAGTGAGTAATTGGTAATACGCCATTTCATCAATTTCAGGATTTAAGGATGCAGTAACGATAGCATCGTAGGTTGCGATGAAATCAAGGCCATTTGGATTTTTAATATAAATATCCGGTAGGACGCCGTAGCCCACCGTTCCCATTAAAAGACCGGTTTCATTAAAGATAACAATATCAGCCCATTTTTTATGTGCATAATTATGCTTTGGTGTGATTGAAATGTTGTTTTCAAAGCCTTGTAGGAGGGTATCAAGTGAGCTGTAGTCCCAAGTTTCGTGTGATACAGTCGCAACGACAGTAGGTTCTAAGGTAATTTCAAATAACTGATAAGATGCAACATCAAAATAGTAATAATCTTCACCTTGGCTAAAGACAATCCCTTCTTCACCTTCGAAGTAAAGCGATTGTTCGACAACACCTAAGATGGAAAGGTATGTTTTACCACCATCAGAGAAATAGAAGTTTTCGATAATGGTTTCAAGAGATGCTGGGTTTTTCCATTTAAAGTAAAGATCAATGTCATTTAAGAAATCGGTGATTTCAGCTTTAATCGTCAGTTGTTCATCTAAGTAGTACCCTTCAACGACTTTACCTTCAACATAAGGGGTAAATAAATGCATCACAAGTTCGTGGACTTCTTCACCAAAGGCACCAACACCAACAAAATCAGCGATGTTGTAGTGATCTAAAATGGTTGTGATGACTTCATCACCAATATGAAGAGTGATTGCTGATGTTGTAAAGTTTTTCACGTAAGATCCTAAGTCTGTTGGGGCCTCAATCGTTTCGTTGGTATAAACAAGTGTTTGTTCAATGGTTTGGAAGAAGTTTTCAAAAGACACTGTTAAACGGTCAATTTGATTGTTTACGAAAATCATCTCAATCGTGAAATCATAAGTGCCATTCATAAAGTACATGTCTAAAAAATCAAAGGCTTTAAAGATTTCTTGATATTCTTGATTGTTCACATGGTTCAACGCTAAGACAAGTTTATAATCCCCTTCTTTTTCATAAATGGTGAACGGTTGTTCAGCGCTTGGTAAAGCTGCCATATCAAGAAGGATTTCTAAAAATGCTTGATGGATAAATTCATTAGCACTATAAGGACCTGTTGGCATATAAAATGAATCGAAGCCACTCAAATGAGGCATGAGGAAGGAGAAACCAAAGGTTTCTAGTGCTTGAGCTTTCATATCCCACAATTGAACGGTTCGATCAGTGCTAGCCACATTACCGTGAATGTCGTATATTGTGTCTTTAAAATAAACATAGGGTTGATCAACACTTCTTCAACAAATGTTGGAGCGTGTTCTCTTCTGATATATCCATTGGTCATGTCGAGTTTATTATTGTAGCGATATAAGAATGTAGATGTTAAGACCGTTTCGTTTTCAGTAACGATACTTGTAAAGTCAAACGTTCCTTCGCGATAAATTTCATAGTTGAATCCGCTAATAATCATAGCATTCATAACTGGATTGACTTCTTCCCAGTTAACTTCGCCAGCTCTGTCTTTATAGGTTACGGTAATGACAGTGTTTCCCGTAATGTCAAACTGATGGGCATTCCCGACAACAGCAACTTCATTGCCATTCACTTTAAAGCTATCGATGACTTTACCTTCTGGTGGTGTAATGGTTAAAACTATAGTTGTCCCCTCAGGAATTTCATTGAGGTTAGTAATGTCTGGCGCTGTTACGGTAGGTGGTAGTGTTAAGCTGTAGGTGGTAACAGTCGGTGGGATCTCAGTAAAGGAGACAGAAACATCTGTTTCCTCAGTCATAACAAAGGTATATTGGTTGTTTGTAACTGCCACAGGTGTACCATTGATTAACAACTGGTTTAAGATATGATTTGCAGGAGGAGTAATGGTTAACGTAACACTCGTGTTAGCCGAAACTGCAAAGTCATCGTTTTGGTTTGAAACAACACCTTCTGGCAGATTCAAGATGTAAGTTGTTGTTACTGGAGTGAGGTCAACAAAGACAACAGTGACAACTGTGTTTTGAGTAATGTTAAAAGTGTATTTGTTGTTTGTGACAACGACGGTGGCGTCATTTACTTTTAACGTTTCTAGCCTTTTGTTGGCTGGTGGTAAAACAGTTAGAGTAATGGGTGTGTCTTCTAAGATGTCGGTAAAACTACTCACATCAGCCGTCACCCCAGAGGGTAAGGTGAGTGAATACCTATTTTCTAACTCAGTAAAAGTCACAGTCACGACTGTGTTTTGTTTAATTCTAAAAGAGTAACGGTTATTAGCCACTTCTACTTCTTCACCGTTTACCTTTAGAGAGATTAATTCTTGGCCTTCGGGCACCGTGATAGTGAGGGTTACAAGGGCGTTGTTTTTGATGGCGTTATAACTTTCGACGTTTGCCGTCACGTGTTCTGGTAGTTCTAGGCTATATGTTTTCTTACTACAACTAGCAAGAAGAAAGATAGCGCCTATCACAGCAACCATCACGAACAACTTCTTAAAAATTAGTTTCATAAATTCATTCCTCCATGGTTTGATTTTTCAAATAAGGTTTGACTATCAAATAGTTTAGTTTTTCAAGATATTTATTCATTTTATAGTTAATCGCACTTTATCACTTTTCTATCGTTATGCAAGAAAAACGAACTACATCCTTCTTTTTATACTAAAAAGACCCCAAGCCAAGAATCACTATTTTTTTCATTTGTTTCGTGTTTCTTGTTTTGAGGTTCAAATAATTAGCAATATTAAGTTAAATTATATTTTTTATAAAACTAGTCTTTTTGGCTTCTTAAAAGGATTTTCTCTTGAAAATAATAGAGCGAAAAGTGCCATGTTGCTGTCATAATAATGACAGCGATAATCCAAAGAATGGTATAAAGAGGGAGACCAAAAGCATCAGAAAGTTCTTTAAGCGGATTTTCCATTAAATAAAACCAGTTTTCTTTGACAATAAGATCAGCAATCAAGATGAGTAATGTGTAGATGAAAAGAGCAATGGATGCATGAAGTCCATCTCGGTGAGTGATGGTAATTTTGTTGGTGAAATAGTAATAAAGAGCGGCTAGAAGAAAACCAAAATGAACGAAGAAATAATGAAAATAACGGAAATGAGGGATTGCAAAGGAGATATCTACAAAGACTAAAGAAAGGATTGCGCCGGTAATCGCATAATAAATTAAGTATTTAAAATATTGGGTTTTATTTGTTAGTAGTGTAAAGATTGTTAGCCAGTTAGTCATGGCACAAAAACCGGTCAAGGGGATCATTGAAAGACTATAACTTCCGCGACTAAAAATCCATATGTGGAAGAGAGTTTCCATAATAAGAAGAGATAAGCCAAGGGTAATTCTAAATCCTTTTTCAAATCGTTCACTTTTTATTTTCTCTCTGAAAAGAAAAAAGAGCGTGATAACAACAAGGAAAAAAGCGAGGGTTAAAAGGTGTAATCCATCAAACATCGATAGTTGGTGGTTATACTTTTCATTTAGCATATGGGGCTCCTTTTGAGAAGTTTATAGTTTTATTATACAATGAAGTTTTTAAAACCTGCTAAAAGAAATTTTCTTTCTAGATTGATAAAAAAAATGAGTGTGAACTCATCTTTAATTATTCTACAAATTCTTGGATATTTTTAATATGTTCTCGCTCTTTTTCATCTGTTTTTTTGACAAATTCAATGAGCGTTTCGTAAATGTTTTCAATTTGATGCTGTGCAAGTTCCACATTAAATTTATCAGCAAGGTGATTCATTGTTTTGATCAACTGGTCAACTTTACAAATACGCGCAAAAAAGGGGATATCTCGATAGTCTGAAATATATGAATTATCTCCGAAAACAACAATGTTTCTGAAGTAATCATTTTTAAATCCGAGAATGTTTTTTAACGCTTGAAAATGTCTCGTATTTTGATCAATTGGATTCATTAATGTAAATGTCTGTCCACCTGGGTGTTCAACAAAAATATTTTCATCTTTCCAAGATCCAGTTATTTTTCCTGTAAGATTTTTTGATTCAATGATGAAAATGCCCTTTTCTGTTAAAGCAATTAAGTCAATTTCACTATATCCACCACTTGCTTTAGGAATGTACGCGTTCTTAATTGTTTTTGCATTGGGAAATCCTTCTGTTATTTCTGCTTCTATTCTTCTTTCTAACATCACTTGCTTTATATAATTCAAATCAATTTTTTCTTCAGATTTAATTTTTTCTTCAATTTCAAGTTCTGTCATTAGTTTCTTCTCATTTAAACGGTTAAATTTGCGTCGTAATTGAATACTTTGAATCATATAGAAAAGATTAAACAAAGTGATTCCGAAAAAAAACAAGTGAATAAACAATATTTTCTTTAAAGCCAAAAAATGCCAATAGAAAAAAGATAAGTGTATTCAAACCAAGAAACATATCGGTCAATTTAAAAATTGGTTCTCTTTTCATTTATATTCCCTTTCATAAAATAAGTTTTTTGCACTTTAAGTATACCATTTTTTAGTCGTTGTTTCCATATCAAAAAACACCTGCAAGCTGTAGGTGTTTTAAGGTTGATTGTTATTCTAAATCGAGCTTGTTTTTAATCTGCTTTTCAAATTAGGAATTGAAATAGAAAACACCATTAATAAATATACCACAAAGCCAATGATCATAGTTAAAATAATATAAATTGGATTAAACTTCATTCCTAAGAAACTGATCTCACTGCCAAAATTATAAAACATTTCTAAAGGTGTTCCACCTTCTGGAACTAATGTGTAAAAGTAATTCGAACTAAACCCTGGCATTAAAGAGTTAAACAGGTTATTAATCGGAATTGATAAAATAAATAAAGTGAAAATAAAGGCTGCACTTTTTATAACTTCTTTCTTTCTAACATCGACAAATTTCATTGTATAAGCCCAAATGGTTAAGGCAACAATTAATAAATGGCCAGCAATATAGGCAAATCCTCTAAAATTTAAAATGGTTACGTAGTTTTCTAAGCTATTCGCAAAAACAATACTTAACATTGCCGCAGGTAGATTGAAACAAAAAGCAGTGATAAACATTGTTTTTGAATCTTTCCAAAAAGCAACTAAGAGAACAAAGTTAGCAAAATGACAAATTTGAAAGGGAAATAATTCAGGGTTGATTTTGCCATTAACCACATATATTTCTACATTCCTTAAAATTAATATAACAACACACATGATTGAAAGAATCGTTCCAATTTTTCTGTTTTTCTCATATGAATTGTTCTTAGTGAAAAAATAAAGTAAAACTGATACAACAAACGGACTAATAATAAATATGTAATGAAAAAGACTCCACATTTGAAATTCCATAATGACCTCCTAAATTACACTTTTTATTATAACAAATATAACTATATTAATCTATCTCTATTGGTGTTTTCTTCATTGAGTTTCAATTAGAGGAAAAATAAAAAGAATGTCTTCATTCGTAATTTGAGTGAAGATATTTTTTCAGGTGGTTAATTATCAATTTAAAAGTAATACATTAAATCTTGTTTAATGTGTCACTTCAAAAAACTAATACTTTTAAATAGTGTTATTTTTCAGAATTATTATTCTTCTTGTATTGCAAATATGAGACAAGAGCGACGATTGAACCACCAATTATCGCGACAATAACGGCTCTAATAAGTAGCCCTTTAGTAAAGAAGCTTTCCGAATTGTTTGTATCTCCAAAAATAAAACCTGCTAGAAAAGAGAAAAGCATAACAAATATTAATGTTGCTTTACTAACAACAAATTTTTTCTTTTGCATATTGATACTTCTCCCTAAGATAAATGTCAATTTGCTATTGTGAATGTCATTTTGTTTTATCACATTTTTATCACTTATTGTATCGTTTGTTGTATCATTGTCACATTACTATTTTATTTAATTATAAATCCAAACTATTTGAGTCTAATAAAAATTGAATTATTCCAATAACTAATATTCCCTCTTCTGTTATCCATGGAGTTATATTGTCTTTAACAATTATTATTTTTTTAAAATTATCATCTATATTTAAAAATGGCCTTGTTTCTTGAATAGTTTTTTCTCTTGTATCCAAATGAAGTGAAACTTGTACGTAATATCTTTTATAACTTTGATTACAAACAAAATCAACTTCAAGCTGTTTTCTACTACCTTCCTCTCTTACTTCAACAATTCCAACATCGACATTATAACCTCTTCTTATAAGTTCTAAATATACTAAGTTTTCCATAGTATGATTTTCTTCTTGTTGTCTGAAATTTAATATAGCATTTCTAAGACCAACATCAGTAAAATAATACTTCGAAGTTTGTTCGATGTATCGTTTACCTTTGATATCATATCTATCTACTTTTTCGATTAAAAAAGAATCTTCTAAATACTTAAGATATGAAATAACAGTATTGTGAGATAATTCCTTATTACCTTTACTTTTATAGGTGTTAGTAAGTCTTCTCGCACTAGTTAATGATCCAATAGATGAGGCCAGTATTCTTGTTAGTGATTCTAACACATCATCTCTTTCGACATTGTTTCTTTCAACAATATCTTTAAAGTAAGTTAGTTCAAATAAATCTTTTAAATATTTAGCTTTTTCTTCTTCATTATTAAATGAATTCAAAAGTGGCATACCGCCAAACCTAATATACTGATTATATGCTTCATGTTTACTTAAGTTACTTGATTCGTAAAACTCTTTAAAAGATAGTGGATGTATTCTAATTTGTTGGCTTCTACCTCTAAACTCAGTAATTATGTCCGTGGATAAAAACTTTGAATTACTACCAGTAACATATACATCAACATTAGGAATTTTTAAAAATCCATTAAGTAGTGCTTCAAATTTTGTTACAAGTTGTATTTCATCTAAAATAACATAATACACACTTGTATCTAATATTTGCCCTCTAATAAAAGAATCCAATATGTTTGGATCATGAAAGTGATGATTAGAAATATCATCTAAATCAATTTTGATAATATGATCTTCTCTAACACCTGATTCTTTTAAATGATTAGTGAAAATAGGGTCCAATAAATATGACTTACCACTTCTTCTAATACCGGTTACCACTTTAATTAAATTAATATGTTTACTACTAATTAATTTGTTTAAATAATTATCTCTTTTTATAATCATAAAACCACTCCTTTGACCAAGTTAGCCGCTATTACCGTTTTTGGTCAATTATATTTTATAACATTTGAAAGTGAAAATCAACATTAAAGTGACCAAGTTAGCCACTTTGGGCTTTTTAGGTCATTTATATAGATCTATTATAAGAGTTTAAAACAAATTATCCTTTAAAAATCCTATTCAAATCTGTTTGAACACAGTTTCAAATCCGTCCAACACCTAATCTTTTTATAACAAAAAACAAGAAATCACTATTTATGTATAGTAATTTCTTGTTAATTTCGACAATTTATAATAAACAATAGGTCTACAATACAATTAAATGATAATAAAAAGTGTTAAAACCGATGTTTTTAATTTTTTTG